>Ga0209019_1001628_pt1 | contig 11114 bp, 9 predicted proteins | sample METZYME_3_300m_FD_187549 | JGI IMG/M metagenome (GOLD analysis project Ga0209019, IMG submission 187549) | Marine microbial communities from oxygen minimum zone in mesopelagic equatorial Pacific - METZYME_3_300m (SPAdes) (version 2) | ecosystem: Environmental > Aquatic > Marine > Oceanic | place... | reverse complement strand
CTAGCCCAACCGAGTCTTCTCCCTAGTTACTGAGGTAAACTCAGGGCGACTAGGCGACCTGGACGTCCAACCTGCAGGACAACAAACTGGTTACCTTCATGCATATAGGTCATCATCCCATACTGGCCGGGTGAGGGGATCTCAATTTCACCGACGTGCTCCCCCGTAAGCTTATCGTAGGCATTTAACACTGCCGGTCCGGATGAGCCCTCAGTTGCATAAAGAAGGTCGCCAGCCACCATTTGGATTGAGCTTGCCCCACTCCCGGTTTTCGAGAGATCAAGACCCTCAAGCGCCGGGTGATCCAGCACTGTTTGTGGAGTATCCCCAACGGGGACCCACCACAGTCTCTCCCCCGTATTCATGTCGAACGCAGAGAGGCGGCTGTAGGGAGGTTTGTGGAGTGGCAGGCCTTGAATGGTGCCCATCCCACCCCCTGGTCCTGCTACCCACTGAGAAAGAGTCGTTCCCGTTGTAGCCATAGCTTCTGGATCATCGGCTTCGATTCCTGGGATGACCATCCCACCCCCACACCGACGTGCAGAGGCCACGTAGAGGATGCCCGTTGTAGGGTCAAGTGTTGCTGGATTCGTAATATTCAAGCCGCCGTAGCAACGGATGTTGTCTTCAAATCCGGTGCTATGGTCACCATAGAGCCGGGGGAGGAAAGCGCCACCGACGTTGTATCTACTGACAATCCCCATAGCCTCCGAGCGCAATTCCGGTGTAAAGTCGATGATGTCCGACTCCGGAAGCCCAAGGGGCTCCATTGGCTCTGGCCGTGTAGGGAATGGTTGGGTCGCGGCGGTCCAGTTTCCAGGAACTACGGTCTGCTCGACGGGCCGCTCCTCGATCGGCCAAATCGGCTCACCTGTCTCTCTATCAAAGGCGAAGATTAACCCAGTTTTGGTCGTTTGGATGACTGCGGGTATCCCACGTCCGTCCACCTGTAGGTCAGTAATGATCGGGACATTGGGGATATCGTAATTCCATTGATCATTATGGACGGTCTGGAAGTGCCATACGCGTTCTCCAGTTGTCACGTCCAGTGCGATCACGCTTGTGCCGAAGAGGTTATCACCGGGCCTGAATCCCCCAAAGTAGTCGATGGTTGGTGGGTTCGTTGGTATGTAGACAATCCCACGTTCACGATCTGCAGACATCGGCGCCCAGGAAGAAACATCCCCAGTGTACTGCCACGCGTCGTTTTCCCAGGTGTCATGACCGAATTCGCCGGGACGGGGGATAACATGGAACTTCCACTTGAAGTCTCCATTGCTAGCATCGTACGCCAGAATGTCGCCGGGGACGTTCTCGACTCGCGTCTGGTTGTAGCCTTGTTCAGCTGAGTTGCCGATAACGACGGTTCCATTCACTACGATTGGAGGTGACGATGCAGTGATGAACCCCAGTTCTCTCGGAATCCCATAATCTGGGTTGTACGGTTGATCCCATGCCTCCCAGGGTCCCCAGTTTCTCAGTAGATCAGGTAGTAGGTCGACGACCCCCGTTTGGGGGAATCCATCGATTGCCACGGGAGCGCCAAAGTCTTCTATATGTTGACCGGTTTCGGCATCTATCGCGTGCAGGAAGAAGGCAGGAGAAGTGTAGTAGATGACTCCACGGCCATCACGCTCTCCATACGCTACTCCTTTACCATAGTTCTGTCGCATAGAGCGTTCCCACCGGATGGTATTGGGTTCGCGATATGTCCAGAGCGTCTCACCGGTGTTGGGGTCGATTGCGACCACAGTTCGGCGCTGGCCTGCCACCGTGTAAAGAATGCCGTCGACATACGTAGGGGTGGACTTCATCTGGTAGTCGACTTCGGGCCCAAAGTTGTTCGCTTGCCACGTCCATGCCACTTCTAGATTGCCAAAATTAGATGAGTCAATTTGATCAACTGGTGAGTAGCGCGTGCCCCAGGAGTCTGCACTCTGGTAACGCCATTCTCCGTAAGGTGTGCCGCGGTCTTGTGCCTGGCTCAGAGATAGTGGTGCCATCATCAGGGTAAGAATCACGAGAGTGACTTGCTGCAACTCCAAGATTCTACGGTTTGATCGAAACATGCTTTCCTCCTGATGCTGAGTTGCCACAAATGTGACGGGGGTGGCAGGGCGCATGGTAGTATAGTGTCCGCCCTTCAGCTAGGGTGTTTTAAGGTCATCCGGTTACATGCAAATGCCACCCATTCGTAGCTTCCTGATAAGTCAGGAGCCTCGCGCACCTTAGCTTTAGTCGACAGTTTGGCTGATTCGTTTCAAGAATCGCACAGGGAGTTCAGTGAGCATGAGGAAAATGAACAGCCGAAAGAGACTACTGGTCTTTTCTCTAACACTCCTAATTCCAGTTTTTGTGGCAGGCTGTGGATCTAGCCTAGAAACAGGGGGTGCTCCTGATGTAGGGAGCGAAGGAATTCCATCCTTTGAGGTTGATCCTAGCTGGCCGCTCGAGATGCCAAACGACTGGATCATGGGTTCGGTCACGGCGGTGTTTGTAGACGCGATGGACCATGTTTGGGTCACGCATCTGCCAGAGACGTTGACCCCGGAAGAGACATCGGCCGTACAGGACCCCCCTATTGGCATGTGCTGTGTACCGGCTCCTATCGTCATTGAATTCGATGAGAGCGGAAACGTCGTTCAGGGATGGGGGGATCCGACGACACAAGACGTGTCAGAGTTCCCACGAAATGCGCATGGACTTTTTGTCGACCACAACGACTTCGTCTGGATCGGGAGCTACCAACATCACCGGGTGATGAAATTTACACGCGGAGGTGATCTCCTAATGACGCTTGGTGAATATGATGTGAATGGAGGGAGTAACGATCCAAATCTACTTGGAGGCCCTGCCGGTATCTGGGTGGATCCGGGCACTAATGAAGTCTTTATCGCTGATGGGTACCGGAATCGGCGTGTGATTGTCTTCGATGGGGACACGGGTGGATATCTTCGACACTGGGGTGCCTACGGAGAGCCGCCTGATGACGAATATCGATCTGGCGATCGTGGTCCAGACTACTCTCCTCCCGAACAATTCTCGACTGTCCATGGCCTTGTCGGTTCGAGCGATGGGTTGATGTATGTGGCTGACCGGCGAGGTAACCGGATTCAGGTGTTCCGCCAGAGCGGTGAGTTCGTCACAGAGAAAGTTGTCGCTCCTAGCACATTGTCATCCGGCTCAGCATTCGTAATCGCTCTTTCTCCCGATGAGGAGCAAGAGTGGTTGTACCTAGCCGATGGAACCAACCATAAGGTCTGGACTCTCAGGAGAAGTGATCTTGAGATTATGGATAACTTTGGCCGCGGCGGACGGCAGCTTGGTCAATTTCTTCGGCCACATGGGATGGGTATCGACTCAGAGGGGAACCTCTACGTAGGTGAGGCATCTACGGGTCGACGCGTTCAAAAGTTCGCGCTCCGGGGTGGCTCCTAACCTAGAAGCCGGTGATACCCTGCTGAGCAAGCCTTTTAACAGGTTGTTTAAAGCACGGACTCGCAAGTTGTTCAGTTGTGAGGAGTGGTGTGTTTTCTAGGTATTCTCTCGTCAGCCATAGCTGCGTGGTAAGCGAAAGACGCCATGATTACTGCGTTCTTCATAAGGTCTTCAATGGGTACTGTGTCGAAGAAATCGAGATTTGTATGTCCGCCGGTACCCCCGACACGAGCCTGTAGAAACTGGAAAGCGGGAAGACCAATGTTGTCGAAGGGCACATGGTCGGTACTACCGACTCCCTGTAGCGAGATGGTGGTCATACCCATGTCGTGAAATGGCTCCATCCATGCCTTGAATATCTGTCGGACATGTTCGTTTTCTTGAAGCCAAATGCCCCTATACTGACCAGGGCCGTAATCTTGATTGAAGTATGCGGAGAAAGTTTCGTACTCTGGGGTGGTACCGATATTGGTATCATTAGGGTTACCAAAGTGCTCGCGCACATAAGCTCTGGAACCATAAAGACCTTGCTCCTCTCCAGACCATAACGCGACCCGGATAGTTCGGCGCGGCTCAGCGCCAATAGCTTTCAGAATGCGAGCTGCCTCTAAGACGACCGCTACACCCGAGGTATTATCACTTGCATTTGGACTGGCGTGCCATGTGTCAAAATGCGCTCCCATCATGACCACTTCTTGGGTGAGATCCGTCCCTGGTATCTCACCAAGAACATTGCTGGCCTGCTCGACTGAGGTTCCGTGGCTATTGCGTACCTCAACTTCGAGGCTCACCGGGATCCCTCGACGTAGAATCCGATACATACGGTTATAGTGTTCTGGGGTCACTGCCACGATCGGAACAGAAGACATCGTTGCATCCCGGGACCAGAGATCGATTTTGGCTCCCGGTCGAGCGAATCCCCGAACGGCCCCCGGCCATCCACTTGAAGATTCTAGCACCACCGCCACACCCTCCTTCACATAGAAAGCGAGTCGCTCTGCTGCCGTGAGCACATCAGGGTTCTGGGGTGGATCTGGATATAAACGGGAGAAATACGGATCAGGTCCGGGGGGTGGTGGCACAACAGCTTCTGCGAGTTCGCGCATCTCTTGCGCGCTCCGTTTGGGTGTGCCCGTCTCAAACCGCGAAAGGTCAACTATAGCGGGTGGAGTAGAAAGCACTGCCACCCCTCGAATCTTGCCCTCTAGTGTTTCTAAGTCCTGACGGGTTCTCACATCTGCAATGACGGCCGGCAGTTCCTGTTTACCGTTTGTGCCGGGTGTATGTGCGATCGGATAGCCGACCATTGGTTGGTAGTCAGGTTCTAACAGGTGGATAGAGACGTACTCGTTGTCCCAACTGACGCCGTACTCCATGAAAGGCTCGCGGTTAGTTCCGGTCAGCCCGATCCTCTTCATCTCCTCTACTGCCCAGTGTTGTGCATTGTCCATGGCAATTGAGTTGGTGAGGCGTGCTCCCAGGACGTCAGTCATGTACGAGAGCGTATTCGCAATCTGAGATCGTTGCAGGCCCTCTTCCCTTATCTGAGCCACTACGTCCCAATCAACTACGACCCCTCCTCCCGCGTTCTCTTGCGTAGAGGTAACCTGAGTCAAGGCTCCCAGGGGCAGCACGGATAGGCTCGTTGCTATGACTGAGAGAAGTAGTGTTGGATTTATTAAAACCGAGTGTGAGCGCATTGCCCCTCCTGGTGTTCTGCGTTCCTGACGCTTTGTTACACGCGAATATGTCTGACGACTGAAGGGTATGCCACGATATTATCCAGAAACTCTATGCCAGTGGGCATATTCAAAAAAACTAGGACATGCTGGCAGTAGAAAAATTACCAACCGGCAACACTCTTGAATAACTAGCGCCCGATCAGCCTCCTGAACTGCCGGTCACTACTGATACTCTCGAAGTCTGACTCGCTCCTAGCCTGTTCTTGCCACCGTTCATTCATAACAATTGCCTGGCTTAGTACCTCGATTGCGTTCGCCGTGTTGCCCGCCCGAGCGTGAAGTCTGGCAAGGCCATACAAGTATTGATCATTCCCTGGCCTCATAGCGATTGCTTTCCTCTGTGCAGCGATGGCATCAGGGAACCTTCCTTCCGAGGCAAGTTGGGTAGCGAGACGTGTCTTGTTACGGGAAACCGACATGTTCATAAGGCGACGAATCTCGAGGAATGGGGTTGGATGGTCATCGACACGCACGTCGATCCAGCGGTCAGTGGTGCGACCTGAATCTCCTATCGGTTTTACCACCAATATGCCCCCAGACTGCTTTCCACGGGCGTCACCACCCGCAGCCTGGCCGGCGTCGAGTGCAGCCATGAGCCGTTCTGCGAGTTCTCCTTCTGCCGTCTCGAAAGCTTGCGCCATGGCTTGAACCACTTCCTCACTCACCAGGATATTTCCCTGAACCGAGTAGTTATCTCCTTCTATGTGGCCTGCCCAATCGCTCGTTTGAGACCCGGTGTAAGCGCTCACTCTACCCTGTGCGTCGATGACCGCGAGTTGGCGTCGGTCCCGACCCTCGTCAGCATTGGTCAGGCGTGTCACGACTGCATCTGGTGAAAGTCCCTGCTCGAGAAGCTCTAGTCCTCGTGGTCCATATGATTGGTTCGCTGAGGCTTGGGTTGCGATCGCCCCTACGCCTGATTTCGCATAGGAGACGATTGCAGCTGCTCGGAATGCGCGAGACTGGACAGCAACTCCGAGTTCTTCGGTGGCGGGGTCTCTGGCGACAATTGAGAACGTCGCAATGATCTCTTCACCTGTTTCCTCGATGATGGGCGCACTGCTTTGTGCATTAGCGGCACTCCCACGGAGGGCGAAAAGCACCGCAAGAAGCAGCAGTGGCAAAGTCCTCTTCATTCAGCGGCCCTCCAATGATGGCATTACCAGAATGCGCTAGGGGCGTCTGACGCCGGGCAGTTTCGGTATCAGACGCCCCTAGCTCTCTTGGTCTATTCTAGTTGTTTTCAGTTGAGTGCAGGTAGCTCATCGCTTCCTTGTACCCGTCGAATGAGTCCCGCCCAGCCCAGACCTTGGTAAGGTTGGTATAGGCTTCTACCGCTTTATCTCGGTCTCCTGCCATTGCGCTCGCCCTACCAAGGCCGAGTAAGGAACGTGGTCTATTCGGCATTCGCTCAAGAGATTTCTCGAACTTTGCGATTGCCTCTTCCGGCTGACCGAGGTCCAGTAGGATTTCACCATATAGTTCATATACTGGCTTGATCGGTGATGCGGCTCCTCTAGGTGGCGCCATGGCTTCAGTGGTCTCTACCGCTTCATCCATGAAGCGCTTGGCCACGTCAGCGTGTCCCATTCCGGCGTGCAGAAGTGCACTCACCTCATTCGCCATAATTCCAGTGCCTCCACCCTCACCTGACGAGCGCTCTCTTAGCGATGTCTCTGCATCACGAAGGGCCTGTTGGTCACCGGTGTGCGCAGCGCTGAGGGCGGTCGCCAGGAGTTCATTGTTGGATGACTCCTCGGTAACAGGCAGTACCATCCACTCTTCAGTTTCAACGATGTAGCGTGCCTTTAGCAGCGGAACACTATTGCGGGCTCGAGCTTCTCCTCCTTGCCCCCGGGCTCCACCCTCCAGGAAGCCTCCCTCTTCTGACATTTCCTCAATGCGCTCAATCCAGAGGCGAGCTTTCTCATAGTTACCGAGCTGTAGGTCTCCGTACTGACCCCAATCCAGTGCATGGATGGCATCTCCCATCGTATCACCAGGCCGCCAGAGCTCCCGGGAAGCATCGTATGCTGATTGATTATGGTTAGAGACGTAATCCCACATCCCATGTTGGATGAAGATGTGCGTTGGCATGTGACGCGCATGCGATACTGCAGGAGCTATGTCAGCAAAAGCATGTGCCGCTTCCAGTGCCAGGGGTGCATGGAGTGGATCGTCAAAGGAGTGGATTGTGTAGTGCGCAGCTCCTGGATGGCCAGGTCTCTGTTCAAAGAGGTTCAGGGCAATCGTTCCTGCTCGGACATTGAGGCGTTGGCTCAAGTCACGTGTCGCACCCACCGTGCTTAGCATGGATAGTGCATAGAAAGCGGCGACCTCTGAATCATCAGGGTATCTCTCGTATAGATCTGCCATTGCTTCCATGTAGCCGACCCGACGTTCAACGTGATCGCCATCGCCCCAAAGGATCTCTATAGCACTGAGGAAGCCTTTCTCTCGATCGGTTGGTGCCTCAGCTAAACGATCAGTCGCGGTTTCCCCTAAGCGCTGCAGTACCTTGCGTGGTTCTGTGGCATCCATCTGGGACATGAGCGGGTGGTTATACGCCAAAGATTCACCCCAATAGGCCATAGCAAAATCTGGGTCTAGCTCCTGCGCCGCCTGGAATTGTTCGATTGCTTGCTTCCACCCAAAGCTATGAAGAATCGAAACTCCTCTGAGGAAGTGCTGCTGAGCTTGACCGGTTGCTGAGGTGGGGAAATCGATTGCACCGACATCCACAAACTGTGCTTGGCCGGGGCCGGCAACACAAAAGAAAAGAACCGTGGCGAGAATTGAGCTACGGAAAACGTTCATTACTGCACTCCTTATGAAAGGGGCCAACAACCGGTGTTGGCCACTCCAGGACGAGGAAAGAAGTATATGTCGCAGTGTCTTTATTGGCGATTAGCATGCGAAACATGCGTTATCGTCTAATAATTCAAATACCAAACTTATGCTGCGACATATACCGTGAAATTATTTTATGCCATCCATAGCAGGAAAATCATGGCTTGACATGATAATGTCGCCCCAGGACCCAGTCACGCTCTTACTTATATCCAAATGAGATCCAAGGTCAGGGTAGAACTCTGGTTGCCCTTCTTGCCGGTTTTGATAGCGTCAGGCAGAGTTGGTGTGCACAGGCTAAAGGAGGATTCCTATGATTCGCAGAGGTTCGGTGCCCTCATCCCCCCCACGATTGATCATGTATACCCTTTTAGGGTGTGCAATGGCGATTGGAGAGATTGTGGGTGCGCATGCAATCTGCGCTCAGACCAATCCGCCTGAAGTCACTAGAGAACAGGTTCAGGGGTGGCTCGACGAGTTTTCTAACTGGGGTCGCTGGGGGCCTGACGATGAACTCGGGACCCTCAATCTCATCACTGCAGAGAAACGCTTGAATGCTGCCTCAATGGTCGAAGATGGTACGGTGGTTTCTTTGGCTCGTGACGTGAACAAGGACACTGCACCAGACAATCCACAGCCGATTGGACATTCAGCCAGATTTTCAGGTAGTCGAATAGGTTGGGGCAGTGATAGTTACACGATCAACTATCACGGCTACTCCTACTCTCACATTGATGCACTCCCTCATACTGGTGTTGGAGGACGCTTATACAACGATTACTCCACTGAGACAGTTGGTGAGAACGGTGCAGAGAAACTTGGGGTGCAGGTGATGCAGCACGGGCTATTCACTCGAGCTGTCCTTATAGATATACCGAGGCTTCGGGACGTGCAGTTTCTGGAACCAGGAACTGCGATCACCAGAGAAGAACTCGAGCGTTGGGAGAGAGAGTCCGGGGTGGAAATTGAACCAGGAGATGTTCTGCTTGTGAGGACGGGTCGGTGGGCTAAGCGTGCGCAGGACGGTCCTTGGGCTGCGGGGCGCCAGCTCGCCGGGCTTCACGCTTCCACCGCTGGTTGGCTCAGAGGCAAAGATATAGCGGCGATAGGTTCGGATGGAATCACTGACGTTCTGCCTTCTGGGGTGGAGGGCTTCACCCATCCGCTCCATCAGCTACTGTTGGTGGGGATGGGAACTCCATTGTTCGATAACCTGGACCTCGAAGAAGTTGCTAGAGAAGCTGCGGCACGTGGTCGCTGGAGTTTTCTCTTCAGTGCAGCGCCAATGCGGATACCTGGCGGGCTAGGTAGCCCGATCAATCCGCTCGTCATTTTTTGATTTACGTGTCACTGGTATGCTTTGATCAACTTGCAGGAAATAGCTGTGTCAATGTCTGAGAACGCGAGAAAGTCAGGACGCCCTTTAGGAGGGGAATGAGTGGTGGTTTCCGATACTGTTAGGTCCGCGCCGAGATTTATGCACCTTCCTACATTCATGCGGGCACCTCTTATCGATGATCGATCAGAATTCGATATTGCAATGGTTGGGGTTCCTTATGATGGAGCGGTGACCAACCGACCAGGTGCGCGTCACGGCCCCAGGGAGGTGCGAAGCGCCTCAAGTATGATCCGTGCGATCCACCCCGTCACGCGCCTAAATCCCTTCGAGCTTTGTCAGATTGGAGATGCGGGTGACGTGCCGTTTGAGAATCTTTATGACATTGCGACCGTGCATGCGGAGATCGAAACGTTCTTCCGGGCCATGGGTGATGACGGTTTGACGTCCCTGGCGATAGGCGGAGATCACTCTGTGACGCTCCCGATTCTCAGGGCACTAGCCGCAAAGCAGGGTCCTCTCGGATTCATACAGGTAGATGCGCATACGGATACGTGGGATTCATTCATGGGTTCCGAGCTCAGCCACGGGGCGCCCTTCCGCCGCGCGGTAGAAGAAGGACTGATTGATGCTAACCGAACCGTGCAAATAGGAATCCGTGGAGCTCAGAACTCGATGGAGGGTTGGGACTTCTCAGAAGCGACTGGGATGCGAGTTCTATTCATGGATGAATTCACCCAAATCGGCGCAGAGGCTGCTGCCGAAGAGGCAAGGGATATCGTTGGGGATGCCCCGACATACTTGAGCTTTGACATAGATGGATTGGACCCTGCTTTTGCACCTGGTACTGGCACGCCGGAAGTTGGGGGACTCACCACAGTTGAAGCCCTGACGCTACTTCGTGAGTTGCGTGGAGTACAATTCCTGGGCGCCGACGTTGTTGAGGTTTCCCCGCCATTCGACCCGACCGGTATTACTGCATTGGCAGGGGCGACGATGGCTTACGAACTACTCTGTCTTCTGTCCGACCAGTCCTCGAAGAAAGGTGCCTAACACAGGAACAGTCAGCTTCCGCCAGTACCGACACCTTTCAGTTGCACCACGATAACCTCCACTGGTTCCAGTCCCTCGTTGACATCCCCGTGGAGTTCTCCCGGCGGATCTGCTTCTAGCCAATAGGCACTACCGGCTTCCCAAGTCATGTCGCGTGTATCTCCGTCCTGATTGACTACTCGCAAAGTGCCTCCCGTGAGTGCGATCAGTGCGCGAGGATTATCGTGACGGTGCATCGTGAGTGGTTGGTTCGGCATGATGATGCTTTTCCAAACTTCAACGTGTTCATTCTCGAACTGCGGGACTCTGCGAGTTATTTCTTCCGGAATGGTTGATCGAAGATCCGTTTCAGTGGGGGGCGGGCCATTCTCCGGCATGCTGCTAGTACAGGCCATTAGCATCACTACAAATGTTGTCGAACCATATTTAGCCGCTTTCATTACTCTTTTCTCCCCGGTGTGTCGGATAATGGTTACCGCAAGCTCAGGGGGGTGATACCTGGTAGGCAAATCCATTATAGCAAATGACGCCAACAGCTTGTGCCCGTCCCAGATGACAACTACAAACTCACAGGAGGGGGTTCCACAAGTTTCTCTCCCCTTATTGACTAACCTCGGTTTCATTGCGAGGCTTGCCACTCAAGCATTTGCTTGAATTTATTAATTGTAGTCGGTGGGTACGGATCATCCGGAACA
>Ga0209019_1001624_pt1 | contig 11118 bp, 7 predicted proteins | sample METZYME_3_300m_FD_187549 | JGI IMG/M metagenome (GOLD analysis project Ga0209019, IMG submission 187549) | Marine microbial communities from oxygen minimum zone in mesopelagic equatorial Pacific - METZYME_3_300m (SPAdes) (version 2) | ecosystem: Environmental > Aquatic > Marine > Oceanic | place... | reverse complement strand
CATTTGGCCCGGGCATCCGGTCGTGAAAATCGCTCTGCAACGCGACGATAAAGCGACCGCTTTTGTTCCATGGAATATTTTGTACATGTCCGATGTATCCAAAAAAGTGCGTGTGTGGTTCGCGCGTGATTTGCACCACCTCGACCGACATCGCCTCGCTGCCTTTGGCCAAGTTAGCCAAGTTTAGTGTGAGCACCGCCAGGAATGTTGAAAAATACTTCATCGGAAGAACCAAGCTGTGAGCCAAACGAAAAGTCAGGGCAAGCCCGAACGCCACTTAGCCAAGGGCAGCAGAACGGCTGAGATTGTTTTAAGTAGGAGGTATTTTCATTTCCCTACTGAGTTAAACCGGGGAAGTGCCTGTTGCAGATAACAGAAGTTAAGATGAAAAATCGGTGGGGATGGAGCCAGTTGTCGGACTCGAACCGACGACCGTTCGATTACAAATCGAGTGCTCTACCAACTGAGCTAAACTGGCCCAAACCAAAATGGCTTGGAGACGAATAACGTCGGATTTATAGTTTTGAAAGTCATTTTGTGCTTTTTAGAGGTTTACAACTGCATTTTATGCGAAAAAGCATGGCGGGCCGCGCGTTCTTACGCTAGCAATTGCGCGAGTATTTGCTCATAGATGAGAAAGGGTTTTTATAGCCTCATAATAGGCTTTGCGGGATCGATTGGCTTTGGCCAGTTGGCAGTGACTGCGGCAGTCGATTTTAATCGCAATATCCGGCCGGTGCTGTCGCGGAACTGTTTCGCCTGCCATGGCCCGGACGAGAAAGCCCGCAAGGCTGATCTGCGACTAGACGTCCGTGAGGGTGCCCTAGCCGAGCGCAAGGGTGACCCTGCGGTGCTTCCCGGTGATCGGGGCAAGAGCGAGTTGTTTGCCCGCATCACTACCGCCGATTCCGACGACCGAATGCCGCCAGAGGAATCCGGGCATAAGTTGACCCTGGAGGAAATTAACAAAATTGGTGAGTGGATCGATGAAGGTGCGCCTTATGATCGACACTGGGCATTTAAACCACCGAGTCGTCCACATCTCCCCAAGGTTAACGAGCGGGCTTGGGCAAGGAATGGCATCGATCATTTTATCCTTTCCGGACTTGAGGTGACAGGGGATCGCCCCAGTGAAACGGACGATCGCTATACTCTCATTCGCCGCCTGTCACTCGACCTGACCGGGCTGCCGCCGATCCCGGTAGAAGTGGAGACATTTATCAATGACAAGCGGCCAAATGCCTACGAGCTGCTCGTGGACGATCTGTTGTCCCGTCCGGCCTATGGCGAACGCTGGGCGCGCGTCTGGCTCGACCTTGCGAGATACGCTGACTCCGCCGGCTACGGCTCCGATCCGTTGCGTGTGATTTGGAAGTACCGGGACTGGGTGATCAATGCTTTCAACCAAAACATGCCGTACGATCGTTTCACCATCGAGCAACTGGCCGGCGACCTGTTGCCGGAACCATCGCGCGACCAGTTGTTAGCCACCGCGTTTCATCGCAACACAAAGACCAATACAGAGGGCGGCACGGACGACGAGGAATTCCGCGTCGAAGCAGTGCGCGACCGTGTGGACACGACCATGCAGGTGTGGATGGGCTTGACGATGGGCTGTGCCAAGTGCCACTCGCATAAGTACGATCCGATCACGCAAACGGAGTATTACCAGTTTTACGCGATGTTCAACCAGACGGAGGACGCGGACCGGGGGGACGACTCGCCGCGCCTGCCTTATCCGACCGATGAAGAAATCACGCGCTTGGCAAAAATAGATGATGAGATCAAAGCGTTGCAGGCCAAGCTCAGCGTGCACACCCCGGCTTTGACTAAGGGGCAGCGCGACTGGGAACTTAAGTCCCTACGTAATCTGGCCAAACCGAAGCCGGAGCTGGGTGACTGGGAAACGAGCGGGCCGTTTGCGGGCGACAACTTTGAAAGCGTATTCACGAGGGCGTTCGCCCCGGAGCGCTTGGCCATCGGCGAGAACGTTGCGCCGCGCGGCAAGGCGCGCCAATCCTCAACGTCCAACGACGCCCCGGCCAAGCTGGCGATCGACGGCAACTCTTCCGGCAAGTTCGTGGACAAGACGGTGACACACACCAAGAACCCGGATGACAAGTCACCTTGGTGGGAAGTGGAATTGCTCAAGCCAACGAATGTAACGCAGGTGGTGATTTGGAACCGCGCGGAAGTGCCGGAACGCTTGTCGGCGTTTCGAGTGTCAGCGATGGATTCCGAACGCAAGCTGTTGTTCAAGAAGGACTTGTTTGAAAATGGCAAGGGTAATCCGAAACCGGACGAGGGGTTTACCGTGCCGATTGAAGCCAACGGAAAAGTTTCGGTTGTGCGAATCGAATTGCTGCCGTTGGACAGCCGCAAGGTGCCGATCTTGTCACTGGCCGAGGTGCAGGTGTTCACGCGTTCCGGGGTCGGGGAGGCGGCCGAGGTCAAGTGGGCAGCCAGGCCTGAGTGGAACGATGGCAAGGTGCATGTGCTTGAGTCCGGGGACAACTCGGTGGTGTATTTGCGACGCAAATTAAACGCCATCATTGCCGGGACGCAGCAACTCTCGTTCGGCAGCGGGGATGCCATCAAGGCATGGATTAATGGCCGCGAAGTGTTGTCAGAAAAAACCAAGCGCGAAGCCAAGGCAGACCAGGAAACGGTAAGTGTTAAGCTGTCCAAGGGAGAAAGCGAACTACTGCTAAAGATCGTTAATAACGACAAGAAGAGCGGATTTTATTTTGCCGTTCGGGGCGTCGACTTTCCGGAGGACATTTTGCCGGTGTTGCTGATTGATGAAGCCAAGCGTACCACCCCCCAGTCGGAGAAAATTGCCGCGCATTACAGGACGTTTGCCAAAGAGCTGGAGCCAGTCCGTAAATCGATCGAGGGCAAGCGTAAGGAGCATAAGAAGGTTAACGACTCGATTGTCACCACACCGTACATGCGCGAACTGGCCAAGGCCAAGCGACGTGACACGCACCTGATGGTCAAGGGAAGCTTCCTGAACCGGGGTAACGAGGTTAAGGCCGGGTTCCCTGCTTCGTTTCATTCCCCGGCTAAGGGCACGCCGCGCGATCGTATGGGCGTGGCCCGGTGGCTATTGCAGCCGGGAAACCCGTTGACAGCGCGCGTGGCAGTAAACCGGTTTTGGGCGCAGCTTTTCGGCCGCGGCCTGCTCGATACGGAGGAGGATTTCGGGACGCAGGGAAACATCCCCGACCATCCGGAATTGCTCGACTGGCTGGCAGTGGAATTCCGCGACGGCCGCTGGGATGTGAAGCGGTTGCTTAAAACGATGGTGATGTCGGCGACATACCGACAGTCGGCCAAGCTGCAGGGCGGTTTGGCCAAGCGCGACCCGCGCAACATTCGGCTTGGCCGCGGGCCGCGATTCCGTCTCGAGGCGGAGATGGTGCGAGACCAGGCGTTGGTGTTGAGCGGTTTGCAAAGTGTAAAGATGCACGGGCCTTCCGTCTATCCACCGCAGCCTCCGAATCTTTGGCAGGCGGCGTTCAATGGCCAGCGCAACTGGGCCACCAGCAAGAGCGAAGATCGGTATCGACGCGGCTTTTACACCTTCCTGCGGCGGACAGTACCTTATCCGTCGATGGCCACATTCGACGCGCCGAGCCGAGAGATCTGTACCGTGCGGCGTATACGGACTAACACGCCGCTGCAGTCGTTTGTGACGCTCAATGACGAGGCGTACGTCGAGTTTGCCCAGGCGCTGGCGCACCGTATCTTTGCCGAGGGTGGAGACTCGACGGCGGACCGGCTGAAGTTCGCCCTGCGGCTTACCTTGGCCAAGCCGGTAGAGGCGAGTCGCTTGGCGGCATTGACGGAACTGTTTAACGGCGAACTGGCACATTATCAGGAGCAGCCAGATGCTGCAAAGGCGCTTTACGGTAAAACAGTTCCGCTCCCGCCGGGGGCGAGTCTGCGGGAGATGGCGGCGTTGACTGTCGTGGCCAATGTATTGTTGAATATGGACGCCCTACTGATGAAGGGTTGATGATGGCTTAACTTTTCCGAAATGAATCTGTACGACGCACAGGCAAAGTTTATCACCCGGCGGCATTTTTTAAGACGCTGTCAGATGGGGCTTGGTTCGTTGGCGCTTGGCACGTTGATGAACAGGGCGGGCGCGGAGAATCCGCTGGATTCGCGCGTACCGCGGGTGGCCCGCAAGATCAAGAACGTGATCTATCTGCACATGGCCGGCTCACCGCCGCAACTGGATCTGTTCGATTACAAGCCGATGTTGAACAAGCTGGATAACAAGCCGTGTCCGAAGGAATTCATTGAGGGTCGGCGGTTGCCGTTCATCAAGGGTCATCCGAAGTTGCTGGGCTCGCCGCACACCTTCAAGCAGTACGGGCAGAATGGACAGTGGATCAGCAACATGTACCCAACGCTGCCCGGCATGGCGGATGACCTTACGTTCGTGAAGTCGATGTACACCGACCAGTTCAACCACGCACCCGCACAGATGCTTCTATACACCGGTTCACCTCGCAACGGCTCGGCATCAATGGGGTCGTGGATCACTTATGGACTTGGCTCGGAGAACGCGAACCTGCCCGGTTTTGTGGTGTTGATTTCCAGCGGCACCGATCCGTCCGGCGGCAAGAGCCTCTGGGGGAGCGGTTATCTGCCCTCGGTGTTTCAGGGTGTGCAATGCCGCAGCACTGGCGACCCGATTTTGTATGTGTCCAACCCGGAAGGCATGAGCCGAGAGGTTCGTCGTCGCAGTCTTGATGCTCTTAAGAAACTCAACGAGCAGGAGTACCGTGATATTGGGGATCCCGAGACGCTGTCACGAATCGATCAGTACGAGTTGGCGTATCGCATGCAGATCAGCGTGCCAGAGGTGATGGATATCGGCCGCGAATCTCAGTCCACGCTTGACGTATACGGTGCGCAACCCGGCAAGGCTTCCTTTGCCAATAACTGCCTGCTTGCACGCCGTTTGGTGGAACAGGGCGTACGCTATGTGCAGTTGTTTGACTGGGGCTGGGACTTCCACGGCACTGCCGCAAGCAATGACCTTGTCAAGGAACTTCCGAGGAAATGCGCCTCAAACGACAAGTCGGTCACGGCGTTGCTTCAGGATCTGAAACAGCGTGGATTGCTCGACGAGACGCTTGTGGTTTGGGGAGGGGAATTTGGTCGCACCTCAATGAACGAGGAGCGCAACGGTTCAAAGTTCCTTGGTCGCGATCATCATCCGGACTGCTTTACCGTCTGGATGGCTGGAGGCGGCTTGAACCATGGAATCACCTACGGCGAAACGGATGAACTTGGCTATACCGTGGCCAAGAATCCAGTGCATGTGCACGATCTGCAGGCGACGATTCTGCATCTGCTTGGGCTCGATCCATTCAGCTTCAGTTACCGCTACCAGGGACTGGATCAGCGCCTCATCGGCCCCGAGGACACCCCGAAAATCATCGACGGCCTACTCGCATAACCAAACGCTCTGTCAAACTCAGGCGAAGCGGTCTTCGGTGAACGGGTTGGCGGTGTTCGAGTACTTGCGCTGCTCCCAGAAGCCCAACTCATCGTGGTCGCGGAAGATGATCTCCCGGATGAATTTGGCTCCTTTCCATGCGTAAAGCTTGGGGATGATCACGCGTGCCGGGCCGCCATGCTCCAAGGGTAAAGGCTGGCCGTTCCAGGCGTGGGCGATCATCACGTCGTCATCCATGCAGGCGTCGAGGGTAGTGTTGGTCGTGTAGTCGTCGTATCCGATGAAGAAGAGATGCGTCACGCTTGGCTTCGGCTTGACGAGATCGGTCAGGGTGAAGAAGGCGACACCGGAAAACTCCATGTCAAATTGGCTCCAGGTCGTGACGCAGTGAAAATCACTCACGTCGCGAAACTGCGGCAGCGCCATGAACTGCTCCCAGTCGAGAGTCAGAGGGTTCTCAACTTGGCCGTGTATTTTCAGCGTCCACTCATCAAGAGGGATTTTGGGGTGCACGCCCAAGTCGAGCACTGGAAAGTTGCTCACTTCGTGCTGGCCGGGGGGTAGGCGCCCGGCGTTGGGTCGGGCAGGGCGTCCCCTTCCGGACATCTTCTGTGCCCAGCGTTCTTTTCGCCGCACATAATCTTCTTTCATTGTGCAGCGACTTTGGCCGGTTTGGCCAGGGGCAGTTTGTAGCAGGCGGCCTCTCGGTGATTACGCACGAGCAGATACTCGCCGGCAAGCGCGGGGGGGTTCCACGTCTTGCCATCGAGCGCAGCGAACCGGGTCAGCTCGACATGTTGTTCGGCATCGGCTTCGAGCAGGATGACATCACCGTTTTCCGCCATGACGAGAATGTGATTGCCGCGAAGCAGGATTTGCCCGTGTCCGTAGCGGCCCTCCTTCCACTTGCGACGGCCGCGCTCGATGTCGATGCAGGCAAACATGCCATCATCAAGTCCGAAGACGTGATCTTTGTGGAAAATCAAATTAGTGAACTTGGCCTTCATTCGGTTAGACTTCCAAAGTTCAACTGCCGAAAATTTGCCCTCGTTAAAATTAACTTGAAGCATTTTGCTTCCTTTGCCGTAGCCAAGACTAAGTAGAATTCTATTGTTCGGTAAAGTGAGCGGCACCGAGACGTGTGGATAAGGAACGCTCCAGTCGAATTCCCAAACAATCGAGCCATCTGCCGGTGAATGTGCGGCCAAGCCGTCCTGGTTGAAGATGAGAATTTGCGGATCGCCGTGAAGTTCGACTATGCAGGGGGAACTATATCCTGCACGACTGCCGCCATCGGACCAAGCCGGTTTGCCGGTTATCCTGTCGTACGATACAAGGGACTTTCCGTTGTCACCGCCGGCACTGACGATGACTAGGTTGTCCACGATCAAGGGTGAACTGCTATAGCCCCACTCTTTGGCTTTATTGCGATTAGCTAATATCCCAATTTGATCAATTGTTTCATTAAGATTCAGTCCGGCATCGTTGACGATGCTGCGCTGCCAAACCGGCTTGCCGGTTGCCAGTTCTAGACAGTTCAACATACCGGCTGCGCCGAGTGTGTAAACCTTGGTATCATGGATCGTTGGCGTGGCACGTGGGCCTTCACCGGCGATAGCGGTTTTGTAGTGTCCATCATCGGTGTGCTGCCAAAGCACAGAACCGGTCTGCAGGTCGTAGCAAATAACAGCCTCATTTTTAGCGCGCTGTTCCTGGGTAACAGCACGGCCGCCTTCGATCGCGAAACCGGACCAAGCTGGACCGATCGGCTGCCGCCAAAGTTTTTCGGGTGACTGCGTGGTCCAGTCGGTTGCCAGGTCGGGGCCGGGCACTTTACAGTCGCGGCTTGGCCCGAGGAACTGCGGAAACGATAGCTTGGTTAAGGAGTTGCCATTTAGATTGGCATCGTTGCCAGTAGCGCTTGGCAAGGTGTGCTTGCCCCATCGCCATTCGAACAGCGGCATCATGTTCCCGCTGAACTGGCTGAACCGGAAACAGGCGCAAAACAAGACAATCACGCCAAGCAAGCCGCCGAAATTGCGCAGCCGGGTGTGCTTGGGTAAGCGGGAGAAAAAGAGCATCCATGTCAACAGTAGTATTGAGGTAAGCGCGGTAGCGCTGAGGATTATGATCACCTGATTTGCCTGGTCCTCGGAGCCGGTAGACCAAATTAAACCCAAAGTAAGGGTGAATCCGACTACGATAATGACGGCTGGCCACCAGCGTGTTGGCTTTGGTTTGGTTGTTTTTTTGACTGAGTCCATTACAAATCCGCCACGACTTTACAGACACAGGAGCCCGGGCCAAGCCAATGAATTTGAAAGAGTTATCATTAATTTTGTGCAAGATAAATGGAGCTAGGCACATTAGTTGCCTGTAAGAGTCTGTTTTTTGAAGATTTTATGGTGTAATTATGGCATTTGCCTTATCAGGTTCGGTATCAGGATTCGGCTGGAAATTAGTCATGGTCCAGCTGGTCAATGTCGAGCGTGCTCCACAGCGTATCGCCAGGCGTGACCAACTTGAAGTTTAAGAGAAAAACCGAATCTTGGGTTTGCTGAAGAATGAACTACCTTGGCTTCACCCCAAGTCGAAGACACTCAAGCAGGTTCTATACGAGAGCATGTGGATGGATCGTAGGAGCAACGATCAGTTGCTTCGCCGAACGGAGGCATTGAAGGCCCAGTCGGAAACTCAGGTGCAAACTGGGACAACCCTTCGTTAAGTGCAGGGCGCTTATGCCAAGCGGTTTTCGTCCTAGCGCTGGGAGCTGCGCCTGATGACGGGGTCGATTTTGTAAAAACGAATTGACCCCGTTTTTCCATTGGCCTAGCTTCCCCACCCGGTTTTCCGGGCTTCCTGCGGCTGGTTGGCGCGCGGGTTTGTATTTGCCCAAGGGATCACGCAATCATGCGACACACAATTTCAGTGCTGGTCCAGAACAAGTTCGGCGTGCTGACGCGCATCGCGGGGTTGTTCAGTGGTAGGGGATTCAATATTGATTCCCTCAACGTTGCGCCGACACATGACCCTAGCATGTCGCGCATGACGATCGTCACCCGCGGCGACGATGCGACGCTTGACCAGATTGTCCAGCAGTTGAACAAGCTAGTGGACTCGATCGAGGTGCAGGATTTCCGTGACGGTGAGTACGTTGATCGCGAGCTGGTACTGGTGCGCGTGGGGGTGGACTCCCGGTCCCGTGCCGAGGTGATGCAGGTTACCGATATTTTCCGCGCCAAGATTGTGGATGTGCAGCCAGCGAGTGTCACTATCGAGATCACGGGCAGCGAGAGTAAGGTGGAGAAATTTCTCGGGCTGATGGAGACCTTTGGCGTACAGGAACTGACCCGAACCGGCAAGGTGGCCTTGGCCCGCAAATAATTTTAATCTGAAACCATGGCAGCAAAAGTATATCACGATAAAGACGCAGATCTGAAAGTCCTCAAGGGAAAGACCATGGCCGTGCTCGGCTTCGGTTCGCAGGGCCACGCTCATGCACTCAACCTTAAGGAAAGCGGCGTGAAGGTCATCGTCGGTCTCTACAAGGGAAGCAAGTCAGCAAAGGTGGCAAGGAGCAAGGGGTTCAAGGTGTACTCCAATGCTGAGGCCGTTAAGAGGGCGGATGTCATTTTTGTTGCTGTGCCGGACACCCGTCAATCCGGTGTTTACAAGGACGACATCAAGCCGAACCTGGCCAAGGGCAAGACGCTGCTCTTTTCCCACGGCTTCGCGGTTCATTTCAAGACGGTTGTTCCGCCGAAGGACATCAACGTGATCCTCGTGGCACCCAAGGGGCCGGGTCACATTGTCCGTCGCCAATACGTCGAGGGAAAGGGGGTGCCCAGCCTCATTGCCATCTATCAAAATGCCGACCGTCAGGCCAAGAAGATCGCGCTCGCCTGGGCCAAGGGAATCGGCGGGACACGCGCCGGGGTTATACAGACCACCTTCAAGGAGGAAACCGAGACTGACCTGTTCGGTGAGCAGACCGTGCTTTGCGGCGGAACGAGCGCACTGATCCAGGCCGGCTACGAGGTGCTGGTCGAGGCCGGTTACCAACCGGAGATGGCCTACTTCGAGTGCCTGCACGAATTAAAACTGATCGTCGACCTGATAAACGAGGCCGGCATCAGCGGCATGCGTTTCTCGATTTCGGAGACGGCCAAGTGGGGAGATGTGAAGATGGGACCGAAGATCATCGACTCCAGCGTGAAGAAGCGCATGAAGGAGGCGCTTACGAACATTCAAAACGGAAAATTTGCCAAGGCATGGGTTCGCGAATACAAGGGTGGCTACAAACAGTACAACAAGCTGCTCAAAGCCGGCGAGACGCACAACATCGAGAAAGTGGGAACCCGTCTGCGTTCCATGATGCCATGGATGCGGAAACGCACCGTCAAGGGTGCGCAGGCGGCCTATTAATAAACCGGCCAGGCGCAACCATTTGTGCCCCATGGTGTTTCATTCGACCGTGACGCGGATAAAAAAAGAAGGCCCGATCTACAGGATAATCCCGATACTGGGGATGCTGGGCTTGTTGCACGGTGGATTGTTCGCTGCGAAGGATTCGAAGATCGGCGCGAATCCGTTCCTTACGATCATCAAGCGCAATGCATTTGACCTGACCGATACCCCTGCGCCCTCAAGGGCCGCTCCGCCTGAACCCCCCAAAAACCTCGACCTCAAGTTCACCGGGATTTATCGGTTGAAAGGTGTGGAGAAAGCGTGCCTCGCGCTGATTGATTCCAGTGCTAAGCCACCCGAAACGAAGTATCTTCAGATACCGGTGGGCGACAAGCAGGGGTCAATTGAGATAACCTCAATTGATGCAAAGTCGGGTACGGTCAATTTGATCAAGGATGGGAGTCCGATCGAATTGAGTCTTAAGAACGATGAGCACACCTACAAGACCGCCGTGGCCAAGGCTCCATCTAGGTCGTCCAAATCCAGATCATCCACCTCATCACGCTCAACCAGCGGGTCGAAGCCAAGCAGTAGTGGCAGGAGTTCGGGAACCACCAGTTCCCGGTCCAGCGGAAGTTCAACGAGAGGAGCGTCAAGTCAGACCGGTTCCCGCGCTCCCTTGAGTACATCGAGACAAACTCGTGCCGTTCCCAGTCGTGCGCGTACCTACCCAGCACCACCGCCTATGAAAGGTGGGGACTCGACAGTCCAAGCATTGGAAATGATCCACCAAAAGGATCTGGCGGAAAGCAAGGGTGTCCCCATGCCCCCTTTGCCGTTTCAACAGGAACTGGATGATGCTCGGCCGGCGGATGCATCTATGGATGGGCCTCCAAGGCCACCAGGCATCCCACCGGGTCCGCTACTTCCTCCGGTTCCTCCCGGCGGGTGATCCTTCCGCTCAAAAACTATCCAGCAAGCGGGTGGAGTCGGAATCCACATACAGTCCGGCTTGGCTCTGTGTTCGCAGAAAGGATGCTGGACAGTCTGTGCTCACCGGGCCTTCCAGCATTGCCTTGACCGCTTCTGCCTTGCGCGCCTCTGGAGCCACGCACACCACTTTTTTCGCCGAGCACAGTGCCGGCACTGTCAGCGTCAGTGCGTATTTCGGTACCGCCTCAAGGTCGGGGAAATGCCCTTCGTTAACCTGTTGCATTCGGCAGGCGACATCC
>Ga0209019_1001620_pt1 | contig 11127 bp, 7 predicted proteins | sample METZYME_3_300m_FD_187549 | JGI IMG/M metagenome (GOLD analysis project Ga0209019, IMG submission 187549) | Marine microbial communities from oxygen minimum zone in mesopelagic equatorial Pacific - METZYME_3_300m (SPAdes) (version 2) | ecosystem: Environmental > Aquatic > Marine > Oceanic | place... | reverse complement strand
TCCTAGTTCTGGCGATAGGACGGCCACTGTCGGCAAGAGCCACTGCCACTACGATTTCATCTGCCCTTGGTGCATCCGGAAGACTGATTTCAGTGGCATCCATATGATCAAAACTCCAAATGCTGTCTTTATTGGTTAACGGCATTACCAAGAATGATCCAGGGCCACCCATTTTTTTGGTGGAAGGAATTATATCATCACCCTTTTCAACTGCAGCACGGACGGGTTTTCCGAAGCGTGGATGCAATATTGCGGCAGCATGCTCTATTTCACCGTCTAGGCCGACTATGGCTCCTTTGCCGTAACTGACAATTGCTGAAGGCTTGACCTCCAGTGCAGCTACACCTTTTTGGGCCAGCAGTCCACCGATTTCTGCACCTAAATCGTAAAGCGGTTCCAGGTTCTCAACATATTTTCCTGCATAAGGGTTATTGATTACTGCAGCAACAGTTACTTTTCGTGCTGGAGGTTTAATTAATTGGCCAATTTCCTGATGAATTTCTTCAACTTGGATGATAATTCTGCGAATCTTCGGTTTCATTGAGTTCCATTCGATTTGTTTTGAGAATAAATCCCTTGCTGGTGTTTATCTTGACCGGACACTCTAGTTTAATATTTTCTGCTTTACAAGTGCTTTTGCGAAAAAATAGCGTTTTGCTTTTCTATTTGCATGACTTTGCCTGATCGGTTAACATGGATTGATGTTAAAACTGTTATTATCGAGCCCCCATTTTATCCCCACATAAACAACTAATCAAATGCAAATTGAATCTAAATGCTATCCAGTTGCCGTGCTTGGGGCGGGAACGATGGGTGAGGGAATTGCGCAGATTGCAGCAACATTTGGGCATCCGGTGATGCTTTATGATGTCTCTCAGGCACAAACACAGGGAGCAATTGAAAACATTGCCAAGCGACTCGAACGCTCCGTAAATAAAGAAAAAATTACGGACGAAAAAAGAACTCAAATCCTGGCAAACATAAGTCCGGCTCGAGCTCTTGGAGAACTTGCTCAAGTCAAACTGGCGATTGAGGCGATCATTGAAGATTTGGGGATTAAACAGGATGTTTTTTCTCAACTGGAGTCACTTCTGGAAGCAGATGCGATTCTAGCGACAAACACATCATCAATAGATTTGAACAAAATGGGCAGCAAACTGAAACACCCGCAACGTTTGGTAGGAATGCACTTTTTCAATCCTGCTCAAGTAATGGCACTGGTAGAAATAGTGCACTCGACTGAAACGGATTCAGAGGTTGCAGATCTTGTTTTTTCACTTGCAGAGGAATGGGGTAAAAGTCCCGTACATGTGCGCTCCAGTCCGGGGTTTATTGTCAATCGTGCAGCTCGACCGTTTTACAGTGAAGCTCTGGTGATTCTCAAAGAAGGTGGGACCGATGCAGCAAACTGTGATGCGATAATGCGGGATTGTGGAGGTTTCAGGATGGGGCCCTTTGAGCTGATGGATTTGATTGGCTTGGATGTGAATTATGCAGTGACGTGTCAAATCTGGAAAAGTTATGAACAGCATCCGCGTTTTGCACCGTCAATGCTGCAAAAAGAGTTGGTGGATTCTGGGCGGTTAGGAAGAAAATCAGGACGGGGTTTTTTTGAGTATGGAGCAGATGCGGGTATGCCAGCTCCTGAAAATGCGCTGGAATATTCTGCACCAGAAACACTCGTACTGGAAGGTCCTGAAAAACTGCCGAATTCTTTGCGAAAATTGATTGAGGACGGTTCTGTAAAGACAGAAAGTACCTCCGGAAATGGAATTATTCGCTTGCCTGCTGGTGTGATTCTTGTCATCTCAAATGGAAAAAGCTCGGCAAAACTCTCTACAGAATTAGAAGAAACTGTGATTTCGCTGGATTTATGTCTGGATTTTGAGAAGTCCTCACGGATTGTACTCGCTCCAGCCTCAGATTGTCCGGAAAAAGCGTTGCAGGAATCTGTAGGACTTTTTCAATCTTTGGGCAAACAGGTTTCTGTGTTGAAAGACATTCCCGGAATGGTACTGGCTCGTACTGTTGCCATGCTGGCCAACGAAGCTTCACTGCTAGTACAGGAGGAAGTTGCAGATGCCGCAGGTGTAAATTTGGCCATGCGGAAAGGTGCCAATTATCCGCAAGGAACTTTGGAGTGGGCTGAACAATGGGGGTTTTCTTCCGTAGTGGAAACTCTAGAAAATTTGCGGGAAATTTATGGAGAACGTTATCAGACCTCCCATTGGCTACAGCAAAAGGCAAAGATTAACTAAAAACAAAATCAACTAATATATCAAAATGGAAGAAGCTTTTTTATGTGACGGGATCCGTACTCCAATAGGGCGTTACGGAGGTGCAATTTCTGGAGTTCGCACGGATGATTTGGCGGCAATGCCTATCAAAACACTGATGGAACGAAATTTCGGAGTGAATTGGGAAAGAGTGGATGATGTGATTCTGGGCTGTGCTAATCAGGCCGGAGAAGACAATCGTAACGTGGGCCGCATGGCAAGTTTACTTTCCGGGCTGCCGGTTACTGTCCCTGGTGTAACTGTAAACCGGCTTTGCGGTTCAGGACTTGATGCAGTGGGAATTGCTGCAAGAGCAATTATATCCGGAGAACAAAAACTGGTTATTGCAGGCGGTGTTGAGAGCATGAGCCGGGCACCTTTTGTGACCGGAAAAGCAACATCCGCATTTTCAAGAAATGCTGAGACTTTCGACACAACAATCGGCTGGCGCTTTGTCAACAAGCTGATGCAAAAACAATATGGAACTGAGTCCATGCCAGAAACTGCAGAAAATTTGGCAGCAGAATTCAAGATTTCCAGAGAGGATCAAGATGCTTTTGCATGGCGTTCTCAGCAAAAAGCAGGACGAGCCATGGAGTCAGGGCGTCTGGCAGATGAAATTTTGCCGGTAAGCATAGCGCAGCGCAAAGGAGAGTCGCTCGTGGTCGAGCAAGATGAACATCCGCGACCAGATACAAAACTGGAAAAACTGGGGAAACTGTCCACGCCCTTTCGTGAAAACGGTACCATCACTGCCGGAAATGCTTCCGGAATTAGTGATGGAGCGGCGGCATTGATTGTGGCTTCAGCAACGATGGCACAAGAACAAAACCTCGAGCCTGCAGCAAGAATCGTAGGGATGGCCACTGCTGGTGTTAAACCTAGAACTATGGGATATGGACCAGTACCAGCTACACAAAAATTGTTTAAACTGACAGGTATCTCTCTGGATGAAATCGGCATCATCGAACTCAACGAAGCCTTTGCTGCACAAGCTTTGGTCGTAATGCGTTCTTTGGGTTTGGCTGATGACGATCAACGTGTGAACCCAAATGGCGGAGCAATTGCTCTGGGGCATCCACTCGGCATGAGCGGTGCGCGTTTGGCTTTGACAGCTATGCATGAACTGCAGTTGCGCAAGGAACGTTATGCACTTTGCACAATGTGTATTGGCGTCGGACAGGGAATTTCGATGCTGCTGGAACGGGTTTGAAGCAGTGCTAAAAGTTTCAATAATCATGATGGGCAAAATAATATGAAATTGACGATTCTTGGCAGTGGCTGTCCCTCAGTTGACCTTGATCGACATGGCCCTTCAGCACTTATCGACTGCGGTGAGGGGGCTAGAATTTTGATAGATTGTGGCTCAGGAGTTACTCAGCGTTTGCTTGAACACGGACTGCCGGGCAGTGAAATTGATGCTTTGCTGCTGACACACCTGCATTCCGATCACATTGTTGACTTATTCCAGTTAATCATTTCCAGCTGGCATCAAGGCAGGCCCCGACCGCAAAAAATTTTTGGACCTCCCGGAACCAGGGATTATGTTGATCAACTGTTGATGCTCTGGAAAGCAGAACTCAGACAGAGAATTGCACACGAGCAGAGATCTTCTACAAAAGCACTTGAAGTTGACGTGACTGAAATCAAAGACGGAGATGAACTAAATTTTGGTAATTTACGGGTAAAGACAGTTACAGTTATGCACCTACCGGTAAGACACGCTTTCGGTTTTGTCTTTGAAACTGCAGAAGAAAAAGCAGTCATCAGCGGAGACACAATATATTGTCCTGCATTAATTGAAGCAGCAAAAGGTGCAGATGTGCTCCTGCATGAAGTATTCATTCATGGAGAAATGTCGCAGGTAGAAGGAAACAGAACGCCAAAAACAGTGGAAAATGTGGCTTCTTACCACACGCTGGACAGCGTAGTGGGGAGAGTTGCAACAGATGCTGAAGTAAGCTGCTTGATGCTAACCCACTTTGCTCCTCCTAAGTTTGACCGCGAAAAACTATTGTCCACAGTTTCTCGGGATTTTGCCGGACCAGTCCTGGTTGGAGAAGATTTGATGACTCTTGATCTTGCACGGAACAGTATTTCCTGGAAAAAAATGCAGATTGCTCTTGGTTCAGTGAGCTTGAATTAACTAGGAAGCTGAAACTACATGTTCAGTTTCAACGTTGCGAAAACTCTCTTTCAGAGCCTTCAGTGATTCATCTGAATTTTCCAGCATCATCATATGTCCGCAGTCCTGGATTAGATGAAATTTTGCTTTTGAAATTGCTGAAGCGAGTTCCATTCCATTACGGGGTGGAGTCATTTTGTCATCACTTCCTATAATGCACAAAGTGGAGCAGCGTACTTTGCCCGCCGCACTCATCCCGTTTTGATAGGCATCGCAAGCAGTCAGACCAACTCCCAAAGCCCCTTTAGGTGCAGAACTCAGTAAAGCGCGTCCACCGCCAATTAGTGACAAGCCTGGAACCGGAGTCCGCCCCAAATGTCCGGCAGGGCCGTGTCCCCATGAAGTAACCAAATCGTAGGCTATCGGATCATCTTTGAGGGCTGCTTCCAGCAAAACCGGATGCACCGCCATTTTAGCGGATACTCCCATTAAACATAAAGCCCGCACCTTCTCCGGATAACGGGCAGCGCACTCCAAAGCAACCAGGGCTCCCATTGAATGTCCCACCAACGAAGCACATTCCAGTCCGGAACCGGAAGCTCCGATGGCTGCAGAAATCAATTCCGGAATCCAGTCCGCCATTTGTTCAATGCTTTCCAGAGGTAAACCTTCTGAGCGTCCATGTCCAGGAAAATCAATCGCCAGAACCGAATAACCGTGAAATGCAAAATATCGGGTTTGCAAATTCCAAACTGTGTGATCCATACCTGAGCCATGCAGGAAAATGACGAGGGGAAGTTCTGGAGCAAGTACTCTCCCCCCGGTGGCCGCGAAAATCTTATTATTTTGAACAGTGAGTTTCATTTTTTACCTCCCGTCTGAGTATCCTGTCCCATCACTTTAGCGGCTTTGCGTAATGCTTGTTTTAAATCTGCAATCAAATCGTTTGCGTCTTCCAGGCCTACCGAAATCCGGATCATATCTTCAGTTAGACCGGCTTGTTTCATTGTTTCCGAGTCCATTTGTGCGTGAGTGGTGCTGGCCGGGTGGATAACGAGAGTTTTAGCGTCGCCTACATTTGCCAAATGTGAAGCAAGCTGCACGGAATTGATAAAGGCCGCACCAGCTTCTCGACCTCCACGCACACCAAATGAAACGATAGAACCTGCACCTTTGGGTAATATCCTTGTTGCCAATTCATAATCCGGATGTTCAGGTAAACTTGGATGAGAGACCCAGGCGACCTCTTCACGGGCTTGCAAGAATTCTAACAACTTTTGGGTGTTGGTCATGTGCCTCTCCATGCGGATTGGCAGCGTTTCCAGACCCTGTAGCAGATAAAAAGCGTTTTGTGGACTCATTGCCGGACCTAAATCCCGCATTGCTTCAGAGCGCATCCGCATTGAAAAAGCCTGTGGGCCGAATTCCTCGAAAAAATTTATGCCGTGATATCCAGCATACGGCTCAGTCAGCGTCGGGAAATTCCCCTTGGACTCCCAGTCAAAGCGTCCGCCTTCGACTACAACTCCGCCCAGCGCTACACCATGACCACCCATCCATTTGGTAACTGAGTGCGAAACCAAATCCGCACCCAGTTCCAATGCTCGACACAGATATGGCGTGTTAAATGTTGCGTCTATCATCAAAGGCAACCCAGCTTCATGTGCAACTTCAGCAACCACTGGAACATCTAATATTTCCAGTCCTGGGTTGCCGATTATTTCACCAAAGCACAAACGTGTTTCCGAACGAATCGCCTGTCGAAATTCTTCGGGTTTGCGTGGATTGACAAAAGTTGTTTCAATTCCGAAACGCGGCAGTGTGTGCTTAAACAAATTGACGCTCCCACCATAGAGCGATGCCGAAGCAACTATGTGATTGCCCTGCCCCATCAATGTCAATATTGAAGCAAATAATGCACTTTGTCCGGAGGCAGTAGCCACGGCCCCGGTTCCGCCTTCCAGAGCGGCAATGCGCTCTTCGAGCACTGCAACTGTTGGATTTGATATGCGGCTGTAAATGTGGCCACCCTGCTCCAGATTAAACAGGGCCGCCGCATGGTCGCTGTCTTGAAAAACATATGAGGTTGTCTGATAAATCGGCACGGCCCGTGCGCCAGTTTCTGCATCCGGACGTTGCCCCCCGTGTAAACTTAATGTGTCGAATTTATATAATTTTGGATCCATAAAGCGAGGTTATTGATAAGTGTCATGGTGTTCTGCCGAGAGCTTTTGAGACAATTTCAAAAACGTCCCCAGAAAGTTTAGGTGTTTTGACGATTCGCTGTAGTTGATCGTTCATTTTTATTTTATGTGTTTCATCATATTTTTGCCAGTTGTTGAAAACGCCCACCAATCGCGCTGCAGTTTGTGGATTAAGAGGATCCAGTTTCAAGACCTGATCTGCAAGAAAATCATAGCCGGAACCGTCCGCGGTGTGAAATCTTAACTGATTTAATCTTGAAAATGCACTAACCAACGCTCTAATTTTGTTCGGATTCTTAGCATCATATGCTGGATGTCTAGTCAATTTTCGGACATTCTCCAGTGTCTTAGGAAGGTGTGACATAGCCTGTAGGCTAAACCATTTATCCATCACCACAGTATTATTCTGCCACTTTGCTTCAAATTCACTAAAAGCCGATTCCCTTTCAGGGCAGTCCAGATGAGTCAGTACTCCAAGCGAGCCCACAACATCTGTCATATTGCCACATTCCCGGAATTGCGTTTGTACCAATTCCCTGATTTCCGGAGTTTCCAATTCTGACAAGTAACCGAGGCAGACATTTTTCAGCCGACGTCTTCCCATTGATTCAGGATCAAGATTGAAAGAGCCTTTTTGCTGAAATCTATTATAAGTTTCTGCAAATTCCGACTGAAGTTTTTTTACTAGTTCTGTCCGCAGAAATTTACGTGCCTCATGAATTGCGTCTACATCGATTATCTCCATGTGTTCACCCAAATATGGCTCACTTGGAAAACTTAGTGCGAGTGCCAAAAGTGCAGAATCGCCTTCCTCAGTTTGGTTGAGCAGGCTACGGAAAGCTTCCACCAATTCCGAAGGCAATTTAAGAGCATCCTTATTTTGAAAACGTTGGATCTGCTCCAATGAAACACGGATCATCAACTGTTGACCGGCTTCCCAGCGATTGAATTCGTCTGAGTCGTTGGCCAGTAAAAACGCAAGCTGATCATTATCGTAATCAAAATGAAGTTTCACTGGTGCCGAAAATCCCTGTAAAAGAGATGGAATCGGGGCTTCCGGCACGTCCTCAAAGACATAAGTTTCAGTTTCGTTACGGAGTTCCAGGACCTGGGTCTCTGGAGTATTTCCATTTAATTTACCCTTTACTTTCAACGGAAGTGCTTGTCCCTCTGAGGAAAGTAATGCAAGCGCAAATGGAATGTGAAAAGGCTGCTTTTGGAAAGAGTGTTGAGATTTAAGTTTTGAATGTTGAGTTTGAAGATTATTAACTGAAGAGCTCGACACCCAAGACTCATCACCTAACATTATTCTTTCACCAAACCCTTTTTGACCAACAGTGTCCGGACAGGATTGGCGGACGCTAAGCTTGAAAGTTTTTGCTTCCGGATCATGTGTTCCGCTGATGTGCAATTCGGGTGTTCCGGATTGGCTGTACCAGCGTTTAAACTGCTTCAAATCAACCCCATTTGCGTCTTCCATTGCTTCAACGAAATTGTCACAGGTCACGGCCTGGCCGTCATGTCTATCAAAATAAAGATCGGTGCCTTTGCGGAAACCGTCCCGACCAAGCAAATTATAGATCATCCGCACAACTTCAGCTCCCTTTTCGTAAACGGTCCTGGTGTAAAAGTTGTTGATTTCCATGTATGAATCTGGACGGATCGGATGACTCATTGGTCCGTCATCTTCCGGGAACTGATGTGTACGCAAGCGGTCCACATCAGCGATCCGCTGTACTGCTCTGGAGTTCAGGTCTGAAGAAAATTCCTGATCCCGGAAAACAGTAAAACCTTCCTTGAGGCTCAGCTGAAACCAGTCGCGGCAAGTCACACGATTGCCTGACCAGTTGTGAAAATATTCGTGACCTACCACTCCCTGTATATTGCAAAAATCTGTGTCGGTAGCCGTGTCCTGAGAAGCAAGTATTAGCTTGGAATTGAAAATATTGAGCCCTTTGTTTTCCATGGCTCCCATGTTGAAATCATTGACCGCAACAATCATGAACAAATCAAGGTCATATTCCCTACCGAAACGTTCTTCATCCCAAAGCATTGATTCTTTTAGTGAGCGCATGGCATGCCCGCAGTATTCAATATTTTCCGCCTCCACGTATATCCTCAGTGTAACTTCTCGTCCGGAAGCAGTGGTGAACGAATCCTCAATGTGTAATAAATTTCCTGCAACCAGTGCAAAAAGATAGGCAGGCTTTGGAAAAGGGTCTTCCCATTTTACCCAGTGGCGTCCGTCAGTTAATTTTCCGGAATCTGTCGGATTACCATTTGAGAGCATAATGGGGTAGAGTTCAGCATCGGCAGAAATAGTGGTGCTGTAAATCGACATCACGTCCGGGCGGTCTAAAAAATAGGTGATTTTCCGGAAACCTTCTGATTCACATTGAGTGCAAAACATTTTGTTGGACTTGTAAAGACCTTCTAGTGCCGTATTATTTTGCGGCTGAATTCTGACTTCAGTTTCCAGAACAAATGATTCCGGAACATCAGGGATTGTCAAGTGTGAATCATCGACCTGATACTCCTCCTGAGTTAGTTTCAACTGATCCAGGTGTATAGAAATCAACTCCATATTCTGTCCGTCCAGCATCAGAGTTTTGCTGTTATCCGCCGATTCCGGGTTGCACCTGAAGCTTAATAGCGTTTTAACAGTACTCCATTCATCACCCAAATCTATCTTTAAATCCACCTTATCAATTAAAAAAGATGGAGGTCTATAATCTTTGAGATAAACGGTTTGAGGGGTTTGGATAATCATGCTACGCTTTGACTAATCAGTGTTGATTATTTCTTGTCATAATTGAGTGAGATAAGCTTAATTAATGGTATTTCCAATGGAAAATACTTTTCAGCTACGAACAGTTTTTTCTTAGCTTCATTACCCATTTTGTTATTGGTAAAGAGTTCAAGGATAAAAAATTGACAGAAAAATGGAAAGCGGAAACCACGGGCAACATCACGAACATCACCATCATGATTTCTCAGAAACGGAAACATTGGGTGGTGCATTTTTCCTCAATTTAACTTTTACGCTGATTGAAATTGCAGGAGGATTGTGGACCAACAGCGTAGCGATTATAGCGGATGCGCTGCACGATGCTGGTGATTCGTTGGCATTGGGATTAGCATGGTATTTACAGAAAGCATCTGGAAAAGAGCGTGATCAGCAGTTTTCTTACGGCTATGGACGTTTGTCTCTTTTGGCAGCACTGATAAACGGAATGGTACTGCTGGTAGGTTCGTTTGTGATTATTATGCATGTCATTCCAAGATTTTTTGCCTCACAAGCTGTTGATGCAACCGGTATGGTGGGGTTGTCATTACTAGGAATTGCATTTAATGGATTTGCTTTCTGGCGCAATCGCAGCAGTCAGTCCCTGAATGCAAAAATGGTAAACTGGCATTTGCTGGAAGATGTTCTGGGTTGGACGATTGTGCTAATAGGCAGTATTATCATGCATTTTGGAGATTATTCATGGCTTGATCCATTGATGGCACTAGGAGTAACCCTCTTTATTTTATGGAATGTCTCTAAAAGCCTGGGGCGTGTTATAAAATTTTTTTTTGCAATCCAATCCGGAAGATGTGGACCTGTTGGCAATTGAAGAAGAACTGCGTTTATTGAAAAATGTAGAAGATATTCACGACGTACATGCTTGGTCGCTGGACGGGAAATACCACGTGCTCAGTCTGCACGTGGTGATCAACCATATAATTGATTCTGAGACATTGGCCCTCCTCAAAAATCAAATTCGTGAGCATACACGCAAAATGGGAATTGATCATGCCACCATTGAAGTCGAACTTTCCTCTGAAGCCTGTCTACTGGAAAATTGTTGAAGTGTATTTTCTGTTGTTTGTTGATTACTACCTGTTCTTTCAAAAATATGTTGAGATTTCATCCAGAGTTTTTCTCCCGATATCCGGAACTTTGGCGTTATCTGCAGGATATCCGACGACCAGTAACAAAAAAGGGCGTTCCTGCTCAGGACGCCACAGAATTTTATTCAGAAAACCCATTGGACTAGGAGTATGAGCCAATGAAGCCAGCCCGGAGTTGTGAATGGCGCTGATCAATAATCCTGTGGCAATCCCCACAGATTCATTGACATAATAGTGTTTGAACCGCTTTCCCTGTTCATTAATTCCATAAACCTTGGCGAAAATTGCTATCAAATAGGGGGCAGTTTCTAAAAAAGGTTTGTTTTCATCAGTTCCCAGTGGGGCCAGGGCTTTAAGCCATTCGCTACTTGCACGGCTGGTGTAAAACTCGTGCTCCTCTTTTTCTGCCGCTACCCTGATTTGACGTTTCTTTTCCGGATCGGAGATCACAACAAAATGCCATGGATGTTGATTTGCACCATTTGGTGCAGTGTCTGCAGTGCGTAAACAATTTTCAATTATATCAACAGGCACATTGCGAACAGAAAAATCACGAACCGTTCGGCGCTGTTTTATCTTTTCATAGTATTCCAAAGCACGACGCTGCATTTCTTTTACAGGATATTCT
>Ga0209019_1001619_pt1 | contig 11127 bp, 8 predicted proteins | sample METZYME_3_300m_FD_187549 | JGI IMG/M metagenome (GOLD analysis project Ga0209019, IMG submission 187549) | Marine microbial communities from oxygen minimum zone in mesopelagic equatorial Pacific - METZYME_3_300m (SPAdes) (version 2) | ecosystem: Environmental > Aquatic > Marine > Oceanic | place... | reverse complement strand
GGCAATAAGTTCAGCAGTTTCACCGGTGATTGTTTGGTTGATGGTTGCCATTATGCCTAACGACATCAGTTTTTTTAATATTTCCGGAACTTTAATACCAATCAATCCCGCAAGTTCAGCTACTCCAACTTGATTACCTATGCGGATACTTTTCTTTCTGGGATTGAAAACATGTTTGGGCTGATCAGTTTCAGGTGTTTTTTCCTGGACTTTTACACTGAGCTGATCTTTCAGGACGGCTTTCTTTTGGCGGCGTGGTCTTCTTTCACGAATATTATAATAGTTCCTTTGTCCTCCTCCACCTCTTCGTCGAATCTCTGCATCTTGACGTCGAAGATTTTTTCTTTTTGCTGGAAATTCTTTTTCTTCAGTATGTGTGTATTTAAATACATACTTGGTCTTATTTGATTTATTTTCAGGCCTGGTTGGAACTGAGTCATCAGTAGGGGCCTTCTCTTCTGAAAGTTTTTCATCTAATAAATCATCTGTCTGATCTGGAGGGGCAGTTCTTTCATGAGGGAATTCAATAATATTTTTGTCAAAATATTTTTCAAATTTTGAGTCTGAGTCATTGCTCTTCTTTAAGAATTCTTTCTTTTTCGCTACTGAATTTTCAGGGATTATTGCTCCATGAGAACTTGAATCTATTTTATCTGATTCAAGTTTACTTGTTATTTCACTCTCAGAATCAGCTCTCTTCCTGCGAACTCTCCTTTTAGGTGCTTCTTCAACTTCATCTTCATCTGATTTAGATTTGATAGAAATTGTTAATATTTTTGAAGTTTTAACTTTTTTCCTGTTTTCTGGAAGATCAGTCTCTTCTGTTGTTTTTTCAGATGGTTTTTTTTGACGTATAGTCGTTCGTTTCACAGATTTAGGCACAACAATGCCTTTGGCGCTTTTTGCCATTTTTCTAACTATTTCAGCTTGTTCAACCGACATCTCAGAGAAATTTCCCGTAACAGGTATTCCTGCTTTACGCATTCTACTGAGAAGCTGTTTTGCAGGCATTTTTAATTCTTTTGCCAGCTCAAAAACTCTTACTTCCGACATCTCCTGGATTTGTATATTTAATCAAAATTACTGAAATAATTGTTCAATAGTTTGTTTCATGTTGCATCTGGTTCTACTTCGGCTTCCAATTCAGGTTTTTCTTTTGTTCCACTTTTTTTTGAATCGGCAACAGTTTCGGTTATATAATTAGTTTCAAAGTCAGCATTTTCTTCAATTTGTTCCGTGACTTCTTCTGTCGGATTATCATCTTTATTTTTGTTTTCGATGATTTCATCTGAGTCCTCCGAAACTTCTTCCTTTATTAATACATCTGCTGATTCATTAGATTCTGGCTGGACTTCCTCTTTAAGCTCAATATCTGCAGCGGTTTCGTCTAATTCTTCATCTTTGATGGCTTCCTTAGCTTCTTCCGGAACTGATTTCTCAGCATCTTGAACTGATTCTTCTTCCTTTACATCCTCAGCTGCTTTCTTTTTTGCAGATTTCTTTTTCCCTTTCACTGCAGCTTCTTTTTCATTGTCAGCCTTTGAACTTGAGTCTTCTGATACTTCTGCTGCCTCTTTTTCTTCCTTAGAAGAATCGACTGATTTTTCATCCGTTTTTTCTGAATCTTCATCACCATTATTATTTGATTTTGCTAACTCTTTTTCCAGCTGTTCATCAATAGAGAGGTCCTCTTCTTCTGAAGCAACAACATTGATTTTGTAACCAATTAATTTTGAGGCCAAGCGTACATTTTGCCCCTTGTGTCCGATTGCCAGTGAAAGTTGATTTGGAGCAACTACTACATCAATTTGTTTTTCATCTTCATCAATTTCAAGACTGTCTATTTCTGCAGGTGAAAGTGCATTACATGTATAAACGTCTATATCTTCACTCCAGCGTACAATATCTATTTTTTCTCCATTTAAATCATTTACTATAGTTTGTACCCTGCTGCCGCGCATACCTACACATGAACCTACCGGATCTACTTCTTCATCAGTTGAATACACAGATATTTTTGCCCTTCTACCAGGCTCCCTTGATGCGCTTACTATTTTAACTATACCATCGTAAATTTCAGGAACCTCCATTTCGAATAACTTAATTAGTAATCCTGGATGTGTTCTTGAAATTGTGAGTTGTGAATCTTTGTGCGGATTGTCATTCACATCCAGCAGTAAAACTCTAACGTGATCTCCAAAAGTGAAGTTCTCACCGTATATTTGCTCCCTGCGGAAGAGATATGCTTCAACTTTATTTTGGAAACTTAAGGCAACGCGACCGTTAGGTTCAACTCTTAAAACTGTTCCGGTTAAAACATCTCCAATTTTTTCTGTGAAAGTTAAAACTACCATTTGACGCTCAGCTTCTTTTAAGCTACCGAATATTATTGGTCTTGTTGAATGCGCAATTCGCTGAAATTCACGATCACTGATTTCATACTCAACTTCGTCACCAATGCCTGCTTCTGGGTCTATTTCAAATACATCTTCTACAGAAATTTCATTATTGGTGTCCTCAACCAGATCAACTACTTCCTTGAAATGGTACAAATTTATTTTTCCTGTTTTTTCGTCTATTTGACCTTCAATTTCTTGATAGGGAAGTTTTCTCTGGGCTGCCTGAATAAGTGACTGTTCCACAAGTTTTTTCACAACTTCATGATCCAACCCCTTCTCTCTTGAGAAGTCTATGATGATTTCGTATAAATTCTCTTTCAAGTTGTACCTTTTTCTTTACGTTCTAATTTTCAGAATCAAATAATAATTTCAGAATTTTAATAATGGCTCAAGATTAGCTCTTGATATAAGTGAATACGGTATAATTATATCTGAGCTGTTTGTATCCGGTTGTATACAAATTGTTTCTTCATTACATTTCTGTAAATCACCTGTCACAGTCATAAGTCCTTCTATTTTTTTCTCTAAATGTACCTTGATACGTTTGCCAGTGTAAGATTTAAAATGATCAGGTGTTTTTAATTTCCTGAATATTCCTGGTGACGAGACTTCCAGCACGTAATCCTTATACTGATGATTCGTTTTTCCAAAAATATTCTTAGTAATTTGATTAACATTTACACAATTATCTATTCGAATGCCGTTTGGACTGTCGATATAAAGTTGTATTGTTTTCTTGGCATTCTGCGTACTGACCTTGACCTCAATCAGATCAAATCCTGCAATTTTGAGCGGTTCAGATAAAAGATTAATAATCCTTTGTTCATCCTGTACCATTGAAATTTAATTGATGAAAACTATAATTTTTTTCAGATAGTAAACATTGCATTTTAACATCATGTTTTCTGGTTGTCGATTCATTTTTTAAGTACAATTTAAGCTTTTCGATCTAAAGTTAAATAGTTTACAATCTCTGACAAAAGTTTACTTGCATGATTATCGGGCAGTTTTTTTAAAGCTGAGGAAGCAAATTCGACATGTTCATAACAGTACTTTGAAACAGCATCAAGGGCACCAGTACTTTCAGCTTGAGCAATAAACCAGTCTATATCAGTATTTGAAACTGTTTCACGAGACTGAAGCAGTATATCACGTGCCCTGACGGAATCTTGCTCTGAAAGCCTTTCCAGTAATTCAATTGTAATTAATGTGCGCTTCCCTTCTGCGATGTCTCCTCCGCGTTCTTTACCATAACCACCAGAACCTGCTCTGGGAGCTTCATTCTCGCTTTCTTCAATTAAATTCAGCAAATCATCACGTACCTGAAAACCAATTCCTATAGCTTCACCAAAACTGCCAATTGTATCCAACTCAGTTTCGGAAGCTCCCGCTATCAAAGCTCCACACTGGCAGGGGCCTTTGCCTGAGTACCAGCCTGTTTTTTTGCTGATCATATTACGATACTCATCTCGGTTCGGAAATTTGTTATCTGCTATCCAGCCAATGTCAAGAGCCTGACCTTCGAAAGTATACTGCATCAATATGTTCATATGTTTGTGAATTCGTAAAGCCAGCTGACTGCCCAATCTTGGATAGTTATCAAGCAGTATCTCATGCAACAGGCAATGCAAGGCGTCTCCGGAATTGATAGCCAAGGCTGTTCCGTACTTGCGATGTAATGTAGGCTCCCCGCGTCTAAGTAAGGACTTATCTTCTATGTCGTCATGAATTAATGCAAAATTATGAAATAACTCAAATGCGATGGCGGAAATCATAGCGTCATGAGGATCTCCGCCAAATAATTCACAACTGAGTAATACAAGAGCAGGACGAAATCTTTTTCCTCCGCGTTGAGGATAATCTCTCATTAAATCATAAAGATATTCTTTTGGCTCACCTTCGGGAATATGTCTAAGTGTTTCTTTCTCAATCCATTCACCGAATACGTTTAGATATGATTTAAAATCTGAATGATTCTTTGAAAATATTTTCCCGTAACCTGCGTGGCTTTGGTGAGATTTTGTAGACAAAACTTGAATTATTTCTTATGAGTGATTTAAAGAGAAAACATTTTTGGAATACGATAATTGTTTTTAATGCGCTGATTTGATTCTTCGAGTTTTTCTTCAGGCAAAACCACACTCATACGTTCTGAACCTGGTAGAAAATCTATTCTATGGAACTCGTTTTTTGGCTTTAAGAATGCCTCTGAAACATCTATCAAACTGTGTATAGACTGATCATTGATTTTAAGTACAACAGCATTAGAAAGATTTTGGTATCCAATATTAATTGCATCAGGAATAACTTGTGTGACCAGAACAACGCGAGACTGATGTTTGGGATTTTTTTTATTTAAAACCGATTTTTTTTCGGAATTGTTTTTGCCTGGTATCATCACGGTTTTATTTTGCTCTAAAAATAAACGCAGCCGCAGAGGGGCCCTTGTTCTCCAGTTTTTACCCCAAATTGACAGGTAATCAATCGTCAATTCCTGAAATAAAAAACCTCCCTGTATAATATATCTTGGTGAATAACCGACTCTTTTCAATGGCACCAGGTGTCCGTCATTTCCATATGTTGTTACCTTTGTGTGTAAGATCACAGGTTTTCTTTTCCGAATTACACTTAACTCCACTGAATCTCCTGCTTTATACTGATCCAGGAAAAGTAAATCATATAGAGCAAGTCCCCAATTTGGATGGTTGATTTTTCCATCGTGAGTAAGTCTCCATTTACCAATCCTGGTTAAATAATCTCCAGCCTTCAGGACATCTGAACCTGTTCCATGTGGCAAAACCTGACTTATCAAAATTCCAGATTTATCTTCAGGAATACCAAAGTAATCTGTAATGCTTCCCTGAGGGGGACGCCTCCACCTGAAACCTCGATGTGTTAGGCTTTGGAATTTATCACTTCCTGAACGCTGTAAAAATTCAAGCAGCATTCCTGCGGGCATTGCTTTCGCACCGCTTCTGCCTGAATCGAGAATCATTCCCACAGTTTTATTGTCCTGCAGGACAGGGTATCCGTGCCTGCTTTTTGAGAGACCGCTGATTTTCAATGTTGGTATCCATGCATCACTTTTTTCACGATGTCCCACAGCCATTCGCTCGATTGTACCGGACTCAAAATCCCATTCATCAGGTGATTTAATATTTAATGAGTAAATTGATTTTGATTCATAATTTACAGAAGATTTTACAGGGAAAATTTCTAATGGTTTGAGTTCGTTCCAAAATTTCGCATCATTAATTTCAATCAGTGCCAGATTTGCCGCAAAATCCATCCTCATCAGTTTTGCCTGAAATGGCAGTCGTATATCTTTTCGGGTTGCCTCTATCAAAGTTGCATTAGCAACCAATTCTGCCGTTGTCATCAGGTAAAGTATTTTACTCTGGAGAGTTTCAGATGATAGGCTTTTTGGTGATTCAGGCAGACTAACAACCAATCCCATGCCAGTTTGGGTTGTTATTTCTCCTTTTTCCCAGGGAATGCGCCAATCATATGATTGCTGATAAGTTTTCAGTAAAACAGCTTGGTTGAACCAGGGTTTTATATCTGGTGGCTCCGCTTTTAATTGAAGCGGTGTAATGAGTATATGAATAAATAGATACAGTACTGCAACGTATAGCAATTTATATTTTTTCAACATCAATAATTCTAATGATTTTTATTAACAATATATGAGCTTTCTTCAATGCCATAACGTTTGAGTATTAAATTATGCTGTTCCAGACTTTCTGTAAAATTCAGCACCAGGGGCAGGCTCCGCCATTTGCTTTCAAAAACAACATGTACAGTTTCACGAGGCATTTTCTTCAACATTTGATCTAAATGAGCCAGCGAATTTACTGGTTCATGGTTTAAACTACTGACAATGAAGTTGTGCAAATTTGTGTAGCCGCTGTTTACGGAAGCAGGCAATACATGCGTGAGGATTACTACCTGTTGACGACGGGTATTCGGACGTTCCACTTCCCTGTACCAGTGTTCATAAGCTAAAGGGGGTAGCAGGTTGCCCGGAGAATGAATGTAATTACGATTTAATGCAATAAAAACTAATCCCCCGAATATAAGGTATTCCGGCCGCTTGTCATAACTATTGCGCATTTCTTCGCCAAAAGGAGGTGCTTTTAATTTAAGTGTCAGGTTTTCAAAATTGCCGTTCCTCCAAACCTGCAATTTAAGAGAATCACCAATTTGACGATTTTCTGCTTCAATGTAAAATGCTACCTGCTGTTCTACATAATTAGCCATACCTGCAGCGTCAATATGCAAATCCTCAATTTTTGTCAGTACATCACCACTTTGAAGAACCCCTTCTGCCGATGAGAAAGGTACAATCCTTTCTACTAAAATCCCTCCAGAGTTTTCCGGAAGACCTAAATATTTTCGGTGGTGTTGATTTATAAGGGAACTGGTTTCAATTCCGATTTCAGGAACTCCATCATAAATTCCATCCTTGATATCAACAAGAAATCGTTTAATTAAGGGAACGGGAATAAAATATCCCACATCGTTCAAACTTAAATTTGACTGGAATGCAACACCTATAGCTTGTCCTGATTGTGTAACAGGTCCTCCGCTGTTTCCGGGATTTATTGCTGAATCAGTCTGAATCAGCAGGTGTGAGTCAATTCCCGGATGGATATAAGTGCCAAACTCAATTCTTGATACCACTCCTTCTGTTCGTGATAACTCATGGCCTCCTACAGGATATCCATATGCCCTGACTCTGCTCTGAAGTTCCGGAACTCCGCCTAACTCGAGTGGAGTCAGATTCTTATAAAAATCAGGGTCACGAACTTTTAGCAGGGCCAAATCGGAATCGTGAGCAATTGCAACCACGTCAGCCAAAAAAGGATTTGGACTTGATAATTTATTAACCAAAAGCATCCGTGAGTCACTGACCACATGAGCATTAGTTAAAATAAAGCCTTCATGAATTAGGAATCCACTTCCCTGGTCTTTAGTCGTAGGTTTCATTTTCCATGGTGACTTCCAGTCTGGTCTTTGTTGAAAATTTGTAATTCGGAAAACTGATTGTTCTATGTAATCTGACGCAGCAAATCCATTATTTGCCAAAATGAAGCAAAGGCTTAAAATGGCAATCAAATTTATAACTTTAGATCTATTAATTAAACAATTCACAACAGGACCTTATCTATTAAGCATAATTGCTGGCAATTTTGCCGCTGGTCATTTAAACGAAATTTTATACCAAAAAAACTAAAATTCCTGTTCCTAACACAATACGGTAAATCACGAATACCAGGGTACCGTGCATTCTAAGGAAACGAAGTAAAAATTCAATTGAGAGGTAACCAACAACAAATGCGGCAAAAACCCCCACAATTAGGTTCAGGTAATCACTGCTATTGATACCTGTCTCCAACAGTTCCACTAACTCATAAATACCGCTGCCTAAGATAGCAGGTATGCCGAGTAAAAAAGAAAAACGTGCAGCTTCTTCACGTTTAAGTCCAACGATCAAACCTCCCATAATTGTTGAGCCTGAACGTGAACAACCAGGAATAAGGGCAAGTGCCTGTGTAAGTCCAATCAACTGAATTTGTAGAAATTTCAGTTGACCAATTTGTCGATTGAGCTGTGAGAGCCTTTCCGCTACGTATAAACCAATTGCCAGAATTATCAGTGCAGTACCGATCAGCCAGAGTTCGCGGGCATCTGTTTTTATGATATCTTTAAATCCCAACCCGGCTACAACCACAGGGATTGTTCCGGCAGCAATGCTCCAGGCCAATTTCGAATCGGAAGTTTCAAATAATTTCCTGTTCCATAAACTCACCATTGCCGCCCGCGAAAGTGAGACCACATCATTCCAGAAATAAAACATAACAGCCAACAAGGTGCCAAGTTGAATAACTGCAGAAAATTCTGTCCCGGGGTCTTGCCAGTCGAGCAGGTGAGGAATAATTCGTAAATGGGCAGTGCTGCTGATTGGCAAAAATTCGGTCAGTCCCTGAACGATTCCCAGCACAAGGGCCTGAATCCAATCCATAGTTTTTAAATTTTATAAAAAAATTCTAAGGGAGAAAATGTTTGATGATTTTTTTGTACTGGTTTGAGGACAAACACAGGGTAAGCAGTAAAAAAATGAATTTGAATTTGAAGTTATTAATGCTTTTCTATATTTAAAAGAATAGAAATAAAATTACCTACGATTATCCTCAGTAGTTAACAAATAATCAATCTTGGAATTTTGATCAGTTAAATACTTATAAGTTATTGAAATAACATTATATATTATGTATTTCAGAATGGATTAAATTTTTGATTTAACTTCTGATAAACATCTGCAAATAATTAGTATGAAAAACCTTGACTTAGATGATATGTGTGATACGTTCATCTGGCACTGTATTGTTAATATAATTTTGTGAATTGTGATACAGTCAAACGTTCTTTGAGTAATGCTGAACTCCCAATCTATATGGAAAAACGAAATTCTAGTAATTCTTAACTGAAATGGAGTTCCAATAAGGTGTTGCTGGACTAAACAGAGATAATTTGTGATGCTTGTGCTGAAAAATGTTTCACTAACATAGATTTGTACCTGTCAGCACTGATTGTTTATTTACAATGAGAATTTTTTCAAAAATAACTCAAACTCATACGTTTAGATAACGTAAAAAAAGATTATGTTATGGCGCAAGATCTGGCAGAAAGTTCAAGCCTAAGTCAGGACTCAGGTCCATCTACAGTTCGAGAGGTTCAAGTTGATGGAAACATTCTATCTTCAGATGGAAAAGGAAAAATAATGTATGATGGAGCTGATGGCTCACATGCTGAAATTTTTCCAGATGGTTTTGCCTCATATGAGGGACCAGAAGGCTCCGGAGTATCTGGAGAAATGAATCCTGATGGATCAGGCTTTTGGATAGCTCCAGATGGCAGTACCTCTTCTTGGGATGCAGGTGAAATACCTATTTCCAATCTACCTGGAATGGAAGGATTAAATAATATGGACTCAATAGCTAATTCACCCGAGGCAGAAGAAGCATTTGGTAAACCAGTAATGATTCATGGTACAGGTAAAGTATCGCAGGTTGGCCTACTCCACCCCTTTAATCTCAAACATGCCTGAATTGTGTTATGTCTAAAAACTTTAGTCAAACATTCATGAATCAGGATGTTTACTTACTTAGTCGAATTTTCTAGCTAATCCATTGATTTTGTCACATTTGAATACGAATTTGAATTATTATAAAATTAGTATTGATAAATTATTTTTTTTAAATTAACATACGCACTGTTCAGCAAATATGGATGCATTTTGATGTAAATACGAGAGTGAAAATGCGGTATTCATGCTTGGGTTTTACAAGTCGAGCTGGTGACTTAAAAACGAGCGTACTTTCGTAACGACTAATATTGGTTACAAATCATTTTATTTAATTAAAGGAGGATATTATGGCACAACAAGATATGGGTCAACCACCAGCAGGTGGTGAAGATGGTATAGGTGCTGCTGCTAGCCAAGCATACACAGAAGCTCTAGAAGGTGGTTCAACACCGCAGGAGGCCTTCGATGCAGCCGCTGGTGCAGCCCAAGAAATGGCAACCGAAATGGGAGTGCCTCAAGCAGATTTCGATCAGGGATTGGAAGCTGCTACCCAAGCTTTCGGAGAAGCAATGGAAGGTGGCGCAGGACCTGGAGAAGCATTTGGGTCTGCAATGGAAGCTGCTGATGGAGCTTCAGATCCCGGTACTGATATGGGACCTCCTCCCCCACCACCCATAACTGGTGACATGGCGGATGTAAGCGGTGACATGTCAGGTGTAGCCGGAGATGTAACTGGTTGTAGTGGTGACATGACAGGCGTAACCGGAAATGTGTCTGGAGTAACCGGAGATGTGTCTGGAGTAACCGGAGATGTGTCTACTGTAACCGGAGATGTGTCTGGTGTAACTGGCGACATGACAGGCGTAACCGGAGAATGTACAGATGTAACCGGAGATGTGTCTGGTGCAACTGGCGACATGACAGGTTGCGAGGGTGATATGTCTGGTTGCTCTGGTGACGTTTCAGGTGTAACTGGTGACATGGGTCCAGTAACTGGTGACGTGACAGGCTGCGAAGGTGACATGACAGGCTGCGAAGGTGACGTTTCAGGTGTAACTGGTGACATGAGTCCATACGCTGGTGACATGACTGGAGTAGAGGGTCAACCACCAGCTGAAATGATGGGTACAGAGGGCGGCGCTATGGATGCTGCATTTGCTGACGATGGCAGCGCTCCTCCTCCAACGGATGATCCAATGGGAGCTGCAATGGACCAAGCTGATGCGCAAAATGTTGCTGATGGTGCAGAGGGAGGAGGCCAAGGTCCTGGACTAGATCCTATGGCTGACATGCCTGACCCAGAGATGGATCCTGGAACGGATCAAGGACCTGATGACGACCAAGGTGGTGGTGCTATAGGTTAATAACATCCAAGATCATATAATAGGTGGTGCACTAAAATTTTTTGTGCACCACCTAATAGACTATTTGGTTATACTAAAAGAAGCCTACGGCATTTGTTCCATATAGAGAGAGATACATCTCCTCGATTTTCTCCACAAGAATCTACTTGGTAATTGGTCCGATCTAACCTTTTTTACTAAACTGATTTTACATCTGTTAATGGGTATGTTGTTGAAAATTTCGAAATAGACAATTCTTTTGGTAACTAATTCGACTTTCTTAAATATTTTAAAA
>Ga0209019_1001617_pt1 | contig 11132 bp, 8 predicted proteins | sample METZYME_3_300m_FD_187549 | JGI IMG/M metagenome (GOLD analysis project Ga0209019, IMG submission 187549) | Marine microbial communities from oxygen minimum zone in mesopelagic equatorial Pacific - METZYME_3_300m (SPAdes) (version 2) | ecosystem: Environmental > Aquatic > Marine > Oceanic | place... | reverse complement strand
GCCGTCCAACAGGCCTCGGCGACGATCTCCGCGCACCGAGGCGTCTCGGGGGCCGGCTTGAACACCACGGCATTACCAGCGGCCAGGGCGGCCAGGGTCCCGCCGGTCGGGATGGCAACCGGGAAGTTCCACGGAGAGACGACTGCCACCACGCCCAGCGGGGTAAACGCCGCACCCTCCACCCGCTCCAGCTCCGATGCCCGCTCGGCGTACCACCGGGCAAAGTCGACGGCCTCGCCGACCTCCGGGTCAGCCTCGGCCCACGTCTTGGAAGCCTCGTGGGTCATGGCCACCATGAGGTCGTCGTGTCGGGCCACAAGTTCGTCGGCGACCCGGCGCAGCACGTCACACCGTTCGACAGCAGAACGGGACCCCCAGGACTCCTGGGCTCTCCGGGCCATAGCCACCTCGGCGTCCAGAGCTTCGACCGTGGTGGTCACTGGGGTGTGCGCCGGCTCGAACGGGCGAGCGGAGACTGAAGCCACCCATGCCCGGGTGGCGGGCAGGGTCGGATCGGTGTCGGGATGGTTCCGGAACAATCCGTCGCCTGACGGTGGCCGCTCGGTCTCTCGACGGGGCAGGTCGGCGAGGTCCCAACGGCCGGCCACCGCGGCACGGAACAGGCGGGCCTGCTCGTCAAATTCGGGGGTCCCGGGCCGCAGGCTGAACAGGTGCCGGAGAAAGTTCTGGTCGGAGCTGTTCTCCTCCAGGCGACGGAATAGGTAGCTGACGGCTACGTCGAAGTCCCGGCGGCCCACAATCGGCGTGTACAGCAGAAGTTCGCCGGTGTCATCTAGCACCGTCCGGGCCTGAGCGGGGACCATCCCCTGCAGCATCTCGAACTCGACTCGGTCAGCTACCCCACGGGCCTCGGCCAGGAGGTGGGCCCAGGCCACGTCGAACAAGTTGTGGCTGGCCAGCCCGATCCGCACCGCCCGCGTGTGCACGGGCCGCAGGGCCCAGTCCACGCAACGCTTGTAGTTGGCGTCCACCTCGGCCTTGGTGTCGTAGGGCGCCTGCACCCACCCGTGTAGGGCGGCATCGACCCTTTCCATGGCCAGGTTGGCCCCTTTCACCAGGCGAACCTTGACCTCGCCACCCCCGGCATCCTTCCGGGGACCAGCCCAGGCGGTGATGCGCTGGAGGGCACCGAAGGCATCCGGCAGGTAGGCCTGCAGGACGATCCCGGCATCGACGTCCCGTAGGTCAGGCTCATCCAGGAGTTCGGTGAAGGCCCGAAGGGTGAGATCCAGGTCCCGGTGCTCCTCCATGTCCAGGTTGACGAAAGTGGGCCGGCCGGTGGGAGCCGGAGCGACAGCGGCCCGCTGGTACAGGATCCGTAGGCGGTCCTTGACTCGAGTCAACGTGTGGTCGAAAGCCCACAGATTGAGTTGGCTGGCGATGGCCGAGACCTTGACCGACACGTAGTCAACCTCGGGGTCCTCCACCAGGGCCAGGGTGCGCTCGAAGCGGCGAGACGCCTCGGCCTCGCCCAGGACCGCCTCGCCCAGCAAGTTGACATTCAGGGTGTAGCCCTCCAACCGACGACGGGCCAGGTGGGCGTGGACGCTGCCGGGGGCGGCGTCCACCACCAGGTGGCCGACAAGCCCTCGGAGGCGGCGGCGGGCCAATGGCATCACCAGCTGGGGTAGGGACGGTGCGAGACGGGCTCCCAGCCGCAACAACAGCCGGTCGACCCGGCCCAGGAACCCGGGGAGGTCACCGTCAGCCACCAGCCGGGCCAGTTGCTCGGCAGCCAGAGTGTTGCTCCGGTGGCGGGCTACCCGGTCTACGAACCGCATGGTGAACCCCACGCCGGTTGGGTCGTCGATGATTCCTCGCATCCGGTCGGCCAGCCGACGCTCGGTGGATGTCTCGTCGCCGTGGGCCGTGGTCAGCCACCGGGCTACTACGGCCACCGCGTCGGAGGCCAGGGTCTCGGGGTCGACGGCAGGAGCCAACGGGCCGGGTGAATCGACGACGGGCGTCGGGCGGTCCTCGGTGCCAGTGGCACCGACCGGGGGATGGGAGGTCAGCATGCCCACATCGTCGGGAATCGATCGATCGGGGTCTTGTGCGATCGACCCCCCCATGGTCCCCGAATCAGACAATTCCGCGGTGGACCCTGGCGCAGTTCCGGACCTCTAAGGGCGGTTGACCGCTGACTCGACCGGGGCTCGGCGGAGGTTGCGTGGTCTCCGACCGTCAGATCAGGCGGCAGCCCGCTCTACTCGAATCGGGACACCCAGTTCCCACAGGCCCAGAGCGTCGGCCACCGGCACCGGGCGATTGACCTCACCGTTGTGGTTCACGCCGTAGAGCTCGGCCGACACGTCATCAGCATCGGCACGGACGACCACCGTGTAGACGTCGTGGAAGGCCTTCAACCGTCGCTCGGCGCCCGAAATGTTGGGCTCGGCTTCGACAACCAGCGTTGACGTGGTTGACGAATCACCGAAACTCAGCACAGCACTGCTGCCGTCGAACTCCACCGACTTCACGATGCCGATCGCTGCCGGCGTGCTACTGGTCTTGCTAGCCACGGGGGGTGCCTCCCGTTGGTGATGTGGGCCCGTCCATTCTACCGGCGTACCCCTTCCGGCCCGACGGGAGCACCACCTTCTACACCGGCCACACTGGAACCGTGGAGCAAAAATCGACCGAACGGCTGCGGGTGTCCGACGAGGTGTCGGCGGCACTGGCCGACGGGCGGGCTGTAGTGGCCTTGGAGTCCACCATCGTCAGCCACGGTCTGCCGTCTCCGCAGAACGTCGAGACAGCGCTGGCCTGCGCAGCCGAGGTCCGGGCCGCCGGTGCCGTCCCGGCCACCGTGGCCGTCATCGGCGGATCACTCCGGGTCGGTCTCTCGGTCGACGAGATTGAGCGCCTAGGCAGTGGGGAGGCTGAGAAGGCCAGCCTTCGCGACCTGGGGTACCTGCTGGCCGAAGGTCGGACAGGTTCAACCACGGTGGCCGCCACCCTGTTCGTTGCCCACCGGGCTGGGATCCGACTGTTCGCTACAGGCGGGATTGGCGGTGTGCACAGGGGTGAGGATCGCGATATTTCGGCCGACCTCACCGCGCTGGCCACACTGCCGGTGGCCGTGGTTTGTGCCGGAGCCAAAGCGGTCCTCGACTTGCCCCGAACCGTTGAGGCCTTGGAGACGCTCGGTGTCCCGGTGGTCGGGCAGGGCACCGACGTGATGCCCGAGTTCTGGACCCGGGGCAACGACCTGCCGGTGTCGGTCCGGTCTGACCATCCAGACACCACGGCCGGGATTCTTCACGCCCACTGGGGGTGCGGCCTGCTCAGCGGAGTGGTGGTGGCCAACCCCATCCCTGTTGCCGACGAGGCCGACCCACAGGCCATCGCCGAGGCCATCGTGGGCGGCCTGGCCGCAGCCGACCGTGCCGGAGTGCGCGGCCGCGACGTAACACCATTCCTGCTGGCGCACATCGGCGAGACCACCCACGGCGCCAGCCTCGAGGCCAACGTGGCCCTGGTGGAGCACAACGCCAAGGTGGCAGCCGAGATCGCCTCAGCGCTGGCCGCCCTTCCGGCCCTCGACGCCGCGAGAGACTGAAAGGTGGTCACCAGCGATCCCCACCGGGGCGCGATCATCACCGGCGGACCGGCCTATCCGCTAGTGCAAGGCCACGTCGGCACCGTGGAGGCGGTCCGAATCGACGGTCGCCGGGTCACCCACATCGGATCGCTGGCCGGCGCACGAGCCCTCGGCGACGCTCAGGAGGTCGACCTAGACGGCCGCACCATTCTCCCGGGCTTCGTCGACGCCCATACCCACCCTCTCATGTACGGCCAGTGCGCCTCGTGGGCCGACCTGACCTCGGCATCCAGCGTCGACGAGGTGATCAAACTTCTCGGCGAACACGCCCGCAACGAGGCCCGCTCTGTAGTTCCGATTCGCGGCTTCGGCTACGACCACCACCGCCTAACCGAGGGTCGGCACCCCACGGCCCTGGAGTTAGACCGGATAGCTGACGACCGGACGGTCACCGTGATGCATGTCAGCGGCCACGGATTCTCGGTAAACAGCCATGGGTTGGCCGAGGCCGGTATAACCGCGGCGACGCCCACCCCGCCCGGTGGTGTCATCGACCGTGACGAGGACGGACGGCCCACCGGCCGAGTATTCGACGCCGCCTGCGACCTGCTCACCGGACCCGACGGGGTCAAACTCGGAAACCACGGCCCCAACCTCCATCTGCCGGACGACCCGGACGACCTGGCCAGCATGCTGGACGACGCTCAGGAGGCGTTCCTGGCTACCGGAATCACCACCGTGGGCGACTGCCAGGTCACCGAACGGGAAATGCGGGCCTTCCTGGCCGCTCGGGACGCCGGGCGCCTCGCGTTGCGCGTGGTGATGTACGTCTTGTCCAGTCACGTCGACAGCCTGGACCGCCTAGGGATCGAGTCGTGGCTGGGGAACGACCGCCTGTCGGTTGGCGGAGTCAAGCACTATGCCGACGGTGCCCTGACCGGGGGCACTGCCTACCTACCGTGCGGCTGCGGGGCCACCCACGGGCACCTGTACCACGGTCCGGGCGAACTGGAAGACCTGCTGGTCGCGTCGGCCACTGCCGGTCGTCAGACCGCCACCCACGCGCAAGGACCTGAGGCCATCCAACTGGTGCTGGACGCTCTGGGCCGGGCCCCGCTGCGCCCCGACCTCCGGCACCGCATCGAGCACTGTGGATTCCCGTCTGCCGACCAGCTAACCGAGATGTGTCGGCTCGGAGTGGTCCCGGTCCCACAGCCAACCCAGGTCCACCTTTACGGGGAGGGCGTGCGCCGCGACCACCCCGAGGTGGCAGATGGCATGTACCCCTCAGGACGGATCGCCGCGGCCGGCCTACCCGTTGTGCTGTCCTCGGACGCCCCGGTGACTAGGCCATGCGTGATGCTGTCCTGCTGGGCAGCTGAGACGCGTCTGACCTCCGCGGGACGCGTCCTCGGCGATGAAAACCGGATCACCCGGGCACAATCCCTCACCGGCTACACGGTGGGCGGAGCCCACGCTCTGCGGCGAGACGACGTCGGGTCACTGGCCGTCGGGAACCCCGCCGACCTCGTACTCCTGGCCGACGACCCGTTCACTGTCGCCGTTGACCGTCTCCCGGACGTGGCCGTCTTAGAGACCTGGGTCGACGGCCATCCCGCCTGGACCCTCACCGACGGCCGCACGTCGTGAAGACCGCCAGCGTAGAAAACAGCTGAAGAGGAACCAGCGGCGGAACCGGTCAGTCGACCAGGTTCTCCTCTGTCGTAGCAATGAAGACGGCGAGGGTGCATCCGGTCTCGGTTCTCGAGTCGTGCCGGGTCCCTGCGGCCAGCAGCACCAGATCCCCCGGCCGGTATATGTGACCGTCGTGGTCAATCAGCTCGCCCTCCAGCATCAGGAATTGCTCGTCGCAGGTGTGCTCGTGGGGTGTGGTCCGCGTGCCCGGGTCCATGCGGTAGACGTGAAAGCCGCCCCCCAGCGGGTACGACCCGTCAAGCTGCAGGATCCACTCGCCGGGCGACGGCTCGCCGTCGACGATGAACGGGACGAACTCGGCCTCGAACCGGTTGGCCACCCGGCGTTCGGCGGAACCGATGGGGTCCATGTGCGGCCCCTGCCACTCCCCGTGCCCGTCTACGGTCACGACTCTGCGGCCAGATCGGCGAGGTATTGCTGGGTGAAGTCCCAGCAGAGCGAGTCCCGGGCAGCGAACATCCCCCGGTCGAACGAGCGCGAGCTCACCCCCCGCTGGGTGCGTTCGCAGACCGCGTTGTCCTGGGCCAGGACCAGGTTGCTGAAGTCACAGACCGCGCTGGGGTCGAAGTCGTCAGACTCAACTGCGGAGGGCTCGAACAGGTACTCGATCTCGTAGTCGGTCCGCGCCGGCCCCCGGGGGATTAACCGAGTCAGGATCACGCTGGTACCGGTGATGTCGACGAAGAGGTTCGGGTAGACGAACGCCGAGAGGTAGGACCGTGCGTCGTCTGGCGTCATGGTGGCGATCACCGGGAGTGGGGCCGTGCCGTCGGCCGTAAAGCTGTTGGCCCCTTCAGCCAACCAGGCGCCACCGTCATTTCGGCCCTCGTCGATCACGTCACCCTGTTGGTGGAGGGGGATGATCTCTACCAGTTCGGGGTGAACCTGCGGGCAGTGGAGACACTCGGCGTAGTTCTCCACCAGAATCTTCCAGTTGGCGGCCACCGTGCTGGTCTCCAGCCTCCCGAGCCGGAGGCGGTCCAGCTGCAACCGCTCGAACGACAGAATCTCGTCACTGTGTTCGGCCAGCCAGTCCACCAATGGCGGAGGGTCGGTAGCCAGGCTGACGAAGAGCATCCCCTGCCAACTCTCCACCGCGACCCGATGGAGTGGGAACGCCATGCGGTCGAGCTCCTCCTTCGCCACGTTCGGGGTCGCCACCAGCTCGCCGTCCAGCGAATAGCTCCAAGCGTGGTACGGGCAGGTGATCGCCGCTCCGAAGCCACTTCCGCTGGCGTCGCACAGCTGCGAACCCCGGTGCCGGCACACGTTGTAATAGGCCTGTGGGTCTCCATCCCGGTTGCGGAGCACGAGGACGCTCTCAGCGCCGACGTCGATCACCAGGCGATCGCCCACGTGAGCGAGCCGCTCGGAGCGCCCGACGTAGCACCACCGCCGGTGGAAGACGCTCTCGAGGTCGGCGTCGTAGATGGCGGGAGACCGGTAGTCCTCTCCCCGCAACGTGGGCTTCATCGCCGTGGACACGTATCCCTCCTCCGGAACCCCAGTCGGCCCCGCCTTGTCCTATTCCCTCGGACTTCCCGGACCTCCGCCCGAAGCCACTGACTGGCGAGTCAGTCAGTGGCTGACTATAGTGCCGCGCCGTCGCGAGAACTACCACGAGGGGGCCCATCGATGAAGAACCGCCGGTCTGAACGCCGACACCCGACCACCTCCACCAGCCGCGCTCCGGTCAGCAGGCGCCGGTTCCTCGGTGGCTCGGCTATGGCCGCCGGTGGCCTGGTACTCGGCCCGTCGATCCTCGCCGCCTGCGGAAGCGACGGCGGTTCGAGCACAGCCCTGAAACTGGCCCGGCCCGACAAGCCAGTCACGCTCCCCACGGTCGGGGACGCCGTGGCCGCCGGGAAAGCTCACGAGGGCGGAACCCTGCAGATCCTCAACTACGTGGACTACCTCAACCCGGACGTGATCGCCCGGTTTGAAGAGACCTACGGCGTCAAGACCGCCGTCACCACCTACGACACCGAGGAGGGGGCACTCAACAAGCTCCGCTCCGGTGCCTTCACGCCCGACCTCATCATCGGGATGACCGACTCCGTTCTGTCCCGGCTGGTGGCTGCTGAATTGCTCCAGCCCCTCAATCACTCCTATCTGTCCAATTTCGGCAACGTCATTGAGGGCCTCCGCGACCCCTACTACGACGTGGGTGCCCAGTACACGACGCCGTACATCATTTATTCGACGGGGATCGGCTACCGGACGGATATGGACGTCGACACGTCCTACTTCGAGTCGGGCAACGGGTGGGACATCCTGTGGGACTCCGCCTATTCCGGTCGCCTCGGCATCTTGGACTCCTACCGCGATGTGATCGGCTCGGTGCTGCACCGCAACGGTGAGGACATCAACACCGGCGACCAGAAGGTCCTGAACGCCGCCCTGGAGGACCTCCGGGAGATGTCGGCTGCCACAAACCCAAAGATCGACATCCTCGCCTACACCGAGGTCCCCGCCGGAACACGCGTAGTCAACCAGTGCTGGTCAGGTGACATGCTCCTCGGTGTCTGGTACCTCCCGGAGGATGCCTCATGGACCGAACTCGGCTATTGGCAGCCCGACGACATGGTGACCGGAAACGACGTCTTCTGCGTGGCTAGGAACGCCGAACGTCCCGTCCTGGCCCATGAGTTCATCAATTTCTTCCTCGACGTCGACAACGCCCTGGAAAACTTCGGGTGGACGGGCTACCAGCCGGCCCTGGAGGCCCTGGACGCCCAGACGCTGATCGACTGGGAATACGTCCCGGCCAATCTGGCCAACGCCCTGATAACCCCGGCGCAGTACGCCAAGGGCAACCGAGCCGTGGCCCTGGAGCCGGACGTGGATGCCCGCTGGACCGACGTCTGGGCCAAGTTCACCGCCGGCTGATCCTCGGCCCACTGTCGGGCGACCGGTTTCCCGCCGAGCAACGAAGGTGACCGGCGCCCCAACCTCCGTAACAACCTCCGACGGGTCACGACGGCGCGGTGACCGGGGCACCCTTTGGGGGCTGTTCGCCCTCCCAGGGACGGTCTGGCTGCTGGTGCTGTTCGTGGTGCCGTTCTACGCGCTGGTCTGCGTGGCCTTCGGAGATATTGATCCCGTCTTCCGCAACGCCGTCCCGGCCTGGAACCCTCTCGACTGGAGCTTCGGCACTGCGGGCGAGGTCCTCGGCGAGATCTTCGGGGGGAGCCTCCGGAAGGTGTTCCTACGCACCATTTCCTATGTGGTGTGTGCCGTCGTCCTCTCGTTCTTCGTCGGCTATCCGGTGGCGTACTACCTGGCTCGGCACGCTGGACGGTGGCGCGGCCTCCTCCTAGCCCTAATGGTCCTGCCGTTCTGGGTTAACTACCTGATGCGGATGCTGGCCTGGGTCAACCTGCTACAGGTTGACGGCTGGGTAACCCGGGCCTTCTCGGTGTTCGGGGTCCAGGTGAACTGGTTGGATGGCCAGCCGATCACCGTGGTGCTGGGTCTGGTATACGGCTACGTCCCGTTCCTAGTCCTCCCCCTCTACGCCGCCCTCGAGCGACTCGACGGCCGGCTCCTTGAGGCGGCCCGTGACCTGGGGGCCGGACCGGGCCGGACGTTCCGCCTCGTGACCATCCCACTGTCGCGTCCCGGGATGCTCGGGGCCGGTGTGATCATCGCCCTGCCCATGTTCGGTGACTACTACACCAACGACATGCTGTCGCGGTCGCCGGCCACTGAGATGGTGGGGAACCAGGTCGACTTCTACCTGAACGCCACCACCCAGCCTCAGAAGGGGGCTGTCCTGGTCTTGGTGCTGTCGGCCCTTCTGGTCGTCCTCATGTCCTACTACCTGGTCAGCACCATGCGGATACAGCGGGAGATCCGGGCGTGAGCAGCCGACGAAGTCGGAACCCGTGGCGGCGGCCGATCGGCCTTGCCACCTGGACGTGGGCCTACGTGCTTTGGATGTTTCTGCCGGTAGCCATCGCCGTCTTGTTCTCGTTCAATGGCGGGCGCAGTCGCTCCGTCTGGCAGGGCTTCTCGCTGCGCTGGTGGACCGGGGAACCTAATGCCTCGCTTCTCCACGACGAGACCCTGCACAGTGCCCTGCGCAACTCGTTGGTTCTGGCTCTCCTCACCATGCTGGTGGCCGCCCCGATCGGTATCACTCTGGCTATCGGCCTGGCCCGATGGCGGTCCCGGATGGCCAGCGGCGCCAACTGGTTGATGTTGGTCCCGCTCGTCACCCCCGAGATCGTGATGGGTGCCTCACTGCTGTTGGTCTTCACGAACCTGTACACCGGAATCCCGCTGGGACGGCCAGCCCAGTTGCTAGGCCACGTGACCTTCTCCATCTCGTACGTGGTTGTGGTGGCCCGCGGCCGGCTCCTGTCGATCGGACGGGACTACGAGGAGGCGGCTCGAGACCTGGGCGCTAGCCAGTTCCAGGCCATCCGCCTGGTTCTCCTCCCGCTGCTTGCCCCGGCCATCTTCGCCGGTTTCGTGATCGTGTTCGCCATGTCGATCGACGACTTCGTAATCAGCGCCTTCCTGTCCTCGGGGGCCGGGTCCGAGACGGTGCCTGTCCGGATCTACTCGGCCGTGCGGACCAGCTCTACGCCAGCGCTCAACGCCCTAGCCTCGTTCCTCGTCGCCTCCACGCTGGTCGCCCTCGCCCTCGGAGCCACCGTCATGTCGTGGTTCCGGCGTCGTCGCGGCACCAAGGAGTCGGCGCTGGCCGACCTCACCTCAGTCGGTATCTGAACCCAACGGACCTGGAATCGGTCAACTGGCCAGCAAGCGGAGGGCGTCGACCGGCATCTCCGCGTGGGTAGCACCGTCGCCTGCCACCCCGCCGCTATTGGCCACCAAGGCATGAAAGGCCAGGTCCCCGCTTCGGAGGTGGACCTGGGTGGTGGCGCCGGTGAAAACCCGCCGCTCCACTACAACGGGTAGTCCATTGTCTGGCTCTCCTTCGACCAGCCGGACCCTCTCGGGCCGAATGACCACCCGGCAGCGCCCGACTGGTCCGTCACCAGTCGCCCGAAGTATTCGGCCCCCAACCTGGATCCTCCCTCCGCCCAGGTGTTCCACGTCAAGCAGGTTGGCCACACCCAGGAAATCGGCCACCGAGCCGTCGATCGGCTCCTCATAGACCTCCCGAGGGGTCCCCACCTGCACCAGACGCCCCTCGTCCATCACGGCCAAGCGGTCGCTCATCGTCAGCGCCTCCTCCTGGTCGTGGGTGACGTAAACGAAGGTGATGCCGATCGCCTGCTGGAGGCTGCGTAGCTCGACTTGAAGGGCCTTGCGGAGACGGGCGTCCAACGCCCCCAACGGCTCGTCGAGCAACAGGACCCGCGGCTCCAGTATCAGGGCCCGGGCCAGAGCGACGCGCTGCTGCTGCCCTCCGGAAAGCTGGTGGGGGCGCCGACCCTCCAAGCCACTGAGCTCGACCAGGGCCAGCGCCCGTGCGACCCGCGTCGCCACCTCATCGGTCGGAGCCTTCTGGAACCGCAGCCCGAAGGCCACGTTGCGTTCCACGGTGAGGTGGGGGAAAAGCGCGTAACTCTGGAAGACGGTGTTGACCGGCCGGTGTTCCGGCGCTAGGTCGGTGACCTCCTCGTTGTCGATCCACACCGAGCCCCGGTCCGGCCGTTCGAAGCCCCCGATTATTCGCAGCGTTGTGGTCTTGCCACATCCCGACGGCCCGAGGAGGGAGAAGAACTCGCCGGGCGCTATGTCGAGGTCGATGCCCCGGACCACGGCCACGTCGTCGAACCGCTTCTCGAGGTCGGAGAGGACCACGTGGCCCGTGGCGACCGCCATCGTCGCAGCGTATCGGCTCGGGCTGTGACGAACTGACGGGTCAGTCAGT
>Ga0209019_1001614_pt1 | contig 11150 bp, 7 predicted proteins | sample METZYME_3_300m_FD_187549 | JGI IMG/M metagenome (GOLD analysis project Ga0209019, IMG submission 187549) | Marine microbial communities from oxygen minimum zone in mesopelagic equatorial Pacific - METZYME_3_300m (SPAdes) (version 2) | ecosystem: Environmental > Aquatic > Marine > Oceanic | place... | reverse complement strand
TCCAGACCGTATATTTCGCCACTTCGAGATACTAGAAACAGTTCCGCATCGTTCCCCTCACCGAAGGATGCGAGCTGACTAGTGGTTCCGATAGCCGTATTGAAAAGCACGCTCGATCCACTATATCCCAGGCTCCAAACAGACCCAGAGACGAAGTCGCCATAGACGTATGTGCCGAAGAGTGAGGGCATTTGAGTGCCTCGATAAACATATCCGCCGGTGACGGAAGCACCCTCACTGCGGCCATATTCGTAAATCGGTGGGGTAAAACTCGAGTCAGGTAAGGCTGTCGAACAACCCGAGTACCGTTCCGTTCCCTCGAACGGGCACCAACCGTAATTTCCGCCGGCCTCGACGATATCGATCTCTTCGAGGCGACTTTGCCCGACATCTCCGGCCCACAGCTTCCCCGTCTGACGGTCAAACGAAAAACGCCATGGGTTGCGCAACCCCACGGCATATATTTCGTCACGTACATTTTCGTTATCGCGAAAAGGGTTATCCAAAGGGATGTCGTAAGCATCAGCTGGATCCTGTGGATGTACATCGATCCGCAAAATGGTTCCAAGCAGGCTCATACCGTTCTGACCGTTTCCATCTGGATCACCACCGCTACCACCATCGCCAAACGCAATGTACAAATAGCCGTCCAAAGGGCCGAACGCGAGCATCCCGCCGTTATGGTTCGCATAAGGTTGCGTGACCGACAAAAGTTGTTTTTCGGTATCAAGCGCAATCGTGTCCGTCGCAGCGTCCCAACGAAATCGCGAAATGACAGAACGTCGTGGACTCGGCGCACTGTAATGTACGTAGACATATCGGTTGGTAGAAAAATCGGGGTCAAACGCGAATCCCAACAAACCCTGTTCGTCGTTTCCGCCGCCGAACAAAACGATATCGGATAGATCGAGTACGGCGTTCTTTATCGCAATCTCGGAATCGTTTTCAAACACGTAAACGTGGCCCTTTTGCTCAACCACGATCAGTCGATCTTCATCGGGAACTGCCGCGAGATATACCGGGAGATCAAACGTCAGTCCGGAAAACGTCCTGGAAACGCTAATACTGCCGATCTCCGTGGAATCCGTGGGGAGTACAACGCTCGCCAAATCGGATCGCCGGTCAATGCCGAAGAGTGTTGCCGTGTCGACGATTCGCCCCGAGGTATACGTTTCGATTGCAGACGATTCGTTCCGCACGGCGCTAGTACTTAGCGCACCAGCGATCAACGTGTCATCCCTGAAGCCAAACAGGTATCGGAGAAGTAGTAATCCGTCAGTTAACGCATCCGTCTCGCCGTCACTGTCGATATCCAGTTGCTCAAGGTTGGTACTTAAATATGCAGAAATATCATCGGCACTCGTCCGCAAGGCACTGCTAGAAATCGCACTCTCGCTCAGCGTCGTCCCAGAAAACCCGAAAAGATATCTCAGAACGAGCAATCCATCTGTTAGGGCTTCAGTCTCGCCATCACCGTCAATATCGAACGAAAAGTCGGCTTCTGACGCCCGTACGTTCTGAACGACCATGAGGAATAGGGTGCCCATGACTATTAGGGAAAGTCGGCTCACGATGTCACCATGTTCCAAAGCCCGCCCACGAGTCAAAAACCTACAACAAACAGTATCAGTCTAGCCAATCAAAGCCCGGTACTGTCGTCCATGTTTTTCCTCACTAACGTTTGTTGTTCAGCGTCATGACGTCTTATTGCCTCCTGTCCACAAAAAACGGGACAAAAAAAGGGTGCCCATAGGCACCCTTTTCTAGTCGGTAGCGCTCGCACAAGCCATATAGCCCGCGAACGCTAACGAGAGTCACGCTTTAGAACGCGTGCTTCGCTCTCACGAAGAACATCCGGCCACGTGGGTCATGAATGGAAAGCTCGATTGAGGCTCCAAACGCGCCCAACGGCGTGGGATATTCGTCGGTGATATTCCGCCCGCCGATCTCGAGTACCGTGTTGCTACCACTACCCGTTAGCCCATCTATCCGATGAGTGTAGGTAAGGTCCAAGTAGGTCAGTGCATCGATATCGACGCTCGTCCATGCCGCATCCACTTCCTTGTTCCAGCGAGCTCGCAGTAACACGTTGGTGTTATCCCGAGACCAGTTGATCGTCGCGATCGCCCGCTGTTCGGGCAGCGTCGGGATAACGTCGATACCGAGGTTTTGTTTACCAACCGCATCACCTGTCACGCCACCGCCCAAGTCATAACTGAACTCGTCGATATGCGTGGCTTCTATCCCGACTCGTACGTTGCCATATTCATCAGAATGCCAGGTGTAATTGGCGTAAACGTCGATCGCCGTATGATCCATCTCCTGAGCGTTCAAGTAGTACGCGTTCACCTGAACAATCGTATAAGACGGCGCGCCGCCCCGAACGATGTTTGGATCTGCGCAACAATTAAGCCAGGCAACAGCATCATCACGACTAACATTGGTCGTATCCGCTTGTGGATAGGCCTCTAAGAACTTAGAGAAATCCGCATCCACGACCCTTGGTCCCCTGAGCAAAGTGATTCGATCTTCAAAGAAGTAATTCGAATAATCGACCCCAAAGTTGAGGTCACAGTTGTCACAGAATTCGGCCAGTGCCACAGAAAAGCCAAAGTTCGTGATCTCCGCTTGCTCCGGTTCGAGATCCGGGTTGCCTTGGAATACGTTGGTTCGGTACGTCGCCTCAGTGTCGTTAAACAACAAGTCATTGGTCGACTGCAAGAACGAGCTCTTCGGCGTAAACCGTTGAGCCATGCTCGGCGCGATAAACGCGGTCGAGAAAGAACCTCTGATCGCCAACCAGTCTAACGGCTGCCACCGAATAGCTATCTTGGGGTCGTACGAGGAACCAATGCCACTGTACGACGAATACCGGCCTGCAATTTGCAACTCGGCGTAGCCAAATTGGTCGTCATCAACCAACGGCATCGCAATTTCCAGGAATGCTGATTGCACGGAGTCTGTCGCCCCGTAATCGAGCGAGCACGCGTCGTACCAGTTGTTGCACTGGTTCTCGTCGCTCCTGGCGTCCCAGATCAACCTGGTTTTTCGGTATTCGAGACCGAATGCCCCGTCGATCGAACCTGCCCAACCTTCGTGTAATTCTCCGGTGGCAAGCAAGTCGTATGTCAGCAGTTTGGTTTTCAGCAGCCGAATCGCGTTGATGTCGATCGAATCGGCAACAAACTGCGTGTTCGGATAATCGCCCAAATTCGGGTTTCTCCAGGCACCCGGATCCGTACAAACACGGTTTTCACAGTTAAGTGCGCTGGTTGAAAACGGATTGTAGTACCGGTACGAGTCCGCCAGATCCGTTATGCCCGGCTCAGGACCAATCATGCCCTGGAGGCCAAGAAGCACCGCCCGATAGCTCTGGTTCTTGCGGAACCGAAGGTCGACGTTCTGTTGCATCGTCGCGGTCCCCAACAAATCCCACCCGTTGTCAAAACTGTACTCGATCGCATGATTCATGCGATAGGTGTTGATGTCGTAGGTCGCGTATCCGATGTTCGCGCCGGACGCATCAAGGTTACCGGGTAACGTTCCCAGTTTTCCGAACAATCGCAAGGCAGCAATGGTCACATCTTCGTTAAAGGGAACACCCGCCGAAGAATCGAACGGCTGATCGGCTAGAACCACCGCGCCAGCGTCGTCTCGATCGGGGATACCGTCACCGTTTGCGTCTGCAGCAAACAATAATTCGTTTCCGCCCGCGTCAATCGCGCCGTCGCCGTCGCGATCGTAAAATGCTCGGTATGGGTTACCTGGATGGTCACCCATGATTCCACCAAGGATCAGGTTAATGTCGCGGATACGACCACCTGGGTTGGTCGGAGATCCACGACTTTGCGACCGTTGTCGCGAATAAATGATGTCGGACGTGTACACCATTTGATCGTTGATCTGATACTCGTAATTCAAATACGTATTCAGAACCTTGTTGGGCGAGACGAAGTTAAAGAACTCGCCAAACTCAAACCGGCAAATCGCACCAGAAAGGCGCCCGCTAATGTTGTTGCGCACGTTGCCGACTTGGTCAGAACCGTTGCCACCGGGGCTCTCGGCCACGCCACAGCCAGGATCAGCCGTCTGCTGCGCTCCTGTAATGACACCCGCTGCATCGCGGACCGGCACGTTATACGAACCCGGGTTACCGGTACCTGAACTCGACACACTGCGTCCAAGGAGGTTGGCACGCTCCGTTTGGCCTAGTCCCGTCCTCTCGCGGGCCTCCATCGCGAGGGTGAAATACCCTCGGTCCATGGTATCGCCAATAATAAAATTCACGACGTATTCATCATGATCGCGATGGTGGTCCGTATTAAAGAACGCGCCAATTTCAGCGCCCTGAACCGCCTTCTTGGGGATCACGTTAATCACCCCTGCGACCGCGTCCGAGCCATAAATAGCCGATGCCCCGTCTTTGAGAATATCAATACGTTCGATCGCAATCTGTGGAATAAGGTTGTTCAGATTGCTATCCAGCACCCGTTTACCATCCAACAGCGTGAGCGTTGCACCCCCTCCCAAACCGCGGAAGTTTGCCCCCGTTCGGTTTCCTTCTGGATTGGTTACCGAGTAGTGGGACGAAAACGCGTCCGAGCCGTAGTTGAAAGTCTGGTTATAAATGATCTCCCCAAGTGCCGGCGTGGCTTCAGCTTCAATTTCTGCCGCCTCCAGGACCTGCAAAGGTGATGCCGAGTCAAAGTTGTCCCGCTTGATTAACGATCCCGTGACAATAATCTCTTCGATCGCGTCGTCCGCATCATCATCTGCTTGTGCCTGGAAAGACCATGCCAACGCACCTATTACAAACCAGGACATTCCCTTCCACAGAAGGCGTCCCGGTACAGCACTGTTTTGTGGATTATTTGTGTGCATTACCTCTCCGAAAATCTAAAATTGTTCCCACATAAGCATTAATCATAATGGCCCATTAGTGTCAACTTGTATCTTAGTTGTAACGTGGTTAGGGCCTTATAGAGCCAAGGTATTGCACGACAGCTAGCAAAAAACATGCCTTCATCTCGCTTGCATCCGTAACAAATCCAAACTGCCTAACCGTCCCGGTACTTCAGACTTTCGCAGGGGTTGTTTTGAAAGCTTCGGTACTAACGAGTATTTCGGCGTTTTCACGACAACGCCACTTTGAGCGCTCTTGATGAGAACAACGATGCCGTTTACTTCGTATGAAGACGCAGCCGTGAGCTATTTGCCAACGACCCTTCAAAGGCCACGGGCCGCCGAACAATTATCGGTCTCGCGACCCTTGCTGATCTCGACCTCTTGCCTCGCTGCCCCGCAATGGCCGAGAGTCCATTTCATGGCCGTTAAGTTCTGCGATAACCTCGTCCACACCAACCTCCATTCAACGAATCCAAATCCACGGGACCTTCCCGTGTCCCGATCCGTGATAATGCGCGCAGACTTGACCGATCCGAATGTCGCGAATAGCTCGCGCATCGCTTCGTCCCTCGCACTCCACGGAAGAGTACCGTTTTAGTCTCTAGGAGAGTCCGATAAACACCGACTGATTCAGACGTTAAACCGAAAGTGAACGACGTCTCCGTCAGCAACCACGTACTCCTTCCCCTCAAGACGCCAGCGCCCCGCTTCCCGAGCCGCCAACTCGCCACCGTGTTGGACAAAGTCGTCGTACGCAATCACTTCCGCACGAATAAAGCCTTTCTCAAAATCGGTATGGATGACGCCGGCCGCGGCTGGCGCCAACGTCCCAACCGGAATTGTCCAGGCACGCGCTTCTTTGGGTCCCGCCGTAAAGTAACTTTGAAGACTTAGAAGACGATAACCAGCTCGAATGACACGATTCAAACCGGGTTCGTCGACGCCAAGATCCGAGATGAATTCCAGTTTTTCGCCATCGTCAAGTTCGGCGATTTCCGACTCAATTTTATTGCATACAGGTACTACCGCTGAATCATCCGAATCTGCAAAAGACTCAACTTCCGCCAACAACGGGTTGTCGATAAAACCGTCTTCAGCAACGTTCGCAATATACATAACTGGTTTCGCGGTAATGAAATGGCAATCTTCGATCGCCTTCCGGGAGCTCTCATCGAGGTTCAAATTGCGCACGCTTATCCCTTCGTCAAGCGCGGCGATCACCCTATCAACAATGTCAATGGTCTTTCGCGCATCTTTATCTCCAGCATTGGCCATTCGCCTCAACCTATCGTGAACACGACCGGCGGTATCGAGATCCGCCAACGCCAATTCTGTATCAATGATTCCAATATCATCCGAGGGCGAGACACGACCAGAAACGTGGACCACGTTTGCATCTTCGAAACAACGAACTACGTGGGCTATCGCATGAGTTTCTCGAACGTGCGCCAGAAATTGATTCCCGAGCCCCTCGCCTTCGGACGCACCGGCAACCAGGCCAGCGATATCAACAAATTCCATGACACTAGGAACTACGCGTTCCGGCCGAACGATCTCCGCAAGACGATCCAGCCTTGGGTCCGGAACCGGCACAACACCCGTATTTGGCTCAATCGTACAAAAAGGGAAATTCTCTGCCTCAACCTTCGCATTGGTGAGCGCGTTAAATAACGTGGACTTACCTACGTTCGGCAAACCCACGATTCCGCAATTAAATCCCATTAAGCGTCGACTTACTGTTCTTCGGGCGCATGAAAGCGAGTCATCGCTTTCTGCCAACTCCCTGACAGCGCAAACTCAACGACCTCGTCGTCGAGCCAAGCACTAGCACTCTCTTTGTCGAGTTCCTCGGTCAACATTTTCACCCGAGTGAGATATGGGGTCATCCTTTCTGGATCGCCTGGATGTCCTACGCCAATTCGCAGGCGAGCAAAATCAGACTTTCCAGCGAACGTCGCGATAGCACTCTTAATCCCATTATGGCCGTTGTGCCCACCTCCCAGCCTTATCTTGGACACCCCAATCGGAAACGCAACGTCGTCGTAAGCAATTAGAATCTCGGACGGCATAATCTTGAAGAACCGGGCTGTTGTTCCAATAGCTTCGCCCGAGGCATTCATATAGGTCGTTGGGAAGAGAACTCTCACCTCCTGCCCAAAGAGCTCGGTGTGTCCATATTCACCGTGGAAACGAGCCTGTTCTCTTAATGCAATTTCAAAGCGATCTGCAAAACGTCGCACCCAACGTTCGCCCGCATTGTGACGCGTCGAGGCGTACTCTCGCCCCGGATTACCTAGTCCCACGATCAGGCGTAGGTCTGCCACTCCGGCCTCCCTATCGACGCCCCAAATTAATCGTCGTCAGACTCAGGAGCCGATGCGTCCGATTTCGAATCATTCTCACCAGCCCCGCTCTCTGCCGAGTCAGAGGTTTCAGAACCTTCTTCCTCCGACGCACTTAGGGATTCGTCATCCCCTTCCTCGTCACCATCGATTTCGTCTTCTTCAATTTCAAGCCGAGGCGCTATAACGCCAGCAACCTGTACGTCACGATCTTCGTCAGCGGTAGCCAATGCAACGATAACCACGTTGTCGGGCACGGTTAGCTCCGATAATCGGATGGAATCGCCAATTTCGAGGTCGCCCATATCAACCTCAATGAATTCCGGTAAGTTCGCCGGCAAACAGCTAACCTCGATCTCGGTCAGGTTGTGCGAAATACTTCCTCCGTCAACCTTCACTCCGTTGCACTCTTCCTCGTTTAAGAAACGCAATGGGATTGCAACATTGATTTCCCTGTCCGCCTGGACCCGAAGGAAGTCGATATGTGTAACCTTCTCGGAGGCGGGATTACGCTGTAGATCCCGCACGACCACTTGCTGAGACGTCTTACCCACCGAGACATTCAGTATCTGCGAAAAGAACGATTCGTCTTGCATCGCCTTAAGAAGGTCTTTGTGGTCCAAAACGAGCGGAATCGGGTCGTCACTACCTCCATACAAAATACCAGGTACCTTATCTTCCTTCTTGCGGAGGCGACGACTCGCAGCCTTGCCCATCTGTTCGCGACGTTCCGCGTTAATTACAATCGAGTCCGCCATGTCGGCTCTCCAGTAAAACTATATTTTCCACCGGATCGTGGCCGATCCTTCGGTATGCACTTCATAGCCTAATCCGCCCAAGACGGTCGTTAACGAAACATCGCACTAACCGATTCTTCGTTACTTACTCGCCGAATCGCCTCTGCTAGTACTCGGTCGAGACTGAGCTGGCGAATCTTGCCACATCTTGCGGCCTCCTCAAACAACGGGATTGTATCTGTCACGATCATTTCGTCGATGTCCGAAGCCACGATGCTATTTACAGCATCCCCCGACAACACCGCATGGGTAATGTATGCAACAACCCCACAGGCTCCTTGAGATTTTAGTGCGCGAGCTGCATTGCACAGGGTACCCGCTGTATCGACCATGTCATCGACCAGGATCGCGGTACGCCCATCAACTTCGCCAATAATATTCATTACCTCAGACTCGTTCGCCCGATCTCTACGTTTGTCGATAATGGCGAGATCAACATCGTTAATTTGTTTCGCTAACGCACGAGCTCGCACCACGCCCCCGACGTCAGGACTCACCACGACGGGATTCTTATAGTTCTGCTGTACCGCGTGGTCTACGAGAACCGGAGACCCGTACACGTTATCGACGGGTACATTGAAAAAGCCTTGGATCTGATCGGCATGAAGATCAACCGTCATAATACGGTCAATTCCCACTCCCGTGAGAGCGTCGGCGACGACTTTCGCACTAATAGGCACGCGCGCCGATCGCACCCGTCGATCTTGACGTGCATATCCAAAGTAGGGAATTACCGCCGTAATTCGTTGTGCTGACGCCCTACGAATCGCATCAGCCATAATCAGCAATTCCATGATGTTGTCGTTCGTTGGCGCGCAAGTCGATTGGACGATGAAGACGTCCTTACCACGGACATTCTCCTGGACCTCAACGTTAACTTCGCCGTCACTGAAACGATCTACCAGGGCCGTACCTTGTTCAATCCGCAATTCACGTACGATACGACGCGAGAGCTCGCACACCGAGCTCCCGCTGAAAATCATGAGGTCACTCAAGATTACCCCCGTTTCCCTAAATGCACTGTTGTCTGGCTGGGGTGGCAGGATTCGAACCTGCGAATGCCGGGATCAAAACCCGGTGCCTTACCACTTGGCGACACCCCATCACTGACCCGTCGGGATTCGCAACGGCGAGTATTCTGGAGTCGCCGCCTGCAGCATGTCAACGCGATCGCGTCCGCTCCATAGAAACGTTACCAAAAAAGTGCCAGAGCAAACCCAAACTGGGGAAACTAATTCTCTAATTCAGGGTGCTAATGCCAATGACCAACGTTTGACGAGTATCGTAATCCGGGTGGCCCCTTCCGAACAAATAATCCGATGGGGTAGTCGCCGTCCGTCCACAACCCTAAAATCACCGTATTCCAAATCGAACCCTAGTTGGTTGAAAGCCTTAAGGTCTCCATATTCATTGCGCTCCAGACCTCGTGCCAGCGGACGGATTGCGGGTCTGCCGAGTATCCAACCAGAGAACGCATCGATAGGTGGTGAAATGCCAAGATATCGCTTCAACATTTCGTTTGGAACGACATCTTCAACGTGTTCCCCCTCGGCCGTTTGAACTGTCATAAATGAGGCATTCCCCACGAATCTTGTCTTCCCTTGGCCCAACGGTCCCCAGAGGACCACATCGAAATTATTTTCAGACTGTGCCCATCGAATACTCGCACTCGACGCTTGGTCCAATCCCCGAATGCCTATTCGTCCGTCAAGTATAAAATCGGCCCTAACAGCCAGATCAGACCGTGGTAACGAACTACAAGATACGAAAAAAAATAGTAAAAAAAGCTTAATTAATAATAGCTTACGTATATTCATGCCAATCTCTTCATCAGGGTTCTGATAGTATGGTTGTACCTGGGAGATTGACCCTGACGATACCAGACCATCATGGCACTTCTTGCTATCGGCATTAGTTTTCGCACGGCCGACGTGTCACTCAGGGAGAGGTTCGCGTTCCCAGAGACCGACATGATACCTGTCTTAAAGGACCTGGCGAACTCGGTCCAAGGTCTGACCGAATCGGTCATACTTTCTACCTGTAATCGCACTGAAATTTACTGTTCAATCGAAAAGACCGCGCACGAACATTTGGTCCACTGGCTTCTTGAAAATAGACAAGGTGACTTGGAGGATTTCAAGTCCATAAATTACACCTATTGGGATCATGAAGCCGCACGCCACATGATGCGTGTGACGGCTGGCCTCGATTCCCAAGTTCTTGGAGAACCACAAATTACGGGCCAAGTTAAAGATGCCTACGATGCAGCTCGGCGGGCAGAAACCTTGGGTCCCCAACTAAACCTTTTGGCCCGTCATACTTTCCATACGGCAAAACAAGTTCGTTCAACCACCGAGATCGGTCGTAATCCAGTATCGGTCGCGTCCGCCGCTGTGACCACGGCCCATCAAATCTTTTCGGATCTAGCCACAACAAGCGCACTTCTTGTCGGCGCCGGCGACACGATCGAATTGGTGGCCCGCCATTTAAGGAGCGCGGGCGTACGCCGAATCACCATAGCAAACCGAAGCTTGGAAAATGCAAGCTCCTTGGCAGCAAGGGTCGCTGATCATGCGATGCCTCTATCAGAAATTGGAGACGTACTGCACGAATACGATGTCGTCATCAGTTCGACAGGGAGTCCCGAACCGGTGATCGACAAAAAAACTGTTCAAGAGGCACGACGAAACCGTCGGTATCGGCCCCTTTTTATGGTTGACATTGCCGTACCTCGCGACATCGACCCAGCGGTTGTAACTCTAAAAGACGTCTATTTGTACACCATCGACGATCTCACTTCGGTTATTGAAGAAAATATCGAGAGTCGCAGAGAATCTGCGGAGCAGGCAGAAGAAATTATCACCGGAGCAGTCGAAAAATATGCAGTTGAACAAGGTGCCCGTAGAGGCCAGGAGCTCATAGAACTCTTTCGTCACTCCGCCAACAATGTGCGAGATGCAGAGCTTAAACGAGCTATTGATCGACTCGAAGCGGGTTCTGAACCCAGTGAATTGTTATCAAGACTTGCGCATGATCTGACAAACAAGCTCATTCATTCACCTACACTAACGATACGAAATGCGGCGTCAGATGATCGACGAGACCT
>Ga0209019_1001605_pt1 | contig 11203 bp, 10 predicted proteins | sample METZYME_3_300m_FD_187549 | JGI IMG/M metagenome (GOLD analysis project Ga0209019, IMG submission 187549) | Marine microbial communities from oxygen minimum zone in mesopelagic equatorial Pacific - METZYME_3_300m (SPAdes) (version 2) | ecosystem: Environmental > Aquatic > Marine > Oceanic... | reverse complement strand
ATCCGCAAATGACCCGGCGTTTACCGAAAAAACCCCGTACGCCCCAAACTCACCCTATGCAGCGAGCAAGGCAGCATCGGATCTTTTGGTGCGTGCTTATCATCATACATATGGCTTAAACGTAACTACCAGTAACTGCTCCAATAATTATGGCCCGTACCAATTTCCTGAGAAATTGATACCACTCTGTTTGCTCAACATTCTTAAGGGTAATCCATTACCTGTTTATGGTGACGGTAAACAAATTCGAGATTGGCTTTATGTCGATGATCATAACAGAGGAATCGAGCTGGTTATTAAGAACGGAATTCACGGAGAGACTTACAATATCGGGGGCGACAACGAGTGGACAAACATCGATGTCATTAACCTGTTGTGCGACATAGTCGATACGCGGTTCGCAGAAGATACTAAACTTGCAGATCGATACCTGAATTCGCCATGCGCATCAAAACGAAGTGCGAAGACCCTAGTTACTTTTGTTGAAGATCGCCCTGGTCACGATAGACGTTATGCCATCAACGCTTCCAAGATAAGCGAAGGTCTGGGTTACGCGCCACAGGAAAAATTTGTTAACGGTTTGAATAAGACTGTAGACTGGTACCTAGATAATGAGACTTGGTTGGCGGCGATTCTGGATGGCTCATATCGCGTCTAGGTCCATATTCTTACGCGTAACTTGATTACTGGGTAGACTGCTCACGCCAAACAATTGGAACTAAAATTCGTATATGTAGATTATTCGACTCACTTCAGGTCGGTATTTCTACGAAAAAAAATGAACGTATACGAACTTTCACTTTAATTATCATAGGTAAATTTAACTTACTAATTCCAAGTGCTACATCGTTATCTAAAAAATCTTAACTTTTTCACTTTTTTTGGTCTGGTGCTGATATCAGTGACTAGACCCGCGTGCGCTTTCGAACTTAGTGGTTCCAAGTGGTTAGGTGCGAAAACAGAGTTTTATGTAAACATTGAAGGAATTTCAGGTACTGGTTTGCAGTGGAATACAGCATTTATCACTGCCATGGAAGAATGGAACACTGAAACCCTTTTTACCTTTGACTGGAAAGAAGAGTATAGAAATCCGTGTGAGAATGATGGTGTAAACGGGGTGGATTTTGTTGAGGATTATTGTGGTAGCGAGTTTGGTAAAAATACGTTGGGTATAACGGCCATTTGGTACGAGAATACGATTCTGGGAGAACCAAATCTTGTGCAGGCTGACATTATTTTAAACGGTTCGGAAAAATTTGATATCTTTGGTGGCGCCCTTCCGTCATTTGGTCCACTTTCTGATAAGTTTGATTTCAGACGCGCAGCATTGCATGAACTTGGACATGTCATTGGTCTGGAACACGAGGAAACGATGCAGGCAATCATGGCACCTGAGATTTCAGATATCGACCGCTTACAACCCGATGATATTGCGGGTGTTAAAGCGCTATACAGTGGATTGGATAATTGCAGAATTAAAGACCTTAATTTCGGCATGACCAATGCAGCCCTTGACAGTAGCGACTGCAGTGTTCAGGAGCTCACTGTTGGCGGTGATGACACTAGTTATATCGATATATACCGGTTTCAGTTGCAGGGCACTACTAAATTGGAATTCACTATGAGTTCATCGGTGCTCGAGTCTGTGCTTATTCTGGCAACTTCAAAGCTCGAGTTTCTTGCGGTTGATAGTGATACCTATGGGGACTGTAATTCTACCCTGACTTCAACTTTGGAAGCTGGCAATTACCTTTTACTGGCCAATACTTATGATCAAGCCGTGAAAGACTCCTGTACCCTTATTGGGCCTTACCAGTTAAAAGCAGTGTTTCTCAGTCCACAGGTATTAGGCTCCAATTCAAGTTTGCTGGGGGGGTCAAGTTCAGCCGAGTTTCGAGGGGGTATTACGGCTGATGATGGAGCTAGTTACGAAAACCGGTTCAAACCGGGGGACTCGCTAGATATGACGGCTGAGATTGCAATGGATCCAGCTCACATCGGCCAAGCTGGTTTTCTGGTGGTGGGAGCGTTTCTGGATGGACAGATTTTGCTTCTTAATGAACAGGGTGAATTTGAGTACGCTGACCCAATACCCGATCCCATCACACGAGCGGTCAGTAAAGTGTTAGGTACTGATGAATCGATTACTGTATTTACGGACCTTGTACCGGCTGCGCTTGGTATTGAAAGTCTAGTAGTGGACTTCTTTTTCGGCTATGGCCTTGACAGCAATCCTGAAGAAATCTATTTCCACCAGGTCCCTCTGAATCTGGTCATTTCTCCCTAATCGCTTTGGGAGGCAAAAGTAACTTGCTGGATGGCGCCAAGCTCCTGAATTTAAAGGCAACTATCTTGCTGTAAAGATTACCGGAATTCGCCAATTACGGTATAATCCGGGTGCGTTTTCCAGCGGTACTACAACCTGTAATTCCGGTAACCGGGTTAAGCTAGAGCGAAAAATTTAACGATCAAGTTGATTGAAAGGAACCTAACCCGGTGCATGCAGTTCGTACAAACAAACGCTCTATTATTATGGCAGTATCGAGCTTTACAGCGATGATGTTGGTTTCCACACAATTAGCCACACAATCCATTTCGGAAAATATCAAACCTGTAGGTCAGGTATGTCTGGCTGAACAACCCTGTGTAGGATCTCCCATTGACGCCGGCGGTTCTATTCCGGTAGGTTCTACTTCGACTTCTTCTATCACTATAGAGCCGATTTCTGCGGTGGAGGAACCAACCATCGCCCTCACTGAAACGGCACTGGTAGCAGTGGAACCCGAATCAGTAGCTTTTAATGCGGCGGCCACATACCAGATGAATTGTTTCGCCTGTCATGGTACCGGCGCAGCCGGTGCGCCACTGCTCGGTGAAGCGGAGGTCTGGGAAGAGAAACTGGCTAAGGGCATAGAAGAGATAATGGCTAACGTCATTAATGGTATCAATGCAATGCCTGCCAGGGGGCTCTGCGCGAGCTGCAGTGATGATGATTTAAAGGCGCTGGTTGATTACATTATTAGCCAATAGCGAGAAGCAAAAAATTATTAAACTCGAATTAAATTGTTAGTAAATTTAATTCTACATTCAAAGGAGCATAAAAGTGTTAAGTGTTAAGAAGGTGGCGAAGCCACCATTTACTAAGTCAGTTTTGATACTAGCTACAGCATTGTATGCGACTGCCACTTTAGCCGATATAAGCGATGCTTTTCAGATCGCCCAACTCAGCGACGGCTTTAATCCCGAACAGAAGTACATGGCATCTTGTTTTGCCTGCCATAGCACTGGGGCTGCTGGTGCGCCCAAAGTAGGTGACGGAATGGCAGTTGAATGGGAGCCTCGCCTCGAGAAAGGGCTGGAGGCTGTTGTTGCCAATACGGTTAATGGGCTGAACACTATGCCTGCTAAGGGCCTTTGCTTTGATTGTACAGATGACGATCTCAGGGCCATTGTCCAATACATGATCGAAACGAGCCAGTAATCCAGGGGTTTCGTCAAATCTAAAAAATGAGCTGTAAGCAGCTCATTTTTTGTTTGTTATTCACTTGCTTGCAGAATTCATCGTATCGAGGTGTTTTTCCAATTCTGTGACTAGATTTTCCAGCTCTTCGATGCGCTGCTTTGAACGTTCCAGGGACTGCACTTGGGCGTCGAATTCCTCGCGGGTTAGCAGATCCAGGCTGGCAAAGGCCTTTTTCAGTGTTTGCTCTATTTGATTTCGAACATCATCCCGAAGACTTTCGGCCGCAGGCAGCAGCGCAACAAGCCTGTCACTAAGATCTTTAAGGAAAGAATTATCGAGCATTGATCAACCTTAACAATTGGAGACGTTTATTTTAGCATCAATCGCTTATTAATTTGTTTCGGCGACTAGCAAACCGGCTTGATTTTATATAGACAATTTAACTCAAACCTTCATACAACAAGATGCCAACTATAGTTTTAACCTCAGGATTCACAGTAATGGGGCAAAGTATTTTTTTACTCAGCCCTAAAGTCCTATATTATGATCAGGAACTGCGTTCGCTTACTGAAGTTGTTGAATTTAGGGACTTTCTGAATTGATTATTACAAATGCTACGGTCCATGTATGATGCAGCATAGTTGTATAGGGTTTAAGGGGTGAACTGTTTAAACAACTGTTTATCTTACAAACAGGAGCAAAAGAATGAAGTTAGTTACGGCAATTATCAAGCCATTCAAATTGGACGATGTTCGTGAGGCATTATCTGAAATAGGTGTGCAGGGCATTACTGCGACAGAAGTGAAGGGTTTTGGTAGGCAGAAGGGGCACACTGAACTTTATAGGGGTGCAGAGTATGTAGTGGATTTTCTGCCGAAAGTAAAATTGGAAGTTGCTATTGGAGATAACCTGCTAGACCAAACCCTGGAAGCTATTACTAGGACAGCCAACACAGGCAAGATTGGAGACGGCAAAATATTTGTAACAGACCTGTCGCAAATCATTCGTATTCGTACTGGGGAGACTGGTGAAGAGGCGGTGTAGGTGGCGTACAGCGAGTAAACTAGCATGTCCGCAGTAATAAATTTAAAGATTGCCGAGGGAATAAAAACAGAAGATGTCTTTCCCAATAAAAAATATTAGGTCCAATATCGCTAAGTATTGCTCACATATCTCCATACCGGTGCTGCAAAATTGCCAGAGCGGCAATCGGGGCAGTTTCTGTACGCAGAATCCTTGGACCAAGGGAAACTGCGGTAAAACCTTGGTCAGAGGCCATTTTCAGTTCTTTGGATGAGAAGCCCCCTTCCGGACCAATTGTTACCTCAATGAGATTGTTTGCTTCTAGTCTGTCAAGTGTTTGTACGCCTCGTACATCCAGTATCAAACGACACGATTCATTGGAAGTTTTGAGCCAATTCTCGATCGGAATCGGCGGATGAATTTCCGGAATGGATAGCCGGCCACTTTGTTCACAAGCTTTGATGGCAATTTGTCGCCAGTGTTGCAACCTCTTCTCTAATCTTTCGGTTTGTTTTAACCTGACCTCGCCGTATTGAGTATAAAGTGGAGTGATATTGCCTACCCCAAGCTCAGCGGATTTTTGAATGGCATAGTCCATCCGGACGCCCTTGGAAAGCCCGAGGCCCAGTCGAATCGTGAGAGGCGGGACTTCAGGTGTACGGCATTGAGATTCAATCGCAATGGCTACATCGAGCCTTGCAGCGCTCTCTATATGCCCTATAAATTCACCAAACGATTCATTGAAAAGATAAACGGTGTCACCTGGTTTCATGCGAAGCACATTAATAAGATGGTGTGCAGACTTATTGGGAAGAAAGACAATAGATTTTGTCGCTAATTTGCCTTCATAATATACACGGGTAGTGCGCATGGATTTAGTAGATTCAGTGCCGGTCGGATAGAGCCAAGTTAGTCCATATCTGAGTAACACTCTTCGCCAGATTCATCGAATAAAAATGTAAGCCTGGCGCCCCGCCGGCTAACAGTCTTTCACACATTACTGTGACCACCTCGATTCCGAATTCCCTTAAACCTGCCACATCGTTCCCGAACCCTTCGAGTCGTTTCTGCAACCAATAAGGAATTTCCGCCCCACACTTTGCACTGAATCGTGCGAGATTTGCATAATTAGTAATTGGCATTATGCCCGGAACAATAGGAATAGAGATGCCAGCTTTATAGCAGTACTCGACAAAGTAGAAGTAGGCGTCAGCGTTGTAAAAGTACTGAGTGATCGCTGAATTGGCACCAGCATCGATTTTCTCTTTGAAATATCCCACGCCAGATTCGTAGTTTTTTGAATCCGGGTGGGGTTCCGGATAACAGGCTACATCAATATGAAAATATTCGCCTGTTTCTAGGCGAATGAATTCAACCAATTCGCTGGCATAGCGATGATGGGTAATGGCACTTCCATCACTAGGCGAATCACCTCGCAATGCTACTAGGCGATTTATTCCAGCCGCCTTATATGCAGCTAGAAGTATTCTAATTTCATCTTGATCGGTTCCGCTAAAAGAAAGATGGGGGGCCATGCTGGAGCCAAATTTCTGGTACCTGAGCACAATCTGCTTGGTGCCCTGTTTGGTAGAACCACCGGCACCATAGGTTACCGAGAAAAAATCCGGCCGTAGCTTTGCTAGCTGTTGATGGACAGCATTTAGCTTGGATTCATCCGCGTTGGTCCGCGGAGGGTAAAACTCGATGCTAAAAATAGGGGTCGGATTTAAATCCATGACTAAGCATTCTCTCGGGTACAAACGGTTGCTAGTATTTGTAACTGTCCTTCTTGAATGGACCCTTGACGGGCACATTAATATAAGTGGCCTGAGCATCAGTGAGGCGTGTCAGCACGCCACCGAAACCTTCCACCATGAGGAAGGCGACTTCCTCATCTAGGTGTTTCGGCAAGACCTCTACGGTCAGGTTGGCCTTCTTCAACTTTGCGGGCAAATTGGCGTGTTTGCGATTGAAGAGATATATCTGCGCCAGAACTTGGTTTGCAAAAGAACCATCCATGACACGTGATGGATGACCGGTCGCATTACCCAAGTTAATCAATCTGCCTTCAGACAGAAGGATCAGGTAATCTGCATGGGTTTTCCTGCCATTGCGGTAGATCTTGTGGACCTGGGGCTTGACTTCTTCCCATTCCCAGTTTTCGCGCATGAACTTAGTATCGATCTCGTTATCGAAGTGGCCAATGTTGCAAATAATGGCACCCGCCTTTGCATGTTGCAGCATGAACTCGTCGCAAACGTTGATATTACCGGTGGCAGTCACAACCAAGTCAAGCTTCCTTAATAAGTCTTTGTCGATATTGTCGGCTGATCCGTTATTTAAGCCGTTCAGGTAAGGCGAGGTCACTTCAAACCCATCCATGCAGGCTTGCATAGCGCATATAGGATCTATTTCCGCGATCCTAACTATCATTCCTTCCTGACGAAGGCTCTGAGCGGAACCCTTACCTACGTCACCATAGCCAATTACCAAGGCGTGTTTGCCCGCTAGTAACATGTCCGTGCCGCGTTTGATGCCATCGTTAAGGCTATGTCGGCAACCGTACTTGTTGTCATTCTTGGATTTAGTCACCGAATCATTTACGTTGATGGCCGGCACACGCAGTGAACCTTCCTCAATCATTTCCATAAGACGATGTACACCGGTGGTGGTTTCCTCGGTAATGCCATGAATGTGATCCAGCATTTCCGGATAATTGTCATGCACCATGGCAGTCAGGTCACCGCCATCATCTAAGATCATATTGGCATCCCAAGGCTGGCCATTTTTTAAGATGGTTTGCTCGATACACCATTCGCCTTCATTTTCGGTTTGGCCCTTCCATGCATATACAGCAATTCCTTCCTCGGCGATACAGGCGGCTGCATGGTCCTGAGTGGAGAAAATGTTGCAAGAAGACCAGCGTACCTCGCCTCCCAGAGCAACCAAAGTTTCGATTAACACGGCTGTCTGAACGGTCATGTGAATACATCCGAGTATCTTGGCGCCAGAGAGTGGTTTATCGGCCGCATATTTTTTTCTCAGGCTCATTAGGGCAGGCATTTCTGCTTCTGCGAGTGTGATCTCTCTGCGGCCGAAATCTGCTAGTTTTATATCAGCAACCTTATAGTCCCGTATGGGACTCAATCCTTCTTTCACGGATAGGTTATTCATAGTTTGCTCCGGTTTAATTCCGCTTACAGTCCAGCGTCATTCTGCAGTGCCGCCGCCTTATCTGTTTGTTCCCAGGTAAAATTTGGTTCTTCACGCCCAAAGTGGCCGTAGGCCGCTGTTTGTCGATAAATAGGCCTGAGTAGATCCAGCATTTTAATCAAACCCTTGGGCCGAAGTTCAAAATGATTCCGTACCAGGTCCACGATCTTGTTATCATCAATCTTGCCAGTACCAAATGTCTCAATATTTATGGAAGTCGGTTCTGCCACACCAATGGCATAAGAAAGCTGTAACTCGCAACGATCGGCTATACCTGCGGCTACCAGGTTCTTGGCTACGTAGCGGGCTAAATAAGCCGCAGAGCGGTCTACTTTTGAAGGGTCCTTGCCAGAGAAAGCACCGCCGCCATGGCGAGCCATACCACCGTAGGTGTCTACGATAATTTTGCGGCCCGTTAGACCGCAGTCACCATGAGGCCCGCCGATCACAAATCGACCCGTAGGATTAATTAAGTACCTAGTGTTCTCGTCTATCCACCGCGCAGGTAGAACTGGTTTGATGATTTCCTCCATCACAGCCTCCTGTAACTCGGGCAGCGAGATATCGTCACGATGCTGGGTGGAAAGTACAACCGTCTCAATACCGATCGGTTTGCCATTTTTGTAGCGAAAGGTAATTTGACTCTTTGCATCGGGTTCTAGCCAGGGCAGAGAGCCATTCTTTCGAACTTCTGATTGACGCTTAACAAGGCGATGTGAGTATGTAATAGGTGCTGGCATCAAGACTTCGGTTTCGTTTGTGGCGTAACCAAACATGAGCCCCTGGTCACCCGCGCCCTGCTCATGATTTTCGGTTTCGTTGACCCCCATAGCGATATCGGGCGATTGGCTACCTATTGCATTAAGTACAGCACATGTATTGCAATCGAATCCACTTTCTGAATTTCTGTAGCCAATATCATTTACGACGCTGCGAACGAGGCTTTCTACATCTATTTGGGATGCGGTGGTAATTTCACCGGCCACTATAACCATGCCAGTATTAATCATGGTTTCGCAGGCGACACGGGAGCCCTCATCTTGCTCTAACAACGCATCCAGGACCGCATCCGATATTTGGTCCGCCATTTTATCCGGATGTCCTTCCGAGACAGATTCAGATGTAAACAAGCTTGTCTCTGACATTATATTTTCCTTTAATTATCAATTGAAAAGTATATTAGACGCCATGTGTAATCTTTTTAAATATGCAGATTTGTATTTGAAATCCATTACGAAGACTAAGATAAGAGCTTTGTCCTGAAACCAGACCGGCATCCTCGGCCCAACGGTCTAGGTCGTTCTCGTCGAAGCCTAACCAAAGGTCGCCACACGAGTTCCGCGCCCAGTCCTGATCGTGCCTTGAAAGATCGATAACTAGGAGATGACCCCCAGGAGCCAAGAGCGCAGCGGAATCTTTAAATGTTTTTGCCGGGGAGGAAATATGATGCAACACCATGTTAAAAATAATTATGTCAGCAAGAGTTTCCTTTTTTAGCGCGATGCGGGTGTCACCAAGAATAAAGTGCACCCCTTTTAAATTTTTTCTTTCGATTGTTTGTCGTGATTTCTCCAGCATTTCACTGGAATTATCAAGGGCTATGATATTCTTGTATTTTTTAGCCAGCTCCATCAGTAGCTGGCCCTCTCCGGGCCCCACTTCAAGCACGACGGCCTTGGATGAATGTCCCAATCCATTGATAACATCGTGCAGGCAACTCGCGTAATCTTCATGTTTCACAATGAGTCCCTGTTTCTCCTTGAATTTGTCGGCATTCTTATTGAAGAAACTAAGGGATAACTCGGAGCGCTCGATTTGAATCTGTTTGATTTTTCTCTTGTTGTCCGCCCTAATTGGTAGGCTGTCAATTTGTTCTAATGTGCTTTCTTTAATGTCGCGGTGGGAGTCCCCATCGGTCAAGAATGCCCGTCGATAGAATATGGAATTCCCCTCACGACGAGTCGATACTAGGTTGCTTTTAGCTAGGATTTTCAAGTGATGGCTGAGTGCTGGCTGGCGAATTTCTAGGATACGGCAAAGTTCCAGTACACCAAATGACTCGTTCTTGAGCAAGCGCAAGATCTGCAAGCGTAAGCTGTCAGCTAGAGCCTTGTTCAGTTCTGTTAGGCTTTCTAGGGTGACAGGTAGTTCGAGAGCTGGGACTCTCAGCACAGTTGATTGAAGATCGGTAGCCATATTTTTGTATTAAAAGGGAACTAACCGGGCGCTACAGTAGCAGTAAACGCGGGCATTTTCAAATCTATATCAAAATATATTGATATAATATAGCCACAAGCTAGTGCTAAAATATTAGTTGGCGTCTCGCGCCGAAAATAGTCCCGAGTCAGTGGTATATTGCGTTCAGGTGCGGGAAAATAGCCGCCTTCCAAACTCGGTTGTCTGTTACCCGGCCGGTCGATTAATGAGCCAGGAGTTAAGTTGATGTCAGGAAATGGCGTGTCGCGGAAACAATGCGCTAATGCAATTCGGGCGCTGAGCATGGATGCCGTCCAGAAAGCGCGTTCGGGCCACCCTGGAGCACCGATGGGTATGGCAGACATTGCTGAAGTACTTTGGAATGACCATCTAAATCACAACCCCGGTAATCCTCAGTGGTTTAATCGCGACAGATTTGTGCTTTCCAATGGTCATGGATCAATGCTGATTTACTCGCTTCTTCATCTAACTGGGTATGACATTCCGATGGAGGAGTTGAAGAATTTCAGGCAGCTTCATTCAAAAACTCCAGGCCACCCTGAATATGGCTATACACCCGGCGTGGAAACAACTACTGGCCCACTCGGTCAGGGATTGGCCAATGGAGTAGGTATGGCGATCGCGGAGAAGACTCTCGCGGCCCAGTTCAACCGAGAAGGGTATAAGATTATAGACCACCATACTTACGTATTTGTTGGCGATGGCTGCCTGATGGAAGGAGTATCCCATGAGGTCTGTTCTTTGGCTGGAACTTTGCAGTTGGGTAAATTGATCGTGTTTTACGACAACAATGGTATATCTATTGATGGAGAAGTGGGGCAGTGGTTCTCCGACGATACAGACAAACGCTTCGAAGCTTACGGTTGGCAGGTGTTGAGTGCGGATGGCCACGATACTGAATCTGTTAACAAGGCCATTGAAGAGGCGCGAGCTGAATCCACTAAGCCCACCATTGTTAACTGTAAGACTATCATTGGTTTTGGGGCTCCTAACAAGCAGGGCACCGCAGCCACTCATGGTGCTCCTTTGGGTGAGGAAGAGGTTGCCGCCACCCGTGAGCGATTGGACTGGCATCACCCGCCATTTGTAATCCCCGAGGAAATAAAGCAAGCATGGAATGCGACCGAGAAAGGGTTTGCCGCTGAATCGGCTTGGAAAGAAAAATTGGTTGTCTATGAAGAAGAATATCCTGAGCTAGCGATGGAATTGGTGCGACGGATCAAGGGAGAAATACCAAGCTACTTCGTGGAGAAAGCTGATGAATTTATTGCCCAATGCGAGGCCAAC
>Ga0209019_1001600_pt1 | contig 11209 bp, 7 predicted proteins | sample METZYME_3_300m_FD_187549 | JGI IMG/M metagenome (GOLD analysis project Ga0209019, IMG submission 187549) | Marine microbial communities from oxygen minimum zone in mesopelagic equatorial Pacific - METZYME_3_300m (SPAdes) (version 2) | ecosystem: Environmental > Aquatic > Marine > Oceanic | place... | reverse complement strand
TGGGCCGGCGGAAGTGGCGTCAACATCGGCGGGCCGTTCAACGACAATGGCGCCACACCAGATCGTAACCAAGTGGCGTTCAGCCAAGGCTCGCGTACCGTCTCCCAGATTCTCACCGGCCTGAATCCTGAAAAACAGTATTGGCTGCAATTCTACTACAACCGCCGCAACTGCTGCGGCGATTCCACCATCAGCCTGATCGTAGAACTGGATGGTGAGGAATTGGCTCGGCACGACGAATTCAAGGCGGTCGGTGGGGTAAACGCTTACCTCAGCAAGACTGTTGTGTTCACCCCCGAGACCGAGACTGCAGAGTTGGTGTTTCGCGGTGAAGTTGGGGGTGATGCCACGCTGATTCTGGATGCTGTTTCGGTCGTGCAGCGCGACGAGGGTAACGTCATCGTGATGAATCCCAGCTTCGAGTCCAGTGGTACGCCACCCTGGCCCGGCTACATCCAGCCCAAGCCGATCGCCGGCTGGGTGGGCACCGGGAACTATGGTGTCAACTTCAACGGGCCCGGCCCGTTCGCTAACAACGGCAAGGCGGAAGACCAGGACTTGGTCGCCTTCCTGCAGGGAAGCAGCTCGCTGAGCCAGACGATCTCCGGCCTGGTGTCGGGTGAGAAATACGAGGTGCGTTTCGCCTGCAACGCCCGCGGCGGCAATACGCCGTCGCTTGTCGTCAAGGCCGACGACGAGGTGCTTCTTGAAGAGTCCATCGAGGCGGTCGGCGGTGCTAATGCGTTCCACGTCAAGACCGTCCAATTCACCGCGTCGGCCTCGGCAGTGAACCTGTCGTTTGCCCAGGCGGCTGAGGGTGACAACACGGTTATCTTCGACAACGTCACGGTGACCGGTGCCTCCTCCACGCTGCCCTGTATCACCTCATCCGTTGGTGAGTTGAAACTGACCGTTGGACAGACTGGCACCGCCGTCGCGCTGACTATTCCCGAGGAGCTGATCGCCGACGAGGACGCCGTTCTTACCGTGACCAGTTCCGACCCGTCGGTCGTCAAGGTCACCGACGGCTCTAATGGCAAGCTGGAACTGAAGTTTACCAGCGACGATGGTGAGTTGACCCAGTCGTTCGAGGTCGAAGCCATGGGCCGTGGCAGTGCCACGTTGGTTTTTTCAAATCAATACGGCGTCTGCTTCAACCCGGCCGCAGTGGTGGTAGCCGTGAGTGGTTCGCTGATCCAGAACCCCAGTTTCGAGGATCATCCCCCGTCTGCTGCTTGGCCTCATTATGGCCCAGTCGGTGGATGGGAGGGTGGCTCTGGTGTCAACAACGCCAGCGGACCGTTTCAGGACAACGGAGTTATCCCTGATCGTGTGCAGATTGCCTTCACGCAAGGTTCAAGGAAGCTTAAGCAACTTGTCGGCGGACTCGAGGCCGGCCAGCAATATTGGCTGCAGTTCCATTACAACGTCCGCAACTGCTGCGGTGGCACGATGGACCTGTCCATCCAGTTTGCGGAGGAGGAACTCGATTACATCTCCGAGATCACCGTAGTCGGTGCTGACGAGCCGTACTATTATCACCACATCGAGTTCACTCCGGAGTCATCCTCAGGCGAGTTGGTTTTTGAAGCCATCGCTGCAGGGGACGCAACGTTGTTGCTCGACGGTGTTACATTGGCCAAGCGCAGCGCGGCCGATGTGGCCATTGTCAATCCCGGCTTCGAGGCCAGCGGCTCGCCGGCCTTCCCTGGCTACATACAGCCCGCACCCATCAGTGGCTGGACATCGACCGGCAACTACGGCGTCAACATTTCTGGTTCGGGGCCGTTTGCCAACAACGGCATCAACCCAGAGCAGGACCGCGTCGCCTTTCTGCAGGGGGATGCCACACTCACGCAAACCGTTTGGGAACTCGAGGATGGTGAGGCGTACCATCTCTCGTTTTCCTTCAATGCCCGAGGCGGCAACGAGCCCACGCTCAACGTCACCGTCAACGGCGAGACCGCACTCGAGTACGAGGTTAACCCGGTGGGCGATGGCGAGCCGTACTACGTGTACGTGTACAACTTCACCGCCGACTCGGACGTGGCCGAAATCACCTTCGCGCAGACTGCCGCTGGCGACAACACGGTGCTGATCGACGACGTGCGCTTGGTCAAGGGCAAAGGCACAGAGGTCGAGTTGCCCGATCCGGAAGAACCGGCTGAGCCGATCAGTATGGCGCTTGGGCAAGGGGCGGACTCCTCGCTCACGCTGAGTTGGTCCGCAGACGAGACCGGCTGGGTGGTGCAGTACGCGGAGAAAGTGACCGGCCCCTGGCAGGACGCCGGCGCGGAAGCCACGGTTGAGGCCGGCAAGTTGGTCATCGAAGTTACCCCCGCCAAGACCGGAGCGCGTTTTTACCGCTTGTCGCACCCGTAAGGGCTGGACAGGGAACGCACTAACACAGGCTGGGCATCCAAGCCCGGCCTGTTTTTGTTGCCAAACTCAGATGGTTGAGGCGAGGGGAGTTGAACCTTCATCAGCAATGAGAATGGTCTCGTTACAGGATGAGCAGTTGAGTTCCATAGCTTGGGTATGGATATGCCGGAAGGCTGCTCTAAAGATTCTGCCGTGCAACTTAAGACCAGTCGCTTTTTCGACGTTGCTGGTCTCCGGCTGCTGCACTAGCTTCGGTGCAGATTCATGAAAACACTAAGCAAGATACTGTTGGCGGTTTGGTTTTTGGGCGCTGTTGATGTGAATGCCGAGTTGAAGCGATTCACATACTTGTCAAAAGCAATACCGGGGAAAACTCAAAACGATATATCAGAGGTAAATAACATACTTGAAATTAAATCGGGTGAAGTTTTGGTGCCTGTCAGATTGCTCTCTTATGGCGTTATTGGACCTTTAGTGGTCTATCCAGATGGATCGCAATACACAGATTTTATGGCCGCAGATAATCAAAAAATTCCAATAATAGGACCTGCTTTAATAAAATTCCATGATCGCTATAAACTGGATCGGGACCAATCTACAATATTCGTCTACGATCTCCAAAGGGCAACCACCAGCAACTCATCCCCCAGTCTCCCCAGCAACACGGTTGTGATCCCGACAGACGCTTCCGGGCCAGTGGAGATAATTATGGAATCGAGCAAAGACTTGGTAAACTGGACACGCGCTGAGCCGGGAACGTACGGCGCCGACACGCCGAAGCGCTTCTTTCGCATCCGGGCTGTGGTGAAGCCGTAGCCCCCAACTGACCGGGGAGAGTAGAGCGCCGAGTTACTCTGCAATCACGGCGGCAAGACGGGTGAAGAATTAAAAGCTGAAGGGAAATGAAAACGAAACCAAGCCAGGCGTTTACCCTTATTGAACTATTGGTGGTCGTTGCGATTATCGCCATTCTTGCCAGCCTGTTGCTTCCGGCACTGGGCAGGTCCAAACTAAAGGCCACCGGTGCCGTCTGCTTGAACAATCAAAGGCAACTGATTACTGGCTTCTTGATCTATGCCATGGATCACGACGATACCATGGTGCCCACTTTGCCTGACAATGGTGGGGGCGGGTTTTGGAAAGCACCGCAGCTGAGCCCAAACCTTTCCGTTTCCGAGGCCAAGGAACGAGTGAACGTGGCGCTGCAAGCAGGGTCCATGTGGGAATACGTCGCTAATATGGGAGCCTATCATTGTCCTGGCGATCTTCGGACCAAAAAGCTTCGTCTAGGAGCGGGCTGGGCTTGGGATAGCTATGCCAAGGCCAACGGCATGAACGGCGGGGATTGGCAGGGTAGTCGATTCACGGGTATGCAACCCATCTATCAAAAGTCAGGTGAAGTCTTCGGGCCAAGTGAAGCGATCGTCTTTGTGGAGGAAGCCGATTCGCGCGGTTTCAACGCTGGTACCTGGGTCTTGAATGTTGCACCTTCGCCTGGGTGGAACGATTCCCTGGCGCTGTTTCACGGAAACCTAAGCAGCTTTTCTTTCGCAGACGGGCACGCCCGCATGCGGACATGGAGAGATAAAGCCACCATCAAGGCAGGCACAGCTCAAGCCTTAGGGCAATACAGTCATCGCTGGCCAGGTGGTAATGTCAATAATCCGGAATTCGTCTGGGTTTACAACCGTTACAAACATAAAAAGTTTGCCCCTCTAAAGAAGTAAGCGACAACTAAACCAACCTGCTCCATTACTTGAACGCCTTCGGCAAATGAAACGCATACTAATTACAACAATCGCAGCCGTGCTGTTGTGTCAGACTGTCTTTGCAGAAGTCGCCGACTTGGAGAAGATATACTTGCCACCGCATACGTTCAGCCTGCCCAAGGGGTTTAGCCTGAAGCCGGTGGCCGCGCCTCCGCTGGTCCAACGGCCGATCCATATGTATTTCGATGAAGGAGGCGCGCTCTATGTCACGGACAGTTCCGGGAACAGTCAGAAGGCGCCGGTTCAACTCAAGACGCCAAGCCATCGCATTCTACGTCTGGTCGACCGAGATGGTGATGGGGTATTTGATCATTCAACCGTCTTTGCCGAGAACGTGCCGTTCCCGGAAGGCATCCTCGTTTACGAAGGCGCTGTCTATGTGGGGGCGCCGCCGCATATATGGAAATTCACCGACAAGGATGGCGATCACGTGGCGGATGAACGGGTATCCTGGTTCAATGGCGGTTCCATTGGCAGCTGTGGCAACGACATGCATGGTCCGTATCTGGCTCCGGACGGGTATTTCTACTGGTGCAAGGGAGGCTTCCAGGAGCAATCCCTGCGCCTGGGCAATGGACAGCGGCACATGGGAAGAGCTGCTCACATTTTTCGCGCCAAACCCGATGGTAGCGGACTGGAAGTCGTCATTACTGGCGGCATGAACAATCCGGTGGGTATTGCATTCAGTGAATCAGGCGAGCGTTTTCTCAGCGGAACGTTTTTTGACCTTTCCAGGCCCGGCAGGCGGGACGGGATTCTGCATGCCGTCTATGGGGGGATGTACGGCAGGAAAAACGATCGTGTACTGGCACAGCATCCCCACACAGGGGATTTGCTGCCTATCCTGGCACAGACAGGACCGTCGGCTCCCTCAGGCATCCTGATGCCCCGGAGCGACGCCCTGGGCGTCAAGGGGGATTTGCTTTGCGCGGATTTCAACCTGCGCCGGATATCACGGCACAAACTGAGTCGATCGGGATCGTCCTACGCGGTAGAGACGGACACCTTCCTGGAGAGCGACCAAACGGATTTTCATCCAACCGATGTGATCGAAGACGCCGACGGCAGCCTGCTCATGGCGGATACCGGGAGCTGGTATCACATTTGTTGCCCTACCTCCAAGCTGTCCAAGCCGAGGATTCTGGGAGGCATTTATCGCATTCAAAAAACAGGCGCTGCCGTAGCCAGCGATCCGCGCGGGCTCGAACTAGATTGGAAGAAGCCTGAAGTCAGTTACCTGTCCGACGAACGGCCCGTCGTTGTCCGCCGCGCCATTGAGGCTTTGGCAAAAGAGGAGAATATTGAAGCCCTGCGCGAGGCCGAAGCACGCCTGCCAGCGACCTGGGCGCTGCATCGCATTCCGGGCAAGGCGGCACGCAAGGCCGTGCGGGAACGAATCGGTAGTGGAATTCCCGATGTCCGCGCCGCTGCCATTCACAGCGCAGGACTTTGGCGCGATACGGGAGCGGTCACCCAGTTGAGCGATACCCTCATAGCGGATGATGCGTTCCTGCGCCGGCTGGCCGCCATGGCGCTGGGCCGGATCGGAGACGCCGCCGCCGTAAACTCCCTGCTGGGCGCGAGCGCAAACGAGCAGGACCCATTCTTGAGGCACGCCTTAACCTACGCGCTGTTTGAGATTGGTGACAACGGAAGTATTCCTGAAGGCCATCCGTTAGGGAAACAGCTTCGGCGCATGGAGGAGCTTGCACAGCGCGATCCGGCCCCTCATTCCAGGCCCGAAATCCAATGGCCCGAAGTGGCCAATCCGGATCCGAAGACACTGGCCAGCCAGCAGGCGCGCCTCAAGGAGCTCAGTAAACACCTTCCCAAAGGAAATCCCAAGCGCGGGAAAGAGCTATACAACAATGTCGCCAAATCAATGTGTATCCTCTGCCATCAAAAAGATGAGCTAGGGGCGCACTTCGGTCCCGATTTGACAAAGATTGGCGCCATCCGCAGCAAACGAGACCTGTTGGAAGCCATTGTCTACCCCAGCGCTTCCATTGCCCGTTACTACGAATGGGTAAAGGTCCGCACGAAAGAAGGCGAAACGTCCGGCCTCCTGCTCAAGGATGGCGTGGATAACCTCATCCTCACCCCGGGGCCCGGCGTGGAGCAGCCCGTTCCATTGGAGGAAATCAAAGAAGCAAAATATTCCAATATCTCACTGATGCCCCAGGTCTTTGACGGCCTTTTGAAACCCGAAGAAATCGCCGACCTCATCGCCTACTTGTCACAGGCAAAATAAAACTGCTGTTATGAACAACAAAAACAGAAGGAGCGAATCAAACGAATCCATGCGCGGCCTGAATCGCCGTGACGCGCTCAAAGGAGTGGGGGCGGCTAGCCTCGGTATTGCGACCGGAGCTTTAGGAGCCCCGAAAGACTCCGGAAAAGCGGCTGGTGCACCCGGTCGGGATCTGATCCAGCGTGAAAATGCCAAGCCCGGCACTCGTGACTGGTTGCTCACCAAGACGCGCACAGTTCCCGGGAAGATCAACAAGATCCTGCTCAACGGGCGCAGCCAGGTGATTGAAGGCTACTGCTCCGCGAACAGCGTTCGGGCCGGTGAGAAGTTGCAGATCATGGTTAGCACGAACCCGGCGTCTACGTTCAAGTTGGAAATCTTCCGCACTGGCTACTACAACGGGGATGGGGCTCGGTTGGTAAAACGTTTTGACTCGCTCAAAGGCGCCCCACAGCCAGACCCTTCCAACGGTGAAAACTACCTGCGGGAATGCCAATGGGAGCCGGCTGTGGAAATCGAAATCCCCGACGATTGGCTGAGCGGCGTCTACCTGGGGAAGCTGACCGCCGAGAAAGAAAACCTGCAGAGCTACGTCATCTTCATTGTCCGCGATGACCGCCCCTGCGACCTTTTGTTCCAGTGTAGCGAATTGACCTGGGCCGCCTACAACCGCTGGCCCACCGACTACTCGATTTATACCAAGCACAAGGGCTACTCCAGCACCGGCGTGCCCAGCGGCACAGTAAGCTTCAATCGGCCTTACGCCCTGTTCACTCATCCAGTCAACAAGAACAAAAAATCCGGCGGTTCCGGCGAATACCTACCCTGGGAGTTTCCCTTGGCGTTCTGGATGGAACAGCACGGATACGACGTCTCCTACATTTCCAATATCGACACTCACACTGATCCGGCCGGCCTGTTGCGCGCCAAGGGGTTCATCTCAGTAGGACACGACGAATACTGGACCAAGGACATGTACAATAACGTCCTCAGAGCCCGTGAGGAAGGGGTTAACCTGGCCTTCTTCGGTGGCAATTCCGTTCTCTGTGTTGTTCCGATGCTGCCCTCCAGCGACGGGACGCCCAACCGGGCCACGCGGCGCGAAGGCTGGTTCATGCCGGTGTCGGGCAAAATTCCGGAATCGGTCAAACAAAAGATGGTCAACCAGAAGAGCTTTGAGCCGAACATGGGACCGGATGGTGCCCAACTGATGGGGGCACGGCTCGATAGAAGTGGTAAAGGAGGTGGCGGTGGCAGAGGCTCCGGAGATTGGACCTGTGCCATACCGGATCATTGGCTCTTCGAAGGAACCGCAATGAAGAAGGGGGATTCGGTCAAAGGCCTCGTTGGTTGGGAATGGCACGGGGCGCCGGCGATGGATCTGCCGGGAATGAAGGTCGTCGCGGAAGGAACCCCCTTCATCAACGGCAAGGCAATGGGGCGCTACACCTCGACGATCTATGACGGCCCCAAGGGCAACGTCGTGTTCAATGCCGCCACGATCTGGTGGGCGAACGGCTTGTCAAGTCCTCCCGGGCATAAGAACCCCTCAAGGCACGGGGTCACTCAACAAGGCCCGGACAAGCGCGTGCAGCAGATTACGCATAACCTGTTTAAACGGATGATCGCATTGTGATTCTTCATCCGGATATCACAATGAAACATATGATCCCGCTATTGATGGCAGGTATCCTTGTCCATCAGTCTGCGGGGCCGTTCCTGGATCTGAAGAACAAGCGCTATCAACAAGTGAACGAGCTGTTCCCGATAAGGAATTAACTGGCTATGAAACGAAACAACCTGATCCTCATCACCGCGCTCATGCTGGCGGGTGTGACCTATTCAACGATGGCCGCAGGCAATCCGTTGGAGAAACAAATCCTCAAGCTGCAACCCCAAGCTGATAAGAATGGGGACGGCAAGTTGTCCAAGGCGGAGGAAGCGGCCCTAGATCGGATGATCCTGAAGCGATTCCCCCAGGTCGACGCGGACGGTGACGGGGTTCTGTCCATCAAGGAGCAGCGGGCTGTCATTCGGCGAGCGGCCGCCCGGGCAAAGCGGAATGGCGGACAGAAGTCAGACGCCGGAACCGGCCAGACGAACGGTCGCAAGCCACCGACTCATGCCAATGTGAAGTACGGCGAACACGAGCGGAACGTCTTCGACATCTGGCTCGCCGACAGTGACAAGCCTACGCCCCTGGCAATCTACATTCACGGCGGAGGCTTCAGAGCAGGCAGCAAGGAAAAGCTGAACCAGAACGTTCTCAACGAGCTCCTGAAAGCCGGCATCTCCGTTGCCTCGATCAACTACCGGTATATGTCCGTCGCCACCCCGTTGCCCACTCCCCACCACGACGCACGACGAGCCTTACAACTTATGCGCTCCAATGCGAAGGAATGGAACATCGACAAGGAACGCGTCGCTGCCTTCGGCGGTTCGGCCGGCGCGCAGATCTGCATGTGGCTGGCCTTCACCGACGAGATGGCCAAACCCGACAGCAAGGATCCCGTCGAGCGTGAATCCACGCGTTTGACCTGCGTGGCTACCGCTGGGGGTCAGACCACGAACGACATCGAATTCTGGCAAAACAAGATCGCCACCCTGCTGGGACCCGACACCGACGTCAAAACCCTCTCCCGTCCCTTGGGCAACATCACCGATCCCGAGAAAGCTCATCTAGCCAAGTGGGGGGCGAAGACGCCGGACGAAGCCAAGGAGATCGCCCGCCGTCACTCCGCTGTCTCGATCGTTTCCGCCGATGATCCTCCCATCTTCATGAGCTACGGCATGACGCCGACCGCCAAACCACCCACCGACAAAGGGCGAATCCGCGGCTGGCTCATCCACCACGTCAACCTCGGCATCGCCCTCAAAGAAAAAACCGACGCCCTCAAGCTCGAAGCCCATCTCAAATACCCCGGCGCGGAAATCAAATACCAATCCCAGGTCGATTTCTTCGTGGACAAACTGTTGAAGAAGTAACGCAGCAATGAAACGAATCACGATCCTCACCCTGTCCGTTCTGTTGTTTTGCAACACGGCATCGCACTCCAACGCAGCGAAGCCGCAACCAGGAACCAAGAACGAAGAACCAGGAACGGCCGCTACCCGGCCCAACGTATTGTTCATCGCCATCGATGATCTGAATGACTGGACCGACATGCTGAAGGGCAACCCTCAGGCCAGGACGCCGCACATGGACCGGCTGGCAGCCAAGGGAATGGTTTTCAAGAATGCCCATTGCGCGGCGCCAGCCTGCGGTCCTTCACGGTCTGCCATCATGAGCGGGATCAGGCCGTCGACATCTGGGAATTACATCAACAAGAGTTCCCTGACCCATAACCCGATCCTGAACAACTCGGTGTTGCTGCCTGAGTTTTTCGGGCGAAATGGCTACTACGTTTGCGGCGCCGGAAAACTGTTTCACGGTTACCATTTCAATAATGAAGTAAAGGGGCGGGGCTTTGATGAGTATTACCCGAGCAAAACGCAGGACCTTCCTTCCTTCGCGGGACTCAAATTTGCCGCCAAGTTGCCCATGAACGGGTGGGGAAGGCAGGCGGATTGGGGACCATGCCTCCCGGGCGTAACGGTGGACGACCACCCCGATGGCAAGACCGCCAACTGGGCGACGAAGAAACTGCGCGACGAAGAACTGCAGGAGCCCTTCTTTCTGGGAGCCGGCATCTTTATGCCTCATCTGCCCAACTACGCGCCTCAGGAATACTTTGATCGATTCCCTCTGGAGGAAATCAAGCTTCCGGAAGGTTTCCGGGAAGATGACCTGGATGATGTGCCCGCGGCTCACGCCAAGATGGCTCACAATCCGTGGTTGAAGAGAATCAGGGCGATGAATCAATGGAAGCCGGCGATCCAGGCCTACCTGGCGTGCACCTCCATGGTGGACGACCTTATTGGCCAGATCGTTGGCACGCTTGAGAATTCCAAGTACGCCGACAACACGATTATCGTGCTGTGGAGCGACCACGGCTTCCAGCTTGGCGAAAAAGGGCGTTGGGGAAAGTACTCCCTCTGGGAGCGGGCCACGCGGGTCAACCTCCTCTGGGTGGCGCCAGGGGTGACGAAGCCTGGAACAGTTACAGACAAGCCGGCGAACCTGTTGGACATCTATCCTACCTTGGCCTCATTGACCGGACTCGAGCCTCCGGAAGGACAGCTGGAAGGCAACGATCTCTCGGTGTTGATGAAGAACCCGGAGGCCGCTTGGGATGAGGCGACGGTAACCACTTTCGGGTACAAGAACTACGGCGTCCGTTCCGAACAGCACCGGTATATCGTTTATGCTGACGGGTCGGAGGAGTTGTACGATCATACGAAGGACAAGTGGGAATGGGACAACCTCGCGGGTAATTCGGATTACGCGGAAGTGATGGAGAAACTGCGCAAAGAGATTCCCTCTCATCATGAACCCTCTGGCGTTACGTATAAAGTGCCGAAACGCAAACGCACGAGCTTAAAGAAGTAAATCAGACATCATGAAAGACTCGAACGATTCCACACGGCGAATCAATCGCCGCGGTATGATCAAGGGAACTGCCGCTGCCGGACTAGCTCTCACGGTAGGTGTCGAAGGCGCCTTTGCGGCTCCGGCCACCGACAATCCCATCCGCAAGGAAAACGCCAAGCCCGGCACGCGCGATTGGCTGCTCACCAAGACCGACATCACGAAGAACGAACCGGTGGAGTTGTGGCGCTCCCCGCGCATCGAGGGTTACTGCTCGGCGACGAGTGTGAGTGCCGGCGACACGATCAAGATTATGGTGAGCGCGAATCCGGTCTCCGA
>Ga0209019_1001598_pt1 | contig 11232 bp, 9 predicted proteins | sample METZYME_3_300m_FD_187549 | JGI IMG/M metagenome (GOLD analysis project Ga0209019, IMG submission 187549) | Marine microbial communities from oxygen minimum zone in mesopelagic equatorial Pacific - METZYME_3_300m (SPAdes) (version 2) | ecosystem: Environmental > Aquatic > Marine > Oceanic | place... | reverse complement strand
AGAAACGGAACCAGCCATGAGCGAGCAGACGAAGACCGATCGGGTGATCATCTTCGACACCACCCTCCGCGACGGCGAGCAGTCGCCGGGCATCTCCCTGGACGTGGGGGAGAAGCTGGAGATCGCCGAGCAGCTGGCCCGCCTGGGCGTCGACTACATAGAGGCCGGGTTCCCGATCGCCAGCCAGGGCGACTTCGAGGCCGTCCATGCAATCGCCTCATCCATCGAGGGTCCGACCATCTGCGGGCTCTCCCGCACCGCCCACAAGGACATCGACCGGTGCTGGGAGGCCATCGAGCCGGCGGCCAGCCGACGGATACACATATTCATCGCAACCAGCCCGACGCACATGGAGTTCAAGCTCAAGATGAGCCCGGCCCAGGTGCTTGCCGAGGCTGCCTCGGCGGTGTCGCGGGCGCGGGAGTACTCCGACGACGTCGAGTTCAGCCCCGAGGATGCCTCCCGCTCGGACTTCGACTTCATGTGCGACGTGCTCCAGGCGGCCATCGACAGCGGTGCCGGGACGCTGAACATCCCGGACACCGTGGGCTTCGCAACGCCGGTCGAGTGGGCCGAACGCATCCGAGCGATCCGGGCACGGGTGAGCGGTGACTACGTGATCTCCACGCACTGCCACAACGACCTGGGCCTCGCCGTGGCCAACTCACTGGCCGCCGTGCAGGCCGGTGCCCGCCAGGTGGAGTGCACCATCAACGGCATCGGCGAGCGGGCTGGCAATGCGGCCATGGAGGAGATCGTCATGGCCATCAACACCCGTCCTGACACCTACGTCGACCTCCGGGTGGACATCCGGACCGAGGAGTTGGCGAAGTCCAGTCGGCTCGTCAGCCGGCTCACCGGCTACCCGGTCCAGTACAACAAGGCGGTGGTGGGCCGCAACGCCTTCGCCCACGAGGCGGGCATCCACCAGCACGGCATGCTGAACGAACGCACCACCTACGAGATCATGGACCCGGCGGCCGTCGGGCAGGGCGAGACCAAGCTGGTGCTTGGCAAGCACTCGGGCCGGGCGGCGTTCCGCGATGCCCTCCAGAAACTGGGCCACGACATCCACGGCGACGCACTCAACTCGGCCTTTACCAGGTTCAAGGAGCTGGCCGATCGCAAGGTACAGCTCAACGACGCAGACCTCGAGGCCCTGGCCATCGAGGAGATCGGCGGCCGCGTCGACCACGTCTACGAGTTCGTGAGTCTCGACGTACGGGGTGGCACCGCCAGCACCCCGACGGCCGACCTGGTGATGAGGGTGGCCGGCGAGGAGGTCGCGGTCACCTGCGAGGGCGACGGGATGGTCGACGCCTCCTGTTCGGCCGTCAAGGTCGCAACCGGCGTCGAGGGTCGAATGACCGACTACAACGTCACTTCGGTGACCGGCGGCGTCGACGCCCTGGCCGACGTGGCGCTCACCTTCGAGGGCAGCGACGGCGTGAAAGTGTCCGGACGGGGCCTGTCCACGGACGTGGTGGAGGCGTCGGCCCGGGCGTTCATCGGGGCGCTCAACAAAATCGCCCGGATCCGCGAGTCCGGCGAGGATCCCAACGCCGTGGACCGCCCCGGCCACCTCGGCTGAGCGGCATCGGCTGGTTCAAAGGGAGAACCGGCGACCGATAGTTTGAGCCCTATGGCGGTCGATACGGGTGACGAGGGCTACGACGCGTTCCCCCTCCGGTCGTTCCTCGGCTTCGACATCGACGACGGGGTCGACGGCGAGGCCGTGGCCACGCTGGACGTCGATGACCGGCACCTCAACCCGAACGGGGTTGTCCACGGGGGCGTGGTGTTCACCCTGGCCGACACGGCGATGGGTCGGGCCACCTTGTCGGTGCTGGGCGACGGACAGATCTGCGCCTCGATCGAGGTGTCGGTCCGCTACCTGCGTCCTATCACCGGTGGCCGCCTGATGGCCACCGCCCGGGTCCTGCGGGCGGGGCGCCGGATCGTGCACCTGGAGGGCCGTGTCACCGTCGACGGTGACGACCGTCCGGCGGCAGTGTTCCAGGCTTCGTTCGCGGTGCTGGAATCCTGAACCCGTTCTGGGTCAGTTCCAGGGTCCTGCCAACAGGTCGACGACCTGGCGGCGGGCCAGGTCTTCCAGGGCGTTCTCCTGGAGGCGCTGGCGAGAGTACGACCACAGGCCGGTGCCGATGACCAGCGTGCGCTGGATGGGCTGCACGTAGCCGCCGTCCGGCCAGCAGACCACCACGTCGACGTCGGCGGGGATGGCGTCCGGGTCGACCCCGAACTCCTCGGCCCACCAGTAGGCGTCGTCGCGGGGCAGCAGATCGCACCAGTGGTCCTTCATGGCTGCGTCCACGCCACGTTCGCAGAACATGACCACCGGGCCGCCCATCATCTCCAGGCGTGTCGCCTCGTCGGCCAGCTCGGCCGGGTCCACCTCGGGGCACGGCGGCACCGGCCCGGCGCCCGGCTCGTCGGCGTGGTCGATGCGACCCACCTCGGCCAGCGAGTCGTCGCCCACCTTCAGGACCACCGCTCCGTTCTGGTCGGACGACCAGTCGTTGAAGGGCAGCACGGCCAGGTCCTTCCAGGCCAGGAACGCCCGGTGGTCCCACTCGACGCTGCTATGGCCGCCCCCCATGGACCAGGTAGCCAGGTCGCGTGGGGCGTCCAGGTCGGAGACGTCGAAGAGGGTGACCTTGGTGCCGGTGGTGCGGCCCTCGCCGGTGGCCTCCTGGCCGATGCCCAGCACCCGGTCGGATCCGATCGGATGGAGGTAGCCGCTGTAGCCGGTGATCTTCAGCTCGCCCCGCACGGTCGGAGCCGTCGGGTCCGACAGATCCACGGTGTAGAAGGGATCGGTCTGGCGGAAGGTCACCACGTAGGCGACGTCGCCCGCGTAGCGCACGGCGAAGATCCGCTCGCCCCGGCCCATGTCGCCCACCTGGCCGACCACGTCGAGGGTTGCGTCGTTGCGAGCCAGCACGGTCACCATCGACTCGGCGTCCTCGTCGAAGCGCCACGGGCCGCCGGTGGTGGTGGCCACCCGCAGGTGGCCGGCGTGCTCGGACATGGAGAACTGGTTCAGGAGGTGGCCCGGCACCTCGCCCGATGCCGTGTAGGTGGTGGCGGACGGGTCGGTCACGTCGAACTGGTGGACGGCGGTGTCCCAGTAGTCGTTCCACCACCGCATCCGGGACTCGTCTTCCATCTCCTCGGGGTCGACCCAGGCGTTGGTCGTCACGTACAGGTTCTCGTGCCCGGCGTAGACGGTGCTTCCCTCGGCCAGCACGGCGGTGGTGGCCGGAGCGGCCAGTGACCCGTCCAGCGGCACGGTAAGCACCGAGAGGGTCGAGAAGCCGGCGAAGTCGACCGGGCGGGACACGTCGGTGCAGGCGTTCAGTGGTCCCTCGGCGACCGTCCCGCCGCCCGACTCCAGGACGAAGTCGGGCATCCAGTCCGCCAGCACCGTCTCGGCCACCACCTCGCGGTTGAACCTTTCGGCACGCTCCTCGCCGGTCGGGCTGGCCGGATAGACGAACGGCAGCTCGCTCGGCGTGGAGACCACGACGACGCGGGCCGAGCCTCCCACCACACGACTGGAGACGTGGCGGCCCTGGACGGTCAGCACGTTGGCGATGCGGAGGTCGGATGGATCGGAGAGGTCCACCTCGATCACGCTGGTCAGCGGGCTCCATGCCCCGGGAGGGGAGAGGCGTGAGAGGGCTGGTGACGGACCGGCGGCAGCAGGTTCGTCCGGCTCGTCGCCGTAGGGCTCGATCCCACGACCCTCGTCCAGGTGGGTGTCGGCGATGAGGAAGGCCCGGTCACCGGCCAGCAGCAGGTCGCGGCTCCAGTGTCCCTCCAGGCGCAGCGTGCCGGTCAGCACCGCCGTCGGACCGGACACGTCCACGTGGTGGATGTAATCGTCCTCGACGACCACGATCCGCCGGCCGTCGGTCTTGATGATGTCGGGCTCGTCGATGCCCGCTTCCTGGACGTTCGTCCCCGAGTAGTCGACGCCCTCCTCCATGGAGCGGGCGATGCCGACAGCGGGGGCTGACATGCCACCGTCGTCCCCCGCCATGTCCATGGTCGCCATCTCGGCCATCTCGAGCATGACGGGACCGCCGAACCAGCCACCGCCCAGGCCGTACGGGCCGACCCGCTCTACCGCCTCGGCCTGGAGGTGCCTGAGCAGGTCGTCGCACGCCGTGAACGGAACCAGGCCGGCGGTCAGCTCGGTGCCCGACACGTCCACCACCCCGGTCGTCGTGGGGCCGGTGGTGGACACCACCCTCGGCTCACCCGAACGGCCGAGTTCTCCGGTGTCCGAGCCGCATCCGGCGGCCAGGGTGGCCAGGACCGCCAGTACCGCGCCGGCCAGCCGGTGGCGCGGGATTCGTCGCATCGGGGTCACGCCGCCGTCATGCCGTGGTTGGCATCCAGACCGGTCGGGTGGCCTCGAAGCCGGCGATGTCGTCCTCGTGGCGTAGCGAGATCCCGATGTCGTCCAGTCCTCCCAGGTACCGCTCACGGGTGGCAGAGTCCATCGGGAACGAGCAGGAGATTCCGGCGTCGGGAGCCTCCAACGTCAGATTGGCCACGTCCACGGTGACCACCAGGTCGGGGTCGGCCTCCACGGCGTCCAGCAGCGCCTCTCCCACCTCGGGGGTCACCTGCACGGGTACCAGGCCGTTCTTGGTGCAGTTGTTCCTGAAGATGTCGGCGAACCGCGGCGACACCACGGCGCCGAACCCGTACTGCTGGATGGCCCACACTGCGTGCTCGCGTGACGAGCCGGTGCCGAAGTTGGGGCCGGCCACGAGCACCACGGCGTCGGTGTAGCGCTCGTCGTTCAGGACGAAGTTGCGGTCGTCGCACCATTCCGAGAAGAGGCCCTTCTCGAAGCCGGTGCGTTCCACGCGCTTCAACCAGTCGCTGGGGATGATCTGGTCGGTGTCGACGTCCGAGCGACGCAGTGGCACCGCCGTGCCCGAGACGATCTGTACGGCTTCCATGATGCTCCTCAGTCCAGGTCGGCCGGCGTGGCGAACCTGCCGGCGATGGCGGTGGCGGCGGCCACGGCGGGCGAGACGAGGTGGGTGCGACCGCCGCGGCCCTGGCGGCCCTCGAAATTCCTGTTGCTGGTGCTGGCGCACCGCTCGCCGGCGGCGAGCTTGTCGGGGTTCATGGCCAGGCACATGGAGCACCCGGGTTCCCGCCAGTCGAAACCGGCTTCGATGAACACCTCGGAGAGGCCCTCGGCCTCGGCCTCGGCCTTGACGGCCCACGATCCCGGAACGACCAGGGTTCGCATGCCGTTGGCCACCCGACGGCCCCTGGCGACGTCGGCCACCGCCCTGAGGTCCTCGATCCGACCGTTGGTGCACGAACCGATGAACACGGTGTCGACGGACACGTCGCGTATGTGAGTGCCGGCGGTCAGGCCCATGTAGTCCAGTGCCCGGCTTGCGGCCTCCCGCTGGCTGGGCTCCTCGAACAAATCGGGGTCTGGGATCGTCGAGTCCATGCGCATCACCTGGCCGGGGTTCGTCCCCCAGGACACGTGGGGGACGATGTCGGCGCCGTCCAAGACGATCTCCCGGTCGAAGACGGCGTCGTCATCGGTGGCAAGGGTCAGCCAGTCGGCAACAGCGGCGTCCCAGTCCGAGCCCGATGGGGCGTGGTCCCGACCCTGCAGGTACTCGAAGGTCGTGTCGTCCGGGGCGATCAGCCCGGCCCTGGCTCCGGCCTCGATCGACATGTTGCAGACGGTCATACGGCCCTCCATGGAGAGGCTCCGGATGACCTCGCCGCGGTACTCGATGATCGAGCCGATCCCGCCGCCGGTGCCGAGGCGCCCGATGACGGCCAGGATCACGTCCTTGGCCGTGGAACCCTCGGGCAGGGTGCCGTCCACCGTTACCGCCAACGTGCCCGGTCGCTGCTGGGGGAGCGACTGGGTGGCCAGCACGTGTTCCACCTCGCTGGTTCCGATGCCGAAGGCCAGGGCGCCGAAGGCCCCGTGGGTGCTCGTGTGGCTGTCGCCGCACACGACGGTCATGCCTGGAAGCGTCAGGCCCTTCTCCGGGCCGATGACGTGCACGATTCCCTGACCGGGATCGCCCATCGGGTATAGGCGCACGCCGAACTCGTCGCAGTTGGACCGCAGCGTCTGGATCTGGGTGCGGCTGACGGGGTCGGCGATCGGCTGGTCGATGTCGACGGTAGGCACATTGTGGTCCTCTGTGGCCACCGTCAGCTCGGGGTGGCGGACCGTGCGGCCGGCCATGCGGAGGCCGTCGAAGGCCTGTGGTGAGGTGACCTCGTGGACCAGGTGCAGGTCGATGAAGAGCAGGTCGGGCTCGCCGTCGGCCGACCGCACCACGTGGCGGTCCCAGACCTTCTGGCTCAGGGTCTTGCCGGACATCGGGGCTCCTCAAGTGAATGGGGTCTCGTCAGGATACGGGGCCAGCCGCCGGGGATGCCCGCGCCGGCGGTGGTCAGGCGTCCATGGCCCGGGCGGCCTCGTGGCATGGTGCGACCCTAAGCGGGATACCGTCGCCGACGTGAGCACGCGCACCCTCATCATCTCGGCGCTGGCCTGCGGGATGGTCCTGCTCCTGGCCTTCACCGTGCAGATTGTGATGGCCCCGTGACCGTCCGGCACGACCTGGTTGTGGTCGGCGGCGGTCCGGCCGGCTACGCCGCGGCCCTCTACGGGGCGGCCGCCGGCCTCGATGTCGGCCTCATCGAGGAGCGCAGCCTCGGCGGCACATGCCTCCACGTCGGCTGTATTCCGGCCAAGGAACTCCTGGAGACCGCCTCGGTGCTGCGGACGGTGCGCAGGGCCGCCGACTTCGGCGTGGCGACCGGTGGCGACGAGCCGACGGTGGACCTGGCGGTCAGCCAGGTGCGCAAGCAGAAGGTCATCGACGGCCTGGTCAAGGGGCTGGGCTCGCTACTGGCCGGACGGGACGTAACCGTCTACGACGGCACGGGCCGCCTCGGCGTCGACCACGTGGTCACCGTCGACGGTTCTATCGTGGTCGCGGCCGACCATGTGGTCCTGGCCACCGGTTCATCACCGCGGACCATTCCCGGCTTCGACATCGACGGCGAGCTGGTGGTCACAAGTGACGAGCTGCTCTCCATCGACAAGGTCCCGGACCGGGTGGCGGTCATCGGGGGCGGGGCCATCGGATGCGAGTTCGCCTCCATGCTGGCCGACTACGGCTCGGCGGTCACCCTGCTGGAGGTGGCGCCGGAGATCCTCCCCGGCTGCGACGCCGACGTGGCCAAGGCGGTCCGGCGCTCCTTCAGGCGGCGCCGGATCGACGTGCACTCGGGGGTACCGGTCCACGACCACGACCCGGCCGAAGGCGGAACGACGGTCAGGTTCGGCGCCGACTCCACCGTCGAGGTGGACCTCGTGGTGGTGGCCGTGGGCCGACGCCCCCGGGGCGACTCGGCAGGCCTGATAGGCACCCGGGTGGTGGTCGACGAGCAGGGCTTCGTCGAGGTGGACGACCGCCTCCGGACCAGCGAGCCCGGCGTTTACGCGGTGGGCGACGTGGTGGCCACCCCCCAGCTGGCCCACGTCGGCTTCGCCGAGGGGATGTTCGTCGTGAAGGACCTGCTCGGCGAGTCCCCAACACCTCTCGACCCGGCGACCGTGCCGTGGTGCATCTACAGCCATCCCGAGGTGGCGTTCGCGGGGCTCACCGAGGCCGCGGCCATCGAGGCCGGCCACGACGTGGTGGTCAGCAGCCACCGGTTCGCCGGAAACGGTCGGGCCATGATCCTCGGCGACGTGGACGGCCTGGTGAAGGTTGTGGCAGCGAAGGACGCCGACGGCCGGGCGGGCCGGCTCCTGGGCGTCCACATGGTCGGACCGTGGGTCACCGAGCAGCTGGGGCAGGCCTACCTGGCGGTCAACTGGGAGGCCACGGTTGACGAGGTAGCGGAGTTCATCCAGCCCCACCCGACCCTCAGCGAGCTCTTCGGCGAGACGGTGATGGCCCTGACCGGCCGGGCACTCCACGGCTGATCCGATGGCAGACATCCTCCTCCCACAACTAGGTGAGACGGTCACGGAGGGAACCATCACCCGCTGGTTCTTCGGCGTCGGCGAGACGGTGCCGGCCGACGCTCCGCTCTACGAGGTCTCAACCGAGAAGGTCGATTCCGAGGTGCCGTCGCCGCTGGGCGGTGTGCTGGTCGAGATCATCGCCCCCGAAGGGGCCACCGTCGCCGTCGGCGCCCTCCTCTGCCGCATCGAACCCGCCGATTCCTCCTCCGTCGCCCCTGCATCGGCCTCCGCCACTCCCACCGTCGCCGACGACGCACCGACCGACGCAGCTGGCGCTACGTCGTCGGTTGGCACGCCGCCGACACCGGCTGGCACTGGTGGTCCGACTGCGACCCGAGAAGTAGGTCTGCAGGGAGGGCGGGCCTCCGGTCGTCTCCTCTCGCCGGTGGTTCGGCGGTTGCTGGCCGAACACGGCCTGGACCCGGCACGGGTCAGCGGAACCGGGCTCGCCGGCCGCCTCACCCGCCGGGACGTTGAGCAGTTCCTACGCGACAACCCCGGCCGGGCCGAACCTTTCAACGGCATCCGGAAGGCCACGGCCAGGCACATGGTGGGGTCCAAGGCCACCTCCCCGCACGTCCTGACGGCCATGGAGGTCGACTTCGACGCCGTCGACCGGCTCCGGTCCGCCGAGAAGGACGCCTGGCGGGCCGCAGAGGGGTCCAGCCTCACCTACCTGCCGTTCATCGTCGCCGCCCTGACCGAGGCGCTGTCCGCGTTCCCACGCATGAACGCCAGCGTCGGCGACGACGAGCTGATCCTGCACGGCGACGTGAACCTGGCGGTGGCCGTCGACCTCGGGTTCGAGGGCCTGGTGGCTCCGGTCATCCGCAAGGTCGGCGACCGGTCCATCCGGGACCTGGCCAGGTCCATCCACGGGGTGGCCGGCCGCGCCCGCGACCGAAAGCTGGTCCCCGACGACCTCGCCGGTGGGACGTTCACCGTGACCAACCCCGGCCAGTACGGCACGCTCTTCCAGTTCCCGATCATCAACCAGCCGCAGGTTGCCATCCTGTCCACCGACGGGATTGCCCGGAAGCCGGCGGTGGTCGTCGACGCGGACGGTGTCGAGTCCATCGGGGTGAGGCCCCTCGGCATCCTGGCCCTGGCCTGGGACCACCGGGCGTTCGACGGCGCCTACGCGGCGGCCTTCCTGCAGGAGATGAAGCGGATCTTGGAGGCCACCGACTGGGTGGCCCGCTGGGCTGACGAGGCCGACGAGGCCGACGGGGCGTGACGACGGGTCGAGGTTCCCGGCCGTTCCGGATCAGGTGGCTGGGGCGCGTCCGCTACCGCGACGCCCTGGCGCTGCAGCGCCGCATCCATGCCACCGCCGGGTCGGTCCCCGATCCACAGGACCACCTGCTGCTGCTCGAGCACCATGCCGTGTACACGCTCGGCGTGCGGGCCACCCTCGACAACCTGCTGCTGCCGCCCGACGAGGTAGGGGCGGACCTGGAGCGGGCGGATCGGGGCGGCGACATCACCTTCCACGGTCCCGGGCAGCTGGTCGGCTACCCGCTGCTCCACCTGCCCGGCAAGCGGGGTGGTGGCATGGCCGACACGGTGGCCTACGTGCGCTCCGTGGAGGACCTGGTCATCGACGTGTGCCGCGACCTGGGCCTCGCCGACGTGGGACGCCTCCAGCCGTATCCGGGGGTGTGGGTCGAGCCGGACGGGCCCCGGCCCCGCAAGGTGGCGGCGATCGGGGTGAAGCTCACCCGGAGTCGCACCATGCACGGCTTCGCCCTCAACGTGGACCCCGACCTGGCGTTCTTCGACCGGATGGTGCCATGCGGGATCACCGGCTACGGCGTCACCTCGCTGGCGGCCGAGGGGATCACCACCACGATGCGCCAGGTGGTCGACCTGGTCGCCGGGCGGGCCGCCGAGCGGTGGGCCGACGGGCCGGTCGAGCGGGCCGACGTCGCCTGGGTGCACCGGACCGGGGACCTGAGCCGCTTCAGCCGTGGCGAGGGTGCGGGAGCCCGGCCGCCGGTGGGTCGCAAGCCGGAGTGGATGCGGGTGATGCTGGAGACTGGTCCCGAATACCTGCGCCTCAAGTCGACGATGCGAAGCAGGCGGCTCACGACGGTCTGCGAGGAGGCCGGGTGCCCGAACGTGTTCGACTGCTGGAACGACGGCACGGCCACCTTCATGATCAACGGCGAGCGTTGCACCCGGGCCTGCGGCTTCTGCATGGTCGACACGCGGCGCCCCGACGGGCTGGACCTCGACGAGCCCCGGCGGGTGGCCGAGGCGGTGGCCGACATGGGCCTGCGCCATACCGTCGTCACGGCCGTGGCCCGCGACGACCTGCCGGACGGTGGCGCGTCCGCCTTCGTGGCGACCATCGCGGCGATCCGCGACCGGAACCCGGGGACCGCCGTCGAGGTGCTCATCCCCGACTGCAAGGGTGATCCCGATGCTCTCCAGGTGGTGTTCGATGCCCGACCCGAGGTGCTGAACCACAACATCGAGACGGTGGCCCGCCTGCAGCGGAAGGTCCGCCCGTCGGCGTCGTACGCCCGGAGCCTCTCGGTGCTGGCCCGGGCCGGCACTGCAGGCCTGACCACCAAGTCGTCGATCATCGTGGGCCTGGGGGAGACCGACGAGGAGGTCGACGCCTGCCTGGCCGACCTGGCCTCCGTGGGTTGCGACATCGTCACCATCGGCCAGTACCTGCGGCCCACCACCAGCCACCTGGAGGTCGACCGCTGGGTGGAGCCGGCAACGTTCGACCGGTGGGCGGCGGTCGGCCGGGCGCTGGGCATCGGCCACGTGGAGGCCGGACCTCTCACCCGGTCCAGCTACCACGCCCGCCAGGCCGCCGAGGCCGCCGGAGTTCCACCCGTTGTCGACCGGACCGTGCCCGTCGCCCTCTCGGCCCGGCCGGGCTGACCGGCCTGTCGTCTCCCGACCGCCGTCGTACCCATAGCCTGTCGCCGTGTTCAGCCAGCGCATCGACCGGGCCCGAGCGGCCATGGTCGAACAGGGAGTCGACGTCCTCCTCCTCTCGCTGGGCGCCGACCTGCCCTACTTCTGCGGCTACGAGGCCATGCCGTTGGAGCGCCTCACCATGCTGATCGTGCCGCGTGACGGCGACGTCCACCTGGTGGTCCCCCACCTGGAGGCGCCCCGCGTCGTCGAGCGTCCCG
>Ga0209019_1001595_pt1 | contig 11235 bp, 6 predicted proteins | sample METZYME_3_300m_FD_187549 | JGI IMG/M metagenome (GOLD analysis project Ga0209019, IMG submission 187549) | Marine microbial communities from oxygen minimum zone in mesopelagic equatorial Pacific - METZYME_3_300m (SPAdes) (version 2) | ecosystem: Environmental > Aquatic > Marine > Oceanic | place... | reverse complement strand
GTTCGGGAAGCAATAGCATCAATCAGCCCATGCTTGAGATGTGACTCAGAAGTTTGTTGGTCAAAGTTGGGTGAATTATCTTTGGTTTGAGTTGTACCTATAGGATTGTATCCCAAAATGGCACCAGGTTCAGCGATTGTTATATCGGCTAGATTGGCGAAGCTCGCGAAAGCCTGTCCTGTAGATGGATTTGAGAAAACAGATATAAACGGTAGTCCTTTGGCATTATGCCTGTTGACTGCGATCGTGGTTTTGGCCATTTGCATCAATGACAAAACCCCTTCTTGGATTCGAGATCCTCCTCCCGATATGATGGCTAATAGAGGCAATCTTTTCTTTTCGGCTCTTTCTATTGCAAGAGAAATCTTCTGTCCTACAGCACACCCCATGGACCCTCCCATAAATCCGAAATCGAATGAGATGATCATACAAAGAATCCCATCAATACTGCAGGTGCCAGTCAAAACAGCCTCCGTGATTCCGGTCCGTTTTTGATCTTTATACAGGGTTTCTTTGTACGGAACTGAAGATGTGAAGGAAATCGGGTCGACAGATACCAAGTTTCTGTTAATTTCTTTAAATGATTCAAAATCAACTATAGAATTGACCCTGTCCCTAGCACTCATGCTGTAATGAAATCCACAGGTAGCACACATTCTATATCTTTGATACACATCTGATTTATTCAGGTCAGAGCTGCACATCAAACAGTATTTGTTCTCGTCCTGAACTGTTAGGTCGGATTCATTCCTATTCAATAATCGGGACATCATACTCGAAAAGTTGCTAACCATAATGCACTAATATTACTTTAGTAAGAAGGTAATATCTATTGTCAGGTTGAAGAAATCACATCTCTTGATTTGGAACCATCACCAGGACCCACAACACCCATATCCTCTAATTCATCCATGAGGCGTGCTGCCCTAGGATATCCAATCCTAAGCCTTCGTTGCAGTAAGGAGGTAGACATTTTGGTGTTTTTTTGGGCAAGCTGCGTTGCTTTTTCAAACAACTCGTCTTGGGTGTTTGCTCCACTGGGATCAGAAACCCCTATAGTGTGAGAATTTTCATCGCTAAAGATGTTTAGGTCAATTTCCGCTTTATACCCCCGCGGTGTGGTTGACCAATGATGGACTATATCTCCAATCTCATCGTCTCCTATGAAAACATTTTGCACTCTTGCGGGTCTTGTGGCATCTATCGGCTGGTAGAGCATGTCACCTCGCCCCAATAATCGTTCCGCACCCATCGTGTCAAGGATGGTCCTGGAATCTATTTGAGAAGTTACAGCGAAGCTAATTCTGCTTGGGAAGTTGGCCTTTATTAGCCCAGTTATCACATCGACAGAGGGTCGTTGGGTTGCGACTATCAAATGAATTCCGGTAGACCTACCGAGTTGTGCTAACCGGCAGATAGATTGCTCTATATCAAAGGCAGCGGTCATCATCAAATCAGCCAGTTCGTCTATGGCCACGACGATGTAAGGCATTTTCACACTGCTCTTATTGTTAAATGATTCTATATTACGTACCCCTGTTTCCTCCATACGCCGATACCTACTCATCATTTCTTGGATCAACCCCTTGAGGATTCCCACGACCTTATCAGTTTCTACTATGACAGGAGTCATTAAATGCGGGATACCGTTATATGGAGTTAGTTCTACTCTTTTGGGGTCTATGAGGAGCATCTGCATTTCTGAAGGATCTTTTTCCATAATCAGGCCAGTTATTATTGCGTTGATGCAAACACTTTTGCCACTTCCGGTGGCTCCTGCGATTAACAAATGAGGCATCTTAGATAGATCAAAGGAAACTTCTTCTCCATCAGAACCTTTTCCAAGAGCTACAGGTAATTGACTTTTCTTTGACAATGAGGTGTAAGGCCTACTTTCCATAACATTTTTTAATGCCACAAGACTTGGGGTATGATTGGGTACTTCGATGCCCAAAAGCGATTCCCCCATCACCGGAGTTTCGATCCTAAGACTAGGGGTTTTGAGAGCTAATGATAAATCCTTTTCCCGGCGCAGAATGGCATCTACACTGATCCGAGTTTTTTCTTCCTGTTGCACCATAACAGGTTTTCCATTTGTATCTATTTCAAGGTTGCCGTCCTTGTCTCTAGATTTAACTCTCTTTACTTTTCTGACCCATCCAGGTTGAATTCCGTACATGGTTACAGTTGGACCAGGTCTGACTTTTTCGACTGCTACTTCTATTTTGTAGTCGGCGAATGTGTTTTTGATGATGTCGGCAGTGTCGCGTATTTCTTCTTTACTGATACCGCCTTCTGATATCCCAGAAAGCAATTTCATATCTGGAAGCTTCCAAGAAGTTGACACACTGGCCGAATTTGGAAGTGGGTTATTTAATTTCTTGTCCCTACCCAAATCAGGATCTGCTTCGAATTCGGCCAGATTATTAATTTGTGAATCTGTTTTAAGTGACGGGTCTTCTTTCGGGGAAGACTTGGACCAGTATTTATTGAATTTATTGGATTGAGAGGTTGTACTTTCCGTATTTATCAGATCTGGCTCTGCCTGAATGGGTTCTAGGGCTGGTTCATCTGCAGGGGCAGTAGATCCTTCTCCGGTTTGGGTTAGTTGATTTATAGTGACATTGGATGAAGAAATATAACTAGAAAGGAGATCATCGGTAGTAGGCGGCGAATTGGGTAGGATTGGATTCTTGATTGCCGTTTCAATCAGGGAATTTCCCATGCTAGATTTTTTCCCCACAGGCGCACTGTTGATAATCTGGCTCTCTTTTATATGAGGGGTAAGAACTTCAGGGGGCATAGGTACAAAGCGTTTGGATTCTTTTGTCTCAGACATGTTCTTTTGAGACTTTTTATTGAGAATTCTTAAGTACACGAATTTTGCAGCCAATCCTAATGACCAAAGGAACAGTATCATGATCTGCCAGGATTTAACCAAAATAGGCGGTTTGATTATTACTAACCCAGCGTAGAATAATAAAAATATTCTTAACCATCCCATTAACGTGTTTCCACCAATTATGTGAAGTCCAACCTCTCCACCGATTGATCCGTTTCCGATATTCGAAATTATTCCATAATCAGTAAAATGGATAAAACTTATCGCTCCCCACAAAGATCCAGTTATTACGAAGGCACCAACAATTTGTCTGGGGTAATCTGAGCCTACACGCTTGATTTTTTGTAAACCGGACACAATACCAATAGCAATTAACCAAAGGCATGGCAAAACAATTCCCAGTCCAGTCCATTCGACGAAGGAACTTATGTAACCATTCAGGAACCTAGGTATTAGTGGTTCAAAAAATGCAGTTGCAATTATCGAACTGGCACATACAGCTGCAACTGCAACCCAAAATAAAATAATAGAGGGATTAAATGGGATGATTTTAGGTTGGGTATCATCAATATTTTCGTTCATATTATACCTGTGCCGTGTGTCTGAACAGGAACAAGAGCAAATAAATCCTGTAACTTAGTCTAGTAAAATACAGGTAGTTTATGCTAGCAGAGTCTGCACTAATTTACTGGGGTTTTGGTGGGCCTGAACCGTCAATATATATAGTCCCAGAGTGAACTTTGTTTCCCAGTGTCGCTTTGCTGTCTGTGAATTCCACAGTGTCTCCATCTTCAATCAAAAAAATATTCTCCCTCTCTAGGCCACTTTTTTCTGCGATATTTGCATGAGCCACTAGATGTCTCGTCTCCCCATGAATGGGTATAAAATATTTTGGTTTAACAAGCTCTATCATGTGCCTTAAATCTTCTCTGCTGCCGTGTCCGTGGACGTGAACGGGGGATATGTTTTGATATATTACCTGTCCCCCCTGTCGGAACAGATTATTTATCATATGGGAATATTTAACTTCATTTCCGGGGATCGGAGATGATGATATAACTATGGTGTCACCGTTTTTTACTGATACATCACTATGCTCGCCGCGGGAAATCAAACCCATGGCCGAACTGCTTTCACCTTGTGCACCGGTTGTTATAAGCAAAACCTTTCGATCGGGTAATTTTTTTGAGTCTCTTAGGGGTATAACGGTGTTTTGAGGATCAGCTAAATATCCTAAATCAAGAGCGACTTTAAGATTCCTATTCATACTTCTACCGACCACCGATACCCTGCGACCTAGTATTGAGGAAATAGTGATAATCTGTTGAATTCTAGAAAGTAGGGAAGAAAATGTTGCAATTAATACCCTACCTTCAGATCGGGAAATTATTTGTTTTAATTTTTCTTCCAGTGTAGATTCGGAACCTGTAAAACCATCCTTTTCAGCGTAAGTAGAGTCCGAACATAAAATCAGATTAGTATTTGAAGATAAATTTGATAGATATTCAAGATCAATAGGATTACCAAGCGTAGGGTTATCATCGAACTTAAAATCCCCCGTATGCACTAATAAACCTACAGGGCTTTTTAAGGCTATTCCAGCAGCGTCCGGAATTGAATGACATACGGGAAAGAATTGAAATTCGAAGCACCCTAAGGAATATGACTCATAAAAATTTACAATATGTAAGTCATGTTGCTTTTTATTACCGAGTTTGAACTTGATAAATTCTCTAGTTAATTTGCTTGAATATACAGGCACATTAAAATTACTTAGCAAATGTGATAAACCACCGATGTGATCATCATGTCCATGAGTGATTAATACACCCAAAATCATATTTTTTCTTTCGTTTAAATAGGTTGTATCGGGTACACTGAAACCGGATATCGGCTTAATTTCTGACGGAAACGCTATGCCGGCATCAATTATTAAGATCTGGCCATCATATTCAACGGCCATCATGTTTTTGCCGATTTCTCCAAGGCCTCCAAGCGGTATTACCTTTAATCTTTTGTTATTCAAAATGATTGTCAAATAAACTTAATTGAGTGGCAGGAGGCATTTGCGATTGGTCAGGAACGGATAGCTCATTTTTATTGATCAAGGAAGTTATTTTTTGAAAATCTTGTAGCAATTTGGGTTTCAGGCTCGGATTATAGAGAGCCGCTGCTGGATGATACACCGGTAGTATCTTAATACCGTTCCATTCACGGACAATTCCTCTAGCTTTACTCAATGTTATGTTTGGGAAGAATTTTGAAAAAGAAAATCTTCCTAACGTGATTATTACAGAAGGGTTGATCAACGAAATTTGCAGGGCTAGATATGGTTCGCATGAATCTATCTCGGTTTGTTGCGGGTCTCTATTACTAGGTGGCCGGCACTTGAGCATATTTGTGATGTATATTTGGGATCTTTTTATGCCGACTGAATCAAGGAGTTCATTAAGCAAATTACCGGCCCTACCAGCGAAAGGTCTCCCGGTTTTGTCTTCGTTAAAACCGGGAGCTTCTCCTATCAACATAACTTGTGCATCGTAATTACCCTCGCCAGGTACCGTACGGCTTCTTGATTTTGATAAGCTACATTTTTTGCATTGAGAGACTGTATGCTCCAAAGCAGTGATTGTGATTGGTTCTTGGTTACTCAATTTGGCCGTTTCACCCTGTGTTTTGTTGAAGTGCTTCTTATATTAACTTATATTTCCTATATCTAGACTCGTTTCGCCGTGGATCAGAAATGACAGCAAATCTCTTATGGATTTAGTTTATGTTAAGAAAATCTGGAATCTTAGGGTACCCGTTAGGACACTCAATATCACCGTACTTCCAAAATGCAGCTTTTGAATTCTTGGGCATAAAGGCATCCTACAAAGCTTGGTCGACTGAGCCAAAAGACTTATCTGATAAAGTGAACGCATTGAGAGGCACTTCTTTTATGGGTGCGAATGTAACCATTCCTTTTAAGGAAGCTGTCATAGAGTTGCTGGATGAAATGGATGATTGGGCAAAGAGGGTAGGTTCGGTGAACACCATAGTTAATGATTCCGGTACTTTGGTGGGATACAACACTGACACAGTCGGGTTTATTCAGGCTATTTCAGAATATGGAAATTATGACCCCTCAGGAGAAGCTGTACTGTTAATTGGAGCAGGAGGCGCTGCTAGGGCTGCAGCCCATGCATTGGTGGGGAATAAAGTAGGTTCTTTGGTGATAGCAAATCGGACCTATCACAGGGCTGAGAGATTGGCATCTGAATTTCCTGCCAAAGACAAAGTTAGTCCTGTACTATTAAATGGTCCTGGTTTTTTGAAGGCTGTAGATTCGGCATCTCTGATCATCAATTCAACCTCTATAGGGATGAAACATACCTCAGTTGAAAACTGTAATCCACTAGAGGGCATCAGTGTCAACGCTGGTGTTTTAGTAAATGATATGGTTTATAACCCCCTTAAAACCCCTATGTTGATACATGCAGCTGAAACGGGAGCTAAGATATTGACAGGCCTGCCGATGCTCGTTTTACAAGGAGCTGCTTCCTTTAATTTGTGGACGGGTAGGGACGCCCCAGTTGATGTAATGTTTTTGGCTGCCCAAGAAGCATTGGCAGATTAGTTCGAGTTTTTGTTCTGATCCTTCAGTGACTGCAATTTGATCAATGCTTCCAATGGTGTCATAGCATCTATATCAGTGTTTGCCAGTTCTTCTTCTAGCCAATTACGGTAAGTAAACATCTGTGTTTGGAACGGTTTATTGGCGCTTTCATTCAATGTGGATGCAATTGAACTTTTATTATTTTCCAGCATTGCCAATATTTCCCATGCCCTTCCTACGATTTTTGGCGGGAGGCCTGCCAATTTGGCTACATGCACCCCATAACTTTTATCTGCTCCCCCTGGCAAAATTTGCCTTAAGAATACTATTTCACCATTTATGTCGGAAACGGATACGTGCAAGTTAGTTATTCTGTCCAGACGCTCGGATAATTCAGTCATTTCATGGTAGTGAGTGGCGAATAATGTTTTACACCCTAGTGTTTTCTCCTCATGAATAAACTCCGTTACCGCTTGAGCTATTGCAAGTCCATCATATGTGCTGGTACCTCTACCAATTTCGTCAAGAATGATCAAGGATTTCTCAGTTGCTTGGTTTAATATGGATGCCGTCTCCAGCATTTCTACCATGAAAGTTGATTGGCCTTTCGTAAGGTCATCCTGCAGCCCCACCCTCGTAAATATTCTGTCTACAATTCCTATTGTGGCAGATTCAGCTGGTATGAAACTGCCGATTTGAGCCATCAATGTGAGAATACCAACTTGACGAAGGTAGGTGGATTTACCAGACATATTTGGGCCGGTTAGCAGTAATATTTGGTTGAATCTTCTCGATAAATTTGTATCGTTAGGCACAAATTCGCCAGGACCCACGATTTGTTCTATTACTGGATGTCTGCCCGATTTGATATCGATTGTGTCGGAGTTATTAAGAATTGGTTTAATGTAATTACGTTCCGACGCAATTCTTGATAGGGAATAGAACACATCCATGAGTGAAATTGCATATGATGTTTTCAGTAATGCTTCTAGGTGTATAGATATATCAGAACAAATCTTTTCAAATAATCTTTTTTCGATTTCTTCTATTTTTGAACTTGTGTTGAGTATGATTGACTCATATTTTTTCATTTCTGGCGTGATGTATCTTTCACCTCCCACTAGGGTTTGCCGACGTACATAATCCGAGGGGACTCGGGAGGTATATGATTTGCTCACTTCAAGGTAATATCCGAAAACCCTGTTATATCCAATTTTCAACGATTTAATACCGGTCTTTTCTCTTTCGCGAGATTCGATGTTAGCCATGTTAGCTTTGGCTTTGGTAGATTCTTGCTTTAATAAATCCAACGTCCTGGAGAAACCAGGCTTGATCGTTCTTCCTTCCCCTACATTTGGAGGAGTTTCGGGTTCAATGGATTTTTTAATTAATTCATATGGGATTGAATTATCACTAAATTCATTGAGAACCCAGAAAGTGTCTTTGTTTTTGGTTCGCCTGCCTGCTATGGCGATAAGGTCAGGTATAACTTCCAAACTGTTGCCTAGACCGGTTAAATCTCTCGGTCCCGCTGTCCCCATTTTCACCTTTGTTGTAAGGCGCTCAATATCTGATATGGAAGTTAAAATTTTTGCGATATGACCCCTTCGAATTGGATCTTCTATGAACCATTCTACGGCTTTTTGTCTTTCCTCAAGTAGGTCCAATTCTAGTAGGGGTTGTCCTAGCCATTTCCTGAGTAGTCTTCCTCCCATTGGTGTTTGGGTTTTATCTAATATCGAGTACAAAGAGGATTCTTGAGAATTCTCTCTACCACTAGAAAAAATTTCTAAATTACGACTCGTTTGTTGGTCAAGAGACATGAATGGTTGGGTGGAATATGTTTTCAATGTGGGAATGGTTCTTAATGCGGACCGTTGATGTGTTTTTAAATATTCAATGATTTGAGCTGCTGCTTCAATTCCAAGGGTCAGTTTGTCGCACCCAAATGATTCCAACGAAGCTACCCTGAAGTTTTGTTCAACTATCTTGCGAGAGTTATTAGCAATATACCCCTTTTCATCTACCAAAGTAATGTAAGAATTTATGCTCTCAGATATGTTATCAGGCAAGGGTTTAGATATTATTAATTCCCTGGGATTTATCCTATTTATTTCAGTGGTTAAATCTTCAATTTGTATCTCAGTTGTCAGGAATTCTGTCGTTGTAATGTCTACGTAGGAAACCCCTACGGAATGGTCTTTAATAACTATTGAGGCAAGATAGTTGTTGATATTGGTTTCTAAAAGTTGATCTTCTGTAATAGTGCCTGGAGTCACAATGCGAACCACTTCTCTGTCTACGATACCTTTTGATGTACTTGGATCGCTAGTCTGTTCACAAATCGCGATTCTGTGTCCTTTGGAGACCAACTTGGATAGATATCCGTTAAGAGAATGGTATGGAATCCCAGCTAAGGGAACTTTCTCACCTTTCCCCATTTCCCTGGAGGTTAAAGCTATTTCAAGGTCTTTCGCCATCACCTTGGCGTCATCGTCAAAGGTTTCGTAGAAATCCCCCATCCTGAATAGCAGAATATCGTTTGGGTGATTCGATTTGATGTCCAAATATTGTTGTCGAGCCGGTGTCGCCATAGAGAATACGTCCATATGATGATGAACAGCATTTTAACCAAAAAATCCAAGTAAAGATATTTAAATTACCGAAAGTCCGACTAATAAGTCGACTTTAACTCTGGCCTAATCGTCTTTCCAGAATCTTTCTTCTAAGAATTCATATCCATCGCCAGTTACTTTTTCTTTGACATCCTCAATCATACCTGGGTGGCCACAGGCGTAAATCATTGTATCGGCAGTTGTAAGATTGAATTGGTCGAGCTTATCTTTGACGATATTGTTTACTCTTCCTGTATCCCCAGACCAAGTCGAATTTCTGTCTTCATCGGGCCTACTGATTGTTGGAACAAAAGTTACCAAGGAAGGGTTTATAGCACTTAAATTTTCGAACTCTTTATCGTACACAAACTCATCTGTATAACTGGCCCCTTCCAGGACATAAAAGTGATGGCTGCTTCGGTTTTGCCTGAGATAGTCTCGTATGATGCTGACGTAAGGAACCACACCAGTTACGGTAGAAACGAGAAACTGATTCTCCATTTCTTCTTTGAACGTGAATATGCCCTTAGCCCTAGGACGTATCGTCACTCTGTCACCTTCACCCAAATCCCAAAGCATCGGGGTCAATACGCCACCTTCTTCCACAGGGATTAACTCTATAAATAATTCTATAAACTCTTCATGCGGAGCAGAAGCTATAGAATATGCTCTCTCAATCCCGTTATGTCCGATTGTGCAATATTGGCCAGGTTTGAAGGTGTAGCCGTCTGGTTTTTCAAGCCACATGAGTGCTAAATCTTCGGTGTGATCTTCTCTGCGCACTATGCTAATTTTTTGTAATGGTGCCCTTTGAGGGAATTTTCTTGTTGTCATAATTACTCCTATACTACTCTGCTACCCTTTGGCTAGACTTTTTCTACTCGTACTTTACATAGTCTCAAACCCGCAGTTTTAGCCATTGGATCTGGTTCCGAACTGCTATTTAATGATTCGATTAAAGTGCCGAATAACGCAGTAGTAGCAACCATCCCTGAATGTAAGCCATTGAGGTGTGCATTGCCGGTTAATTCAAATTCCTCGCCCAATATTTTGATTACATCGCCCTCTGAAATACCAGCTTCCTTTGCATCTTCCTCATTCATTTCGATAACTTCACGTCTTGTGATGGTATTTAAGTCATTCTCGGTAACGATGCCTGCGTCTCGGTCCGCATCAAAAAGTACTCTGCCTGGTGCAAAAACCATTGGATATTGATCATTGACCAAGGTTTCCTTGCTTTGAGTGAATTCAATAGGGGAGAAAACGTAACTTGAATTCAAGATGGGGTTTCTAATGTGCCCTCGTGAATCTAAACTGTTAATTTGAAGGGTCTTGTAAGTCTCCACCTCGTTTGTTATTTCAGTTAGTACATCATCAGAGGAAGAATAAGACAGGTCATCTGATCCTAATCTTGCGGCTATCTGAGACAGTATTCTCCAATCTTCATCCTCATCGCCAATGGGCCCTATTGCTGGCCGAAGCCGGTGTATTCTGCCTTCCATATTGGTGTATGTGCCAGTTTTCTCGGAAAAAAGAGCCGACGGCAATACAACATCTGCTATTTCGGTTACTTCGCTAGCGAAACTTTCATGGACAATTAGTAAATCTGTGGCTTTGATTTTGTCTAAAAATTCTGATCGGTTTGGGGTGTTATGAAACAATTCATCCCCGATGAGGTGTAAAGCCTTTATAGCTCCGGAGGAGCAGGCTTCAGATATTTCCATTAGATCTATACCTTGTGAGGCGGTTGGTCTGTGCCCAGGTAATAAGTTGGGTACACATCCAACATCTCTAGAGCCTTGCTGGTTAGCTCCCGAAAATAGCGGGTATATGCCGCCTGATTTTTTACCTAAATTTCCGGTAATTAAGGATAAATTAACTAGGGATTCAACTGTGTCGTTTATGTGGGAGTCAGAAATTGTTTCAAGTCCATAGAGGATTGAAGAGGCACCGGCATTAGCAAATATTTGAGCCATTTCCCGGATCTCTTCTTGACTTATTCCTGTCTGCGCACTGACTTTCACTAAATCGAAATCCCAAAGGGAATTTCGGAATTTGTCATAACCTTCACATTTTTCCGTGGCAAAGTCATGATCTTCTAACGATTGGTCTATTATGCTTCGCAAAATTCCGCCTATCAAAACAGATTCGGAATTTATTAGAGGTCGAATCCATTTTGT
>Ga0209019_1001594_pt1 | contig 11237 bp, 10 predicted proteins | sample METZYME_3_300m_FD_187549 | JGI IMG/M metagenome (GOLD analysis project Ga0209019, IMG submission 187549) | Marine microbial communities from oxygen minimum zone in mesopelagic equatorial Pacific - METZYME_3_300m (SPAdes) (version 2) | ecosystem: Environmental > Aquatic > Marine > Oceanic... | reverse complement strand
AAAATTTTTAATGATAATCTGAACAAAAAAAGAATTTCAACTGAAAAAATTTTTAATTTATTTAATACGGTTTTAAATTATGGAAGCAGGCTACAGGTTATACATTTTTTGTTTGGAATTGCTAAAGCAGACGGAAATGTTTCTTCACCTGAATTAAAAAAACTTTTAGAATTTTCTAATCTTTTAAGAATTTCTAATGCAGATTTTCAAAGTATTAAAGCAATGTTTGTTGATCAAGTAGGGGGAGCTTACAGGATATTAGAAATTGATAAGTCAGATTCAGATCAAAAGGTAAAAAGAGCATATAGAGAGTTAGCAAAAAAGCATCATCCAGATAAAGTTCAACATTTAGGAGAAGCTTATGTAAAAGCAGCCCAAGATAAATTTCAAAAAATTCAAAAAGCTTATGAGAGAATTAAGACAGAACGTGGCTTTTAACATCACTTTTAGTAATTTTAATTTTTAAAAATTTCAGTCATGTATGATTTGCTTTTTTATTTTGAATTAGGATTATTTCATGTTTTAGATTGGAGAGCTTATGATCATTTACTTTTTTTAATAGCTCTAACTATTCCATTTTCTTTTAAAGAACTTAAAACAGTTTTTTGGATTGTCACTTTTTTTACTTTAGGGCACACGTTTTCATTAATTTTTTCAGCCTATCAAATATATAGTCCTCCAGAAAGTATTGTTGAGATATTAATTCCCGTAACTATTGTAATTACAGGAATTAATAATATTTTAAACAGTGACCAAATGAATTTTTATAAAATTTCTGGTTTTATAATTTCACTTTTTTTTGGATTGATCCATGGATTTGGATTTGGAAATTATTTTAATCAAATATCCTTTCCTATAGAATCTAAAATAACCCCTTTGGCTGGCTTTGCTTTTGGGGTTGAATTTTCTCAACTAATAATAGTATTAGCAATTTTGCTTATTAATTTACTTGTTGTTAAATTGCTCAGATATAAATTGTCATCCTATATAAGGATTGGATCCGCGGTCATTATAGGATTTGCATTAAACATGATTTTAAATATTATATAGACTATGACTGAAATAAAGCAAAAAAAGTATGACATTGCTTATTTAAAAATGGCTTTAGAATGGGCAAAATTATCCTATTGTAAAAGAAGGCAGGTTGGAGCTCTAATTGTTAAAAACAGAATGATTATTTCAGATGGGTACAATGGCACCCCTACAGGATTTGAAAATGCATGTGAAGATGAAAACAACTATACTAAATGGCATGTACTACATGCAGAGGCAAACGCAATTATGAAAGTTTCTGCTTCTACTCAATCTAGTGAGGGAGCAACATTATATATAACCTTATCTCCATGCAAGGAATGCAGTAAACTTATTTTTCAATCAGGGATAAAAAGACTTGTATATCACAAAGCATATACAGATAATTCAGGATTAGAATTTTTGAAAAAAGCAGGATTAGAGATAACCCACATTGAAAAGTTTTAGTCTTTATTTTTTAATTGATTCTTGATTTTATTAGAATTAATTAATATTAATAAAAGTACAATAGCTATTAAACAGGCTAACACTCCAATTAATGCTATCTTCCCATTTTCACTAAAAAAATTATCAAAATCAAGATGATAAATATTTATCCCCAACAAAATAAAAGCAATTGCTATAAAAAAATAATTTCTCATTTTAGTTATAATAATCCCTGAATATTAGTTGTGAATAATTTAACAGCAATAGCTATTAAAAAAAGTTTAGCTAAAATAGTGATTTAAATTAATCCAAAATAGGATAAAACATAAATTGTTAGTTTTCAGGATTTTATAAAATACAAAAAATTTTTAACATTCAAATTGTTAAGAACTAATGCAGTTTGTGAATAATTACTGCTTTTATTTTTGGAAACAATTTAGAATCTTTGTGTAAGATAATATCCAAAAATAATTACTTAAAATTTTTATAAAAACACTTTAATTTATATGCCAGTTCTTGAACCAATTTTACAGGAAAACAAAAATAGGTTTGTTATTTTCCCAATTGAACATCATGACATTTGGGAATGGTACAAGAAATGTGAAGCCAGTTTTTGGACTGCTGAAGAGATTGATTTAAGCGAAGATCTTAATGATTGGAAATCTAAATTGTCTGATGATGAAAGATATTTTATAAAACATATTTTAGCTTTTTTTGCAGCGTCAGATGGAATAGTAAATGAAAATTTAGCAGAAAATTTTGTTAATGAAGTCCAGTATTCAGAAGCAAAATTTTTCTATGGATTTCAAATAATGATGGAAAACATTCATTCTGAAACCTATTCATTATTAATTGATACATATGTAAAAGATCCAGAAGAAAAAGACATTCTTTTTAATGCTATTGAAACATTCCCAGCTATTAAAAAGAAAGCAGATTGGGCATTAAAATGGATTGAGTCTGATTCATTTGCTGAGAGACTAATTGCATTTGCTGCAGTAGAGGGAATATTTTTTTCTGGTGCATTTTGTTCTATTTTTTGGCTTAAGAAAAGAGGATTAATGCCGGGGCTATCTTTTTCTAATGAACTTATTTCTAGAGATGAAGGAGTTCATTGTGATTTTGCAGTTCATTTGCACAATAAACATTTAGTCAATAAAGTATCTTCAAAAAGAATTAGAGAAATTCTTCTTGACGCCCTTAATATTGAAAGAGAATTTATAACCGAATCTCTTCCTATTAGTTTAATAGGAATGAATTCTAAACTTATGACTCAATATTTAGAGTTCGTAACAGACAGATTATTGGTTGAATTGAACTGTGAAAAAGAGTATAACGCGACAAATCCATTCGATTTTATGGATCTGATATCCCTCCAAGGTAAAACAAATTTCTTTGAAAAAAGAGTTTCTGAATATCAAAAAGCTGGGGTGTTGAATAATGATACGAAATCTGCGGATTTTAGTATTGATGAAGAGTTTTAATATTTGAAAATAAGTTTTCTTTTAAATTTGTTTTAATAGTATTGGGATAAAATTTAACAAATGTTTGTAGTAAAAAGAGACGGCCATAAAGAGCCAATAATGTTTGATAAAATAACCTCTAGGGTTAGAAAACTTTGCTATAGCTTAAACGCGTTGGTTGACCCTGTGAAAGTTTCTATGAGAGTTATTGAAGGACTTTATGACGGAGTTACTACTTCAGAATTAGACAATTTAGCAGCAGAAATTGCAGCAACAATGACCACAACTCACCCCGACTATGCAGAATTAGCAGCTAGAATTTCTGTCTCAAATTTACATAAAAACACAAAGAAATCTTTTTCAGAAACCATGAAGGATTTGTATGTATACATCAACCCTAGAACAGATAAAAAAGCTCCATTGTTGTCTGATGAAGTTTATAAGATAATAAAAAAGAATTCAGAATTATTGGATTCTACTATTATCTATAATAGAGATTTTAGTTATGATTATTTTGGATTTAAAACTTTACAAAGATCTTACTTATTAAAGCTTAATGGTAAAGTGGCAGAAAGACCACAACACATGTTAATGAGGGTTTCAATAGGAATTCACATGGAAGACTTAGACTCAGCTATTGAGACCTATAACTTGATGTCTAAAAAATATTTCACTCATGCTACACCAACATTATTTAATTCTGGAACTCCAAATCCCCAGATGTCTTCATGCTTTTTATTAACGACAAAATCCGATAGTATTGATGGAATTTATGATACATTAAAACAAACTGCTAAGATTTCTCAATCTGCTGGTGGAATTGGATTGTCAATTCATGATATAAGAGCAACAGGATCCTATATCGCAGGAACAAATGGGACTTCTAATGGAATTGTTCCTATGTTGAGAGTTTTTAATGATACAGCTCGTTATGTAGATCAAGGAGGGGGGAAAAGGAAAGGCTCTTTTGCAATTTATTTAGAAACATGGCATGCTGATATTTTTGATTTTCTAGAATTAAAAAAGAATCATGGAAAAGAAGAAATGAGAGCTAGAGATTTGTTTTATGCGATGTGGATTTCAGATTTATTTATGAAAAGAGTTGAACAAGATGGCAACTGGACATTGATGTGCCCAAACGAATGTCATGGATTGTCTGATTCTCATGGAGAAAAATTTGAAAAGTTATATACAAAATATGAATCCGAAAATAAAGGAAGAAAATCTATTAGAGCAAGAGAGCTATGGGAAAAAATATTAGAATCTCAAATTGAAACAGGGACTCCCTATATGCTTTATAAAGATTCAGCAAATAGAAAATCAAATCAAAAAAATCTAGGCACAATAAAATCATCTAATCTATGTACAGAAATTTTGGAGTATACATCTCCAGATGAGATAGCTGTTTGTAATTTGGCTTCCATAGCATTGCCGATGTTCGTTAAGGATAAAAATTTTGATCATCAAGAATTATTTAGAGTTACTCAGCGGGTTACTAAGAATTTAAATAAAGTAATAGACAGAAATTATTATCCTGTTCCAGAAGCTGAAAAATCAAACTTTAGACATAGACCTCTTGGTCTAGGTGTCCAAGGACTAGCAGATGCTTTTATAAAATTAAGAATGCCTTTCACTTCTGATGAAGCTAAAAAACTGAATCAAGAAATTTTTGAAACAATTTATTTTGCTGCAATGACAGCATCAATGGAAGAGTCAAAAAAAGATGGCCCTTATAAAACTTATAAAGGATCACCTGTCTCTAAAGGAGAATTCCAGCATAATATGTGGGGAATAAAAGATGAGGAATTAAGCGGAAGGTGGAAATGGGGAGAATTGAGAAAACAAATTAAAAAGCACGGGGTTAGAAATTCACTTTTAGTTGCCCCAATGCCTACAGCATCTACATCTCAAATTCTGGGGAATAACGAATGTTTTGAACCATATACTTCAAATATTTATACGAGAAGAGTTTTGAGTGGGGACTTTATTGTTGTCAATAAACATTTACTTGAAGATTTAGTTGCCCTTGGACTTTGGACAGAAGAATTAAAGCAAGCCTTAATGAAAGCAAATGGCTCTATTCAGCAAATTGATATAATTCCTGATGAGATAAAAGAGTTATATAAAACAGTGTGGGAGTTAAGCATGAAAGATATTATAGATATGTCTAGACACAGAGGATACTTCATTGACCAATCTCAATCTCTAAACTTATTTATGGAGGGAGCAACAATGGCTAAATTAACATCAATGCATTTTTATGCTTGGAAATCTGGATTAAAAACAGGAATGTACTATTTAAGAACAAAATCTGCTGTTGATGCTATTAAATTTACTCTTGATAATAAAAAGGAAGAAGAGCCTATTAAAGAAAAAGTAAGTTCTAAAGCTACAGTATCGGGAAGTGTTAAACCCAAAGCAGCTCCTAGTCCTGCTGTGCCAGTCAAGCCATTAAGTCCGGAAGAACTTAAGAAGATGTTGGCTAAATCCAAGGAGAGTGAAGATGATGATTGTTTGATGTGCGGATCTTAATCTTTATTTAAAGTTTTAATTTTTTGATGACGGGGGTTTCACTTTAGCATCATATTGTTCGTTATAAAGATCCAAAAGACTTACAGTAGCTTTAATTAAATCTTTAGTTTCTGTTAGAATACTAAAATACAGAGTTGTATTTTTTGGACTTGACTCTTCATCTTTAGTTCTAGAAATTTGAAGATTAATTTTCTCTTTAACCGAATCATATAAGCTCTGTTCTGTGTCAAGGATATTATCAATTTCTCCAAAATTATTTTTAGAAAAAACAAGCTTAACTCTATCAAATAGGGTTTCTAATTCTATGGAGATGTCTTTTAATTCTCTAATTTGATTAAAGGTTAACGCCTTATGGTTATTATTAATATGCTTAAATGTAATTTTAGAAATATACTCTAATGATTGTGCAATATCTTCAAGAGAACCTAATACATTTATATAAAAATTGCTTGCACCTTTAATTGTAGAGTCATCTAAATTTCTAATAAAATAATATAAATCATTTCTTAGGTCATCAATTTCTTCAGAAAGAGATTTAACAGCTTTCTTATTCTTTTTTAACTCTTTTAAATCTTGAGTAGCTAGACCATTTATAGATTTTAAAAAAATGTTTTTTATTTTTTTAGATGCTTTTGAAACATTTTTAGAGCTTTCAATTATAAGACCTTGAATAGATCGGCTATCGGCTAAACTCAATGCATCTTCACTTTTAATTAGGTCAGTTTCTTGTTTATGACTCATATAATTTCTTGTTAGAAGAAGAAGTGCAATGAAAAGTAAAATCGCAATAGCAGTAGGTCCTCCAATGTGAATAATGCAGGCTATAATTCCGCAACCTATAAAAGCACTAAATGCAGTAAAAAACCATCCTGCAATAACATTTATAACTCCAGCAACTCTATAAACTGCACTTTCAGTTCCCCAAGCTCTATCAGCAAGAGATGTCCCCATCGCTACCATAAAAGTTACATAGGTAGTTGACAAAGGCAGTTTAAAAGAAGTAGCAATTGATATTAAAATTGCAGCAACCATCAAATTTACGGCAGCCCTGATTTGATCAAATGCAGGTAATGCTAATTTTTTATTAGAACTAAGTTTTAAAACAGGCTTTTCAAATTGTTCTTCTATTTTTTGATTGATTTTTTCAGGAACAATTTTATCAAAAGCATTAGAGACATTAACAGCAATACGTACAAGATTTCTTGAAAGAAAATTTGGATTAAACCTTTCTTTTGTGTTTTCTTGATTAGATAAATCAATAGATGTTTTAACAACTGTCTTTGCTCTTGAAGAGAACCATAATGTAATGACCATTATTAATCCTGCAAACAATAATAGAAGTGTAGGAGTAGGAACTTTAGCTGATAAAACTTCCATTGAAAAAGAGCCTGCTTCTAATCCTGAAGAGACCCAGGCTTCGTAAGATTGCCATGCAGCAATTGGAACTCCAATAAAATTAACCAGATCATTTCCAGCAAAAGCTAATGCTAAAGAAAATGTTCCAATAGCAATTATTATTTTATATATATTAAATTTTAATATGTATATAAATAGTGCAGATATTAAAAACAATATTATAAAACTAATTATTGCAATAAGAATAAATTCATTTTCTATAAAAGCAGCAATGGTTGAACCGCCTAAAATGTCGAAACTTTGCTTTGCATAAGGAGTTCCTTTAATTCCTTTCATTAATATAAAATAGGTTATGGAGGTTAAAGCAATTCCTCCAAACAAAACCCCAACCCATTTTGCTTTTTCTTCAAATCTAAAAGAAAGAAGAACTCTTGAAATATATTGTACAAATGCTCCTACTGAAAAGGCTACAAATACGGAGAGCAATATTCCAAATATTATTTGAGTAGCTTTTGATACGTTAATATAATTGGCCAATTCTATTAGCTCACCTTGTCCAGCATAAATCTTAATTATAGAGACGGCAACAGCTGCTCCTAAAAGTTCAAAAACAATAGATACTGTTGTTGATGTTGGCATACCAAGTGTGTTGAAAAAATCAAGCAAAAGGATATCGGTAATCATTACAGCCATAAATATTATCATGATTTCTGAAAAGAAAAACATGTCAGGGTTAAAAATTCCTTTTCTGGCGACTTCCATCATTCCACTAGAAAAAATAGCACCTAATGCAATCCCAAGACTGGCAACGAACATTATAGTATTATAATTGAGAACTTTTGATCCTATTGCTGAATTTAAAAAGTTAACAGCATCATTACTAACTCCAACAACTAAATCACCAACTGCCAAAAGGCCCAATGCAATTACCATTACTAGATAAATGTCCAATTCAGAATTTATTTGACTGGAGAAAAAAGATAATTCAAAAAGATTTGACATAAAATTAATGTTTAGAAAATTCATATTTGAAATTCTGCATTTAGTGAAAGGATTGATTTATTATTTATTATAGAGTTGTCGTGTTTAAATAACCTATAGTTTAAATTCAGCTTAACTCCTTTTACAGCTTGATATTGTGTCCCTAGAATAACAAGGCTTCCATCATCATTATAGTTCCAGGAATTAGACTCCCCCTTTAAAACATTTGAGCTTATTTGGTCATATCTTGCAAAGAGCTCGTATTTAGAATTTATTTTTTTGGAACCATAAAAAGAAAAACCTCCTTTATTGTGATCAATTTCTGAGGATTTATATGTTCGGGCATTTCTTAACTTGCTATATTCAATCCCAAACCTTGAATCAGTCCCTTTGTATCCTAAAAACAATGATGTATTTGAAATAGGATCAGAACCTGTAATTGGATGAGAGTCATAATAAAATTTTGCTTCAAATCCTTTTGGCAAATTATATAATAAACTAATCCCTGTGCGATGATTTCCATCGTTATCTTGAAGGTTTTTATATCCTTCTCCGTTAAACATGAATAAATTCATTTTTAAATTTGAGGTTATAACAAACTCTGAGTTAACACCTAAGTCTGCACTTGCACCAAACTTGTATTCATTTTGGAATGTTTTTATTACATATCTATAACCCCATAAATCTTTTTGGTCATTAAACTGTTTATTTCCTATTAAGCCAAGACTTAATTTGATTTTAGAATTTAATTTCCAATCTAGTGCAGCAATTTTTACATAGGCAGTATATGCACTTCCGCCAGAATTTGTTCCAATATCATAAGTTATTTTTCCAGAAATATTTTCATCAAACTTGTAAGAGTATCCAAGGTATACTCTTTTTAATTCAAATGCGCTTTTCTTAGTAATATCTTTTGTAAAATCACTTTTATAATTCCAAAACACTTTAAAGCTAGGCTTCCCTGGATTTTTGACATTATTCTGACAATAAGTTCCTAATGAACAGAATAAAGTCATTAATAATGCAATTTTTTTCATAGATATTTGTATTTCACTACAAAATTAAGCTCAATATTTATCTCTTATGTTAAGAAATAGTTATGTTATTCAATTATTTTTCATGGAAACATTAAAAATTATAATGTAAATATTTTCTGTTTTCTATTGAACAAGATTTGTTAAATTGCATAAATGAACTGGGAACAATTACTTTCATTAAAAAGACAAGGGGATACCTTAAAAAGATTGCGTTTAGAACAAGATGAAACTCGTATTGGTTTTGAAGTAGATTATGATAGAATAATTTTTTCTTCTTCTTTTAGATCCCTTCAAGACAAAACTCAGGTTATACCATTTTCTAAGAAAAGTTTCGTTCATACAAGGCTTACCCATAGTTTAGAGGTTTCAGTTGTAGGCAGAAGTCTAGGAAGGAAAGCTGGAAAAATTATAATTGAAAAGTACCCTCACTTAAAGGAAACATATGGATTCCAAAGCAACGACTTTGGAGCAATAGTAGCTGCCGCTAGTTTAGCTCACGATATTGGAAATCCACCTTTTGGACATAGTGGGGAAATGGCTATAGGAGATTATTTTAAAAATGGAAATGGATTCAATTTTAAAAATCAACTTAATTCTCAACAGTATCAAGATTTGTGTGATTTTGAGGGGAATGCAAATGGATTTAAAATTTTTAGTGAAAATAAAATAGGCATTCCAGGAGGATTAAGGCTTAGTTATGCTACTCTTGGAGCTTTTACTAAATATCCTAAAGGCTCTATTCCTATAAAGCCATCGTCACATATTAAAGATAAAAAATTTGGATTTTTTGAATCTCAAAATGAGTTTTTTAATGATGTTGCTTTAGAGTTAGGACTAAATCAATCTAATGGAAATTTTTTTAGACATCCATTGACATTTTTAGTTGAAGCAGCTGATGATATTTGTTATACATTGATAGATTTTGAAGATGGAATTAATTTAGGATGGATTTCTGAAGAATTTGCTTTGGAATATTTAATTAGACTTGTAAAAGGAAGTATAGATACCAAAAAATATAATGCTTTGGAGCACAAATCTGATAGGGTAGCTTACTTAAGAGCACTTTCAGTTAATACTTTAATTAATGATGCTGTTGATATTTTCATCAAAAATGAAGAAGCTTTACTTAATGGAGAATATTCTAAATCTATTTTAGAAAATAGTGTCTTTAAAGCTCAAATGAAAGATATTATAGACATAAGCATAGAAAAAGTTTATAAATCTGAAGAAGTAATTGAAAAAGAATTAAAAGGATATCAAGTTATTCATCATCTTTTAAATGTTTTTGTAAAAGCAGCCGTAAATAATCAACAAAATAAAACAACTGCATTTGATGAACTTGCACTTGCATGTATTCCAAAGTCATATATACATAAAGAAGGAGATTTATATACACAGCTTTTAGATATCAGTTGCTTTATTGCTAGCTTAACAGACGGAAAAGCTTTGGAATGGTATAAAAAAATGAGCTAACTATGATTGAGTTATATGACGACAAATATTACATGAGAAGAGCTATTGATGAGGCAAAAATTGCTTTACAAAAAAATGAAGTTCCAATTGGAGCAGTAATTGTAAGTAGTAATCAAATCATAGCGCGGTCACATAATTTAACGGAAACTTTAAATGATGTTACTGCTCATGCTGAAATGCAAGCAATTACTAGTGCAGCTAATTATATTGGAGGAAAATATTTAAAAGATTGTACTTTGTATGTTACACTTGAGCCATGTCAAATGTGTGCAGGAGCGTTATATTGGTCTCAAATTTCTAAAATTGTAATTGGAGCGAGTGATTCTCATAGAGGTTTTAGAGTTATGAGAACTAAACTACATCCGAAAACTAAAATAATTGATGGAATTTTAGCTTCGGAGTCAAAACTATTAATTGAGGAATTTTTTAAAAAGAAAAGAAAATTAAAATAAAAAACCCTCACTTTAATGAGGGTTTTCATTTTCTTAAAAAATAAAATACTATTCTTCTATAAGCTTAACTTCTGTTGCAACTTTCCCCTTTTTTCCATCTTCTTCTGAATATTCTACTTTGTCTCCTTCGTTTAGTCTAATACCGTCTAAAGAAGTAACATGAACGAAAATGTCTTCGCTCGTTTCGTCGTTTGTAATGAAACCATAACCTTTGGCCCCATTAAAAAATTTTACTGTACCAGTCATTAATAAAAATTGATTTAATTTAAGTAACAAATGTAGCAATAATATGTAAAGTATTGTTATTTGAGTTTAAATCATTTAATTTACTTGGTTGGTTTTGAAGATTTTGACTTCATTTTTTTATGTTTTTATTGCTAAAAGTATAATCGCTTAACTTTTTCCCTTTCCAACCATTGTAAATAAAAAGGGGCATAAAAACAAAAACAAAAACCAGTGTGCTAAAACCAATAATCTTATTTCCA
>Ga0209019_1001593_pt1 | contig 11239 bp, 10 predicted proteins | sample METZYME_3_300m_FD_187549 | JGI IMG/M metagenome (GOLD analysis project Ga0209019, IMG submission 187549) | Marine microbial communities from oxygen minimum zone in mesopelagic equatorial Pacific - METZYME_3_300m (SPAdes) (version 2) | ecosystem: Environmental > Aquatic > Marine > Oceanic... | reverse complement strand
TGGATTAATTTTTCTTCATTTGTTGCCATAACTTTAACCATTCTATCAATAAAAAAAGCCCTGCACAGCAGGGCTTTTAATCTTATAAGACGCTCTAATGATTACATCATTCCGCCCATACCGCCCATACCACCCATATCTGGCATAGGTGCAGCTGGAGCATCATCTTGAGGTGCGTCTGTTACCATAGCTTCTGTGGTTAACAGTAATCCTGTAACAGATGCGGCATTTTGCAATGCATATCGAGTTACTTTGGTTGGGTCAACAATACCCATTTCAACCATATCTCCATACTCATTGGTGGCTGCATTATATCCAAAATTACCTTTACCATTAGCGACTTCATTTAGAATCACTGATGCATCACTTCCGGCATTACTAACGATTTGTCTTAGTGGCTCCTCAAGAGCTCTTCTAAGGATGTTAATACCAACATTCTGATCATCATTATCGCCTTCTAACTTCTCTAAAGATGCTTTAGCTCTAACAAGTGCAACACCTCCACCGGGGACAATGCCTTCCATTACAGCAGCTTTGGTTGCGTTTAACGCATCCTCGACACGAGCTTTTTTCTCTTTCATCTCAATTTCTGTAGCAGCACCAACTTTAATCACTGCCACACCACCTGAAAGTTTAGCAAGACGTTCTTGCAGTTTTTCTCGGTCATAGTCTGAAGAAGAATCTTCAATCTCAGCATTAATTTGTCCAATCCTAGCTTTAATATCAGACCCAGTACCGGCACCATCAATCACCGTGGTATTTTCTTTTGTGATTTGAACCTTCTTAGCTGTACCTAAATCCTCTAGAGTTGTTTTTTCAAGGCTTAAGCCAACCTCTTCTGAGATGACTTGTCCGCCTGTAAGAATCGCAATATCTTGTAACATTGCTTTTCTTCTGTCTCCAAAGCCTGGTGCTTTAACACCTGCAACTTTAACAATGCCTCGTATATTATTAACAACCAATGTAGCTAAAGCTTCACCTTCAATGTCTTCTGCAATCACAAGTAGAGGCCTACCTGATTTAGCAACACCTTCCAGCAATGGAAGTAAGTCTCTAATGTTAGCTATTTTTTTATCGAAGAGCAGAATAAAAGGCTCTTCAAGCTCTACACTTTGACTATCTGCTTGGTTGATGAAATAAGGTGACAAATAACCTCGGTCAAATTGCATGCCTTCCACAACATCTAGCTCATTTTCTAAACCAGAAGCCTCTTCGACTGTTATAACGCCTTCCTTACCAACTTTTTGCATAGCCTCAGCAATAACTTCACCAACAGCTGAATCAGAGTTTGCTGAAATCGTTCCTACTTGAGCAATAGATGTATCATCTCCACATGGCACAGAGATCGATTGGAGGCTCTCAATAACAGCACCTGTTGCTTTATCAATTCCTCTTTTAAGATCCATTGGATTGAAGCCAGCAGCTACTGATTTTAAGCCTTCTCTAAAAATAGCTTGGGCAAGTACAGTTGCTGTGGTTGTGCCGTCTCCAGCAATATCAGATGTTTGAGAGGCAACCTCTTTTACCATCTGTGCTCCCATATTCTCAAAATTATCTTCTAACTCAATTTCTTTAGCAACGGATACTCCGTCCTTAGTTACTGTTGGAGCACCAAAACTTTTATCTAAAACAACGTTCCTTCCTTTTGGGCCCAAAGTAACCTTTACAGCGTCAGCAAGTACACTTATCCCAGCTAACATTTTTTGACGAGCGCTATTACCGAATTTAACTTCTTTTGCAGCCATTTGTCTTTCCTCTTTATTTAATAGTTAATATTTATGATGTGCGTTAATTAATCAAAAACCGCCATTACATCATCTTCTTTCATGACCAGGAGTTCTTCGCCATCAATCTTGACTTCGGTCCCGCTGTATTTACCAAACAGAACTTTGTCTCCTATTTTAAGATCCAATGGTCTCATTTCACCATTGTCTAGAACTAACCCATTACCCACAGCAACAACTTCTCCCTTACTGGGTTTTTCAGTAGCGCTATCAGGAATTACAATGCCGCCTGGAGAAGTGGTTTCTTCCTCCATGCGTCTAACAATCACACGATCTTGAAGTGGACGAATATTCATCTATGATCTCCTTAATTTGTTATTATCTCTTTACTTTCTCATTGAGAATTAGCAGTCTCAATGGAAGAGTGCTAATAATAAGGATGAATTTAAAAAATTCAAGCTAGATTGAGAACTTTTTTTGTTTTTTTTACGAAAGATATTCATATGTTGACAAGATTAAATAGGCTAATAAAGCCATTCGGAAACGTTTTATTAATATGCTTTTCTCTAGCTACTATTAACATATTTGCCCAACAAGTCTTAAAACCACAAGATGCTTTTCCAGTTGAGGTGGCTTACCAGAACAATGTCATACAAATCTCTCATCAAATTAAAGATGGATACTATTTGTATAAAGATAAAATTTCATACTCCAGCCTAGATTCAAGAATTCAATTAGGTACGATAACCCTTCCTGAGGGAATAAAATACGAAGATGAATTTTTTGGAAAAACTGAAATTTTTAGAAACAGCTTCGCAATCTATATCCCAATTTCAATAAGCACTGGTGAAACAATCAATGCCTTTGACATTCAAATCAATTCTCAGGGATGTGCTGATATTGGTTTATGTTACCCTCCTCAAAAATGGCGTAGAACAGCTATTGCGGATAGTCTTACAGAGGTGTCAATAAACACTGCAGATATAGAAATCTCAGATCAGGTTAGGCTTGGTAATATAATCTCAGATGCTAATATTTTTTTAGTCTCTTTAATGTTTCTTGGACTGGGTTTTGCTCTTGCTTTTACCCCCTGTCATTTACCAACAATACCTATTCTCTCTTCAATTATCATTGGTCAATCCAATAACAATAAACTAAAAAGCCTAGGTTTATCAATGAGCTATGTTTTAGGTATGGCAATAACTTATTGCATTGCAGGGGTCGCGGCAGCATTAGCTGGTCAACAGATGCAAGCTTTGTTTACTCTGCCAGTATTCATTATCTCTATGTCAATTCTATTTATTGTATTGGGACTAGGGATGTTGGGATTATTTAATGTTCAACTCCCAAGTAACGTAATGAATAGAGTCAATACAGTATTATCCAATCAGGTCGGTGGCAGTTACATTGGTGTTGTCATTATTGGTTCGCTGTCAGCTTTACTAGTGACAGCCTGTGTTGCCCCACCTTTAGTTGCAACTCTTATGGTTATTGGTGAAAGTGGCAATATTTTCAGAGGTATTGTTGCTCTATCGTCATTGAGTCTTGGTTTAGGAATCCCTCTAATAATAATTGGTTTATCAGCTTCTAAATGGTTACCAAAGTCTGGAGATTACCTAGAAACAATAAAAAATGTTTTTGGCTTCGTTATGTTTGCCCTAGCCATCTGGATCATGAATCCCATTATTAGTGAAAGTCTTTTATCAAAACTTTGGATTCTCTTGGTCTTCTCTACCATATTTTATTTCTTGGGTAGATTTAGAGGTAATATAATGGGTTTCCCAATGTGTCGAGTATTAAGAGCATCATTATTGATTCTTTTCTTTGGTGTGTATTTTTATTCGCCATCTTACCTAGGAATTGATCAATCCAATACACCGAACAAACTCTCTGCCCAGTATTTTGATTCAGTTGAATCAATTAATGATCTCAATAAATTGATTAATACTGCCACAGCTAAAGATCAAGCCTCGCTCATCTACTTTACTGCTGACTGGTGTATTTCATGCAGAACTTTAGAAAAAAACACATTTAACAATAATCAATTATTAAATGATCTTGAGCAAATCAATGCTTTGAAAGTTGATGTTACTGACAATAATGACGACGATAAACAATTAATGAAAGCATTTAATATCTTTGGACCTCCCACAATTATAATGATAAACCCTGATGGAAATGAAATTAGTTCATTGAGAAAGATCGGTGTTGTTACTTCTGAAGAACTTATAGAGGGTATTGAACAATTAACAAAATAAAAAATTTAATAGGGCACTTCACTCGTAAAAGGATCCTTCTAATCATCATTATGAGTTCCCTTTTGTCCCTTACTATTTTCTATGTTGTTAATTCTGATAATCAGGATCTTCAGCCCATCTACATTGACTCTTTTGTCCTCGATGATTTGGATGGACAGCCATTAGATATTTTGGATCTCCATAATCAAGAACCTTTAATAATTAATTTCTGGGCAACCTGGTGTGCCCCTTGCAGAAAAGAAATGCCCTTACTTAATAATTATTATCTAACCAGAAATTCGGACCAAGCCAATGTTCTAGGTATAGCTATTGATGACATTGATCAAGTGAATAGCTTTATAGCAGAACTTGGCATCAATTTTCCTGTTCTGGTAGGTCAGAGTGAAGCCTATGAATTAATGCAGACTCTAGGAAACACTATTTTAACTCTTCCCTACACAATACTGGTAAATAGTGAAGGTAGGATTATTTGGAGTAAAAGCACTGAAATTAAAAGGGAAGACTTAGAACAAATACAGCAACTAAAATAAGATGGATTACCTTGCTTTAAATCTTAAGCAATATTTTTCCCCAGAATCAGCATTGGAATAGAATATTACTTAAAAGCATATAAAACATAGATATGAAAGGTAAAGATAGAGATGGTAAGATCATACTTTTACTAAATAAGTAAGGACAATTATGGCCAATAAAGAAGTAATAATTACCATTGTTATATACAACCTCATCTTAATTGGTGTGGGTTTGATAACAAAAAATCGCAATAAAACACAAGATGACTTTTATTTAGCCAACAGAGGGTTAGGCCCTTGGGTGGCGGCCTTAAGTGCATCAGCAAGTTCTTCATCAGCTTGGACCTTACTAGGAGTTAGTGGTGCTGCCTATGCGTGGGGGCTATCTGCAGTGTGGTTAATACCTGGTGTGCTTTTTGGTTATTACGTGAGTTGGACTTGGGTGGCGCCAAGGTTAATGGAATTAAGTCAACAAACTGGAGCAGTTAGTTTACCGGATGTGCTGTTTCATAATTACGATGATAAAGAGAGACAATTATTGATGCGCCTAACGGTCATTATTATTACCTCAACATTAATTATGTATGTTGCTGCTCAATTCCAAGCTGCAGGCACAACCTTCTCCTCTGTTTTAGGTATTTCTCAAAATCTAAGTGTGATTATTGGAGCTTTGGTCATACTAATTTATACCTTTATAGGAGGCTTTTGGGCGGTCAGCGTCACTGATGCTATTCAGGCAGTATTGATGATGTTCGTCGCCTTGATTTTACCCTGGATGTTACTCCTAATCGGTATAGGGGGCTTTAGTGATCTCTCAAGCGCTATTAATGCCACCTGGGATACTGGAGAAAAAAGTTTTACCGGGCTGCACACGGGTCTAATGGGTGCCGGTTTTGCATTAGGAACAATTGGAATAGGTTTTGGGTATCCTGGTCAACCGTTTGTGGTCAATAGATTCATGGCAATTAAAGATAAACAAGCTATTAAACAAGGAAAAATTATAGCTCTAATATGGGCTTCAATAATTTTTACTGGAATGATTATCCTGGGCTTATCTGCAAAGGTAATGTACACAACGGTTGGTAACCCAGAAAGTGTTCTATTTTTTGTCAGTGACAGATTATTCGGGCCAATTTTTTCAGGGATTATTACTGCGGCTGTTCTTTCAGCGATTATGTCCACTGCAGACAGTCAATTATTAACTGTCGCCACATCAGTAAGTCATGATTGGAACAGTGGTAAGCATTCCTCAATAAAAACTGCACGTATCGCCATAATTATAGTGGTAATTTTAGCAACATTATTCTCATTGTTTGCACCGGATACTATTTTTAATAGAGTCGTGTTTGCTTGGACAGCTCTGGGTGCTTCATTGGTTCCTATGGTCTTATCAAAAGTTTTCTATTGGGATGTTTCATCAAGAGCAGCTCTCGTTTCAATCATGAGTGGTTTTTTCCTAACTATTTTCTTCCACTTTCTTCCAGACACGCCTGGAGATATAGTAGAAAGGATTGTGCCGATGAGCACTGGGCTAGTGGTTTTATATTTATCTAAAAGAAAAAATAAACTAGCCTAATGTAATCATATTTTCGTTGAATATGTAGCTATATTCTGTAATTATGATGCTATCTTCTTAAAATATGAATTTATAATATGAAAACTATATTGTTAATTAATGGCCCTAATTTAAATCTTTTAGGTAAAAGAGAGCCCAGCATCTATGGAAATAAGAATTTAGAGCAAATTGAACAAGAACTTGTATCCAATGCTCAAAAAGCCAATTGTTCTCTAGAATGCTTTCAAAGTAATTCGGAATCAGAGATAGTGGATTTTATTCAGAATAAGTCAGAGTCAGCTGATGTCATTATTATTAATCCTGGAGCATACACACACACAAGCATTGCCATAAGAGACACACTCTTGGCAGTTTCAGTGCCTTTTATAGAAGTTCATATTAGTAATATTTTCTCAAGAGAAGAATTTAGAAAACAATCATATTTTTCTGACATAGCAGTAGGTATTATTTCTGGGCTTGGTTTTGAAGGCTACAATCTGGCTTTAGATGCAGCCATTGATTTAATTAATAATCAATCCTAATGGATATCAGGAAAGTAAAAAAACTTATCGAATTGTTAGAAGAGTCTGGATTGTCTGAGATAGAAATCACTGAAGGTGATGATAAAGTCAGGATCTCAAAACAGACAACTGTTTCTAAAAGCTCCAATGATAGAGCAACTATTTATACAAATGATATTGATGGAGACATTGGACAACCTGATACAACTACCTCGCTCCCAAAGAATGGTTTTCATGAAATAAAAGCCCCTATGATTGGTACCTATTATCAAGCATCCGAGCCCAATGCTGAGGCATTTGTCAAGGTAGGAGATCCTGTCTCTGAAGGCGATACACTTTGCATTATTGAGGCAATGAAAATGATGAATAAAATAGAGTGTGATATCGATGGTGTTGTGGAAAGAATTCTTATTCAAAATGGTGACCCGGTTGAATACGATGAAGTTTTATTTTTGATTAGCCAACAATAAACTAAATGCTAGATAAAATTCTGATTGCTAATCGTGGTGAAATTGCTCTAAGAATTCAAAGAGCATGTCGAGAACTTGGCATTAAAACGGTAGCAGTTTATTCTGTGGCTGACAGCAAACAAAAACATGTTCTCCTTGCAGATGAATCCGTTTGTATAGGTCCCCCAGAATCAGTAAACAGTTATTTAAATATGCCCTCAATTATAAGTGCAGCTGAAGTGACTGACTCTATGGCTATACACCCTGGCTATGGCTTCCTAGCTGAAAATGGTAATTTCGCAGAACAAGTTGAAGAAAGCGGGTATATCTTTATTGGACCTAAATCAGAAACCATTAAATTAATGGGTAATAAAATCAGTGCAAAAGATGCAGTAAAAGAGGTCGGTATTTCTTGTATTCCAGGATCTGATGAGGCGCTTGACGATGATATGGAATCAATCTATAAATTAGCTGATGAAATTGGTTACCCGGTCTTGATAAAAGCTGCTGCTGGTGGTGGTGGAAAAGGAATGAGAATTGCACACACCAAGGGAAACTTACAACACACAATAGAATTGACAAGAGCTGAGTCAAAAGCCGCCTTTGGTGATGACACCATCTTTATGGAAAAATTACTTGAAGAACCAAGACACATTGAATTCCAAGTACTAGCTGATCAACACGGGAATGTTGTGTGTCTTGGAGATCGAGATTGTTCAATGCAACGGAACCATCAAAAAATTATTGAAGAAGCGCCTGCACCAAAAATACCAAAAGAACAAAGAAAAGAAATGTTTGAAAAATGTATTCTTTTTTGTCAAACAATCGGCTATCAAAGTGCTGGCACGCTTGAATTTTTATACGAGAATAATCAATTTTATTTCATTGAGATGAACACCAGACTGCAAGTTGAACATCCAGTAACAGAAATGATTACTGGAATTGATATTGTAAAAGAACAGTTAAAGATTGCTATGGGACTACCGCTCTCTATAAAACAAGAAGATATTACCGAGAAAGGTCATGCGATTGAATGCAGGATTAATGCGGAAGACTCAAAAACCTTCATTCCTTCCCCAGGAACAATAGAACTTTGGCACCCACCAGGTGGTCCAGGGATCAGAGTAGACAGCCATATTTACACTGGTTATGAAGTACCCCCTTATTATGACTCTATGATTGCTAAAGTGATTGCTTTTGCTAACACAAGAGAGTCCGCCATCACCAGAATGGGTATCGCTCTCTCAGAAATGATTATTGAAGGCATACAAACAAACAGAGACCTTCAAACGGAAATTATGCAACACAATGCCTTTAAATATGGTGGCACAGATATTCATTACTTAGAAAAAAGGCTGGGCTTATAAAATCACATTAATCCTTCAAACTTTAATACAGTCAATACTAGATCCATGCTATAGTTAATGTCCTTATTAATTTAAGGACTCCGTTTTAAATAATACGCATTTGTTTGCATTGGAATTATTATCTGTGAAAAATAAAAATAATAAAAAAAATCAAAAACTAAACGGTTCCTTAAATCACTCGACAGAAACAGCTTTAAAAAAATACTTTAAAACTCTAAATGGTCATAAGCCCATTAATCTGTATAAATTTGTTATTAAAGAGGTTGAGAGACCATTAATGAAAGAAGTAATGAAATACACCGAAAATAATCAAAGTGAAGCAGCAAAAATACTGGGTATCAATAGAACCACACTTAGAAATAAACTGAAACAATATAAAATTATCTAAGCAAATCTTTATTCAGATATGTCAAAGAATAAAGCAGTAAAAATTAAAACCGCACTCATCAGTGTGTCCAATAAGAAAGACCTAGATCTGATTACTCAATGTCTTAATAGCAATCAAGTAAAGATCATTTCCACGGGTGGAACAGCAGAATACATTGAAAAGCTAGGTATTGAGGTAATGACAGTCTCGTCTCTGACCAATTTCCCTGAAATCATGAATGGCAGAGTTAAAACATTAAACCCATTGATTTATGGGGGTCTTCTAAACAGACCGGATATAGATGATGAGATACAAGATGAGTTAGGTATTGAAAATATAGACCTTATTATTGTTAATCTCTATCCATTTGAAGATACCGTTTCAAAAGAAGATGTCACAGAGGAAGATGCTATAGAAAATATAGATATTGGAGGCCCCAGTATGATCAGGGCATCTGCAAAAAACTTCTATAGCAAAACAATTGTCACCAACCCTGATGATTATGAAATGGTGATCAATGAACTAGTTAATAATAATTGTTCCGTAGCCTACACAATGAGAAAAGAGTTAGCTCTAAAAGCATTTAAAACAACAGCCTTGTATGATGCGAATATCCAGAAACATTTTCAAAGAACCGTTGAAAAAGATGCTATACATGAAAATTTAGTTCTAGGACTGAGTAAGAAAAATGATCTTCGATACGGAGAAAATCCTCATCAAAAAGCTGGTTTATATTCATTTGGCAACATCAATGATAAATCATTACTAGGTGCTAAAATTTTTCAAGGCAAGGAGCTTTCCTACAATAATTTCTTAGATGCCAACACAGCCATGAGGTGCTCACAAGAATTTAATGATCCCTGCTGTGTGATCGTTAAACATGTCAATCCATGCGGTGTCGCTATTTCGGATAATATTGCGAATGCCTATAAAAAAGCCTTTGAAACAGATCCAGAATCAGCATTCGGTGGTGTAATCGCTGTCAATAGGACCGTGGATGAGAATTTTGCTAAAAAATTAATCAGCAATCAGTTTGTAGAAGTCATCATTGCACCAGATTATGATGCAGAAGCCCTAGAAGTGTTCAAACAAAAAAATAACATCAGAGTCATATCAGTAAAAGGGTATAAAAAGAATAGAATTGATTTTCAAATCCAATCTATTGATGGTGGGTTCTTAGTGCAGGAAGATGATGACAAAATGATTACAAAAGATGACTTAAATTGTGTCACTGAAAAAAAACCAAATCAGGATGAGATAGCAGATCTAATGTTTGCTTGGACAGTGGCAAAGTATGTCAAATCAAATGCGATTGTTTTTGCAAAGAATAGACAAACTATTGGCATTGGTGCAGGGCAAATGAGCCGTGTGAATAGTGCTAAAATTGCAAGTCTAAAAGCAGCTAATGCTAATTTAGATACAACAGATGCTGTAATGGCATCAGACGGCTTTTTCCCTTTTAGTGATAGCATTGAGATGGCTTCTGATAATGGAATTAATTGTATTATTCAGCCCGGAGGATCAATAAAGGATCAAGAAGTTATCAATGAGGCGAATAAAAAAAATATTGCCATGGTTTTAACCGGCATGAGACATTTCCGTCACTAAAAAATGCAAGAAAAATACAGGGTACTCATAATTGGTAGTGGAGGCAGAGAACATGCCTTCACCTGGAAGATATCTTTATCTAATAAAGTTGATAAAATTTTTGTTGCCCCTGGAAATGCTGGTACCAGCCAAGAGCATAAAACAACCAATATAGATATATCTCCTAATGATATTCCTGCTCTTATTCAATTCTCAAAAGATGAACAGATTAATCTAGTTATTGTTGGTCCCGAAGACCCTTTGGTGAATGGCATAACTGATCAATTTACTGCTGAAGGCATTAATTGTTTTGGTCCTTCAGCAACAGCTGCTCAACTGGAGGGATCTAAAGATTATTCAAAAGCTTTCATGCAAAAATATGACATCCCAACTGCTGATTATAGTAGCTTTGAAAATATTGAGGAAGCAAAAAGATATGCTGAAAGCAAAACATACCCTTTAGTCATAAAAGCAGACGGTCTTGCAGCTGGAAAAGGAGTTGTCATAGCAGAAAATCTTGAATCCGCTATGAAAACCATTGATGACTTTATGGATAAAGAAACATATGGCCATGCAGGTAAAAAAATAATTATTGAAGAGTTTCTTGTTGGCCAAGAATTAAGCTTTATCGTTATGGTAAATGGTAAAGAATTTCTACCTTTAGCCACCTCACAAGATCATAAAACAATAGGTGAGGGTGATATCGGTCTTAATACGGGAGGCATGGGTGCCTTTTCTCCTGTTCCTTTTGTAAACAAAATACTGAATGAGAAGATTTTAAATAAAGTCATTATTCCAACCGTTAATGGACTACATAATGAAGGTATTCATTACCGAGGATTTTTGTATGCTGGCTTAATGATCGATGAGAATTTAGAGCCTAAAGTATTAGAGTACAA
>Ga0209019_1001588_pt1 | contig 11269 bp, 6 predicted proteins | sample METZYME_3_300m_FD_187549 | JGI IMG/M metagenome (GOLD analysis project Ga0209019, IMG submission 187549) | Marine microbial communities from oxygen minimum zone in mesopelagic equatorial Pacific - METZYME_3_300m (SPAdes) (version 2) | ecosystem: Environmental > Aquatic > Marine > Oceanic | place... | reverse complement strand
ATTACTGAGCGAGATAAAGTTGATAATTTTCCCGAGGAAAATCAAGCACAAAGAGGGTTCTCGAAGTTGTTCAGTAACAGGCAGATCAAAAAATTTGATCTAGAAATCAGTACCCAAGGAAATATAATACTGCCAATCAGAACTACCGTGCATGGTATAGTCCTTGGCCGCATCGAATCGGATGATTGTATAGCCGATATTCAGCCTCAAACCCGCTCCATAGGTGGCAACAAAATCGTCAAAATCGGTGAGACCCGTGACTGGATCGGTAGATCGGAATTGGAAATTATCATCCCATGCCGCACCTGCATCAATAAAGAGAACTCCCTGAATGTTGCCGAGGATGATTCTTAACGGGAAGCCGAGTGCAAGATAATTCACAAATGGAAATCTGAATTCATAATTTGTCAAAAAAACCTTTGTTCCGTTTTTCTCCACCAGCCGGGCGCCCCGAATGGGAAGGACGAAAATCGAGAAATACAGATCCTTAAGGTAGTTACTGTTTTCACTATCCCAAATGTCAGCATCCTCATCATCATTCCACCGAGCAGGATCGCGTTTACCATCAGTGTAGCCAGTACCGAATAGCCAGTTCTGCGTGCCACCAAGAAAGAATCTCTGTGGATCCGCGCCAAAACTAAATCCACCCATGGCTCGAAAGGCAAAACTGTAGAGTCTACCAACTCTGAAATAACGGCGAGCATCAAAAAGAACTGTCTTGAAATCAAGGGGATATCCAAAAAGATCGAGACTTTGTGTGAACAGTGCATTGGTCCTCCAGCCGTCCGACGGGCTCGTAAAACCCCACTGGCTGTTGTCATAAGTCCAGCTCAGAGAATATGACAAAAGGCGTAGTGATTCATCAAAGGCGAGAGAGTACTGGTTGTATGCTACAAGAACATACTCCCTGCTGTTAACAAAATGATTTGTTAGACCAAAACCGAAACGCTGGAATCTGCTGATAGGTCTTGAAACAGACAGATCCATACTGAGATATCTTAGCCTCAGAAAGTTATATTGCGAACCGAAGATGTTTGACGTATGGGAAATACCGACATTCAGATCATTTCGTGGTTTCAAATAGCTGTACTGGACAAAATAATCGCTGTTCTCTAAATTCATCACCATTTCGGTACCGACATAAATTCGGTGATCTCCCAAGATATCACTGAATGCGAAAACAGTTGTACCCATGGCACCCCAGAGATTGCTGTACATAGCTTGACCGCTAACAAGATCTAGTGTAAAGCGGGTTTTATAAGCCTGGGTAAGGAATGAACCATCAGAATCTCGGGAACTCGATACGGCAAGTGGCTCAATAGATTCCACAGTAGTCGAATCAAAAATTCCGTCATTATAGTGTGCATATTCCGGCGCAAAAATCCACCTGGCAAAAGCATTATCTGCCCATCCAAGATCAATCTTATTCCCAACAGTGTCTTTCTCAACCTTTACAAGATCAAGAGGGTCCTCATCCGTACTCGTCAGAACGAAATTAGAAGGTTTAACCTTCATCGCTTCATGCGAAAGGGGATTGCTTAAAGAATAAATATCCCAACCTACTCCCGAATAGCCTGAGAAAACCAACATCTGGTCATCACTCGATAAGCTGAGCTGGAAAATGCCGGTCAGGACATTGCTGATAGCACGGGATTCATCTTTGTCCAGGTCAAGTATATAGAGGTTCCATACACCGCTGGCGTCTGATGTGTAAGCCAACTCATTAGACGTATGGGCGAAAACAGGAAAGTTCTCACTGAAAGACGTATCGGTAAGTCGCTTAATTGTTCTCTTCTCAAATTCCATAAGAAAAAGATCTGTCTGCTCATAGTCGTGTTGAAACATATTATAATCATTGGGAGTCTCGAGATATTCACCACGGTCCGAAACGAAAGCAATGTATTGACCATCAGGAGACCAAGTTGGTTCCGAGTCAGAAAAGACATCATTGGTCAGATTCTCCAGTTCCTTGCTCTCAAGATTATAGAGATAAAGGTCACTTGCATCGCCCTTGTTACCAATAAAAGCGATTTTTTTTCCATCAGGACTCCATGCAGCAGTGAAAATACCATCAAGTTCAAATGTGATTTTTTCCTTTTTCCCACTATCCACCTCAATGAGGAACAGAGCATCAGAACCGCCTGCCTTTGCAGCAAGGACAATACGTTTCCCATCCGGAGACCAAGATATTCCCGGTTGCAAAAGCTTCAGCTCTTCAAAATCCGGCGTCCTGTTTCCTTTTACAAGTGTCTTTACTAATTCACCATCATTCGCGGAAATCAAAATAACATCTGAATAACCACTTCGGTCGCTGATCATTGCAATGCGGCTACCATCGGGAGAAAGAGCAGGAGAAATGTTGAAATAGTTGTTAAGCTTTTTGTGATCTGTAATTTGCTGGGCGTAGTCTTCAAGCTCATCCCGGCCGGCCACGTCAGGCCAATATTCTTTTTTCAGATGTTTGTGCCATTGGTCCGTAAGATCCTCAAAACCGAGCCCCATAGACTTCTGAAATCCTCTCTGAACATTCTGCCGTCGTTTGGATTGGGCAAAAATCTCACCCACTTTCTGCCAGCCATATTTCTCAACGATAAACTTCCAGACGGACTGCCCACCCTTATAGGCCATATAATAGTTCAGTTCCTGAATCTCGGGAATCCTGTCATGTACGGCCACGTCCCTCATTGTCATATCCGCCTGAGTATCCCACTGACTGGAAAGGTATTCGGCAAGACCTTCATTCATCCAGAGTGGAATCACCAGTTGTATTCTGTTTGAGACAATACTTTGTGCTGAGCCGCCATAGATCAAGTCGTTGATTATGGCGTGGACAAGTTCATGGTGGATCACATGACGAAACTGATCGTAGGAACCTTCGAAAGGGATCACGATCCTATTTTTAAAAAGCTCCGTCACACCACCAACACCCTCCGGCATGTACTGCATGGTAACGTTAGTCTGTTGAAAGTCATTGTGGGAATTGTAGATAATGATGGAAACACGCTTACGGAGTTCCCAGTCAAGATATTTGGAGACCTGAGAGTAAGCTTTTTCTACCGCTTCTGATGTAAACTCGGCCAGAGGCTGACCTCCCTTGTAGAAATAAATATCAAAATGAGGTGACTGAATAAATTCCCAGTCGAACTTCCTGTACTGGACCTTGTTCTGACCAAAGATCTGAGCAGTGACAACATCGGCCAGCAGGAAAATTAAAAGAATAAGTAAACTAACTTTTTTCATTCTCTATTTCTTACTCAATACATGAAGTGTGAGTTCCTTATAATCCAATCTCTACACACAAGGTAAAACATAGGCAGAAAAATATCTTATGTCAAGGGAGTCGGCACAGATTACTCCCCACATTTTATTTGATTGACGAGAAACCTTAAACTAAGTTTCCGTGCTATGAAGCTTCCGTTGTATTTCATATCAGATGTTCACCTGAATCTGAACGGTTCTGCTAACGAGGTCGTGAAGCGCGGACGACTGATTGAGTTCGTCCAGTACGTCTCCAAGACGGGCGGAACGCTCTTTATCGTGGGTGATCTGTTCGATTTCTGGTTCGAATACAAGCATGTCATGCCAAAAGCGTATTTCGATATTTTGACTGCCCTTAATGACGCAAAGTTAAATGGTGTGGATCTGCATTTCATTCCGGGGAATCACGACTGTTGGGGGCGGGAATTCCTAGATGAGACACTTTTCAATAAAGTATACCCGGAAGGAGCCACCCTCGACATAAAAGGTAAACGATTCCTGATAAGCCACGGAGACGGCTTACTGTCCTGGGACCGGGGTTACCGGGTACTTCGGAGTGTGCTGCGCAACCGGGTTTTTGTATTTCTCTATCGTTGGCTTCATCCGGACATTGGTTACGCCATCGCAAAAAACTTTTCAAGAAACGATGACTATGACCACTATTCAGCGGAACAGAAAGAAAAAATCGTTGAAGAACTGATACAATACTCTGAAGAACAATGCAAAAATAATATTGATTATGTCATTATTGGGCATTACCATCAACATAAGGATATCCGGCTGGAGAACGGACAGTTTCTCATCCTCGGCGACTGGATTAAGTACCATTCCTACGGTTTCTTTGACGGAGAAAGTCTGTCCTTGAAAAGTTGGAAGAATGAGAAAGTTGAATATTGACCCAAAACTAAAAAGGTGGGCCGTGGTGATGCTGATTGCGCTCACGAGCCTTTCATCCACAGGATGTTCCCAGGCAAAGAATCTGATCAACCGTTTCAAGAAAAAGGGTGATGTTGAGACTGCCTCTCCCCAGACTGTTGAAGAACTTCGCGTCACCTACATTGAAGGCGACATGGGTGCGTTGGAAGAACTCATCGCTATTTATCAAGATGAGGAACAGCAGCTAGATGTACGGAAATCGGCTGTCCGTGCCATGGCAGAAACACAGCACCCTCTTGCTCTAGATGCTCTCGCTGAATATGTGAAAAAAGCCGAAGCACTCAATATTGAACTCATGGTCACAAGTGTGGGAGTCCTTTCGCAATTCCAGGATGATCCTGTAGCATCAGGTGCCCTCATGGAATCAATCTTTGCCGTCGATGACAAACTGAGACAAATTCAAGCTGCCACCTTCAAGAGCCTTAAAAATGTGAAGCCCGAGAATAAGGTTCTGGCGCTCATTGACATTTATGAGCGGAGCCGCGCCGCTTTTTACAGCACCGCCACCATGGTTTCTAACACCTTGTCTTCTATGGATGAGGATGAAGTGATTCCTGTACTCATTTTCCTGGCGAAAGATGAGACACTGGATGTAAAGGCGAGGAATCGTGCACTGGAAATCCTCGCTGCAAGAAAAAATGATGCCAGGGTTGTGGAAATGTTCGTGGAGATGCTCACCGATCCCTCTATGGAAGCTCAGATCCGGGACTTCGCTATTCATACTATGAAGGAGGTAAAGGAGGAGCGTCTTATCCTCGCACTGCTGGATACCTACAGCCAGGGGCAGGCATCCTACTACTCCCTACTTAGCACACTCCTGGATGCACTGGGTAACTTCAACGACCCGGCAGTGAAACCGACTCTTGTTGAGATCGCCATGCAAGATAATATGCCCCGGTCACTCCGAATCAAGGCTATCCTGAATCTGGGCAATTTCAAGGATCCAGGAATATTCGAACTAATTCTTCCTATGCTGAAAGACCCTGAAAGCTACGAATATTATCCATATATCATTGAGCTGGCTCATTCGCTCGATGCCTATGATACATACAAGACAGAGATCAGAGACGCCGGTCTTATCGCCCAGGAGAAAGCGCTGGAGGCGGCTAAGTTGGAAAAATGAAACTAATCTGCAGAATCTGCATTATCACCACCGCCCTCCTAATTTGGGGGTGCGGCGGTTCTCAGGCACCCCAGTCCCGCCCCTCACCGCCTAAACCGATAACCACCACTGCTCAAGTTCCCACCGCCGGAGGATCAGCCCAGGAGCGACTGGAGTTTTTCCCCACTGCAAACCGGGCACGGGAAAATATCGGCACTCTTATCACTCTGTCTGAAAGCCGCGTAGATGCCACAATCACAGCCTTGTCTGATGAACTGATTACAACAAGTGAAAATAGCGAAATAACCGGTCTCCAGTCTCAGGAAGAAACCACTTTCAAAGATCTAATTTTTGATTTGGACGCATTCATCGGCTATCTACCGACGGACAGTAAATCTTACGCAACCACAACTAAAGGCCGAAATAATCTAGAATCAAAATATGCCAGTTATTCTCTCTCCGTTTCCGGAAGTGCTATTGATCAGGTAATTGATGAAATTGAGAAAAGTGCAATTGAATCAAATGCTCGCGTTCTGGTAGAAGAACTCCGCACAATTGAATCAGCCTTGCCGTTACCACCAGATAGTCTCGAAACGGGAAGCACGTTTATCTTTGAGTCCGATTCTGTAGATCTTTTCTTCGAAGTTGTAAAAAGCGTAGAGGAAATGACGAAAGAGATGGAAGAGTTGAGGCAGACAGTAGCTGATTATGGTACAGCCAAACAGGAAATGGTTTCTTTTCTTGATCGGGAGAAAAAACTCACCACCGATCTGGAAGAAAGCAAATCACGTATAGATCAACTGAGTGCCAGAATTGATACAACACGGACCACGCAGACACAAGTCGCTGATTCTATGGGCACGGTCATTCGACAGACTGATGCGGCATTAAAGGATCAGATTGGAAATCTTTCAGTAAGTATCGTTGACAGCATCACAAGCCAAAAAAGTGAATCAGACTCACTTTTCTTTTCATTGGGTACAAGCATGTCATTTTTTCGCACCCAGATCGATTCTTTAAAAGGTGTGGTCCGCTATTACGAGTTTGCTGAAAAAGGGCTCCCTGAACTTGACGAAGATGTCCTGAACATTTTGAAGCTTCCAGTATTACGACACAAAATTACTTTAAAAAACGGCACTGTCATTGTTGGATACAAACTTGCTGAGAACCTCGATGTGATCATAATGGAAACTACCTTGGGAAAACTAGTGATAGACCAGAATTACATCCTTGAATACGATGAGCAATATTTCCCTGGTCCTAAAGTAGAATTTGTCGGTGATTATGAAAAAATAGAGTATCCCAACCGCGAAGAATTCTTGGGAAGAGTAAGAAACACCGGAAAAAAACGGGCAGATTTTGTGAAAGTCACCTTTTTTCTATGGGACTCCACAACAGATCCTTTGGGTGTTGGCGAAGCCATGGTCGACGGAGCCACCACCAAGTTTACGACAGGCGTGATCAGCGATGCATCACTGGAACCGGGACAGATGGGCACATATCGCGTTTTAGTAGAAAAACAGAAGGGAACTAAGATATCCTACCGCACCAATGAGGTGACTTGGCGAGATTATAAAGCCAAGGAATAAATTTAAGAAACGGGCTCAGTAAGCTCGGCCATTTCTATCCAATTATCCAGTCTTACCTGTGGGATTCTGTATTCCCGGTACATTTTTGTAGTGTAACCGGTTAGGTTCACCCTATTGCCGATGGTGACGAACTGTATTCTGAATGAGTGATTAGGATCATCTACGATCTGGGCAAGGATAGGGACAGGAACGGAAACATTCCATTCAAAACTCACCAAACCTTCATCTTTAAAGTCCTCACTTTTCGATGGAACACTATCTCTCACACATTCCATCAGAACAGTTCCAGCGGAACTGACAATTTTGAATCCCTCAATGGGAAAATTGTACTCCCCTGAAAAAGTAAACTCAAATGCGGGATTTACTTTCCCTTTCTTAACGAGCTTAAGTTGAAAATCTGAAACCAGATGGCCGTGATACTTCTCAGCTGTAAATCTGTTCATGTCCAAAAGAAAACCGTAGTTCTCAGCCAAGACATCACCCTTTCGGGAAGATTTAAACTCCACTTCATAAAGAAGAGCCCAGTATTCAGGCGTGTTCAAGAAATTATCGAGGATTACCTGGCGGTACGCTTCGATAGCATCATCCAACTCTTTCAGACGTTTTTTTCCCGTTTTGTTCGCCTCGGCAAAGTCTTTCTGGAGTTGTTTAAAACGGTCATATTTTGCAGCATTCTTTTTGACACCGTCCATGGTGGCGACGTGACTGATGAGGTCTTCCCGAGCTGTCCTGAGGTCAATCAACGCCTTTCTCGAAGCATCCAATTTTAAAGCAATATCAGAAAATGACGACGTTAACTCAAGGTAAGGTGAGTTAACATCAGAAAAACCGGCAGGTATGCGGGTCATGAGCGACACATAACGGAGACTGTCTTCTATAAGTCCAGCCTCCTCTTCTCGAATCTTGGCATCAAGAGAGGCGATGCTTGTTTCCATATCTTCAAGCACATCCTTGAACTCAGCAATAAGCTTGATTAAATCACCCAGTTGCCCTCGCTGTTGTTCAAGAACTTCAGGTTTTGCTTCAAGTCGTGTTTCAAGTTTTGTCTGACTATTTTGGATATCATCAAGAGTTTGCTGGGCGGTTTGTCCTTCAACCGGCTCTGTTTTGCCTGCCAAAAATCGATCAATGTGTGCGAGAGTCGCCTTGAGAGAATCTTTATAGCTATTGTACTCATCTTGCTGGGACATCAGTTGTTCTCTAACCAAATCACCCTCTGTGAAAATCGGGTAGGTTTCAATGCCTGCAGACACTTCTAAAAACTGAGCCTCCATTTTTTTTGCCGCCTGATAATTTTTCTCCACTTCTCTAGTGAAAAAGCGGAGTCTTTTATCTAAATCATCTCTAGCGTCCGTTACCTCTTTTCTGAAATCCTCCATGTTTCGGCTCACCTGTTTCAGCTTTTCCCGCTGAGCTTCAAGAATAGCCGGTGATGCCTCAAGACTTGAAATAAGTGTCATACGTTCATCATTGATTGCATCAGAGGATTCCCAAACCGTCACTTCCTCACCAGGGCTGGCAGCACCGGAAAGAAAATGACTGATCTGCTTATGAATATTCTCTAAAGTCGTTTGATTACTACTGTACTCAGATTGCATTGATAAAAGCTCTTCACGAATCTTGTTTCCTTCTTTGGAAAACGGGTATTTTATTAGCCAGGTTGAAACCTCTTTAAACTCTGATGAAACTGTTTGAGCTGACTTTCGGTTACGTTCTACTTCACGGGAAAATGATGGCACCTCTTTTCCCAATTCTTTTTGAAGCTCAGCAACCTTTTCAATTCGCTCTAGAATCTCCTCAAGAAACTTATCCAAAGAAGGCACTTTGGTAATATCTTCCTGGACCGAAGTCAGAATTGCCTCTAATACATCGGCAAACCGTTTCGTCTCAGCAAACTCATCATCTTCAGTAATGATCTTATCTTTTCTTTTGAAGACGCCACCAAACATTTTTTGGAAAGCTGGGCCATTTTTTTTGAATAAAGGTAGAGCGGTATTAGCTCTTTTTACAATATCACCATAAGATGTGTATTGCTGTTTAAGCGAAAGGTAAATAGGTGAATTTTTTGAACCCGTTGGAAACTGTTTTTTTATAGCTTTCTCTATACTGTTAAAAGAACTTTCCGTTTCTTTGATAGCAGCAACAGCATCCTCAATTCGTGAGTTAAACTGATCCCTGGTGTAAATCTGAGCAGATAGAGATGTTAGCAGAAAGAAAAACAGCCCGGTAAATAAACACCGGAAAATGCGGCAAGCCTTAAGACTTGGGGCTATGTTGCCCCCATGAGTGTGACCATAATCGCTTTCTGGACATGCATCCTGTTCTCAGCTTCATCAAAGACAATGGACTGAGGGCTGTCGATCACATCGTCAGTTACCTCATCCCCTCGATGTGCTGGAAGACAATGGAGAAAGTAGGCCTTTTCGCCAGCAGCCTCCATCAGTTCTGAATTGACTTGGAACGGCTGGAATATTTTCGCCCTTTCTTCCGTTTCTTCTTCCTGCCCCATACTTGCCCAAACGTCTGTATAGACAACATCAGAACCTGTTGCAATATCAAAAGGGTCATGGGAGATAACAATTTCACTCAAGCCGGTTGAACGCGTCTTTTCAACCAGTTCCTGGTCAGGGTCATACCCTTCCGGACACGCCAGTCCCAACTGCATAGGCAGTCGCTGAGCGAGAAAAAGCCATGAGTGAAAAACATTATTCCCGTCTCCGATGAATGAAATCTTCAGATCATCCAGATGACCCCGGTGTTCTAATACCGTAAAAATGTCTGCCATGACCTGGCAAGGATGATTGTAGTCCGTGAGGCCGTTGATGACCGGTACAGTGGCATGTTCGGCCAGCTGGAGGATATGCTCATGATCAAAAACACGTGCCATGATTAGATCGTTATAGCGAGAGAAAAGCTGAGCCAGATCCTTCACCGCCTCACGCTTCCCTAGTCCCACATCAGCCGGCCCCAAAAAAAGCGCATGTCCACCAAGTTGGCACATACCGGTCTCAAATGAGACGCGGGTGCGGGCCGACGGTTTCTGAAAGATCATTGCTAGTGTTTTACCCCTGAGAAGATGATGAGGCTTCCCTTTGTGAGTCTCCATTTTCAAGCGGGTGGAAAGATCAAAAATGGCTTGAATCTCTTCCGCTGAGAAATCTGTTATGTGCAGAAAATCCTTATTCAACGATCTCTTTAATTTGGATTAGAGAATATACCTGCTGAGGTCCTGATCCTGCACAATCTTTGACAGTTGACCCACGACCATCTCTTTCGTGATTGAGACAGACTCCGACGCAACTTCAGATTTTTCAAACAGGATATCCTCCAGTAAAGTAGTCATAATTGTGTGGAGCCGCCGGGCACCGATATTTTCCATCGCTTCATTCACCTCTGTGGCAATCTGAGCGATGGCATTGATGGCCCCTTTCGTGAATTTCAGTTTCACTCCTTCTGTCTCCAAAAGGGCCGTGTATTGCTTGATCAATGCGTTCTGGGGGTGAGTAAGAATCTTGATAAAATCATCTGAGTTCAAAGTATCCATCTCGACACGGATGGGAAAGCGACCCTGGAGCTCCGGAATCATATCAGATGGTTTAGAGACGTGAAAGGCCCCTGCTGCGATAAAAAGAACATGATCAGTCCGGACGACACCATACTTTGTGATAACGTTACTTCCCTCGATAATTGGCAAGATATCACGCTGAACGCCCTCTCGGGAAACATCAGGTCCCGCTCCTGTATTTCCACTCACCACTTTATCGATTTCATCCAAGAATACAATGCCCGAATTTTCCACCCTGGATCGCGCTTCCCGCAATGCCTCTTCATGATCAATAAGTTTTGTCACCTCTTCCATTGCCAGAATCCGTCGGGCTTCAGAAACGGTTGTCCTTCTTTGCTTTCTCTTTTTCGGGATTGCGCTACCAAAGATATCTTGTAGATTCATCCCCATCTCCTCTAATCCAACAGGACCAAAAACCTGCATCATGGGCGTTCCTTCACTGGAAACATCTATTTCCAACACTTTATCTTCGAATTTTCCCGCCATCAGTTTATTTCGAAGTTTGTCCCTGGTTCGTTGCTGCCGCTCCGCCACCTCAGGATTCTCTGAAGCTGTTTTAGGCGCGCCATTGGTGGGAAAAAGAAGATCCAGCAATCGTTCGTTGGCAAGGTTCTCCGCCTCTTCAGAAACAGTTTTTTCCATCTCAGACTGCACCATGGAGACAGCAATATCCATGAGGTCCCGCACAATGGATTCTACATCACGGCCAACATAGCCCACTTCTGTAAATTTGGATGCTTCGATCTTAATGAACGGCGCATCGGCAAGATTTGCAAGCCGCCTGGCGATTTCCGTTTTTCCTACGCCTGTTGAGCCTAT
>Ga0209019_1001587_pt1 | contig 11269 bp, 15 predicted proteins | sample METZYME_3_300m_FD_187549 | JGI IMG/M metagenome (GOLD analysis project Ga0209019, IMG submission 187549) | Marine microbial communities from oxygen minimum zone in mesopelagic equatorial Pacific - METZYME_3_300m (SPAdes) (version 2) | ecosystem: Environmental > Aquatic > Marine > Oceanic... | reverse complement strand
GCCAGATCTCTTCGACGTGGAACGCCGCAAGCATGACACCTTCGGAGTCACGTAGAGCGACCTTAGATCCGGATTCGAGTCCTTCCGCAAACGCTTCGTCGACATCCAGAGTGATGGGAATCGGCCAGAGTGTTCCGTCCGCCAACCGCATGCTCTCACACACACTCCCGTATTCGGCCAATGTCATGAATCGGTCGAGAGGTGAAAGCCCGCCGTTCATGAGCAACTCGAGGTCACACATTTGGCGGGATGTGAGGTCCCAGGAGGGCCAGTCCCGAGAGACCTCCTGAAGCTCGGAGGCCCGCTCCGGTTCTGCAATGAGCTGTATGAGCTCGCCGCCGTGAGGGGTAGTCAGATGCTCTGTCATAACACTATAAGGGGCGCATACCCCGCGAGAAGATCATCATAAAGAGGGTGCTTCGGGTCGGGTGGGTGGGGAACGTGAACCTTCGTTGAGGAAGCTACCAAACACCGGCTTTGGGTCAAGGATTCCGCCAACCGAGTCGGGTACCTCTCAGGACGGTCAGAGGGGAGGGTATGGTGACGCCCCTGCGCTCGGGAAATAAATGTTTCCGTCGTCCAAATCCGAGAGTGGAGGGACAATGGGCTCTGTCACTTCAACAAGCCGGCGCCCGAGCTAGCGACCACTGCCGGTCGACAGGTCGTCGACCACGAAGACCGTCTTTCCGGCCTCGAGCAGGCTCTCCTGACGGTTCCCCCGCCCGGAGACTATCGGATCATCTCGCCCGCCGACTTTAGGGCCATCCTCAGGAGCTGAGGGAGAGAGCGGCGGCTCCCCCCTCACTCTCGATACGCGCCGCTCTCGATCCGCCCGAGCCACGCCTGGTGATCCCTGTACCATGCGATCGTCTCGGCGAGCCCTTCCGCGAACTCCACTGATGGCGCCCAGGACAGTTCATGCTTCGCCTTCGTGGCATCGACCGCGTAGCGCCGGTCGTGACCCAGGCGATCCTCCACCTTTTCCTCGGCTCGATCCACCGCCGTGTATGCGGCGCAGTGCACCACCACTTCCGGCTTTTCTGTACTCAAACGACGTCCCACCTCTTCGGGATCCGTAACGTCGAGGGCGGATCAGGCAAACGCCCGGACATCGTGGCCTCTCTCGCCCGCAGTGCGCACGACTGCGCTACCCAACAGGCCGGCCGCGCCGGTGACCAGGATCCTCAAGACGAGACCCTCAAGCTGGAATCCTCAAGCCGACAGCCTCAAGAGTAGACCTTCATCCAGTTTCCGCGGAAATCGCTGAGAATTCCGTCGCTCGCCGCCAGAAAATTCGGATACCTGGGTACCGGCTGGTTAAACGTGGGCTCCGTGCCGTCGGCGTGTATCACGGACCCGCCCGCCGCCCGGACCAGCGCGGTACCGGCCGCGACGTCCCACTCACTCTTCGGCACCATTGTCCAAGTGCCATCCGCCTGCCCCGCTGCGACGAGTGCCATCTTATAGGCGACCGATCCGCACGGCCGAACCTGGCACGGCGCCTCGTCGAGCACGCCCCACTCACCTCTTCCAATCTCACTCCGGCTGGCCAGGATCACGGCGCCGTCGAGATCGGGAAGGCCGGTGACGGATGAGGAGCGTCCCTGGTATTCGACTCCGGTCTCCAACGAACCGATCACCAACTCCTCGGTGACCGGATTGTAGATGCCGCCGGCCACCGGGAGACCGTCCTCGACCAGGCCGACCGAAATGCACCACTCCGGGATGCCGTCGATGAATTCCCGGGTCCCGTCGATGGGGTCCACCACCCAGACCCGCCGGCACCCGAGACGGACGGGGTCGTCGATCGACTCCTCCGAAAGCCAACCCTCGCCCTTGGTGGGGAGCACGTCGCGGAGTGCGCGATCCGCCGCTGTGTCGGCCGCGGTCAGCGGGTCTCCGCGTTCCGTCTTCACCTCGAACTCGATATCACCCGGCGTGAACGGCTGGATCGCGTCAGCGGCGGCCATGATCGCTTCTTGGATCCTGGCGAGGTCATCCAACCGGGTCATGTGCGGTCCTTGTTGAGGGTCTACTTCAGGGTCTCCGGCGGCCATCTCATGGCCCGCCCTTCACGATCCACGCGCCCATCCGTGAGCCACGCCTGTCGACCTGTGAGCCGCTCCCATCCAGAAGAGCCGCCACGACGTGACGGGCATCCACCAGCACAGCCGCCTGCTCGAGCACGCGCGCGTAGTCGATGCCCGTGTGGTCCGTGACGATCACCACTGCGTCGGCCTCGGCGAGGGCTTGGTCCGTCAGGGCGACCGAAGACATGTGCGCTCCGTCCTCGGCCAACTCCGGCACGAACGGATCGTGGTACTCCACGTGGGCGCCATCGGCGGCAAGAAGCCCAATGATGTCCAAGGCCGGCGATTCCCTGACGTCGTCGACGTCCCGTTTGTACGCGACACCGAGCACGAGGATGCGGGCGCCGTTCACGGCCTTCTGGCGGGCATTCAAGGCGACCTGAACTTTCCCCACCACGAACTCGGGCATCTCGGCGTTGATCTCCGAGGCCAGCTCGATGAAACGGGTCCGGTAGTTGAGCGTACGCATCTTCCACGCCAGATAGTGGGGATCGACGGGGATGCAGTGCCCTCCGAGCCCGGGTCCGGGTGTGAACTTCATGAAGCCGAAGGGTTTCGTGCTCGCGGCCTCGATGACCTCCCACACGTCCACGTCGAGCCGGTCGGCGATGAGCGCCACTTCGTTGACGAGGGCGATATTCACTGCCCGGAAGGTATTCTCCAGGATCTTGACCATCTCCGCCGTCTCGGTGGACGAGACCGCCACCATCGTGTCGATGAAGCGTTCGTAGACCGCCAGCCCCACCTCCGTACAGGCCGGCGTCACTCCTCCGATAACCTTCGGGGTGTTTTTCGTCTTCCATTCTTGGTTTCCGGGATCCACCCGCTCGGGAGAGAAGCACAGGAAGAAGTCCTTACCTACTTTCAGCCCAGTGCCCTCCAGGGCGGGTAGGAGTACCTCGCGGGTCGTGCCCGGATAAGTGGTCGACTCCAGAACCACGAGTTGCCCGGGGCGCAACGCGGCTGCCACGGCCTCGGACGCGGCGATCACAAAGGAGACGTCCGGATCCTGCGTTTTCGACAGCGGGGTCGGCACCGAAATCGATATGGCATCACACTCGGCGAGCCGGGCCATGTCGGTGGTGGCCTCCAGCCGTCCTGCAGCCAGAGCCTCGGTCAACTCTACGTGCGTGACGTCCTTGATGTGGCTGGCTCCGCAGTTGATGCCATCCACGACCTCGGGATTGATGTCGAAACCCACGACACACAGGCCCGCGCGTGCAATCTCGACCGACAACGGCAGTCCTACGTAACCGAGGCCGACCACGCCCACGGTCAGGTCGCCCGAGCGGAAGTGGTCCAAAACGTCGTTCGAAGCAGTGTCGGCCATTGGTGACTCGGGGCTCATCCCGGGCCTAGCCTGGTCTGGGAGTAGTGTGCCGAAGAGGCTTCAAGATCGAGATGCAGCAAGATAAGTAGCCGGGCAACAAGATGGCCTACGGACAAAATGACCAAATAGGCGAGGACGGCGAATCGGAGAATAACGGGGTCTAGAATCGTTTTCAGGGGCGGATCCTCGCCCGGAGCGTCTGCCACCTGAAGGTCGGAAGCGGCCACCTCACCCATGTCTTGCTCCCTTAAAGTGACTCGAGATCGCCTCCACCAACCCCGAAATTGTGAACGGATCGGCCTCTGCCGCAACCCGATACCCCAAATCGCGGGCGGCGTCGGCCGTCACCGGCCCGATCACACCAGCGTCTGCGACGACTTCCCCGTCCACCAAACGATGAAAGCTCCGCACCGCGGACGGTGAGGTAAACGTCACCAGATCCACCCCCCGTCCGATCTGGTCCAGGGCACCTGGGTCTGGATTTTCGACGGAAACGGTTCGATACGCCGTCACGGCGTCCACCTCGGCACCCAGCTCCTGCAAACCGTCCCGTAGGACGGGCCTGGCCTCGGCAACCGTCGGGATCAAGATACGTTTTCCGAGAAGCGATTGATGGGCCGCGAGCGCATCAACAACCGCTTCGGCCCTATGGGTCTCGGGCACTACTTCCACCGTGAGTCCCAGAGCCTCGAGGGTGTTCGCCGTGGCGGGCCCTACGCAGGACAGACGGGTCGACGCGAGCGCGCCTTTCACATCGACCCCCACGGCCTCCGCCGCTGTTCTGAAGAAGTCGACACCGTTGGCCGACGTAAAGATCACCCAGTCGTACTCCGCGGTGTTCTGAACAGCGTGATGGAGCGCCCGTTGGTCCATGGGGGGCTCGATTTTGATCGCCGGAAGACGAACGACCTTGGCCCCCAGGGCCTCCAAGGCGTCGACCAGTCCAGCGGCCTGGGCCGCCGCCCTCGTAACAACGAGGGTTCGGCCTATCAGGGGGCTTACGCCTCGACCACCGTCACCGGCGGCGCCTTCGCGATTTTCCCACCCTTGATGCAAGTCGTACATACACGCACGCGACGCCGGACTCCTTCGGCCGTAATGATCTTCACCGTCTGAAGATTCGGCAGCCAGCGACGCCGCGTCTTGTTGTGGGCGTGACTGACGTTATTTCCGGTGGCCGGTCTCTTGCCACACACATAACATACTCGGGCCATATTCTTTCTCTTACGGAGTCGGTCAGGGATCGGGCTGGGGCGGGGCGGTAATGCTCACTGCCCGGACCTCGATGAAGGACTCTGCGAAGTCGGCAAGGATCCGATCACCCTCCGCGAGGCCACCGCTGGCCATCCATGCATCCTTCGCACTATCCGTCATGGCGTAGACCGTTCCTGTCACTGAAACCGTCGCACCGTTCTCAAGGTCCCCGCCGATTACGGCGACCTCAGGCAACATCTTGACCAGATAATCGCCGGGAACCCCGACAAAAAAGGTCTGACTACTTCCTGGCATGGTGTTCAGCACCCCCAAGCGGCGCAGTTCGATGACCGTAGCCGCGTGTGCCATCGGATTCATTCCAAAGTCGCTTATGTCCACCACCGTCGCTACCGTCGCCATGCTCTCCTCATCCCCTTCCACCACCACAACTTCCACCGGCGCGGCCTGTATGGACAACCAAACGAAGAAGCCTCCCGCGACAAGAAACGCTCCAACCATCAAGTACACGGTGAGAGACCCAGCCTCACCTCTACGGGATCCGAACGATGCCATGTGTAGCCCTGCTCCCAGTCTTGATCTGTGCTTGTTACTCAGGATCTGGGCAGTCTAATCGACCAACTCGATCAGCGCCATCTCCGCGGCGTCTCCGCGGCGATTTCCCAACTTGAGAATACGGGTGTAACCTCCGGGCCGCTCTGTGAAACGCGGCCCGATATCGTCGAACAGTTTGCCGAGAACCTGGCGGTCCGCGATCAACCGGCCCGCAAGCCGGCGTGCGTGGAGATCCCCTCGTTTGCCGAGCGTAATCAGACGCTCCGCGAACGGACGCAATTCCTTCGCTTTGGCCGTCGTAGTCTCGATCCGTTCGTGGAGAAAGAGAGACGTGGCCATGTTGCGCATCGTGGCCTTCTTATGGCTCGCGGTCCGGGAAAGGGCCCGGCCCTTCTTGCGGTGCCTCATGCTCGAACCTTACTCCTCGCTCGTCTCTACGGATTGCACCTCATCTTCTTCGACGAGAAACAGTTGGCCCTCGTCGCCAGACTTGAGACGCATTCCGAAATTCAGCTCGTGCTCGTCGAGGAAGGCGGCGATCTCGGTGAGCGATTTCTTTCCGAAATTCTCGATCCCGAGCATCTCTTCTTCCGTACGCTGAACGAGGTCGCCCAGCGTCTGGATGTTTTCCTTTTGAAGAGAGTTTCGGGATCGGACGCTCAGTTCGGCGAGGTCCTCGATGGAGCGCTCGAGCAAGTCGCGCAGCTGTTCCGGCACTTCAACTGCGCCCGGAACGGTCACCTGCGGCACCCCACCCTCTCCGAAGTACAACATGAACTCGAAATGTTTACGAACCAACGCGGCCGCATAGTGAACCGCGGACTCCGCATCCACAGACCCGTCTGTCTCGACCAATAGCGTGAGCCGATCGAAGTCCGTGCGCTGCCCGACCCGCGTTTCCTCCACCGAGAAATTGGCACGCCGGACCGGATTGTAGATCGCGTCGATCCGCACCATGTCCACGGGAGCTTCCCGCAGCAACTCGTGCTGCTCGGCAAGGATGAAACCCCGTCCCTTCCGAACGTACAATTCGATGTTGAGCTTTTGCTTCCCCTGAACCGTCATCAAGTGATGGTCAGGATCGTGTATCGTCACGCCACTCACCGGACCGACATCACCGGCGGTGACCGGGCCCGGTTTATCCACGCGGATGGTGAGCGTCGCCTCGGGGACATCGTCGTCCAAAGTGATGACGAGCGACTTGAGATTCTGAATGACCTGATGCACGTCCTCGACCACGCCCTCGATCGTCTGGTGCTCATGCACAACACCGTCGACGCGGAATGCCCAAACCGCGGCTCCGCGGAGGGACGAGAGAAGAACGCGCCTCACCGAGTTTCCGAGCGTATGGCCAAAACCACGCTCAAGAGGCTCGATCACAAATTCCGCACGGCTCCCATCTTCTGAGGCCTCAGAGACCTCAATACGCTCGGGCAGTACCAAACCGGTTAAATCGATCTGCACTGAAGTCTCCATTACTTCGAGTAGAGCTCCACGATGAGCTGTTCTTGGACGGCCAAGGGGATATCCTGGCGCGTAGGCTGCCGGGTCATGCGGCCGACACGATTTTTCTCATCCAGAGCGAGCCATTCCACCAAGGACGGGCGAGTTCGAGCCTCGAGGCTCCCCTGCACCGTGGCCAGGTCCTTGGACTTGGATTTGAGGGCCACCTCGTCCCCATGACCCACCTGAAATGACGGTACGTCCACGACCCGCCCGTTGACCTCCACGTGGCGGTGCCGGACCAGTTGCCGGGCGGCGCTGCGACTCGGTGCGAAACCCATCCTGAAAATCACGTTGTCCAGCCGGACCTCCAGGGAGATGAGCATGTTCTCTCCGGTGATTCCATCCCGCGCGTTCGCCTGCTCGAACAGCGTGCGGAACTGCCTTTCATGCAGTCCGTAAATCCTCTTCACCTTCTGTTTCTCACGAAGCTGGACGGCGTAGTCGGATTGCTTGCGCCTGCGCGCGTGCGCGGGACCGTGCTGACCCGGCGGGTAAGCGCGACGTTCGATGCCGCACTTCTCCGTGTAGCACTTCTGTCCCTTCAAGAAGAGCTTCTGCCCCTCGCGGCGGCAGAGTCGACAAACTGCTCCGGTGTGTCGTGCCATACTGTTTAGACCCTGCGCTTCTTGGGGGGGCGGCATCCGTTATGAGGAAGCGGCGTTACGTCCTGGATCGATTTGATCTGGATTCCTGCGGCCGCCAGGGCTGAAATGGCCGACTCCCGCCCCGAGCCAGGTCCTTGAACGAGTACATCGACCCGCCTGACACCCAGGGCAACGGCCTCCCGGCCACATTGCTCCGCCGCCACCGTCGCGGCAAACGGTGTCGACTTCTTGGAGCCCTTGAAACCGGCCTTTCCAGCGCTGCCCCAAACGACCGTATTTCCAGCCTTATCGGCGATTGTGATCAGCGTGTTGTTGAACGTCGCCTTGATGTGTGCGACGCCTTCCGCCTCGACGACTTTCTTGCTCCGCCTACGCGGCGTTTTCTCATCGGACACTCAGTACCATCCTCACTAACTATTCAAGCCTCGCCTATCCGGATCTCGCCTACTTCTTCGGGGCTATCTTCTTCCCGGCTATTGCACGTCTTTGACCCTTGTGGGTCCGAGCGTTCGTGTGGGTTCGCTGCCCCCGCACCGGAAGTCCGCGCCGATGCCGTAGGCCCCGGTAGCAACCGATGTCCATGAGGCGCTTGATGTTCATGGAGACTTCGGTGCGCAAGGCGCCCTCGACTTTGTAGTTACCCTCGATCTCCTGGCGCAGCTTGTTCACGTCGACATCAGTGAGATCGACCGCACGCCGACTGGGATCTACTCCGGTGTTCTCGAGGATCACTCGCGAACGGGACAGACCGATACCGTATAGGTAGGTCAAAGCGACCTCGATCCGTTTTTCCTTCGGAAGATCCACACCCGCGATTCGTGCCATCCGTCCTTCTTCTCAGTTTATCCCTGGCGCTGTTTATGCCTGGGATTACGACTACAGATAACCCGTACGACTCCCCGCCGACGGACGATTTTGCAGTGTTCACACATCGGTTTGACGCTACTACGCACCTTCATTTTCAGCACCCTGACGTATGTTTGTGGCAGAGCATGTAATGATAGTGGAACAACTAATCACCCTCAAGGCACGGCCCGAACGATCCGAGGTGCTCACGCCGGAGCCTCGGCCGGCGCTGCCGTGAGGACTCGGGGGCCGGCCGCTGTCACGGCCACCGTGTGCTCGAAGTGGGCCGTCGGAGTTCCGTCCTTTGTAACCACGGTCCAGCGATCGCCGAGCACCTGAATCTCGAACGTTCCGCAGGACAACATCGGCTCGATCGCAACCACAATGCCTTCCCGAAGAGCCGGTCCCGTACCGGCTCGACCAAAGTTCGGCACCTGCGGTTCTTCATGCACCTCGCGACCCACGCCGTGGCCTACCAGATCCCTGATAATGCTTAGACCCGTTCCCTCGACCCTGGTCACCACGGCAGCACCGATGTCACCGACAAAACCCGCGAGAACCGTGGCGGACACCGCTCGGTCGAGCGCATCCTCCGTCACCTCCAGGAGGTGCCGCGTCTTCTCGTCGATCTCACCGACCGGGAAGGTCCAGGCAGAGTCGGAGCACCAACCGTCCAATTTTACCCCCACGTCGATCGAGATGATGTCGCCGTCTTCCAGGAACCGGTCGGCCTTGGGAATACCGTGGACGACCTCCTCATTCAATGAGGTACAGACACTTCCTGGAAAGCCATACAGGCCTTTGAACGCGGGCAGTGCACCGGCATGGGAACGGATAAACTCGTCCGCGAAGCTATCGACTTGCAGCGTGGAAATACCCGGTTGAATCCGTGGACGAACTTCAACCAGGAAATCGGCGATGATGGCACCACCTCGAGCGATCACGTCGATCTCTTCGGGACTCTTGAGGTGGATCACTATTCCCCCACTCCCAAAGCCTCACGGACCTTACTCTGTACCTCGTCCGGCCCCTCTTGGCTCGGTACGCGATGCACGACGGCCTTGCTCCCGTCGTAGTATTCGATCAGGGGCTCAGTCTCTCGACGGTACACGTTCAACCGGTTCTGAACCGTGTCTGCGTGATCATCTGCACGGTGGAAGAGCGGAGTCCCATCGACGTCACACACACCGTCCTTCTTGGGCGGAGCGAGGACGGTATTGTAGACAGCCCCACAGGAGGGGCAAGAACGGCGACCGGAGATTCTCTTAGAGAGCACTTCGTCGTCTGCCTCTAGAACGACGACCGTGTCGATGGTGCGACCGAGAGCCTCCAGCATCATGGCGAAGGCCGATGCCTGTGCCTCGGTCCTCGGAAAGCCGTCGAAGATCACGCCAGTCCCGGCGGACAAAGTGCTCAGTTTTTCCTCGACCATTTTGATGATGAGATGATCGGGCACGAGATTCCCAGCGGTCATGTACTGTTGAGCTTGGGTCCCCAAGGGGGTACCGGCATCCTTCGCGGTACGCAGAAGATCCCCCGTAACCACCCTCTCCCATCCCGTCGCATCCGCAAGCAGTACTCCTTGCGTGCCCTTACCGACGCCGGGAGGGCCCAACAGGATCAGGTACATGGCCAAGTCCTCTACCCGTCCACGGATTATACGTAGCGAGACTGACCGCGCATTTTCACGCGGCCCTTCTTCATGAACCCGTCATAGTGGCGCAGTAAGAGGTGTTGCTGAGCTTGCTGGACCGTATCGAGCCCCACGCCCACGACGATCAGCAGGCCCGTACCTCCGAAGAAGAACGTCTGGATGTTGAAGAACCACCAGACCCCGAAAGGCACCAGAGCAACAAGCGCGAGATAGATCGACCCCGGAAGTGTGACGCGGGTCAAGACCCGATCGATGTATTCCGCCGTCCGGGCCCCAGGCTTCACACCCGGGATGAACGCACCTTGCTTCTTCAGGTTCTCAGCCAGATCGACCGGGTTGAAAATGATGGCCGTGTAGAAGTAGGTGAAGAAGACGATTAGCAAACCGTATGTGATGTAGTAGAGCCATCCGGGCTCAAAGATTCGCGCAACTTCAACGAGAATCGGGAATCTTCCGCCCGTGAGCTGCGCAATCGTCCCCGGTACCACGATGAACGACTGCGCGAAAATGATCGGCATGACACCCGCGGAGTTGACGCGAAGGGGAACGAAGCTCTTTTGTCCTTCACGGATACGCCCACGTCCTACCACCTTGCGGGGAATCTGCACGGGAATCTTCCGGGCGCCCATCGTCAACGCTACCACAGCCGCCGTAATCGCCACCAGAACGACGACCAGCATGACCATCGCGAAGATCGTAATCTGTCCTGCAGTGAACGACTCATACGTCCGCGCGACGGCCTGCGGAAAAGTTTCAATGATGGAGAAGAAGATCAGGAGCGACATGCCGTTGCCGATCCCTCGCTCGGTGATCTGCTCACCAAGCCACATCACGAAGATCGCGCCCACCGTGAGGATCACCGTCGTCGTCAGATTGAAGATGAAGCCGGGATCCTCAATCGCCCCTGTGCTGGTGAGGAAGGCGGCGTAGCTGAAGCCCTGAATAACACTCAGGACTACAGTCGTGTAGCGGGTCCACTGAGTTAGTTTCGCCCGACCGTCTTCACCCTCCTTCTGCAGCTTTTCCACCATCGGGAAGACAGCCGCCAGCAATTGGAACATGATGCTGGCCGAGATATACGGCATGATCCCGAGGGCCAAGATTGTGGCCCGGCTCAGGCCACCGCCCACGAACATGTCGTAGATGCCCAAGATTCCGCCGGAGAGCGCTCCGAATTGCTCCCGTAGGATGACCACATTTACGCCAGGTACGGTGATGTGCGCACCAAACCGATAGATGAGGAGAATAACCAGAGTAAAGAGAATTTTCTCTTTGAGCTCCGGAACCCGGAACAAATTCGGGATCGGGTTAGCCATCGCTCTCCGCTTCTTCCTCCGACTCAGCTTCTGGTTCAGGCTCAGCCGCTATCTCCGCCTCATCCTCGGTCTCGGGCTCAGCCTCGGGTTCAGCCTCTGCCTCGGGTTCAGCCGCTGCCTCGGGTTCAGCCGCTACCGCAGGCTCGGCCGCTGCC
>Ga0209019_1001578_pt1 | contig 11300 bp, 8 predicted proteins | sample METZYME_3_300m_FD_187549 | JGI IMG/M metagenome (GOLD analysis project Ga0209019, IMG submission 187549) | Marine microbial communities from oxygen minimum zone in mesopelagic equatorial Pacific - METZYME_3_300m (SPAdes) (version 2) | ecosystem: Environmental > Aquatic > Marine > Oceanic | place... | reverse complement strand
CCTAGCGGCGTAAGTGGATGAATGTCACCATATCCAACAGTTGTTAGAGTAACAATGGCCCAGTAAACACTTTTTGGGATACTTGTATAACCAGCGGCTTCGCCTTCAATTAAGTACATGATTGAGCCTAAAACCACTACTATGTTCATTACTGCAAAAAGGAATATAAATATTTTTCTTTTGCTTGCAATTAATGCTTCCGCTAAATGATTTGCCTCATTCATATATTGAACTAGTTTTAATATTCTAAATATTCTTAATACTCTAAGTATTCTTATCACGGATAAAACTTCTGTGCCAGGCAATAAAACACTTAAGTACGTTGGGATTACTGATAATAAGTCAACAACACCATAAAAGCTAAATACATAGCTTAATGATCTTCTAATACAATACATTCTCAGAAAATATTCTATTGTGAATATTATGGTAAAAACCCATTCTGCAAAATATAAGATTTGTCCATATTGTTGATGGTAATCTGAAACGCTATCTATTAGAACTGTTATTATACTAAGTATAATTACTACAATTAATATTTCATCAAATAATTTTCCAGCTCTGGTATCTGTACCGAAAATTATCGTTTTGATATTTTGTCTTAATCTGCTCATCTAAAACTTGTTGTAACTTACTATCGGTCTGGCAAACAAAAAACCCTGCAGCTAGGCAGGGTTTAATAGTGACTCGGGTGAGACTCGAACTCACGGCCAATGGCTTAAAAGGCCACTGCTCTACCAACTGAGCTACCGAGTCAGAAAAATAATATTCCGTTATTGAGGTATCAAATTACAAATGATTAAATGATAGCTAAAGTGATTAATAGACAATTAATACAATTATTTATTTAAGTTACTTAAATAATAATCATCAAAAGTTGAAAGTAGACTTTCTCTGCCTGAATAAGGTCCTGGACTATATTTTTTTGATTGTATTCCTAGTTGTGATAATTCTGAAATATTCCAGTCTTGTTTATTTGTGTTATCCCAAAATTCAATAGCATCACTTTTTTTATATTGATCATTATTTTTTTGCAAAAACAACCATGAGCAAGTGACTTTACATTCGTTTGTGGATATTGGTAAAACTGTATGATACATTACATAGTCAGGATGGAGACTAATAAGCATATTAGGAAATATAGAATAATAATACACTCGATTAAGATTTATTTTTGATATTCCAGGTAATGGCTTAGAAGACAAATCACCACTTTTAGTTATACTATCCATGTTTTCATTAAGAGTCATAAATCCGCCAAGAAATGGCCCATCGTAAAGATCATTTTTCCCGCTAGTAAAATGATGAATTTTTGCTAGATCTGGATGAATAGTCGGGCAATGGTAACATTCGTTATAATTTTGCATCACTAATTTCCAATTAGCTTTGACAAGATAATCTTTTTTTTCTATTGTTTCGAGTCCAGAAAGTTGCCACTCATCAAACTTATTTTTTATTGGTTCATAGAAAATATCAAATTCTTCAACTTCTTCTGATAGACAAATAAAAATAAAACCTTCCCACTCTTTTATTAATATTTTATATAGTGGGTAGTCTTTTTTTTCAAATTTATCCACATCATCCATATTTGGAGCGCCTACTAGCTTCCCTTCTAAGTTATATGTCCAACCATGATATTTACATTGTACAGTATTAGAAAAACTTCCACGCTCTTCAATACAAATTCTAGTACCACGATGTCTGCAAACATTAAAAAATCCATTTAAAATATTTTTATTGTTACGGATTATAATTATACTTTCACTTCCGATGTCGAACTTTATATAATTCCCTTTTTTACTTACATCATTAGAGCGACCAATACAAAGCCAATTTTTATAAAAAATGTTGTCCAACTCTGAATGAAATATATCATTATCCAAATAATATTTTCTATCAAGAGTCTTTGCATCTTTAATTAACGTTGCTGCTGTCTTATGATATTTATCTATCATATATCTAATATTTTTTTTGCTGCATTATATCCATTTGCCCCGTGTAATCCACCGCCAGGATGAGTTCCGCCACCGCAAATGTATAGATTTTTAATCGGTGTACTGTATTGCGATGAGCTGATAGTTGGACGCATAAACATAAATTGATCTAATGTCATCTCGCCATGATTTAAATTACCTTCTTTTAAACCAAATTCTTTTTCTATATCATAAGGAGATAAAATAAAAGATGATTCAATTAAAGTTGAAAAATTTGGGATAACACTTTCTATTGTTTGAACTGTATTTTTCTCCAAAATAGATTTGGATTGATCATCCCAGATTTGATCACGAAGATTGTAGGGCGCATATTGGACAGTAGCAGAGAGAATGTGTTTATTTCCTAAACTTGAATCCGGGTTTAAAATACTTGGAAAGTTGAAATCAACATAAGGTTTCTCTGATATCTTTCCATATTTAACTGCATCAGAAGCTCGTTCTAATGATTCTATTGTAGGACATATAGAGAAATTTGTTCCCATTTGATCAGGCTCAAGTCCTTCAATTTTAGGAAAACTATTAAGAATAAAAAATATTCTGGCAGTACTGCCTCTATATTTAATGTTATTTAGCTGTGTTAGAAAATTGGGATCAAGGTTTGATATACCTACAAGGTTAATGAAGGTGTTATTTGGATCAAGTCCTGAAACTATTGTATTAGCTTTGATGAGTTCTCCATTATCAAGTATAATACCATCACAACTATTCTGATTTACTTCTATAGATTTTACTTTAGAATTGGTGCGAATTTCTACGTTATGAGATTCTGCAATATTTTTTAATGTATTTGCTAGTTCTACTATTCCTCCTTCTATAAAAAGTGAATTATGGAATACGCCACCTGCGTAAAGGTTTTGATGTAGTAAGTTATATCCAGTTCCAGCAGAATAAGGCCCAAGTGATAGGTGGTTGACTCCAGCAGTAGAGATTGAACTACGTAATAATTCATTTTCAAACCACTCATCCATGAGTTCAGTCATCATCATAGGCACAACTCTTAATAGATCTATTATTCCACGAGAACCTTGTTTTAATAATGGGGACAACATTGGTTTTAGTGAAAAAACATCTGACATTTCTAAGTCAGGAATTTTAGGGGGGATAATCGTATATAACTTTTCTAATAAATTAGATAATCTCTTTATATAGCCAACAAATTCTACCCATTTTACTGAATCTTTATTTGAAAGATTTGCAATAGACTCTACTGTCTTTAATGGATCGCGATTGAAAATGATATGCTCCCCTTTTTTCCCTAATGCTATTCGAACTATATCGGGCTTGATAATTTTCAAACCACGCTCTTCAAGTCTTAGAGTTTTCATTACTCTTGGGTCAAGCCATTTTATAGAGTCATGAATTGCATTACATTTGTATCCATTTTTTAGTTCAATAGTAGAGCATAGACCACCAATTTGCTGACGAGCTTCTAATACCAGAACTTTTTTTCTTTTTTTGCCTAACATTGCTGCGACAACTAAACTATTTATTCCACTTCCAATTACTATTGAATCGTATTTTGACATTATAAGATACCCAGAATTTTTTTAGCTGCCATTTCACCAGGAGAGCCTGTTATTCCTCCTCCAGGATGTGTTCCAGAACCGCATTGGTAATAGTTTCTTATTGGTGTTGTATAGTCTGCCCATCGTACTGCTGGTCTTAAGGAGAATAATTGCTGTATTGTTAATTCTCCATGAAAAATATTACCCTCAGTAAGGCCAAAAGTAGACTCTAGATCTGCTGGTGTAAGCACCTGCCTATGTAGTATAATATCTTTGATATTTGGGGCGTAGTGAGCGAGTGTGTCTACTACGGTATCTCCAAAGGCTTCTCTTTTTTCATCATTCCAGCCACCTTGAATATTATAAGGTGCATATTGTACAAAGCATGACATGACATGTTTTCCAGGTGGGGCCATTTCAGGATCTAGAACAGAAGGAAGAATAATGTCCATAAAAGGCTTTTTTGAAAAGTTTCCATATTTAGCATCATCATAGGCATTTTCTAAATGATCATAGCTTGGGCTGATGGATATAGCGCCGCGTAGGTGATGTCCATTCCCAGGCAAACAGCTAAAATCAGGAAGACCATCTAATGCTAGATTTACTTTTCCGGATGAACCTCGAATACGAAAGTTCTTAATATCTTGGACAAATTCACTAGGAAGTTCATTTTCATTGACTAGGTTTAAGAATGATTGTTTTGGATCTAAACCTGAGATTACAATATCAGAGCGATATTCATCTCCGTTTTCTAAAGCTACGCCAACTGCTTTATTGTTTTTTATAATTATATTCATAACCGATGCTTCTGTTTTGATATCTACACCGAAATGTTCTGCAGATCTAGCAATGGCCATACTCACCTCACCGGTTCCTCCTTTTTGAAATCCCCATGCACGGAATGCACCATCAATATCACCCATATAATGGTGGAGCATAACATATGCAGAACCAGGTGACCTAGGCCCCATAAAGGTTCCAATTATTCCACTTGCGGACATGGTTGCCTTTAGTGGCTCAAATTCAAACCATTCATCTAAAAAATCTGCTGAACTCATTGTCATAAGTTTTGTTAAATATTCAAACTGTTGTGTTGTTAAAGTCTTAACATGATCAAGTAATTTTTTTGTATTAAATAAATCTGATAGAGAAGGTCTAATCGCATTAGGAGCTATAGTCTCTAATATAGGCCTGACTGCCATACCAATTTGACCCATAAGAGGCCCAAAACGTGTATAGGTTTCAGCATCCCGCAAAGAATGTCTAGCAATCTCACGATAGGTTTGATCACTATCTGCGGTTCGAAGTAAATAATCATTTTCTAATGGTGTAAATGTGCTTTCTAAAGGAAGAATTTCTAATCCGAATTTGGGAAGCATAAGTTCTCGTATTACATTTGCTTTCATAAGGCTCACAACATAAGAACATACTGAAAATTTAAAACCTGGAAACACTTCTTCAGTTACTGCTGCTCCACCAAGAATATGTCTTCTTTCTAAGACCAGAACTTTTTTGCCAGCTCGTCCTAGATATGCTGCAGCGGTCAAACCATTATGACCACCTCCGATTACTATTGCATCATAATTATTTAAGCTGGACATGAACGTTTTCTTTCAGGGTTAAAAAAAGGTGTGTTAACAACTCGAGCCCTAGTTGTTTTCTTGAAGTGTTCGATTTTTATTTCAAAGTCTAATATTGTCCCTTTTTTTGAGTATTCACTTTTTACATGAGCTAGTGCTATATATCTTTTTAAGATAGGTGACCATGTACCACTTGTCGCATAACCTATTTGTTCTGAATTATAATAAAGAGGTGTGCTCGTACGCCAAGCAGTAGAAGGTAACCCTGGGGCAAGTCCAACATTTCGATAATGATTTTCAAGTTCAGACCATTCAATTTCGATACCAACGAATTCCCATTCAGGTCCACATTCTAATTCTTTTTTTAAAGCATTTTTTCCAATGAAGTCATCTTTTTTCATTTTAATTGCCCACCCAAGTCCCAGTTCAAATGGAGAAGATTTGCGGGCTTCAATTATTGCATGGCGAGATGATACATAGTCTACATCAAGCAGGATTAATCCTGCTTCTATTCTTGAAATGTCCAAAGCATGTAAACCTGTTGGAGTTATTCCATAAGTATTACCTTTTTCTAATAATAAATCCCAAATCAACAAAGCATTCTCTGGTTGCATCCATATTTCATATCCAAGATCACCAGTGTATCCAGTGCGGGAGATAGATACTGGAATGCCATTAAAGTTTGTGTCCATCATCCAAAAAAACTTTAATCCATTAAGTGAAATTTCTGAGATAGAATTTAAAATCTCCCGTGAATTTGGACCTTGAAGCGCTAGTGCAGCCGTCGTTTCTGAATCATCTATTATTTTAACATTCATGCCCGTAGCCACATGATTAATCCAATCAAGATTAGGTTCTGCACTCGTAATCCTATACCTATTTTCTGATAGTCTCTGAACTGTTCCATCATCTATGACTTTGCCATTCTCATCACACCAGGGGGTATACATTACTTGTCCAACTTTGCATATTTTTATATTTCTTGTAACTAATCTATCTAAAAGATTTAAAGCATCTGGACCTTCAATTAGATATTTTTTTAAAGGAGAAATATCTAATAGTGCAGCTTTTGTTCGGATCGCAAAATATTCGTTCTCATGCGTAAGCTCATAATTTGTAGCTGATAAATATCCAGACCATCTGCGCCATTCTTGAGACTCATTCAATTTTGATGTTCGCTCAAAAAATGGTGAAAGTTTTAACTGTGTATTAGCTGTGAACTGATTGTAGTAACTCATTGACTTATTCTCAGAAATGGGCGTGTCAAACACGTTGGACCGCCTGCGCCTTTTATGGAAATCTCAGTACCGTCATAGGTGTAAACTTCTACATTATTTTTTTCAAGTAATTGTTTTGTTTTCGAGTTGCCACTTATCATGATTGCTTTACGTGGGGCTACTGTTAGCACATTGCATCCCATTGATTCATATTCTTCATCTGGGACATCTATTAGTTCTATATTTCGATCTAGAAGATATTTTCTAAATGATACCGGAAGCAACCTGGAATAAACTAGATACAGATTATGATCAATTGGGCTGAGATTACTCATTAAGTGTAAACAGTCTTGAGGGCCGTTCCAGTGTGGGATTGGCACACTTATTACCGTTTCTACCTGATCAGATAATAAATATCTTAATTGTTCTATACCTTCTTTGTTTGTTCGATAACCTTCTCCAACTGCGATGGTCTTGTCATCAATCCATACTACATCGCCACCTTCAAGAGTACCAGGCGCTTTTATCTTTCCAAGTATTGGTATTTGGATTGATTTAAAAAATTTTTCTATAGTATTTGGCTCTGCTAATCTAGCTTTTTTACCCATGTTGCATATTATTATCCCATTGTTTGAAATAATACATGGGTCATGAGTATATATTGAATCAAGTGATGTTGAGTTATCTTCTGGTAAATAATGTAATTCAATACCAAATGATTTCAACAGACTAACAAATTTTTCATAATCAAGAATTGCTTTATTGAAATTTGGTGCTTCAGAATAATTAAGCTCAAGGTATTGTTTATCAATTATTTCTTGATTGATAAAAGAATTTCTTGGATGTTTTAAAAGAATTTTTTTGATTGGATCAACCATAAATACTATTCTCTTATTTTATAGTTTGCAAATATCTGTTTTTTGATTTTTCAATAAACTGTAGCAGTTCTATTCTCCTCTGAATAATTTCAAATATTAGTGATCTTTTTTTATAAAAAATGGACAAGAACTTAACATGCTGTTTGTATTTATTTATGTTTTTACTGTAATACAATGCAAAGTCACCAGATGGAATTAAGCTAGATATAAATAGAATTGTTAGAAAAATATTTTGCGTTAGTTTCCAGATAAATGTTATTGAGACTGCATAATAAAAAACAAAAAAGATGAAACCATAAATAAGCTTCCAGCTTGCTTCTTCAGACTGGTCTTTATTAGTGATTTCTACTAATACTCGCGGAAGGATGTAAGGGATGTAATTTGTAATAATCCCCCAAATAAATAATGGCGATCCAATTACAAGAAATAAGATGGTTTTGGTCTTTCCCCATCCTCTTTTTTCTTGCCTAACTGGGTCTAAGAATTCATCTCTGATATCCAATTGTTTTAATAGATCTATATATTCATTTAATTTTTCTCGAAATTCAATAATGAGAGCAAGTTCATTATCTTTATACCATTGAACGGCATCTGTTAATATTTTTGAAATAATAAAGTCATCATTTTTATTATCTACCTCCATGCCAAGCTCTGTCATAAGTTCCATTTTATATATTAATTCTAAGCCTTGGACGATGTCTTCAATCTGATCCGTTTGATAATAATTTGTTAGGTTATTTAATGATTTCTCAATAATTAAAGTAACCTTTTTTACAGTTTCTACTTCATTTCTTTTATACTCTTTTTCAAACTTGCTTAGCTCTATGGGGCTACCAAAACGGATCATAATATTGCTTCTGAATCGCACTTGGTCTGAGTAGCTCAACCCAATTGGTATGATAACGATATTTAAAGCAAAATCATTCTTCAATTCTGCTTCTAGACCAATTCTTGCTGCTCCGGTTTTTATTTTTCCCAGTACACGTTTTCCAACGGATATACCTTCAGGAAAAATCAAAAAGGCTCCATTATTTTCAAGTATTCTATAGCCCTTATTAAAGCTATTTACATTTCCTCCCATGTTTTCTTTATCATCAATTTTTCTATATACAGGTACAAGGTTAAGCCTGGTCAGAATACGTTTTTTTAATGGTGAATTAAATAAAGTACTTTTAGCAAAAAAGTATAGTTGTCTGGGACAATAGGAACCTATAATTAATGGATCCATAAAAAAATTCGGATGGTTTGCAACAAAAATGATAGGACTTGTATTAGGAACTATTTGCTTATTTTGTATTGAGATTTGATTAAAAAATAACTTTATTGCCAATACAGAAATCTTGTGTATCAGAGAATAAAACAATAGATATTAGTTTAATGATTCCATGGCAGAGTATCTAGATCAACATTTCCACCAGTAAGAATTAGACCGATCCTTTTATTATAAAATTGTTCATTTTTAATCAATAATGCGGCTAACACGATTGAACACGAGGGCTCTATAATAATTTTTAATCTTTGCCAAATCATGCGCATAGATTGAATTATCATTTCTTCAGAAACAAGTATAATACCATCAACATATTTTTGAATAATTGGAAAAGTAATTGTCCCTACTTGGGCGCGTAAGCCATCGGCAATAGTATCAGTTGTTTTATTGAATACGATTTTTTTGTTTTTTATTGATCGGTAAGCATCATCTGCGTTCTTTGGTTCGGCACCATATACTTTTATGTTAGGGTTAATATTTTTTGCTGCTAATAAAGTTCCGGCTAGCAGACCTCCACCGCTTACTGGGGCAATAATAACATCGAGATCAGGAATTGATTCTAGAAGTTCTTTAGCTGCTGTACCTTGTCCAGCGATAATTTTTTCATCATTATAAGGATGGACAATGGTAGCGGCAGTTTCTTGAACCATTTTTTTTAAAGTGTTTTCTCTGGCTTTTATATTTGGTTCACAGAATATAATCTCTCCTCCATATCTTTGTACATTATCCACTTTGAACTTTGGGCTATTATCTGGCATTATTACCTTAATACTTGCACCTAGCTTACTTGCGGCTGATGAAACTGCTGCGCCATGATTTCCCGATGATGTTGTGATGACACCATTCGTTAATTGCTTTTTTGAAAGCTGTAAAATTGTGTTTGTTGCGCCTCTAATTTTAAATGAGCCGGTCTTTTGAAAATTATCACATTTAAAAAATATGCTGGTCTTTGTCTCCGTATTTATATTCTCGCACGTAAGTATTGGTGTATTATGAATAAAATTTGAAATTCTATGATGGGCAGATTTAATATGTTTAAAGTTTACCATAACAAGAAGTTAATATTAAATAATCAGGTATATTTTATACTTAAGAGATCGTTTAAAAAATATCTAAAATGAAAGAAGTAGCTATGAATGGAAATAAATCTATACACATGAGCAGTAAAGAATTTAGGCAGTATGGACACTCGGTTATTGATTGGATTGCAGATTATTATGATAATATTGAACAGTATCCAGTGAAATCAAACGTTAACCCCGGAGATATTAGATCAAGCCTTGAAAAGAATCCTCCTAAAACAGGTGTATCAATGGATCATATATTAAAGGATATTGATAGGTTAATAATGCCCGGCATAACCCACTGGCAGTCTCCTAAATTTTTTGGATATTTTCCTACAAATACTAGTGGACCTTCTATTCTTGCTGACCTTATTTCAAGCGGTTTAGGTGTTAATGGTATGCTGTGGGAAACTAGTCCAGCTTGTACAGAGTTAGAAACTCATGTCCTTGATTGGATAGCTGATATGCTCAGTCTCCCAGATCATTTTAAGTCTAAAAATGATGGGGGAGGAGTAATACAAGATACTGCATCTAGCGCATCATTATGTGCCATGATTGCAGCACGAGAGAAAAAAAACAAAGGGAATTCAAATTTATTTGGATCAAGAGAAAACCTTGTGGTATATGCTTCTTCACAAACTCACTCTTCCATTGAAAAAGCAGCTAAGATTGCAGGAATTGGATCAAATAATATAAGGTATATAGAAGTAAATAATGATTTTTCTATGAATATTTCTAGCTTAAAAAAGCAAATCATTAAAGATATTGGGGAGGGTTATATCCCTTTTTTTGTTTGTGCTACAATTGGTACAACATCTAGCAATGCAATTGACTCGGTGAACGATATAGGTAAGATTTGCGCTCAATATAAATTATGGATGCATGTTGATGCGGCCATGGCTGGTACTGCTGCTTTATGTCCAGAATATCAATATATGCAAGAAGGTTTAATATATGCTGATAGTTATTTGTTTAACCCTCATAAATGGATGCTAACAAACTTTGATTGTTCATGTTTGTTTATAAAAAATAGAGATCATTTAGTTAATGCTTTAAGTATTATGCCTGAATACCTAAAGACAAAATTCTCGAAAACGACTAAGGTCATTGACTATCGTGATTGGCAAATACCTCTTGGTAGGCGGTTTAGGTCTCTAAAATTATGGGCTGTAATTCGATATTATGGAATCAATGGATTACAGAATTATGTTCGAAATCATATTGATTTAACTCAGGAGTTTTTATCATGGATAAAAAATGATGAAAGGTTTGAGATAATAGCACCAGCTCCATTGAATCTAGTATGCTTTAGAGCAAGAGGAAGTGATAGGCTAAATGAAGAATTACTACAATATATAAACAATACTGGGGAAATATTTATCACACACACAAAGCTTAATGATTTATTTACTCTTCGATTTTGTATTGGGCAAACTCATACTGATATTGACCATATAAAATTAGCTTGGGAATTGATTAAAGATGGATTAGAAAGAGTAAAGAAATAATATCAAATAAAAAATTATTCTTTTATACTGCCTTCAACACATACAGTTTTAAAGCCGCCTCTGATATTATAGATAGTAGTAACCTGCATTTTTTTTGTTTTTAGGATTGAACTGAGGTCATCGTAAATACGCTTTGTAACAGCTTCCTGGTAAATACCAACGTTTCGAAAACTAGTGAAGTAATATTTCAACGATTTTAGTTCAACGCATTTCCCTCCAGTGGGAAAATATTCAATTTTTACTTTTGCTATATCTGGGAGGCCGCTAAATGGACATACAGCACT
>Ga0209019_1001569_pt1 | contig 11329 bp, 8 predicted proteins | sample METZYME_3_300m_FD_187549 | JGI IMG/M metagenome (GOLD analysis project Ga0209019, IMG submission 187549) | Marine microbial communities from oxygen minimum zone in mesopelagic equatorial Pacific - METZYME_3_300m (SPAdes) (version 2) | ecosystem: Environmental > Aquatic > Marine > Oceanic | place... | reverse complement strand
TTTCATTTCCGCGATGGATGATAATCATGCTGTGATGTTAGTCCGCGAACACCTAAGAAAACACGCACCTAGGGGAAACTCGATTATTAAGGGGATAGAAAAAAAATCAGATTAACGTAGAGGTAGGGGGGAGAGTCGCAATTTGTCGATTACCTTTTTAAGGTGATTGCCTCTTTAAAATCCATTCAGCTCCTCTGGGTGGATTTTTTCACTAAAATTTGATGTTATTGAATCTTAAATCAAAAGCAATAACACTTCTTCTTTTTATTGGTGTCATTTGCCCTACGTTTGTTTGTGCCGATGATTTTGAAGATGCGATAAATGCTGTCAATAGTCACAACTATAAAACAGCTTTTAAAAAGATTGTGCCACTTGCGGAAAAAGGCCAGGCTGCGGCGCAACTTATTTTAGGTATGATGTATTTTAAGGGAACAGGTGTTGAGGAAAATATTGTTGAAGCTGATAAATGGTTGCTTATTTCGGAAAAACTAGGGCAGGAAGCAGGAAAGAAAAACCGCATCTTTGTCGAACGGCAAATGAATAACGATCAAAAAGTTAAAGCTCACCGGCTCGCAGAAGGTTGGCTGAAAAAACGATGAACAATGGTAATCGATCCTCAACCCCATGAAGAAGAAAAAGTTTCCCCCGCAAAACCCAGCGGGCTGGAAATGATTCTAATTATTGTATTTCTTATGTTCGTTGCCTGGGGCACATATGAATTCGGGATTTGGGTTGTTAAGGATGGTGGTAAAACTCCACAAGAAAAAGAACAAAATTTCTGATGCCATTATGCACCTTCCTAAGGTTTGCTCTACGAATAATACTCCTTTTAAGGACTTACCCTCTCTTTACTTCCCCTTCAAAAACTTTCTAGCTTCTTTTAATTCAGGTAATTCAGTGCTGGCGTTTTTTAATTGATGGACCAATTGTTGGTAGCTTTCAATGGCAGTTTCTCTATTTCTATTTGCATTAGAAGCATGGGCGATACCCACAAGTGAGCGAATCCTATTAGGGTGCCGCAAAAGGGAAATATAAAATTTTTCCTGCGCCTGAACGGGTTTGTTGGCTTTCAAGTAAACTTCCCCAAGTAACTCATAAGAGGGCTTGAGAATGCGTGGGGGACCCGATGGAGCGGGTAATTTTTCTTCTATCAAGGTTGCTTTTTTCGCAAGTTTTATTGCTGTCTCAAAATCTTTTTGATAAAGCTTTATTGCCGCTTGGATTTCAAGTTCCCACACTTCCAAATTTTCAATACGTTTGAAATAGTTTTCACGAAATCCTTTTTCTCTAAGGGCCCTTAAATATGAAAGATGTTCTTCCGCTATTTCAATTTTTCCCTGATTAGCGGCAGAAAACCCAAGGATAAAATGATACGCAGCCTTTGAAAATATTTTGGGTTGCCATCCCTCGGGCGGAGGAAACTTTTCTATCAATTCCCATTGCTCGGTTTCAATAACAGAAGCCGAAAGCATACGGTGATAATATTTACCGGCCCGGAAGTTAGATTTTGAATTAATCCCGTTCCGCATATCCTGTTGCTGAATGTTAAAAATAGATTCGGCTTTTTTTAGACGCCCTTGTTGCAGATATGAATAATGTAACCATTGTAGGCTGTGATAATCTCGCTCACTTAAAGGAAGGTTTTGTTTTTTCACCCATTCTACAGAAGTATGCCAACCGTTTATGTTAGACGTTACCGCCTCTGACCACATGCCAAGTTGCACAAAAATATGTGCGGGCATGTGTTGCGCATGGTGCGAAGCAGGTGCAATTTTGGCGTAACGTTTAGCTGATGGAAGGGCAAGCCGAGCCAGTTTGGGACTATCAAAGGCATGAATCGCGTAATGAGCGGCACATGGATGGTTGGGATTTTTCTGAAAAACATCAAGAGCAATAGAACCCGCTTCAACCTGAAGTCTTAATTTGTCGATCGTATTTATGGACACACCCAGTATGGACAAACTATAAAAACAAGCTGCCTCAAGATCGTCAGGATATTTATGATAAATATTTTTCATGGCTCGGGAATAGGCTTTATCCCGCATGCGCTTTTCGCCATCGCCAAAGAGAAGTCGGGCGGCATGAATATAGTCCCACTCTCTCTGGGTTAACTCTGAGGAGCCGGAAATTTTTGCAAGGGCTTCTTTTGCAGATTTTTTATATTGATCTTCCCACAGAGGATGGTTGTGCGCCATGGCCAGGCCCCAATAACCCATTGCAAAATCAGGATCAATCACTATAGATTGTTCAAAGGCCTTTAAAGCTTCTGCATACCAAAATGAGTGTAGGGCTGCGATACCACGAATAAAATGGTGTTGAACTTTCATAGAACCCGAGGTTGGAAAATGAACAGCCCCAAGTTTAGACTGTAAATCGGAAGCCTGTGCAAGATGGCCTGAATTCAATGCGATTGCAATTAATAAAAAAGTAGCCCGAAGCATGCTGCAACCTTTCTTTAGGATAATGAGTTATTACAAATTTTACCATAAACTGGCATTCTAAATAGAAGGCAGGAGATGGTTTTTGGGATAGGAAACAAAAGAATCTGGCGAGTATAATGAAGCTCCCTATTTAAAACCTAATTAAAAAATGCCATTAATATATTTCAGTTCGAGTACCCTCTCTGCAGAAACCATTTCAAATAAAATTGCTTCTCAAATCCAGTCTTATTTAGAAGCGCAATACATAATTCCAAGTTATGACCAGGAATTTTCAAAACAAAAAATTAGAGAAAACATGGAAAGTTGCGATGTTTTGATTGTCGTTTGTGCCGACCCATATTCACAAGATGAAGATGTTTCTGCCTACAACCTTATTGATAATAAGCGAATCCGTTTTGAAATTGTATCTGCGATGAACCAGGATATTTTAATTATTCCTGTATTGATCGATGACGCAAAATTGCCAGAAAAAGACAACGTTCCTGGTGCGTTAAAGAAGTTAATCGATTGCAGGTCCCATCGTTTGCGAACTATTTTTTGGGATGAGGACCTAGAAGATCTTCTTGAGCACTTGGACGAAGAACTAAGCTTTATTAAGGAGGTACAAGAAAAGCTAACGGATTCAGTGGAGGTTAATTATCAGCGTTTGGCAGAATTAGATGGTCGACACCTTCAAAAGGATAAAGTAGATTTAGAGTCGTCTGACTTTATGCAAGTGCGAAAGATGATTGAAGCAGAAACTATTTTTTTACAAAAAGCGCGTGGGATCGGGGACAGAAGTGCAGAAAAAAATGCATTGTCAGCACTCGGACTAGCCTATTCTCGATTGGGGCAAACTCGAAAAGCAATTCAATATTTCCAGGAACAATTAAATGTTTCTCAGGAGTTGGGATATTTCGAAGAAGTGTGTGGTCTACTTGCAAACTTGGGTGATGCCTATGCGGTTTCCGGAAATATAGACCGAGCAAAAAGTTATTATGAGGAACAACGAGTTCTTGCAGAGTCTAAAGGATTACATACTTATGTGGGAACATCCTATAACGGACTTGGATTTGTGTTTGTAAAACAGGACAAAATTGAACAGGCAATAGATTGTTACTTGAAAGCTCTTGAAAGTTACCGCGAGTTGAAAGATCATGACAAGCAATTGGAGTTACTGGTTGGGATTGGCCTAAATTACCGGAAACTGGAGCATTGGGAAAAAGCAATAGAATGTCTAGAACAGGCTTTGAAGATCGCTAAGTATATTGAAAATAGAAAAGAAGAAATTCATATACGTGTGGATTTGGCAGAGGCCTTGTTCAAATTAGAAAAACAAGACCTTGCCATTGCACAAATTGATCAAGCCGAAGAGGACCTAAAAATTATTCAGACTCCTTGGTCTGCGTCTTTAATGCGGCGAATAGAACTACTGCAAAACCTATGACAGAGGAGAGAAACTGAGAACACATATCAATTTTTCAATGTCTTACAAGAAAATCGGGGAAATATACTTTAATCACAGTATTTAAATTTTGCTATATCACCATAAACAAACTAACATGCCCCGTTTGTCTTTTACTAAAGTGAAGTTATTGACCGGAGATTAGGTGTGATAATTTTCAGGATCGTTATTCTAGGGAGTGGTTATGTTTAATTTTAAAGATATGACAATAGGAAAAAAAGTTGGTTTTGGTTTTGGATTCATGATCCTGGTTTTAATGGGAGTAGTGTTGCTCACCATTCAAAAAGTGAGAACCATGGAGACAATCACTAAAAGGGTTGTCGAACTTCGAACTCCCACAGCTCATGCCAGTCTTATGATGTTAAATGGTATCAACCATTCACTGGCTTCTCTGCGTGGATGGATTATTCTTGGAGACCAAAAATTCCAGAAAGAACGATCGATTGCTTGGGAAGAGCAAATCAATCCATCCTTAAACCTGATGCATGGGCTTGCTCCTAACTGGACAGATTCAGAAAATAAAACCCGGTTAAAATCTATCGAAAAAGAAATCAATAACTTTAAAACGGTTCAGCAGAAGATTGAAGATATGGCGCAAACCTCAGAAAATTCTCCTGCACAAAAAATTCTATTCGTACAAGCGGAACCCTTAGAGAAATCGATTGTGGCTACCGTCTCTAAAATGATCGGGAAGGAAATTAAAGACAACAAAACTCCCCAAAATAAACAGCTGATAGAAATCCTTGCCAATATAGAAACTACAACCAGCCTGGCTTTAGAAAGAGCGGATGAGTTTTTGTTATCCGGTAAAAAGGAATTCAAAAAAGAATCCCTGGACAACTGGAAAAAAAATATTGCGTATATGGGTGTATTAAAGAACTATAAAAACAAATTAAATAAAGAGCAGACGAAGAATTTTGAATCCCTGCAAGTCAAACTTCATCAGTTCGGTCCTTTGTTAGAAGAGATTATTCGTATTCGTTCAGGAACAGATTGGAACCTAGCCAATCATTGGGTGAAAACCGATGCCGCTCCCGTAGCGTTTCGAATTAAGGAACTATTGCAAGAAATGACTTCAGTTCAGGAGGAATTGTTAGAAAGTGATGTTGCGGAGATTTCCAGAAAAACTCATTTTTTGATAGTTCTTTTAGTGGCATTGTTTTTCTCGGCTGTGTTGATCAGCGGCGTGTTGGGAGCAAACATCACTAGTTCAATCAGCAAGCCAATCCTGGATGTTTGTAAACTGGCAGATGAAATCGCTCATGGAAATCATACGAAAAAACGCCTACCCATTTTTTCTGGAAATGAATTGGGTACCCTAAGCCAAAGTTTTAATCAGCTTTTAGATAGGTTGCAGGAAGAAAAGCGAACATAAAGATTAACCCATTGAAAAAATTGTTTTCGAGATATTAGTAGAATCACTCATCGATGGATGTCGTTCTTTCTCGCACTGATAACTCAAGACCGTTTTCTTTGAATTTCTTTACCCATTCGTCAACCTTTGACATGACCCTACGGTCCACAAGTTTCGTTTCTGTTATATCCAGCGTGACCCGCTTCCCATTTTTAAAAAAACGCTGGAGATGCTTTCGTAAAGGAATCCACGAACTAAAAACAATGGAACCGCGTAAAAAAATTGTGACAGACTGATCCGTTTCAGGAACGATCTTCGCATTCAAGCTAAAGATAGAGCCCCCACGAATAAAGTGGATGACAATTCTGACCCCAATTCCAATTAATAATCCCTTCAGAAGATCTGTAGCAAGTACACCAAATATGGTTGACACAAAAACTATAAACTGGTCTTTTCCCTCGCGATATACAGACATAAACTCATGGGGAGAAGCCAGACGATATCCTGTGATTACTAATAACGCCGCCAAGGCAGCTAAAGGTATTTGATTAATGACACCTGGGATCAAGGCAACGCAGAGAAGTAAAAACATGCCGTGATAAAAATTTGCAAAACGGGTTCTTGCTCCATTATCAATATTGGCCTTACTTCGAACAATTTCAGAAATCATTGGTAACCCACCAATGAAAGCCGAAAGGGTATTTGCTGTCCCAGTGGCTAACAAGTCTCGATCCAAATTTGTTTTTCTACCCCAGGGATCGATACCATCAATAGCCTTTGCACTTAGAATGCCTTCCAAAGTTCCAATGATCGCAAATAAAATCGTATATTTAATTCCAGTTTCCGTAGTTATTCCTGAAAAATCAGGAAAAGTTACGGCATTTAGTAAATTACCAGGTACATTGACTAAAAAGTTTTTGCCTAATTCGTAGGTTTGATTATTGAACGTATAAGATCCCTCAACCCCAATCGCCAAAAATATTCCCAATGGAACAGTTATGAATAGCATCAGCATGGGGGCAGGAATAACTTTCAATTTGGGATTTTTAATATAGCCATAAGCCAAAACAATGATAATACCGATTATTCCGATTATTCCTACTTTGGGGTTCATGTTTATTAAAAATGAAGGTATACCAGCGAGCAATTCCAGAGGAGAGCCCTGTGGATTCAACCCCATCAATACAGGAAACTGTTTTGAGATAATGATAATTCCAATGGAAGCTAGTAAACCGTGAATCGCCGCTTGCGGAACAAGTTTTATAAAGATTCCTGCACGAAAGAGTCCGAGGATAATTTGGTATACGCCGGCTACAACTCCAACACCCAGCGCCAAACGATAGGCCTGAAAGTCCTTCGCAGGGTCCTCCCCTCCTGTAAAACCAAAATCCTGAACGCAACCCAATGCAATAACGATCAAACCAGCAGCAGGTCCCTTAATTGTAAGTTCTGAATTACTAATGAAGGTGGCAAACAGACCGCCAATAATTGCAGTAAATATGCCGGCCACTGCAGGATATCCTGAAGCCAGAGAAATTCCCAAGCACAACGGTAAGGCAATAAGAAAAACTAAAAATCCCGAGAGGATATCGTGCTTAGCATGGGTTTTAAAACCCTTTAGATTCCCTTTAGGTGTTTCAGTAGATTCGGATGATATATTCATGGATATTATTTCTTATTGTTTAACTTGAAACTTGCCCACTAAAAACAAATCCATACTATTTTAATAAATAACAGGAAAAAGTTAATTTTTTATAAAGAAAAAATTTATCTAAAGCCTAAAACGGAAGTTGAGATACTTCATCAACTTGCAATCCTGTTGTTTGGTGGATGAGGTGAATCACACTCGCATCCATCATCTCCATAAATGGTCCTGGATATAACCCTATAAATAACAATAGTATTGCCAGTGGAATTAGCGTAGCCAATTCCCGATTCGATAAATCTGAGAGCACTTTGGCGGCTTCTGTCTTTGGCTCTCCCAAGACCACCCTTTGTAACATCCACAACATATAGGCTGCAGCTAAAAGTATTCCGCCCATAGAGATAAGAACCATTGCGAAGCTAGCATAGGAGGTACCTACTAAGACTAAAAATTCGCCAATAAAATTACAGGTGCCTGGCAGTCCAAAGGTGGCGACTGAAAACAAAAAGAACAATGCAACAAATCTTGGCATGGGTTTATGCAAACCACCGTAGTCAGAAATCGCGCGACTGTGAGTGCGGTCGTACAATTGTCCTACACAAATAAATAAGGCTGCAGTAGTTACCCCATGATTAAACATTTGCAAGACGGCCCCCTGGATTCCCTGGTTATTGAAAACAAAAATTCCGAGAGTAACAAAACCCATGTGGGAAATGGAAGAGTAGGCTACGAGCTTTTTAAGATCTGATTGAGCTAAAGCCATGAGCCCACCGTAAATGATGGCTGCAACCGACAGCCATAAAATGAACGATTCAAAATAAATAGAAGCTTCGGGGAAAAGAGGTAAGCAGATTCGCAACAACCCGTAGGCTCCCATCTTGGATAATGCCCCAGCTAAAATAACGCTGCCTGCGGTGGGTGATTCAGCATAAGCACCCGGCAACCAAGCATGAAAAGGAATCATGGGAACTTTAATAGCAAAGGCCAGAAAAAATGCGAGAAATAACCAGTATTGAGTAGAGGTGTTAAATGCATGATCTGATAACGCCACTAGATCAAATGTTTGTCCACCCTGAACATAGAGACCCAATATGGCCAATAAGAGAAGAAGGCCACCACCAAAACTATACAGAACAAATTTCAAGCCAGCAGAGCTTCGACCCGAACCTCCCCATACAACCATTAAAAAATACGCACACACCATCGTGAGTTCCCAAAAAATGTAGAAGAACACCAAATCCAAGGAAAGAAACACACCAAGTGTGGCTACCTCTAACAAGAGAATGAGGATCATAAAAACATGCAGATTTGTTTTGATGGTGTTGCAAGAGCACAAAACGGCAATGGGAGTCAGTAAGGTAGTCAAGACAACCATGATGAGGCTGATGCCGTCAATACCCAAGGCATACTGAACCTTTAGCGTTGGCATTAATTCAAATCGTTCAACAAACTGCATATCGGCTTTTGCAAAATCGAACTGCATCCAGACGATTACCGATAAGAAAAAGGTAAGAAGTGAGCTGGCCAAGGCGACAAGATTGACCATTTTTCGGTCTCGGATACAGCTTAAGACTCCAATTCCCAAAACAGGAAATATAAGCAGCCAACTCAGAAGGTGATTTAAAAGCATCGAATCAATAAATCCTTAAGTTCAAAAAAAAATTCCAGCAATCTTGCGTTTAGCTCAAAATATAAAGAAGGCCCATGGTAAATACGAAACCAAAAATCAACAAGAGAATGTTGTGTCCAATAAAGCGCGGTTTGGCTAAGGCTAACATGTCGCCCAAAGCCATAGTCTGCCTACTGAATTTTTCCATACTCTGTCTTATTTCTCTCGTCTCAGCTGATCGAGAAAATCTTTGGGCCAACCGGATGATAGGATGTACGATATACGCATCATAAATCTCATCAATGTAGAATTTATTCCAGAATAAGACATACAACCATGTCTTCCTTTCGTCTGCCTTGGTTGCCTGACGCTGAAGTTGAGACTGTGAATAGGCAAAAACCCAACCGGCGATAGCCACTCCTAAAGCAACCAAAAGCCAAACCTGAAACCTTGCTTCATCGGATCCTTCAAGCAACGAAACACCTGGAAGCGCTAAACCTGGAGCCAGAAAGCCTGCGAACCAATTCCAAAACATGGTTAACATGATCCCTAGCAATAGAGTAGTTATGAGAAGACCAATCAAAATAGAACTATTAAAAAACTTTGGCTGAATGGAATGATTCTTAGAATTAGGCTGGTCTGAAGTCGGCCAATAGGTTTTAGGCCCCTGATTGAATAACGACGTTATACTTCGGAAAAGATAAACCGAAGTCATAAAGACCGTGATCAAACCGATGATCCGGAAACCGATTGTTGCAGAGGCAAACCCCGTAATACCCCACAAATTCTCATACGAACCAGAAAACAATATAAAGGGTGGCAGGCAGGCTAATAGTAAAGCTCCGATATGCAAAACTCCCACGCCCCGAGGCGAATGGTTTATATGGTCTCTGTGCCCATGGCCCGGTTCTACTGATCGAAGCGAATTGCCAGTGGACAGGAAAAAGAAGGCTTTATAACACCCATGTGCAAGCAGGTGAAAAATGGATACCAAAAAAGCTCCTAACCCACAGGTCATAATCATGAAACCTATTTGGCTGATTGTGGAATACGCTAAAATCTTTTTGATGTCAGACTGGGTCATAGAAATAATGCCAGCAAACACTGCTGTCGTGGCTCCAATCACCGCAATAAATGTCATCGCCACAGGAGAAAGAACAATCAATGGACTCAATCGCACTAACAAAAACGGACCCGCATTCACCATGGTTGCAGCATGAATTAATGCAGACACAGGTGTGGGAGCTTCCATAGCAAACGGCAACCACACATGAAATGGAATCTGTGCGGATTTACCCATCGCACCTGTAAATAAAAGCAGTGAAATAAGTGTGACAGATCGAATATGAAGATCAAGACCCACCCATGCGAGGACATTTACTGTATCTTCGGCCATGGCCGGAGCCAGTTCCAAAATCTGAGGAATATCGAGTGTCCCAAATGTGCTAAACGCAAAAATCACACCCAGACCAAATCCTACATCAGCTACGGCATTGACCAAAAACGCTTTGGTCGCAGCTTGTCCAGCTGACTTTCTAGCTGCCGCATGAGAAATCAGCAGATAGGAACAGAGCCCCATGACCTCCCAAAAAATATAAAGCATAAGCAGGTTGCGACTCATTACCAGCATGAGCATGGAAAAAGTAAAGAGTGCAGTCACCGCGAAGAATTGGTTGTATTTAGGATCACCGATCATATATCGAGAGGAGTAGACATGGACCACACCACTGACACCAGATACCAAAAGCAGAAGCAGCACAGTCAACTGATCGATATACAAACCTAGGTCAATCGTTAAATTCCCAGAATCCAGCAGAGTATAAAGCGGCACTTCAATCGGGCCATTGTTCAAAACCTGAACAAAAGCGAGGATCGACAATATAAAAGAGCCTGTAATTGCTGGGATCCCTATTTTATGACTATCGTTTGGAAACCGGCTACCACCCAACGCAAGTACAACAAACGCCAATAAAGGGAGAAGCGGGATAAAGATATACACAAATTCCATCACGAACCATTCACTTTAGTTAAAGAAATTAAAATCCCTTCGGGATAACCGATTCAAAAATTAACCCCATCACAAGATCACTTCCCAATCCCAACGCTATAATTCCGAAAGTCAGAACGCCCAAACTCAACTTTATGGGAAAGGGCGTCTCGAGAAAATTAGGTTCAACTGGCAGAAGGGGTTTAGCCCACACACGTTGAAACATTCGAAAGAAATACAAGGCGGTCAGCATACTCGAGACCAAAATAGCAACAACAGCAAAGTATTTCTCAGCCTCCAATGCACCGACGACCAAGTGCCATTTTCCAAAAAAACCAGCAGTCGGAGGAATACCTACCATGGACAATGCCGAGATAAGCAATGCAACCAACACCCATGGCATGTTTCGTCGCAATCGCGCAAGGTCTGTAACTGTAAGCGCACCACATTGATAGAACGCGGCTCCAGCCACGCCAAATAGTGCGGCTTTCATCAAGGTATCTGCCAAGACGTAAAACAATCCTCCAGCAAATCCTGTTTCAGTACCCAGACTGAAACCCAACATAAATAACCCCATAGAGGAAACGCTAGAATACGCCAACATACGTTTAAAATTTTCTTGCCAAATTGCAAGATAAGCTCCAACAATCGCCGCCACAGCACCGATCCAGCCAAGTACTACCAAGATTGGGATTTGTGTGCTCAACGCTTCCATGCCAAAAACCCAAAAGGCAATACGGACGAAAGCATATAATGGAACTTTCGTCACCACCGAGGTCAGTAAAGGAGTGCAAGAGTTCGGTGCGTAGGTATATGCATCGGGCAACCATCCATGTAATGGGAATAATC
>Ga0209019_1001560_pt1 | contig 11371 bp, 12 predicted proteins | sample METZYME_3_300m_FD_187549 | JGI IMG/M metagenome (GOLD analysis project Ga0209019, IMG submission 187549) | Marine microbial communities from oxygen minimum zone in mesopelagic equatorial Pacific - METZYME_3_300m (SPAdes) (version 2) | ecosystem: Environmental > Aquatic > Marine > Oceanic... | reverse complement strand
AATCCATTCTACTGTATCAATCGACCACATAATTTTCTTTTTGTAATTTTACTTTTTTAGTTACATTTGCTTTATTAAACTCTGTTACCATATCGTCATCGATGCTATTAATATAATTTACAATATGAATATCTAAAAATTCTTTGTAATCTTGTTTCCGTTTATTGTCTAATGTTATAACAGATTTTTTAAAACATTTAATATCATTATGTTGTCTTATAGTTCCTATTGTTTTATCTATAATTGCAATGACATCACTTGCTTTAGATTTAGACCATCCTACTTTGTCTAATTCATATTCGTAAATTTTAACATATTCTTCTCGAGCTTCTAATAATAATTCGTCAGATAATACTTTTATATTATATTCACTATTTTCAGGACGTAATTTAGTTTGAAACGTTGTACTCATTAATTTAAATATAATTTCTAACATTTTTGGTTCATCAAATAAAGAATCACCTAATCTAATTTTAAAAATTTTTCTTGCTAAATTTAAATTATGCCACCATAATTTTGGTAAACAAAAAATATTTAATGCATTTACAACCGTATTAATATTAGCATTAAATCTTATTTTAGATAGATAAGGATAAAGAATTTCATTATTGCGTTTAAATTCTATTATATTATTTTTATGTGCAAAAACTGATTCCATTAAATAAGTTAATCGTTTTACTATATTTTCCCATTTATAAGGCCACCGCATATATGAATAACTATCATTAAACCCATCCATACTCATTGTAACATCTAGCCATGAAAATTTCATTAATTTTTCTAATATTCCATCATTAAATGTAGATCCATTGGTTGTTATAAACAATATTTTATCAGTATAATTATTATTAATACAAAAATCTATAAACATTTTAAAATCATCATTTATAGTAGGTTCGCCTCCAGTAAATTTCATAATTTCCAAACCTTGAGCCAACTTTTTTAATTCTGGAAGTAACGATTTTTTATTAGCAATAACACCGGTTGTCTTATCGACAAATAATTCATTATTATCAGCAAGCATTGTAGGGTCATCTTTAAGTCTATAATTTCTAGGAATATGTTTATTATTACGCAACTCATAAGCACTTTGCCATACCAAACTACTATCAGTTGGATGACAAATTCTACATCCAAAATTACACTTATTATCAAATTTAATATCTATCCATTTTAAAACTTGAGTATGAACTAAGTTAGGTGAAATAAGCCCTTTGTATTTGTCATTATATCGTTGTCTAAAACTTTCTACTCCTTGTTCTTCCTTATCCCAACATACATTACATATTTTGGGTTTTGCACCATTTATCATTTGATTTCTTATTTCATTATATTCTGGAGAATGAAATACATCAGACATTGAATGTGTTTTATAATTATAATCAGAAAAAACAGAATTGCTATTACAACAAACCGAATACTTACCTTCAGTATCTATAACTGTATGGGTAAATGGTGCAACACAAAATGTTTTACCCATTGTATTGGGATCAAAATGAAATTTATTTTTTTTATTTTGTTTACCAATTTTTTTATAATCTGACGAAAATAATAAAGGTTCGATAATGTCGGCAATTAATCGTTGGGCTTCAGGTTCAAAATGTCCGTTAGATCCGTGCCACGGAAAAAGTTTAACATCTAATATTGATTTAAATGTATCTAACGGTTTACCTTTATGATAATATTCTTTTAATAATGTTTTGTTTATTCTATCTAACAATCCCCCTATCATAAATTTTTCTGTATTTCCTAACCATTTTGGTTCTAGTGGCCAGCTTATAACTCTAAAATGACTAAAATGTTTATACCAATATTTTAATTGAGCCCAAAAAGTTAGTTCATCTAAATAATTTGTTCTATTAAATCTAGTTAAACGTATTGCTTTAGCTAAATTATTAGTATCTATGCCTTTAATTTTATTATCAATCCATATTTGTCCACCGTTCTTGGTTGATCCATCTTTAACTTTATCTTTAATTATAATTGGAGGACCGTGTTTAAAGTCTTGATGATTTCTTGAATCAAAAAATGTTATATTGTTATATTCATGACATACTTCACCAAAAAATCTTTGTATTATAGGGTCTATTGAGAATATCGTTGATGCGTCAATCGATGATATTTCGTGTTTTTGTAATGATACAACATCTATATTTGTTCTAAAAAGATTAGTAGGAAAAAGAAAAATATTTCCAACTACATTCATATATGATAATAAATTTACAAAATTACCTAATGTACTATTACCATATCCACTAAAAGAATATACAATAAAATTATAATCTGGAAATTTTTGTGACAAATAATAAGGAAAACTTTCTTTAAATGCATCTTCAATATCTTTATCAGGTCCCCGCAGATGACTACATCCGACAAAAACAAGAGTAGGTTTTTTACTTTTAAATAAATCTAAAAACGGTTTTCTATCTACTTTCATTTAAATATTTTTTTGCTATTAGAGTTGCTTCGGCGACAGAATTGCATGAACCTATAACATTATTTTCTATTAAATTAATATTTTCTGTAGTATATTTTATAACTTCTTCTCGCCAATTTTTTTTAATATCCATATTAGTAAAATTTGATAATTTTTCTAATTCAGTTTGTTGGAATTTTAAAAATAAAGAAATATAATCTATAGAAACATACTCTATTTGTAACTTATCTTTTTCCGGATAACTAGTTGGTACATCAATTGCTTCTAGCCAATTGCATATAGTATTAAATTTTACATCTAATGGTTGAATATTCCACTTATTTTTTTGAACAGCTCTATGAAGATGTGATTCTATATATTCTTTAATATGCGATTCTGTATAGAGCTCTTCTAAAAAATTTAAATATTTCTTAACATCTACACCATTTTTTTCAGGCTCCATGTTAGTTAAATAATATTCTTTTATATTATCTAATGTTATTTTTGTTTGTTTGTTTTTTCGTTTAAGCCAAGTTTCAATTTCAATTCCATCTTTTTTTGCTATACCTAATGCCCTTACAAAAGGATGAATATTGTAAGATTCTATTAATATTGCTTTAACATATTCTTGAGGAGCATAAAGTATTTTAGGTATATTTCCACCTTGTGATACTATAACATTTTTTTCTTTAGCATCAAATAATTCTATTATTTCATCTAATAATTTTTGGGCATCGGCGTTTTGTAAACCATGTTTTATTTTATTTAATGTTATATTAACATGATTACATACTTCATCGGATAGCCATTCCGGGGGCCCAATGGCCCAATGTTTTGCTAAATCAAATTTTTCATGCACATACTGGTATGATGGTAAATTTATTAACTTAAATAAAAAATTTCCTGCCGCTCCTGCTCTATAACTTGTCCAATATAGCATTATTCTTTTTTAGTTTTTCAATAATAATAGCATTACTTCGAATCCCTTTGTCGCCACAATATTTATAGCACGTTGGAATGTGTAATGGATGATCTATCTGCCAACTTTCTTCTAATAATGTAGTAAAATATTCATGTGATAATATTTCGTCTATTGATTTTTGTGTTATATCGTTCCAGTTATTTCCAAAAGTGGCCCCTATTTTCTTTTTTATAATAGATTTTTCATTGGCTGTTTCATTTCCGAAATAACAACAAGGCCATACTTTATTATCACTTCCTATATAAATTGCTGTCTTTGCAGTCCATTTACATACATTCTTAAGATCTTGTTTGTCTACTTTATAATTTTTCTTTATTATTTTTCTCTCTACATCTTTTGTAGATTCTTTATATACTTGCGATTTTGCTCCTTCTATTATTGGTAAAATATCAATTTTTTGCTTAGGTTTAATCTGAACTTTTGGCGATGTTGGAACGGGCAACGGATCACTATTCCGCCATGCTGATTTTGTAAAAAAATTAAAATTTAATTCTTTTGCTTTATTTAATGCTTGGTCTATTTGATGTTCGTTATGTTTAAATGTAATAAAATTCCATATACCAAACCCGCCTGCTTGGCTATACGTAGTCATATTTGTCATTACTTTTTGCCAATTAACATTTTGTCTATACAAATGATTAGTATCTTCTAATCCATCGACTGCGAATTTTACAGTTAGTCCTTGCCGATATTTGGTAGAATTAATTTTACTAATATGCCCTAACTTTTCCCAAAATTTAGGAGTTCGCATACCTCCATTTGTATAAATGCTTACCTTTGCTTTTTTATTATCTACAAAATATTTACTAATATTTTCTACATCATCATGAACGCAAGGATCACCAAGTATTCCACAAAATCGAACATCTGCATCTTCTAAATCAATTGCTTCAAATGCTTTTTGTAAATCTGTTAATACTATGTCATTTATTTCTAACCTACCTTTTATATTAAGTTGTGTCCGTTTACAAGCAGGACAAGCCGCATTACATTTGCTTGTAAGTTCTAGTTCGATTTCATTTAATTTACGCATATCCTATTATCATATATCTTGTATATTTTTCTAATTCAAGGCTACCTTCATATATAATATTGTTTAACGGTGCCTGTTGTTTAAACTCATCTAAACTGTTAACACAATTAACATGATCATCTATTTCAAAATAATTATTAGATTGAAGTGCTACTAATTTTCCAGGAAGAAGTAACTTAAACCAGTCAGTAAAATTTTTTATATGTTCACAACTTGTATTAATAAAGGTATCTGGATTATCTTTCATTTGTACTATTTTATTATCTGCTATTGTATCATAATAAAAATTACCACTTGTACCATCTGAAGGAGCCGGAGTGTGAAATCCCTTCCACTCAAAATTATGAATATCTACAGTAGATGCTTTAAATTTAAAATCTTTTATATTCCATTGTTTGTTTATCATATCAGCAACTTCTGCACATTTAGGATCTATATCAAAACTACGAATTTTATTAAAATGTATACGATCATTTTCAAACATTGTTCGTGCTAATGTACCATACCATCCAGCACATATAAAAACAGTACCTAAATCTATATCCCGTAAATGTTTAAGTAACCATAATTTAGATCGTAACTGTCCTTGGGTAAATGCATCATGCAAATTATATTCGGGTTTTTCTTTTTCAAATCGTTCTAATATACGCACTAAATCTGAGTCTAATACATAATCTAAGCAATTATACATTGCTGGCCTGTTATCATGTGCCACAATAGCACGTAAATCCGTCACTACTGCATTGTTTTCTATTAAAGTCGCTACTACATTAAAGGTGGCATTTAATCTTGCTTGTCCTGATGCATGTTCAGTATTTGTTGCTGTATAGTAATTGCGAATAAATTTATCATCTTTAAATGTCGAAAATATAGGCCGCATTTTAGTAGAAAATGTTTCTCCTGTTACTGCTCGTCTAAGTTCATCTATAATAGGTTCATCTACATGACATTGTAATATTCTAAAAAACGAATATACATAATCCGATTCTAAAATATTCTTTTCTGGTAATATATTTTTAATATCATTTAAAATATCTTCTTTATCAGGATATAATTTTTTAAGAATTTTAAAAAGAGACCAAATATTTTTATTTAAAATAAATTTTTTAAAATCATCAGCATCTTCATTCTTATATATTTTGTAAAATGCCCATGGATTAAGATCACATATTGCTGATCGTATATTTTCTATTAGTTCTTCGTCCTCGTATTTTTTTAATATTTGGAAAAGACTAGGTAGATCATTATCGATTATTGCTCTACGAAGATTTGAAATATCTGGTGTTATATCTTCATAGAGTAATTCGAATCGATCTAATAACTCATATATTTCCATATAATGATAATTATTTTAAGGTACCATCTGCATTAAATAGATGTTGTAAATCTTCAGGAATGTTTGAATAAACACAATTGGTAGGTGCCGCACCTGCTTCCTTTATTACGGCATTAACGATAACGCCATTTGCAAATGTTTTTTTATAAGAACCTATTCGTTCTCCTGAAACAAACCCGCCTTCGTATACATGACCTTCAGGTTCTGTTTCTTTACCTTCGCCATTTTGTAATCCATTTAGCCAAGGACCTTCATATTTTTTTCCATCTGGCCAAGTATACTCGCCGTCGCCTGTATACATACTATTGCCTATCATTTCCTCAGTTAATACTGTCATTTAATTTTCTCCTTCAAAGTTTTGTTGAAGCCATTCGAAATCATTTACTTTATCGAGCATTTTTGGATTATCTCTATACTGCAATCCCCATGCTTTGCCAGCAATTGCCCCTTGTATAGCATATTTACCATATGGTTTATCTGCTCCGACGGTACACCAAATATGCAATCGTGTTTCTGTTTCTTCGTCTTTTTGATTATGTATAATTTTGCTGGCGAGTTTTGTACATTCTCTAAATGCAGATTTATATGTACTAAACGAACTGTAATTAAATCCATTAGTATTTGATATTTGCGACATAGGTTTAAATTTACCTGCAACCGATGTAGTAAAATCTATAAGCCAATTATCTGCTTCACGTATAACTTTTGTAGGAAATAACTTTACACCACCATTACCATAAATTAAACCATTAATAGGGTTCTTTGCACGCCAAACAAATATGTGATCTTGTTGGTGCCATTCAGGTTCAAAATCAAATTCAAAATCTGGCTCAAGAATAGCATCAGCATCTATAACATAAAAATTTTCTGTCATTGCTTGCCTGGCACATTCCTTATGACCATTATAAATTCCTTTGATACCATGTACACGTTTTGCATGAGGTGCAACATTTAGTAATAATTCATAATGTTCATCAGCAAATGGTTCGTCATAACTTAAATAAAATACGTCAAGCATTAGTCATATATAAATGGATCTTCTTCTCGAAGTTTTTTTAACTTTTTTCGGTATTTTATTTCCAATACTACCCAATTATAAGGCCAACAAATATAATACCATATTAGTTTTAAGACATCTTTGATTTTTCTTTGTTCCATAATTCCCTTATTGCTGTTGCAGAAATATTTTCTATTTCATCTGGCAGTCTTTCCAAGGTAATAGAATAACCTACATCACGACCATAGGTGATATCTATAATATTAGGTACCTGCATTATAACATAATCTTTATCAATTGTAAAGTTATGTTTAGTTAAATCTTCTGTAATTATTTCTGCTACCTCTTCAAACTTTAATGGGTTATCATTATTTACTGGCATATTTCTAACAAATATAGCAACTTGCCCCGTTCTTTTTATTGCTTGTTTAAATAGTTCACGATGACCACCATGCCATGGCTGATATCTTCCCATCATTTGAACTGTTGGTTGATTTATATTAAACATTTAAACTATCTCCATATGTTTTGCCAACTACTTTATCTAATTCTTGCGGCCCAGGATCTATTATATATTTTGCATTAGCATTTGATTCTAAAATTTTATCTATACTTTTAACATCCCACCATGCAATAGGAAAATCTATTTCATCATTAATAGATTTTAAATAGTCTTTACGCCATAAATATAAACTCTCGTAATTTAAAAAATGTATATGTAAATCAGGATAACCTTCTGTTATTTCATCTATTGCCCTATGTACATCATTTAATGTTATTTTTCCACGTACTCGTTCTTGTTGTAATTCTATTATATTTTTATCACGAGAAATAACGGCAATAATTGGTTTTACATGATGTACTTCACTAACTATTTTAATAAATTCTAAAATAGGAGGAACTCTATGTCCACCTTTATATACATAAGGTATTGAACATGATGTTACAAAATTTTTACACTTATCTGGTTTTGGAAAAGTTAAAGTAGTAGGATCATCCCATGCTCTTGCAAATGGTTCATAATGATGTGCTTCCCAATATTTTGTTTGTAGTGCTTGCCAACCATTAACTTTGGGATGTAGCCCAAGTATTTTTGCCCAAACATGATTGCCAGACCCTTGCGGGCCGACAACTATAAGCATTTTTTGGTCTGTTATATCATACCATTTATTTGTTTTGGTGTCAAGCATTTGTGCCATATTCTTCTATTTTTTAGAGAAAGCAGACTCAACAAATGATACACTTGGATGAGATATCATTAATGTTAATATAGGTGCTCCTAAAATAGCAACTAAAGTACCTGCAAACACAATATATGATCCACCACCAAACATCTTACCCCAAACAAATAATGCTTCGCCCGGTACGGCGGCAAGTATGATGCCCCAAAACATTCCGGGTTCAGTTACCCATTCTGGTTTGAGTAACGAAATCATACTAGGTAACCAGACTGCCGCCCGCAGTACAGCAAAAAACAGGAATAACCATACTAACTGCATTCCAGGGATATTTGCAATTAGTAATCCTGCTATTGCTAATGCTACCATACCTAATCTTGCATAGGTAATAATATCTTTATTGTTTGTGCCTTTTTTGAATTGATTAAACAAATCGTGTCCAGTCATATTAGCAACCGATGCAAATTGTGAATCAAGTATAGCAACTAGTCCTGCGAACACCATAAAGACGAATATAACCGTCGCTACTGGTGGCAAAAATGTTCCTATAGTAATTGCATTAGTAACACCTACCATAGATTTAGGAATTTCTAGTCCCGCACCAGCGGCAACAAAGCCCAACAATCCCATCATAATAGGTACAACAATAAAAACAAAACTAGCAATAACATAAGACGGAATAATACTGTCCTTCTTAATGCTAAATGCTCGTTGGTAAAAACTATTATCGCCCCATGGACCACCCATGTGGCCTAGGAATGCCGCGGCTCCAAAGCCTGTGAATATGCCCCAAGCAAATGGTGTACCTAATATAGATGCTCCAAGTCCTGTACGACCTCCTAAGCCTGCAACTACTGTACTCCAGCCACCTGCTTCTGAAATTGCCCAAGGTACTAATATAATAACACCTGCCCAAACTACAATAATTTTAATTACTTCTGTAACTACTGTTGCTTTAAGCCCTGTCCGGAATGAATATAAAATAGCAACACCTGCCATTAAGAATGTTGCTAAAGTATAATCTATTCCGGTAAGGATGTTAACAGTTTTTGATCCTGCTAACAAATTAATAGCAAATGCACATGTAGCAAGAATCATCATTTCTACTACAAATAGCCATTGCAATCTAGGACTAAATCGTTTTCGCAAATAGCCTGAAAATGTAAAGCCTTTTGGCGATTCGGTACGTATCTTTTTTGCAAAATATGCAAACGCACCTAATGTTAAAAAATTGCCTAAGCAAAACCAAAACAAGCCTACCAAACCATTTACGTATGCTTGTTGTGTACTAATAAACAATCCTGGTGCCCATAACCATGCGGCCGCCACACTTAATGAGCCCTGAAATGTGTTTAATTCACGTCGTGCTACTAAGAAAGATGTTTTGTTTTCATCATATCCACGTGAATACCAATAGGTCATTGCAAATGCAAATAACCCATATACTACTAAAATCCCTACTCCTGTCTCTGAAGAGAAAAGTGGGAACAAACTTTCTATATTCATTTATCTCCTTATCCATTCACTATACAGCCGATGTCTATCAAGGGTTGTATGTGTTTCATTTTTCATAAAATTTATTTTATAATTGAACATGTCTGCAAAATGTTCCATCCATTCTTCATTCCATGGAAAAAAACTTATTTGCGAACACATATCGTCATCATGATCATGATGACCGGGATTACACCGCCAGTAAATTCTGCTGGTGTTCTTTAATATACTTACCACCTTTGCAATTTGATTTGTTATTCTATTAACATCACCAAAATGTATAGATCCTAAACACAATGCAACATCGAATTTATCGTCTGGTAAAAAATGTTCCAAACTTATTCTTATATCGGCCGCATCATTTGCAGGATCTATTCCTAACAAATTTGGTATCTTATCTTTAAATAAATTATAACCACATCCTACATCTATTACTGTTTCATGTGGTTTAATTTTATCTACTATTTGTATGCCGGAATATTCCCACTCATCTATTGGAGAAGGTTCCCATACATTTTCAAAATAATAATCTAGTTTACTTTGATCCATCTTTTAAAATTGTGCTAAAATCTGCCATAACAAGAGATTTAATTTGTTTAATTGCTAAGTCAAATAAACGATCTTGTTTATTTCTTATTTGAAAATGAAACCATTTTGGCGGTTCAAACAGTTTATTAGTATCTTTATATCTACTATGCCTAACAGTATTCATCCATATTAATAAATCTGGTACTAATAATTGTCTAAGTTCTTCTGTTGGACATATAAAATCACATATTACAAACCCTTCTAATTCTTCCGCCATTTCTTTAATGCGTAAACATTGTCGTTTTCTACCCTCTGGAGAAAAATCCCAATCTTTTGCCTGTTTTCGTATTTCGTCGTTATTTAAATGGTGGCAATTTAATGCATAGGCTAATTTCGTAGCAAAGGTTGTTTTGCCAGAGTCATTTAACCCCATTACCAGTATCTTTTTTGTCATTCCTAAGTGTATACCTTTATTTTGTGTTTACGCTCAAATTCTCTAGCATCATTTTTTGTGTTTACTAGAGGTTCTCCTTTGATGTTTAAACTTGTATTAAGTAACATCGGACATCCTGTCTTTTCATACCAAGTTTCTAGTAAATTTCTTACGTGTGGACAGTCTTCTTTAGTAACTGTTTGTACCCTGCTGGTATTATCTACGTGGATAATAGCGGGAAATTGCTCTGGATACTTACATTTTGCAGTAAATTGCATATAAGGTGAAGAACTCACTGGCATATCAAAATAAGAATCTGCATGTTCCGAAAGTATCATTGGAGCAAAGGGCCTAAATGGCTCTCTTCGTTTATATTTATTAATTAAGTCCTTTATTTTATCGCCTCGAGGATCGGCTAATAATGAGCGGTGCCCTAATGCTCGAGGTCCAAATTCTGCTTTACCACTTGCTACTCCACATATTTTCCTTTGAAGTAACTGATGAACTACACGGTCTGTAGGGTATGACTTCTGTATGTCATGTCCTAAATACGCTCCTGGCCAACGTATATGTGTTTTTGAATCTGCAAGTATAGCACCTATAGCAGATCCAGCGTCACCTGGACTAGGCATTATCCAAATATCATCCCAAAGTGGTGCAATAATACTATTAGCGACACAATTTAATGCACATCCGCCGGTAAACACTAAATTTTTACTATTACAATTTTCTCTAGCCCATGTCATAATAGACATAAGCATTTCTTCGTAAATCTTTTGGGTTGCGGCGGCAACATCATATATATCCATTGCTCGCAAACCGTCTGGCTTCCACCATCCGCATCCCCTATGTAAGTTATTAAGAAAATTTACTGTAGGACCATCAATACATGCAACAAATGTATCTTTTATTTCTTTATAATATTTGTCCGGATCACCAAACGCAGACATACCCATTAAAATATATTCCTCTTC
>Ga0209019_1001552_pt1 | contig 11403 bp, 12 predicted proteins | sample METZYME_3_300m_FD_187549 | JGI IMG/M metagenome (GOLD analysis project Ga0209019, IMG submission 187549) | Marine microbial communities from oxygen minimum zone in mesopelagic equatorial Pacific - METZYME_3_300m (SPAdes) (version 2) | ecosystem: Environmental > Aquatic > Marine > Oceanic... | reverse complement strand
GACCGCCTGTTTAAGTGGGAAGATTCAACTGAATCTTGTGGCATTGGAGTCTATTCAAGCTGTCTGAGCTGGTCAAGGCTGTCATGGCACCGGCTTAAATCCAGAAAAACCCGCATGCCCCCCCTCAATGGAAATTACGTTGGCCTGGGTATCATGACTAAATGGGGCAATGTCCTGTCGCCCTTGGTTGTCCGTATCGGGTTATATAAGTCACTCCGGGTCTTTTAACGGACGGCAACCAGTCAATTAGGAGCAATATTCAACATGGTCAACGGAAACGAGATCGACAACAACTTTCAAGATCGACTGAGACAAGCCGAGTCCGCAGAACGGGAGATGCAGCGGTTGCAGCCGTTAGCTGCAGAAGCTCCTCAATTGCGTCTGCAGAAGGTCAAAGCCAAGAAGGAAGAGGAGCGCCGGCAGGCCAAAGAAGACTCCCTTTCCAAGGCTAGGAACTCGGCCCAGGCCGCCGCCGACAAGCAGCGACGCGTGCCTGAATTACTGGGCCATGCCGCCCGCGGCGTAATCGAGCTATACACTCTGTTGAAAGAGATTGACAGCTCGCGCCGCCAGGCCATGGAGTCTTTATCCGTGGCCGACCGCGTCGATTACGACATCGAGTTAGAAGAAGGTGAAGAACACGAGCGTTCCTTGGACAGGGATACTCGGGGCCTCGCCTACGCCCTGGCCGCGCGCCACGGTGACACCAGGGTCAAGCAGATGTTGGAGGACCTAGATCCTGAGTTCACCATGCTAAGGGGTTGCAACCTAGACGAACCGCTCTACCGGGACGTGGCCAACTTCGTGGTCCGTCATGCCGTGCCCCAAGAAGCTCCTGCCCAGGCGCTCATGAGCACATCCGCAGAGCCGGCGTCCGCACCAGACAGCCAACCAGTGCCTCCTTTTCCAGATCACTCGCGCCCTGCGAATTCCCCCGACGGAGCCAACGAACCTAGCGTTTAGTACGGCGCCTAATTCCTCTCAACGACTTAATTAAGCAGAACCCGGCAAGATTGACGGGAGATATTGATATGGCTTCTCTGGACGAATACGCCGATAAATATCCGAGCATCCGCATGCAACGGCAGAACGGCATCCTGCAGATGACCTTCCACACCGACGGCGGCCCCTTGCAGTGGGGTGGCAGCCCCCATGAAGAGTTCTCAAGAGTGTTCGTCGACGTGGGTAGCGACCGTGAAAACCGTGTTGTGATCATGACCGGCACCGGGGATGCCTTCACCGGCCCCCAGGGCACCTCGGAGCGGACTCCTAAACGAGAGCCAAAAGAGTGGGACCAGACCTACTGGGAAGGGAAGCGGATCTTGACCAGCCTGCTGGATGTGGAAGTCCCAATGATCAGCGCCATCAACGGACCCGCGCTTAGGCACTCGGAGATTCCCCTTCTCTGCGACATCGTCCTCGCTTCAGACACCGCCGCGTTCCAGGACTCGGGCCACTTCATGAGCGGTCTCATTCCCGGAGACGGCATGCACATCGTCTATCCTCTGCTGTTGGGACTAAACCGGGGCCGTTATTTCCTCTTCACAGGCCAACGCATCGAGGCCCAGGAAGCCAAGGAACTGGGTTTGGTGAACGAAGTCATGCCTCAGAGCGAGCTTTTGCCCCGCGCCTGGGAGCTGGGGGAACAGATGGCCAAGCAATCAGACATCGTGCTGCGCTACAGCCGCGTCGCCATGACCTTGGTGGTAAAACGCCTAATCCACGACCTTTTGGGCTATGGACTGGCCCTGGAGGGCTTGGGCTCAGCCGATACGATGTTGAATCAACATTGACCATCCCTGCTCGCGCCTGTCATATGTCTAGCCATATAGCGCGGCGGGGCTTGAAAACCCGAAGCTATTCTGGCAAGATGAGCCTATGCGAATCGGCGCTTTTGAACTGAATGAGCCGCTCCCCGAGCTGCGAAACCCCCACGTATTCGCCATGGTGCGTCCGTGGGTGGACGTCGGAAGCGTGGGAACCCTTACGCTTAACCGCCTGGAACGCTTCATGGGTTCCAAGGATTTGGGACGCTTGGTGCGTCCGGGAACTTTCTTCGACTTCACCCGCTACCGGCCCAATATGCGCCTGGTGGACGGCAAACGCGAGGTCAAGATTCCCAACAGCATCATCCGCTACGCCATCACCGACGATGGCCCCGACTACCTGTTCCTGCACCTGATGGAGCCCCACTCCAACGGCGAGGACTATACCGATTCAGTCCTGGAAGTGGTGAACCACTTCAACGTGAAGCGTTATTGCCGACTCGGCGCCATGTACGACGCAGTCCCCCACACCCGCCCGCTGCTAGTGACCGGCAGTTTGGGCGACGTTCCTCAGAACCGCCCGGTGCCCAACTTCAAGGTCCGTCAGAGCACTTACCAGGGCCCAACCACTATCATGAACCTGCTCTCAGAAGGCATCGAGAAGGCCGATATCGAGTCAATCAACTTCATGGTTCACCTGCCCCAGTACGTGCAGTTGGAAGAGGACTATGCCGGCACTTCACGTATGATAGAAGTCCTTTCTTCAGTCTACAGCAACATCCCCGCCGACCTGGCTCCCGTGCGTCGGGGACAGCGCCAATACCGTGAATTGAACTCCACACTTGACCGGAACGCGGAGCTCAAGACCTTGATCCAACAGATGGAAGCCTACTACGACGCCCAGCTTGATTCGGAAGAGGCGACCACTCCTTCAGAATCATCCGGAGAGGCGCCAGCTTCCGCCACCCAACTGTCCCCTGAGATCGAGCAATTCCTAAGCGAATTGGGCGGACGCCTGGACTCAGACCCCGAAGAGTAGACCCTGACAGCTCGCCGCGTTCCCTTTAGGTTTGACTCCCGCCTATCCTCTTCCAGAACCTTTCTGACATATTCGAGTATTGGCTTGCTATAATTGCACGTCTATTCCACCCCACACAGGTGAATCCCATATGCAATTGAAACCATTTATCCAAGACTGTTTCGAGCAGCATTACAACTCCATGATGCGGGCGGTTGACGGCCTCACCGCCGCCGAGATGGCCTGGACGCCCAACGACGAATGCTCGTCCACCGCATTCTTGGTCTGGCACTACGGCCGCACCCTGGACCGGTGGCTGCACGCCCGGATCAAGGGTGACGCTCAGGTGTGGGAAGGCGACGACTGGGCTGAGCGACTGGGCCGGTCGCCCGCGGTGGGAAGTGACACCGGCTACGGCTTCACGGTCGATGATCTGAAAGCCTACAAAGCCCCCGACACCGCCGCTCTACTGGAATACGTCGCCACGGTTCGGCAAGAGAGCATCGAATACTTCAAGTTCCTGAGCGAGGAGGATTTCGACAACATCACCGTAACCAACCCCAGGGGCGGGACCATCACCCTAGCCGTCATGTGCCAACAGCTCCTCTGGGAGTTCAACCAGCACGGTGGACAGATCGGCTACCTCCGGGGCGAGCAGCGGGGTCTGGAAGACCCCGACTACTCGGGCGGACTCCTGGAGTCGCTGGCGCAAAACACTTGATAACACCCTGCTGTTGATGGTCCAGATCATTTGCGTTGACGAGCACTTGGAAGCCTTCGACATCTGGTACAACAGCAATTCCCCAATCTGCTGCGTATCCCGTGACACACCTGGGTCTTGCGGTATGTCAACCTGGAAGGAAGCGGGCCGGAAGAGGCCTGGTTCACCGGGCTCTATGGCATCGGAGACGCTTCTGATTTTCCGTCGATTCTGGACCGTGTCGGTAGCCTTAAATCCCACCCCATCCCGGCTAGGGAGTTCGCCACGTTCAGCCAGCGGTTTGGCATGTCTGGCCACGTGGCAAATATCTATGAGCAGACAAGCGAGGCCCTGATCAGCACACCACTGTTAGAATCTGACCAACCTCTGAGCATCGTCGCAGCCTGCATAGGCCCGGAAAACGAGACCGCATTGGACTGTTGGTACACCGAGCCCCACGTTCTAAACTGCTGAAGATCCCCGACTACGTGATGGCCGGGCGCTTCGGAGTGTTGGAGCATCCTGCTTTGGACGGGTTTAATCCAAGCCCCAAGTACATGTCCATCTACGGGTGTGAAAACGAGGGCGTTTTGACCACCCTTCGGCTCGGAGGGTCCATGTGCCCGGATGCCCGTGCCGAACTGGACAGGTGAATGTCATACGCAACGCTTCACACCCGAGATTTCGATTGGGGTTTCTACCGCCTTATCTCAAAGCATTTCAAGTGGCTGAAGTAACATCCAGTGCGGCATCGGTTCTCCTTGCTGCTAATATGCGCCTATGCTAAACTTTTCGGGTGCCCTCAGGCGTGAGAATCGCCAAACTTATTCGTGATTCGGTGACATGACCCAACCAGGAAATAGCGGCAACAAAGGCGTAATCTTCTCCGGCATGCGCCCCACTGGGCTGCTCCATCTAGGCAACTACATGGGGGCCCTGCAGAATTGGGTTGCCCTTCAAGAAGACTACTACTGCATCTATTGCGCCGTGGACATCCACGCGCTGACCACCCTGGAGACCGGCGAAGAAGTCAACGAGATCAAGCCCAACATCGAAGACATGGTGCTGGACTGGCTGGCTGCGGGAATCGACCCGGAGAAAAGCATCGTATTCGTCCAATCCCACGTTCCGGAAGTCATGACCTTGCACACACTCCTCAGCATGGTCACACCGCTGGGTTGGCTGACCAGGGTGCCCACCTTCAAAGACAAGGTGCGGCAGATGCACGTGACCGAGGAGACGGTGAATTACGGGCTGGTGGGTTATCCGGTGCTCCAGACCGCCGACATCATCCTCTACAAGGCCGACACGGTGCCGGTGGGACAAGACCAGGTGCCCCACATAGAACTCTCCCGGGAGATCGTGCGCCGGTTCAACAATATGTTCGGCGAGACCTTCCCCGAGCCCCAGGCCAAGCTCACGGAAGCTCCCTTGATCCTGGGCTTAGACGGCCAGAGCAAGATGTCCAAAACCCTAGACAACCACCTGGACCTGGCCGCCGCGCCAGAAGAGACCACCAAGCGCGTCCTGACGGCATTCACCGACCCTCAACGCATACGCCGCGACGACTCCGGCCGCCCTGAGGTCTGCAATATCTATTCGCTGCACAATATCTTCAGTGGCGCCGAAGCTACCCAAACGGTCTACGACGAGTGCACCACTGCCACACGGGGTTGTGTCGACTGCAAGCGCCACCTGGCCGACAGCATCAACGACTATCTCAAGGACCTGCGTGAACGGCGCGAGGAGATCAAAGCCCAACCCGGCTACGTCCAAGAGATACTCCACGAGGGCGGTAAGAAGGCCAGAGCCATCGCCCAAGAGACCATCGCCGAGGTCTACGAGAAGATGGGGCTTGGGTAATTAGCTGACAGATATTAGCGTTCAGCTGTCAGCTTTTTCGGGTTCTTTTAATTTAGTTAGTGGGTTTTTTATGCCTGATGAATTGCCGGTTTCCAAGAATGGGCGTGGCGCCATGGACGTCGCCTTGGAGGCTGCCCGGGCTGCCGGAGCCATCATTCGGGACCGGTTTAGTTCGGAGCACGAGGTCCATTTTAAGGGCCGCTCGGACATCGTGACTGATGTTGACTTGGCCGCCGAGAAGACGATCTTGGACCTCCTCACAAGAGAATTTCCCGAGTTCAGCATCCTGGCCGAGGAGTCTAATCCCGTGGTCGGCGACTCGCCCTACAAGTGGGTGATCGACCCTCTAGATGGCACCCGTAACTACGCACACGGCATTCCCCACTTCTGCACCATCATCGCCCTCGCCAAGGATAACCACATCGTAGCCGGCCTGACCTACGACCCGGTGCGTGAAGAGATGTTTACGGGCGAGGAGGGCAAGGGAGCCTTTCTCAACGGCGCCAAGATCACCGCCTCCGAGACCACTGAACTCAGTCGCAGCCTGCTCTGCTGCGACCTCGGCTACGTCGATGAGAAAGCCGGCCAGGCCTTGGACCTGGTACGCTCTTTGTGGCCAGGGATGTACAGCGTCCGCTTCATGGGCTCATCGGGCTTGGGCTTGGCCTACGCTGCCGCCGGCCGGGTTGACCTCTACTTCCACCACTCCCTGATGCCCTGGGACGTGGCCACCGGCCTGATACTAGCCCAAGAAGCCGGCGCAAAGGTCGTCGACCGCCAAGGCAATGTTGGTGCCCTTTTTACCCCCAGCGTAATCGTCTCCAGCCCCACCTTGGTGAGCCAATTCCTCAAAGAGACCGACGGGCAACCCTGGCGGACCTCAGGTTAGCTGGATCGCGTTGGCTTAGCCTTCTTTGGCTTGAATTAAACCTTGGGCCACGGGAGCATATTGGAAACACGTTTGGCATTTGTATGCAAAGCCATATAAGCAGCTTTTGTGTTAAAAATCTGGCCTCGCATTTTCAATACCGGGGCGCACAATTGTTACTGCGTGCGCCGGCAACCAGCCGCCAGACTTCATCAAGAGAAAGAATCCTGTCCCGAAATACCTATTCATCCGGGCGCTGTTTTCGGCGGATTACCTCATCACCCTTGAAAAGTCTTCATAATTACGAATGAGGCCTAAAATCTATAGCCCGGAGGCGGTGGAGGCTGGACAATCTTTCTGGAGCGCCGTTATCGTTTTTGACTGCTGCATGGTCGTCTGCCCGGTGCCAATCCTGGTTAGTTGGTCAGTGGGATTTGCAACGGTTGATGCAAAGGCCGGCTCCTTGATCATAGATGATTCGGCCATTCTTGGGTCGATCGTCACGCTCAAATCCGGAGTGGAGGGGATAGAAATATTCTCACGCCAAAACCGACCGTTTTCTCTCACGAACAGAATTCACTGGTCGGCCGAAGGCCTTTGGAAGGCACCGAATGCGTCAGGGAACTACTATTCGTTCAGACGGTCTGTACGCAGCGACCCGGTTGCTTCTCGAGACCTCGATGGACCTGTTCGGAGCCTGCTCGGTAGACACAGGGACAGGAAAGATATAATTGGTCGAAGACTGGGAGGGCGCCGAAACTCCGGGGTTTCAGCGGCAAGGCGACTTTCAGATCGACGACCGGGGCCGACTGTTGCCGACGGGAATCCGTCTAAACGATCCGGACCCAGACAACTCCGAGTGTATCCGCCGGTTCGTCCGCTCGAATTAGCCCTAACGCCGTGCCCCCGGGCCCTGGTTCTCCACCACGACTTTCGCGGCAACCAACTCATCCACCTCCGACTGGCCGAAACCGCGTTCGAGCAGGACTTCGACGCTGTGTTCGCCTAGCATGGGAGCGCGGGTGCGGATCTGGCCGGGGGCTAAGGACAGTTTCACTGGGATTCCAATGTTATGTATGGTCCCCAATTCCGGGTCTTCCAGGTCAACTAGCATCTCCCTGGCCAGCACCTGGGGGTCTTTGTAGACCTGTTCCATGTTGTAGATGGGCCCGGCCACCACGCCCGCTTCCTCCAGTTTCTTGAGCCAGTTGTTGGTAGTGTCGGTCGTAAAAGTCTCTTCCAGCAGGGCGGCCAGTTCCTCTTCACGGGCCTTGCGGTCGCCGGGCAGCTTGAAGTGAGGGTCTTCGATAAGGGCCTCCAGGCCGATGGCCCTGCATAGCTGCTCCCAAGTCGGCTGGGTTGCTGCGCCGATGTTCAGATAGCCATCTGAAGTGCGCAGGGCCTGATAGGGCGCCGAGACCCGGTGAGCCGAGCCCAGTGGGCCGGGGACCTCACCGTCGGCGAAGTAGACCGAAGACTCCCACACGGTATAGGCCACGCCAGCCTCCATCAATGAGGTGTCCACCCGCTGTCCTTGGCCGGTCTTCAGGGCGTGGATATAGGCGCAAAGAATGCCGTTGGCCGCCAGCAACCCGGCGGAGATGTCGGTGATTGGGACGCCCACTTTGGCCGGAGGCATCGACGGGTGGCCGGTGATACTCATCAGCCCGCTCACACCCTGGGCCACCAGGTCAAACCCGCCCTTAGTGGCGTACGGCCCTGTGTTGCCGAAGCCAGAAACCGAGCAGTAGACCAGGTTGGGTTTGATGGCGGCCAACGTCCCGTAGCCAAGCCCCAGCCGGTCCATGACGCCCGGCCGGAAATTCTCCACCACAGCGTCGGCCCCTTCCACCAGCCGCTTGAACATGGCCTGGCCTCCTTGGTTGCGGAGGTCCACCGCCAGGCTTCGCTTGTTTCTATTCAAGGCCAGGAAGCCAGCCGACCAGTCTTTGATGAAAGGCGGAGCCATGCGGCGGTTGTCGTCGCCGCCGTCAGGCTTCTCGACTTTGATCACGTCGGCCCCCATGTCGGCCAACACCATTGTGCAGAAGGGTCCGGCCATGATCTGTGTCAGGTCCAGCACCACCATTCCCGACAGAGCCGAATCGGTCGTCATTGATACACCTCTAGGCCGCCTTTACCCCAATATTAGCTGACGAATTCTAGCGTATGGCGGTTGGGGGCTCAATGGCCGTCACCCCAGTTATCCTCTCCTTCCACCACTATCCGCGCGGTTTGTCTCTTCTCTGTCGCTCGCCTATCTATACTCATCCCCTTAGCTGGTATATGATTGAACTCAGGATATTTATCCCCCTGCATCCACCATGACCACTTCAACCTCCATATCGGTCCTCGACACGAGACCCCTCCTGCCGCCCGGACCACAGGCCACAGAAACCCATGATTGAAGACCTGGCTTTGGTCCGGAATATCGTGCTGGCCGTTACAGCCGGGTACCTGTTGGGCGCCCTGCCGTTCGCCCAAATCGCCTCCCGCATCCGGGGGATCGACGTTTTTACCACCGGCAGCACCCTGGCTGGCACCGCCAACGTGTTCTTCAACGTGGGACACCGGACCGGCGCGCTGGTCTTCGTCGGAGACTTGGCCAAGGGAGCGACTGCCGTGTTCACCGCCTGGGCGTTGGGCGTTCATCCGGCCCTCATACTGGCTGCCGGCGTGGCTGCCGTGGTGGGTCATTGGAAGTCGGTCTTCACCGGGTTCAAGGGTGGCGACGGCATGGCACCGTTGATAGGTGTCTCGTTAGCGTTGATGCCGTCGCTGGCCGGGTTGGGAGTAGCCGCCGGTCTGGCGACCATCGTGATCATGCGTCATTCGCCGCTGCGGTCTACCTGGGGAGTGTCCGTCTGTTTCTTGGTCATGCTGTCGACCAGCCAATACTACCAGGTCGAGCGGGATTTAGTGTCCGGTTTGGTCTGTTTGGCATCGTTGGTCCTGCTTCGGAGTATGTTCACCCGCCGCCGGAGACCATCTGTTGCGTCTAACCCCGTCTACCAGAACATCGAAGGCGGCGACGGACTGGAAGATGCAGAAGCCATGGATTCAGACCTTGACGCAGACCTGGGGCATGTCACCTCCGGCCCCCGGTAGACTTCCGGGTCAGCCCTCGCCAGCCTGGCCGTCGTTTTCCCGGCGGAGATTTCTCATCTCTAGGGCCCATGCCAAGTGCTCGTCCTGGGCGGCTTCATCGGCCCATTGCGGGGCGATCTCCAGCACCTGGTCAAGATGATGCAGGCAGTCTGCAACATCCCCCATGCGCGAATAGAGGCGGGCAGCATTATAATGGGCAGAGGCCAACCCTGGATCGGCTGATAACGAGCGCCTATACTCTTCTAAGGCTCCCCCCAAGTCGCCTGTAACCTCCAACACTGCGCCTCGGTTGCTGTGGGCCTCGGCGAAGGATGGGCGCAGCTCCAAAGCCGCATCGAAATCCTTGATAGCGTTTTCATAGTCTCCCAAGGCATCGTAGGTCAGACCACGGTTGTTGAACGCTTCAGCGTCGTCCGGTGTGAGGCGGACCACTTCGCTATAATCGGCCAGCGCTTCATTTAGGTGGCCCAGGTAATAGTTGGTCCGGGCCCGATTGAACAACGCCAGGGAATTCTCCGGGTTGAGTCCGGCCGCTTTCGTGTAGGAGCTGATGGCCTCAACGTGCAGTCCCAACTCGTCCAGAGAGGCCCCCCGGTTCAAATAGGCGTTGGAGATGTTGGGGCTGATGTCATTTACCTTATCGAACTGAGCCACGGCTTCCTGATGCCGCCCAGCCTGGGCCAGCAGGATGCCCCGGTTATACATTGCATGAACGTACTCCGGGTCCAGCTCGATGGCCCGGCCATAATCGGCTAGGGCTCTTTCGGTCTGCCCCAGGTCGTCGTTTCCGTTGCCGCGTTGATAGAAAGCCTCGGCCAACAGGGGATGTTGGACCAACACGTCGGTAAATTCACGCACCGCGTCTTCTGGGCTTCTCAATCGTAGATAGGTCAGACCCAAGTTGAAGCGGGCATCGGCGTTCGAGGGCTCGTCCTCCAGAATGGATTGGTAAACGTCCGACGCTTCGTAGTGGCGTCCAACGGCATAGCAGCCGTTGGCGAACACAAGCATCTCTTCTTGGGTTGGAGGTGAGTCCTCACAATCTTTAAAAGCGCTCTCTGCAGCAGCTAGAGCATCTTCAAGCATAGCCCGAACCTCCGGACTCAGTCTTGAACCCCTCGGCCGCGGGGTGATCCGGCCCAAGCCGGCGGCGTATCTTTTCAACAACTCCGCCAAGGTTGCTAAATGCTCAGGTTGGAACCCGTTTTGGGCGAGGTCAGTCAAGAGGTAAACCTTCGTAAATGGTATTGGATCAGGCCGTCTCCGCAGCCTGCGGAGTGTGGGACTACAGCATAACATTCCGGAGGCTGCCGTCGAAGATCCGTTTCCGCTGGCCGCTCTCCTCGTTGAAGAATCGGCAGGCCAGACGTACAATTCCCTCCAGCTACAGGTTATGTCGGGTGCGCTCCCCGGCAATCGTCATCAATCAGGAGTCAAACGTGGCCGAAGCAAGCACCATCATCTATACCCACCCCGATTGCGCCTACTCCCAAGCCGCAAAGATGGACTACCGCAAACGCAAGGTGGATTACACCGAGATCAATCTAGCCAAGCAAGCAGACCAGATTCCTGCGTTGCTGGGCCTGACCGACGGAGAACGAGTTACGCCAGTCATCGTAGAAAACGGCGTAGTAACCATTGGTTTCAAGGGCGGCACTTGAGATTTCTGACCGGGCCAGTTGGCCCACAATCTCGTGAATCACGCTAATTCGAACATTTGTACTGACATTTTCTCCTTGTTGGGTTGTGGAAATGGATGTTAGGATGCGCCGCAGACTCGGACAGCGGAAGCTGGACCGACGAAAGGCGCCTGGCGCTGTATTAAGGATGGGTGAGGATGACGAGCACAGATAAGACAGAGCAAAATAGGCGAGACGCCCTGGAAACCGCACTGGGACAGATCGAGAAAGACCACGGGAGAGGCGCCGTGATGCGCCTTGGCGAGATATACAATTCCCTTGCCACCGAGTGCATTCCCACGGGATCCCTAGCCTTGGACATAGCGTTGGGCATCGGCGGAATACCTCGTGGGAGGGTCACCGAGATCTTCGGCGCGGAGTCGGCGGGCAAATCGACCTTG
>Ga0209019_1001546_pt1 | contig 11427 bp, 13 predicted proteins | sample METZYME_3_300m_FD_187549 | JGI IMG/M metagenome (GOLD analysis project Ga0209019, IMG submission 187549) | Marine microbial communities from oxygen minimum zone in mesopelagic equatorial Pacific - METZYME_3_300m (SPAdes) (version 2) | ecosystem: Environmental > Aquatic > Marine > Oceanic... | reverse complement strand
GCCTATGCGGGTGTTTTAATCTTCGTGGGGTTAACTGCTTACGACACGCAAAAGATTAAAGAGATGAATATCCTCGGTAACGAAGGCACCGATGAAGACACAAAGGAAGCCATTCGCGGTGCCCTCACTCTCTACCTTGATTTTATAAACCTGTTCCTGATGCTTCTAAGACTAATGGGAGACAGGAGATAATCGCATTTTTAAACCTAATATTGTCTGATTCCCGTTTCGGCGGGAATCTTCATTCATTTCATTGAAATTTATGGATTGCAAACTTCGAGTCAGACTAATTCTCGTTGTTGGCCTTCTTGTTCTTCTGACAAACTCCTCTGTGTATGTCGACCAGGCAGACTCAAATATTCAGGAAGGGCTGAATCAATATCAGGAAGGTCTCTTCCTCGAAGCCGAAAAAACCTATAAAAAAGTTTTGTCTCTAGATCCCTCAGATATGGACGCAAAATTCAACCTTGAATTTGTTCGCGAACAGTTAAAAAAGAAAGAAGAACAGGAAAAAAACTCAGATAAAAATGATTCTTCCAAACAAAATAAAGACCAATCTGAGCAACAAAAATCTAAAAATGAAGAAAAAAGAAACATTGATTATGAGTGATTCAAAAATATCCGAAGATGGAGTCAGTGGAAAGTTGAAGGCCGGTGTTTATATTTTAACTGGTATCACTTTATTTGCTTTCGTCGCATTTTTTACAAAGCTGATAACCAAAGAAAATGTATCAAAAACACAGGAAAAAATTTTAATAGACCCAAAAATTTCTGAACTCAACAAAGCAGGAGAACGTTTGCAACAGACTGGACTAATTGAACAGGCCCTTGATCAATATATAGAAATTTGGCAGTCAGAGAATTCCAACTCGTCAACCCGGGCCATGGCTGCCTCCATAGCCGGAAAACTTTATCTGAAGCTTGGCAATTGCAAAGAAGGACTAGTGTGGCTGTTCCGTGCAGAAGCTGCCAATCCCGAAAAAACTACTGAATTCCAACCCCTCATTGACACCTGCATCGCCAAAGAAAAATAGTTGATGTAAAATCTAGTCTCGACCTATCCAATGTTACACTATTCCAGTTACATAAAGGTGCACTCGTGACGATCACTAAAGAAAGGCGAGGCTGGTTTGAGATTAGATTGGATCCAAAACAAAAAGGCTGGGTTCCTAAAGATGTTATAGGCACCTGACTATCCAAGAACCTAACTCCTTTCTCTTTTAACAGGAGCATTTAAATGACCCTACCACATAGAACAGGGTCACTCCGGTAAAATTGAGGTAATCATAATAAACGCTGATCTTGAAAAAATCTAAGGCAATCTTCAACAATCCAATCCATACATGATAATAAACCATGGTCACTATCCAACTCCTTTAACTCGCAACCTGGGTGTGCGCTAACAAAGTTTCTCGACTCCGATATATTTACTGTCGTATCGTGCAAACCATGGACAATTAGCGTAGGAATTTTTCGTTTCAACGGCAGAGATTCCCAAGTTTCTGCATCTCGAAATAAATGGGCATTCAACAAAACTTCTTTATTGTATCGATAATGAAATACAGGAATTAAATCTTGAGTTGTTTTGGACAAATTAAGCTTTTCTCTCCAACGATTTAGAAAATTAAAACCGGGAGCCATAAGATATAAGGCTTTTACCGAATCTCTTGTTTGTGCAATCAGGCTGGCCAAATAACCACCCATACTACTGCCAATTAAGCCAAATTTTTTGCGCTTATCTCTATCTATTATCGTCTGGACCAACCTTATCTGACGGGATAAGGTTAAATTTTCAAAATCATCCTCCTGTAAATCGGGAACATGAAAGGCAATGTTTAACTTTTCAAATCGTTTTTTAAAAGCCTGTGCCTTACTAGAATCGGGTCCGGAGGCAAAACCATGCAGGTAGATAAATTCTGTCATGCTTTATCAGAGGTCACGATAGGGCTCACCACTGTTTCATTTTCTATTGCCATCACCACGTGTTTCATAACCCAAAGCAAAATCAGACCCGGTAAAGCAAAAAGGAAGGTGGAAAAGAAAAAAACAGTCCAACCCATCTCATCTACTAAAACTCCCGAAAGAGGCCCAACAAACACTCTGCCCAATGAGGCTAAAGCAGACAGTAAGGCAAACTGCGTAGCGGTATATCGTTGATTACACAAAGCCATTAAAAATGCAACGAATGCGGCTGTTCCCATTCCACCGGAGAGATTTTCAAAGGCTATAGTAAAAATCATCAGCGGATAATTTTTTCCCACCAAAGCTAAAACCATAAAGGAAAGATTCGATACAGCCTGCAAAATCCCAAAAATTAATAAGGAATTGAATAAACGCAATCGGGCCATTAGCAAACCACCATAAATCGCACCTATTATGGTGGCTGCCAAGCCCATACCTTTATTTATAGCGCCCACTTCTCCAACAGAAAAATTAACACCCCGAATTAGAAAAGTGGTGGTCAGGCTCCCTGCAAAGGCATCTCCTAATTTATAAAGAATAATTAAAGCCAACAAAGACCAAACACCGGAACGAGAAAAGAATTCAGCAAAAGGCCCTGCAACAGCCTCTTTCATTGAAGCAGGTGGGACTGCTGAATACTCGGGTTCGGGGCCAAGCCAAACCGCTAATACACCAAGAGTTAAAATCAAAGCCATTAGCATATAAGTAGCTCCCCATCCAAGAAATTCCGATAAAATCAAAGCCAATGCTCCAGATACCAACATTGCAACTCGATAGCCAGTAACGGAAACAGCAGCCCCGAGGCCACGTTCACGGTTTTTTAGAACCTCGGCTCGATAGGCATCTATAGCTATATCCTGAGATGCAGAAACAAAGGTAAGAAAAAATGCCAGAATTGCCAGAAGCCATAGAGCATTTTTAGGGGATGAAACACTCATTCCTAGAATTATCCCGATCAAAACCATCTGGCAAAGAACTATCCACCCTCTTCGTCTTCCAAAAATCGGAATAACAAATCGATCCATTAATGGAGCCCAAAGGAATTTAAGGGTATAAGGTAGACCCACCAGGCTAAATAATCCTATGGTCCTGATATCGACTCCCTCAACGGTGAGCCACGCCTGCAAAGTACCTCCCGATAAAGCCAAGGGGAGCCCTGAAGAAAACCCCAGAACAAGGACCGCCGCTATTCTTCCATTAAAAATTTTATTCATAATTTCTTTTATTTTCAATCATTTAAAGAAAACTCTGTGAGAGCTTAATTGAACATAGCAAGCGGGAGGCCAAATCAGGTTTTATATAATTAAACCTTAAGCTTATCCAAAACCATTTTTCAAATTATTTTAGCAGAATGATTTTAACAAAACATTTGAAATAATCGACTAATGGTGATGCGCACCCCCTTCGCCATGCGCGTGGCCGTGGGTCAATTCTTCTTGTGTGGCATCTCTAACCGCAGTGACTTCAATGGAAAAATGTAATGTCTCCCCAGCTAAAGGATGATTGCCATCCACATGAATTTTATCTCCCACAACTGCTTTGACAGTGAAAACAGTTTGAGTACCTCCATCCCCCTTACCTTCAAATTGCATTCCAGGCTGGATATCAGCATCTTTAGGAAAATTTGCACGATCAACTTCAATCTTTAGCTGTGGGTTTAAATCTCCATAGCCTTCAGCAGGAGAAACTGTGACATCCTTTTTATCGCCAACCGTCAGCCCTTCCAGTTCTTTTTCTAAGCCAGGAACCATTTGGCCCATGCCATGCAAGTAGGCAAATGGTTGGTTTTTATCCGCACGATCTAGCTCTACTCCATTTGAATTTTTAAGACAATAACTCAAGCTAACAACAGAATTTTTCTTAATCATAGATCAACCTTTCAAATAAATAATGCAGAAAGCATAATTTCAAAAATCAATAATTTCTCAGAGTAGAAATTAAGACTATTAGAACAATAACGTTATACCAAGACATAAAACCACCCTTTCAATGCTTAGGGTGCAAAAAAAAAGTCACCATTAAAATTAATGATGACCGAAAAAATTCAAAAATTTGATTCTTTCCAATATTAACTTAAATTAAAGAAAAAGTCGCCTGGATTTAACCAACTAGCCTTGGAAGAATCAGTTTTCAATGCATCGAAAACCTACGTTCTCAAAAAAGTCGTTTGGATTTGCCTCGGTTCTTGCAAAAGAATACTTATAGGCTTCCAGGAAATAATGACCCGCTTTTTGAAAACCATTTCCCCTTAAAACTTTATACACTTTTCCAAAACGAAGCTCTTTGCGAGTATTTCCCGGATATGGTAGGTACCAATCCAGAGTCCATTCCATAACATTTCCTGAAAGACCCATTACCTTATAAGGGCTGGAATCTCCTGGATAGGAAGTAACCGGCATCGTTTTCCGATCTCCCTCTATACCAACATTGGCTTTCCCTTTAATAAATTCAAGACCCCAAGGGTAAGGCAATCCATCAGGTCCCCTCGCAGCCTTTTCCCATTGTTCTTCTGTAGGAAGCTGCTTATCAGCCCATTGACAATAAGACCAAGCCTCCCACCATGTTACCTGCGTTACGGGGTGATTTCCGTGACCTTCAGGAAAGACTCCATCCTTCCAATGGGCTGGTATATCAGTGAACTGGTTTTCATTCAAAAAAAGGTTATATTCTTGGTTAGTAACTTCATATCGATCCATGTAGTATCCAGCCAAAAAAAGTTTTCGTTCAGGATGCTGATCAAGATATAAAGGTTTTACAGCGCCAATTTTTTTATGTGTGTCTTCATTATCGACCTTATTGGTTCCCATAATGAATTCCCCAGAAGGAATGAGAACCATTTCCTTTTGATCCTTATCAGAAACCTTAACTTGCGGCAAAAAATCCTTTTTCTTATCGCAATCGCAGCACCCCCAAAGGAATGACAAACATATAAATAATGTTGTATAGTTTTTAATTTTATTCGAGACCTTATAAAAATTTCATGCTAGCAAAACTACACTCCTTATCGCAACAAGTAAGATGGTTAACCAGGACCTTAATGACTATCTTTCTATTTCTAGAGGCTGGAAACGTTGTTGCTTTTGAAAACTCTGTGGCAAAAAAAACATCGGGAGAATCCTACCCTCATATTTTACAAAAAGAAACTTTCACAATAAATACCCGTAACATTAAAGTTCTTAATGCAAATGATAAATATTTGTGGATTGGAACCAGCAATGGACTGCTTCGCTATGACACAAATGGAAATGAAGAAGTCGAAGTCTATGACAACACGAATAAATTACTAAGCAATGGTATTTTTGCAATTGCTATTGATAAAAATGGTTTCCCATGGGTGGGCACCTATGGCGGTGGGCTGAGTCACTTCAATGGAAAAACTTGGAAAAATTTTAATACTCCAGATGGTTTGAATGACGCTTTCATTTACGATATCAAAATCGAAAAAAAAAGTATCTGGCTAGCAACTTGGAGTGGGGTGAATTTTTCTAGATGGAATGACAGCAATAAAAACTCATGGAAAAATATAACCGTAGATAATTCCAATGGTGGGTTGATAGACAATTGGGTCTATGCTGTGGAAATTGAAAAGTCGGGCCGTATCTGGTTCGGAACCGAGTCTGGCATTTCTACATTGTATAAGGGAACGTGGAAGAAATTTAACCACGCTAATGGCCTGGGAGCCCCTTATGAAAAAGTAAAACGAGAAAATGAAGCCATCATGTCTTTGTTTCAAGGCCAACATCATGCTTCTCAGGCTTCACCATCCATCCCTAATATCCAGCCGACAGACTACAAACCAAACTATATTGTTTCTATGCACCTCGACAAAAAAAACCGATTATGGGTTGGTACCTGGGGGGGAGGATTAAGCCTGATCGACACAAAGAACTTCACCTTTAGAAATTTTACCACTCAAGATGGTTTGCCCGGCAATTTTATTTTTGCCCTTGAGGAAGATCGGAAGGACGGTTTATGGATTGGAACCAATAATGGTTTGAGTCTATTTGATGGAAAAACCTTTCAAAATTTCTCAAGAATCAACGGGCTTGAATCTAAATTTATCTTCAGTCTAGAAGCAACAAAAGACCACTCCCTTTGGATTGGCGGCAACAAAACCCTCACCCGGATAATCATTGATCCTTCCTCTGGGTTTCCGCTAAACTTGCAATAACCCACTCACGCAGGTATTTCTTATTTCTGTCCCGAGTACATCCAGCTATTAAATTATTGGTAAAGGAGGCTCACCAATTAAAAATCTTCATCTTCTGGATCATCGTCATCCATAGCGACATCGACCTGGTCTTGTTCGGCTTGATCCATTAGCTCTTTTATTTGCTCATAACCCGCTGCAAGCTTCTGAATATTCATCAATAATGTAATAAGCTCCGCATCTTCACACTCCCGCATTCCAGCAACCAGGGGACCTCTTTCATCTTCATCATATTTTTTGTCCCACTTGTCAAAGGTCGCAAAGATTTTGTTTTTGCAATGGATTAAATCGTAAAAAAAACTTTTAATTTCAATTTTTGGCATAACATTCCCACCCAAAATTCCGAGGCGTGCCCGGAAAAAATTAATAAAAAAACTTTGCCCTTACATAGTATTATTATAAAGTATTGTGTCTCCACACCAGGAGGCCACAGAGTATACTACACCATTCCAAACAATTTTAAAGAATCATGACAGACGAAGAACGGTTTAAAGACAACGAAAATGGTACCATATCGGACACACGCTACAACCTGATGTGGACCAAAGAAGATAGTTACCAAATGCGCAATAAATGGTGTGCCTGGAAAGGTGCCCACAATTATATTGTCTGGTTAAATGAGCAAAAATTCGCAGGCCATGAAGATTGGCGCCTACCCAAAAGCCAAGAATGTAGAAACCTTTACGATCATGAGAGCAAAAACTCGGACTTCAATGGCGACATCGTTCATATTGATTATAAATTCCCCGAGGGTTGTGGATCCAACTACTGGTGCGTAGAAGAATCGGGAAGGAATGCAATGGCTTATAACTTTTATAGTGATCGCGCTTACCAAGTTAGTAAAAAAGCCAAAGATGAAGATAATATGTGCTGCCGAGCTATTCGCACCGCCGGTCCGCCAGTAAAAAAGAGTGGTCGATTGTCCAATACCGGAAGAACCCGAAGAGAATAAAAATTTCCCATCTTAAGTCTATCTATGGCTCATCACCGGGCGACTCGCGCTGAAATAAATTTGAAGGCTTTTAAACATAATCTTCAAAATTTAAAAACTGTTCTAGGTTCAAAAACAGACATAATGGCCGTTATCAAGGCTGATGCGTATGGTCACGGGGCTCTTCCCTGCGCAAAAGCTGCCATCGAATCAGGGGTAGGCTATCTTGGCGCAGGCGTCATTGAAGAAGGAATTGAACTTAGAAAAAATGGTATCAGAGGCCCCGTCCTTATCCTTGGAGGTATTTTCCCCGATGAAGTAGCAGATTTGGTCCACCACAATCTTTCCACAATGCTTTACACCTCCCACTTAGCTGAGGCTCTTTCCAAGGAGGGGGAAAAACAAGGCAAAACCATTAACATTCACATTAAAGTAGATACGGGAATGAACCGATTGGGAGTTCTTCCTGAAAACCTGTCAGCCCTGACTGAAAAAATCTGCAGTCTACCGAATCTAAAAATAGAAGCCCTATCGACCCACTTTTCATCTGCCGATGATGAAAACTTATCTATAACAAACCAACAAATAGAACTTTTCAAAAAAGCTTTGAATAAATTAAAAAATGCGGGGATCATCCCCCCATTGACACACCTGGCGAACACCTCTGCTCTTTTCCGTTTTCCAGAGAGCCATTCCAAAATGGTGAGACCAGGACTTATTTTATATGGAGCCCTTCCTTCTCCCATTTTAAATCCTGTGGTTCAAAATTTTTGCCAAAATGAGAATCTTGAAAATTTTGAGCCGGTCATGCAATGGAAAAGCCGAATTATTCTATTGAAATCGGTGCAAAAGGGACAAGCTCTAAGCTATTCCAGAAAGTATTTCACACAAAAAGACAGTCGTATCGCCACTCTTCCCATAGGTTATGCGGACGGACTTCCTCGTAGATTATCCAATAACATGGAGGTGTTAGTAAAAGGCAAACGAGTGCCTCAGGTTGGGACAATTTGCATGGATATGATTTTGATTGATGTCTCTGAAGTTCCTGACGTTCAAATAGGAGACGAGGTGGTTATTTTTGGCAAACAAGGAGAAGAAGTAATTCAAGTAGAAGAGCTAGCCCAAAAAGCAAATACAATTCCTTATGAAATTTTATGTAATGTTGGAAAACGCGTGCCAAGAACATATCAAAATTAAACTTGAGTCACTCTAGAGTTTTTAAATCTGCTAATTTTGAAATCTGATTTTGTCTACACCAATCACGAATTCCATCCACCACCTTCACGGTAACCTTGGGATCTACATAGTTTGCAGTACCGATCTGCAAGGCTTTTGCTCCGGCCATTAAAAACTCAATGGCATCATCACTGTTAGATATTCCCCCTATCCCAATGATAGGAATTTTCACAGCCCGGGCCGTTTCATAAACCATGTGGAGTGCAAGGGGTTTGATCGCAGGTCCCGACAGTCCCCCTGTGCGATTTGCCAGATAAGGTTTTCCCGTTTCGAGATTTACCTTCATACCGACAAAAGTATTACAAACTGATAAAGCATCCGCTCCTGCATTTTCTGCAGCCTTGGCTAGTGTGGTTATATCTGTCACATTGGGAGACAATTTAACGATCAGAAATTTATCGCTAACTTTGCGGACAGTATCCACCACTTGTCTTAGAATCTCCGGATCTGAACTGAACTGCAACCCACCCTCTTCTACATTTGGGCAGGAAACATTCATTTCCAAAGCATCTATCCGTTCTTCTTTGGATAAAGCTAATGCCATTTCTTCATACTGCTGAATCGTTTCTCCAAAAAAATTTACAATGATCCGCGTTTTATACATCTTCAGCAACGGAAGTTTTTCGGATAAAAACGCATCCAGCCCAATATTTTCCAGTCCAATAGCATTGAGCATGCCGGAAGCCGTTTCAATAACTCTGGGAACTGGATTACCTACTTTTGGTTTTAAAGAAAGTCCCTTGGTAGAAAAACCACCCAGGTCGTTCAAATCCAAAAATTCGGTATACTCCAGTCCATAACCAAAAGTGCCCGAGGCGGCAACCACCGGATTACTAAGAACCAGTTTTCCAAGATCTACTGTTAAGTCAACTTTATCCATATCATATTGACATTAAAGGAGTTAATTGATATATTTTTACCGTTACGACCAGAATTATTTCAAGTCACACCAGAATCATATCCTAACATCTTTATATTAAAACAACCAATTTTCAATCGAAATAATCAGGGGAAAGCCCACCATGATGGAAACAGGAGAAAATTTGTCTCTTCCCGAAAACGAAGATCACGACACCAAAAAATATAAAAAACACATCAATGATCTTATTGAAAATGCTGAGATAGAAGCAGAAATGGAAGCGGAAAAAAAAATTCGTTCAAAAAACTCACGAGTATTTTTAATTTCTATGTTTTGTTTTGGGTTACTGTCCCTGGTTTATCTTCAAATTAAAAGTCGAACAGCACAAGTGGCAGTACCTGGTGAAGAAAAAATAGCATATATAAATACACCGACCAAATCTGCCGAAAAAAAACTGATTAAACAAGTATCCATAAATAACTTTGTTGGGCCTACGAAAACAACACCAGCAAAAATATCGGATCTCAGCAGAAAACCTAAAGTAACTGCTAAATTCGAGAAAAAGATAGAAAAAACAAATAAAACTTCTAAATCCTTCTCCAAAAGAACTATGGCAAGCCTCGTAAAGCCCAATACCAGGTTTTTTATACAAATAGGAGCTTTCTTTCAAAAGAAAAATGCGGAAATATCTGCGAAAAAGCTTCAGGCAAAAGGTTTTTCCCCATTGATCCATGTTGTAACGCGAAACAATACCAAGACCTACCTTGTACAACTGGGTGTTTTTCCTAATAAAGAGAAAACAAAACTAGCTCAGGAAAAATTGGCACGGGCAGGTTACACAAAAACAATCATCAAATAACTAGTTATACTTTTCCAAATATAACAATGTTTCTGATGTTATGATGCCTTTTGTTTTCGCTCCCATTCTTAAGAGATTAATAAACTTTGTTGGATTTAGTAAAAATCGTAGCAGGAATGGCTCTACTCTATTGCGGAGGGGACTTTTTAGTAACAGGTAGTGTGCGGTTTGCCCGCTACTTAAAAGTAAGTTCATTTGTCATTGGCGCCACAGTACTAGCGTTTGGAACCTCTGCCCCTGAACTGGCTGCTTCCATCCTTGCAGCTCTAGATGACGCTCCAGAGCTTGCAATGGGTAATATAATAGGCAGTAATATCGCTAATATAGGTCTTGTTCTTGGACTGGCCTGCCTCATCGCTCCAATAACAATTACCCCTTCTAGATTAAAGCGAGAATATCCTCCCTTTCTTCTTTCCGCATTATTGATTTCTTTTCTGGCATGGAATCTAAAAATTCACCGCCTTGAAGGAATTCTAATGATTAGTTTTTTTGCAATATATATTTGGAGGTCATTCAATTATAAAGAAGACTTAAACATACAACCGGAGGAAGAGGTGCGATTGTTTCCAGACAAGGGCCCTACATTTCTAATTTTATTAATTGTGATAGGCCTAATTGGTTTGATAGCAGGGGCAAAACTTCTTGTATCAGGTGGAGTTTCCATTGCTAGAAACTTAGGCATCGGAGAATGGTTTATTGGAATCACTGTAGTAGCAATAGGAACAAGCCTTCCAGAAATTGTTTCCTCCATAATGGCCGCTAGGAGAGGGCATGGCGAAATGGCTATTGGCAACATTTTCGGGAGTAATATTTTTAATATCCTGATGGTTCTGGGCATTACATCAATAATACATCCTTTGAACATAACAGAACCTATTCATCCAGACCTGATCATTGCAACTGGATTCACCTGCCTCCTTTTTATATTGACGTTGCGGGGAAAACATTCCCTAGGAAAAATAAGTGGTGTAATTTTATTGATCACTTATTTTCTGTATATAACGCTAAAAGGTATTGGAATGCTTTAAAATCAGACGGGAGAGTTGGGGCTCCAACAAATTTTTAATTTTTATAGTTATTGCTTATAGTGAGTACCATATCCCCCATGCAACAAACAAAATTGCAGTAGCAATACCCATATTTTTTCTCGACAACTTGTAACCAATCGGAGCAGAATTAGACTGGTAAGGTTTTAAAGTTTTTGTTTCCTTATCGGCAACAGCTAGAGGATGCTCGAGGGTATCCAAGTCTTCTTCCATGCTTTTGGGAGCTCGGGCAATAGGCCCATCAATCATCTTACAATTTCCATTAAAATTGGACCCCTCACCAATTATCAAATGGTAGGCAGAAATATCTCCTGTTAAGCAACT
>Ga0209019_1001532_pt1 | contig 11508 bp, 8 predicted proteins | sample METZYME_3_300m_FD_187549 | JGI IMG/M metagenome (GOLD analysis project Ga0209019, IMG submission 187549) | Marine microbial communities from oxygen minimum zone in mesopelagic equatorial Pacific - METZYME_3_300m (SPAdes) (version 2) | ecosystem: Environmental > Aquatic > Marine > Oceanic | place... | reverse complement strand
AACCCTGGCGGCCATAGCGGGCCACGACCCCAAAGACAAGACAAGCAGCAACGGACCGGTCCCCGATTACCAGGCCGCTCTGCCCGACGGCATCAAGGGTCTTAGGGTGGGAATCCTTAAAGAACTGGTCTACACCGATCTGGTGGAAGAAGAGATTCGGCAGGCCGTGCTGGCGGCCGCCACCACCATGAAAGACTTGGGCGCTCAGATTGAGGAGCTTTCCATACCGCTGGCCGCCAATGCCGGAGCCATCAACGGTTCCATCAGGGTCGAAGCCCCGACCACTTATCGAGATTTACTGTATGAGCGGCCTAGCGACATCGCACACGACAACCGGATCGGATACCTGCTGGGAAGTATTATGCCGGCATCCTACTTCTACAAGGGCCTGCGCCTCCGGTCGCTTCTGCGCGACCATGTCTTGGCGGCTTTTGACGGCGTTGACCTGCTGCTGTCTCCGACCACCGGAGTTGCGGCGCAACTGCTGGGGCCGGACCCGGTCATCGATAGCAAGGTCGCCAGCAGCCGGATTCCTTGGTTGCTGGCCACAACGTTTAGCCTGGCCAATGTCCCGGCGCTGAGCGTGCCCTGCGGCTTCACCGCGACGGGACTGCCCATCGGCCTCCAGATCGCTGGGCGGCCCTTTGACGAAAGCACTGTATTGCGCGCCGGCCACGCCTACGAGCAGGAAACAGAGTGGCATTCTCGCAGGCCCGAGATTTAGCTCGTTCGAAGAAGCCCGCCGTTGCCACGGATTGCCCTTTCGTGGACATTGTGAGAGATTGAAGGCGTGTTGAATCATCTCGACCTAAAGGCATCACTGGAGAGATTGGTGCTCATCCGCGATGAGCGGCTGCCGGTGCGTAGGATACCCCTTCGGGAAAAGCCGCTGCAGCGCTACGTGCTTCCTTACCGGGGATTGTTAGGCCTCCTCTTGATCGGCATCGCCTGGCCGCTGTCTTGGGCCCAGACCAACGTCGGCCTCCAGTACACTTTCTTCCCACTATGGCTGGGATTCATCCTAGCCATCGACGGTCTGGTCCTGCGACGCACCGGTTCTTCCTTGATCGTCCGCAGCCCCAAGATCATGGCGGCGATGTTCATAGTCGCCATGCCCTACTGGTGGGCTTTCGAAGGGATCAATGCCATAACTCAGAACTGGATCTACATCGGCGCTGAAGAGAACACAGACGTATTCGATTACCTGGAATCGTCCCTGGCTTTCTCGGTGGTGATTCCGGCGGTATTTGAAGTTTCTGAGCTCGTCGGCTCCCTGAGTTTCATCAAGCGGTTCGCCCGTCTTCCGGCATTGGTCTTGGAACGTCGGCAGGTCATGTTCGCGGCTGTCCTCGGTGTTCTGTCCCTGGTGGCGCTGCTTTTGTGGCCGAGCTACTTGTTCCCGCTTACCTGGTTGAGCCTGTTCCTAATCTTCGACCCAATCAATTGCCTCATGGGCCGGCCCAGCATCATTGCCCAGGTTAGGAACGGCGACTGGCGGTTGGTCGTCACCTTTGCCATCGGCGCTCTGGTCTGCGGGTTTTTCTGGGAGATGTGGAACAACGAAGCAACGGCCAGTTGGGAGTACAACGTCGGCATCTTCGATTTCGCTCGTATCTTCCAGATGCCACTCTTAGGTTACGGTGGTTACCTACCCTTCGGACTGGAGACTTACGCGGTCTTCCACTTCGCCGCCGGACTGCTGGGTTGGTCCTCAGATGCGCATGTCCCTTTGAGTGGCGACGTACGAGCATCCACAAGCTAAACCCTTTCATCATCTCAGGTATACGGATTCTTGTTCACCGTGTCCAAACAGGTGTATCCTTGCCCCATCGGCCGTGCTCCTGCCGCTCGGCCTAACCCGCGATATCATCACGTTAACTAAGGAGATCCACAGATGAAGTTTGGAATCTTCACCATCGTTCCATGGCATGAGAGCAAAGGACAACAGCAGTCTCTCGACGAGAGCCTGGAGCAGATCGAATTGGCCGACGAGCTGGGCCTGGATGAAGTCTGGCTGGGCGAGCACCGCTTCTCCCGCCATGGACTGCTTTCGGGCATTTGGTCCTACGCTGGACTGGTTGCCGGCCGGACTAAGAACATCCGCATCGGTACTGCCGTTGTGGTGCTGCCCCTGCACAACCCAATCTTGGTGGCGGAAGAAGCGGCGATGGTCGACGTCATCAGCGGAGGCCGCCTAAATCTGGGCATAGGTTCCGGCTACCAGCGCCAGGAGTTCGACGGTCTCGGCATCGACATCAACACCAGCCGCGAACGGTTCTACGAGGCCGTTGATGTCATCAAGAATGCCTGGACCGAAGAGAAGCTGACCTATCACGGTAAGTTCACTAACGTGGATGACCTATGGGTCCTACCCAAGCCTCTGCAGCAGCCCCATCCGCCGTTGTTCCAGGCTGTGAGCACCTCGCCGGCCAGCATCGACTTCGCCGCCAAGAACCAAATTCAGGTCATCGCCGGTGGACCCACCGACATCTTGGGCCAAGCCCCTCAGGTGGTCCAAGCTTGGCGGGAAAAGATGGACGAGTACGGCCATCCCCACGAGCACCTTGATCCGCCCATGTCCAAGGGCATTTACGTTGCTCCGAGTCAGGAAGAGGCCGAGCGAGATGCCAATGATTTACAGAATTTCTCGTCACGCATCCTGAATTCCCAGGGCAACAACGGCGCCATCGGGATGCCCACCGACAAGGACGGTAACGTGCCTCCGGGATACGAGCACTGGGCCAACCGCCAGACTGATCGCGACCGCCGTGACGACCCCGGCCACGCCGGACTTCCGCCGCTAGTTGGCACGCCCGAAGTGGTGATCGAACGCCTGAAAGCGACACAGGCGGCCGGCATCAACCATGTGTTCGGCAACTTCGGGTTCCCCGGACTGCCACACGAGAAAGTCCTGAGGTCCATAGAGATGTTCGCCAAGGAGGTCATGCCCGAGTTCCAAGGAGCCCCGGTAGCCTAACGAATAGACCAGGCGAAACCAGGAATCAAAAGGAGCGGAGCCAATTTGGCCCCGCCCTTTTTACTTAGAGTTCCTGGACGCTCGGCGCTTGGTCATTCCGGTGAATGCCTGAATAAAACCAGGTCGTACCGGTGGCTAGTCCACCGGCCCTCCTAGGGGTGTGGTGGGGCCTTCGCAGGCCAGGAACTGGCCGTAGCCTGGTTGTTGCTCCAGCTGGCCTTGGTTCAGTAGCACCTGTCCACGCAGCAGGGTCATCCACGGCCTGCCGCTGACCTTCCAGCCTTCGAACAGAGTATAGCCTGCGTTGCTGTGGTGGTCCTTGACGGTCACCACTCGGTCGGCGCCGGGGTCCAGGATTAGCAGGTCTGCGTCCGACCCCGCCTGGATCACGCCCTTTCGGGGATACAGGCCAAAGATGCGTGCCGGGTTCTCTGACATCACTCTGGCTAGCCACCAGATGGGAAAGCCCCGTTTCACCACGCCCTCGCTGTACATCAAGGGCGCTACGGTTTCGATACCGGGGGAGCCAAAGGGCACCGATGCCCCGGTGGAGTCCACGAATATGTTGTCCCAACCCGGATTCTTCAGCTCTTCAGGGTGTGGCGAATGGTCGCTGCCCACCAGAGATATCTGACCCTGCCGCAGGCCGTTCCAAAGCGCGTCCCGGTCGGGCCCGTCCTCTGGTCGGAGGGGAGGCCCGATTTTGGCCAGAGGCCCGAATTTCGCCATTTCGGCGTCGGATAACAGTAGATACTGCGGGCAGGTTTCGGTCCAGATCTTCTGGCCTTGGGCCTGGGCCTGCTTGATCCGTTCTAAGCCCAATTGGGTGCTCAAGTGCACCACGTAAGTGGGGCAGCCGGTAGCGGCCCCCATCTTGATGGCCCGGTTGATTGCCTCTTCCTCGGCCCAATCGGGGCAGGCTGTGGGGAAGTCCGTCGGATGGGTGTGGCCCTCGGCCATGAGCTTGTTTTCCAGGTATTCGATGATGTTGCCGCTCTCGCAATGGAGCTGTAGCACCCCGCCGCCCTTGGCCACTATGTCCATGGCGTTGCAGATGTAATCGTCATCGCACATCCGGCCCGGCCGCTTCTTGTAGGTCATGAACATCTTGAAGGACTTGACACCAAGCTCCATGGCCTGTGGCAGGGAAGCCAGGATGCTAGGCCGGTTCTGCAGGATGAAATGGAATCCAAAATCTACCAGCGCCGCCGTGCCGACCTCGTCTTGGATACGGCGGACGGCTTGTTCCAGGGTCTCGTCGCCCTCCAGGGCGTAATTGCCGAAGGGGACTAGGGTGGTCAGCCCGGCGTGGGCTGCCGCCAGAGCGCCGAGAGCGTAATCGTCGTGCCCGTCAAGATGGACGTGGGAGTCGATCAGTCCTGGTAAGACGAACTTGCCTTCTGCGTCGATGTACCGGTCAGCTGTCGGAAGCAGGTGTTCTGGACCGACGGCCGCGATCTTCTCGCCTTTGATGGCCACTGCGGCGTCAATTACCTGAGACGAGGTGACGACCTTCCCGCCTCTTACGATTGTATCGACATGAGTATCGACCGCCATACCGTGCCTCCCTGGCCCAGATTCAAAGCTGCCGCGAGTGTAGTCTTGGGTGGATGAGCTGTCAACGAACGGTTCCCGTTGACAGCCCAGTTGGGCGCGACTACACTCGCCCCAAATTGAGATTTACTACTGGACTAGAGGATAATCATGCAACTGGAAGATAAGATCGCCTTGGTCACCGGCGCCGGTAGGGGCATGGGCCGGGCGATCTCCCTGCAACTGGCCGAGGTCGGTTGCAACGTTGCCGTGTCCGATATCGACGTATCCACCGCCGAGGACACCGCCGTGGCCGTGAAGCAACTGGGCAGGGAGAGCGTCGTGTTGCCGGCCGACATGGGTGATCTTCAAGACATCGACCGCATGTTCCAGCAAGCGAAAGACGCCTTTGGGCGTCTTGACGTCGTAGTTAACAACGCCGGGGTTACAAAATACCTGGACATCATGGATGTGCAGGAAGAAGACTGGGACCGCATCCACCGGGTGAATGCCAAGGGCGTGTTCTTCTGCATGCAGCGGGCGGCCCGGGAACTGATCGACCAAGGTCAGGGAGGCCGCATCATCAATATTGCCTCCATCGCCGGGAAGGGCTACGCCGGCACCTCGAATGCCGCCTACGCCGCCAGCAAGGGCGCGGTCATCTCCATGACCAGCATTGCGGCCCTACAGCTTGGCCGATATGACATCAACGTCAACGCCATCTGTCCCGGTTCGACGCTGACTGCTATGGCGTCGGACACCATGTCCGGTCGGGCCGAACGCACCGGCCAGACCATGCGTGAACTGGAAGAAGCCCGAGACGCCAAGATCCCGATTGGGCGACCCAACGACCCGGAAGACATAGCGGCCATGGCGGTGTTTTTAGCCGGACCGGGCGCTCGCAATATCACGGGTCAGGCGTTCAACGTGGACGGCGGGTTGGTGATGCACTAGGCGTCAGTTTGGCGACAACCCGGCCTGGTTTGTCCCTTAGTTCTCAAGCCGTTGCCTGCTAATATGATTTCAGGCATTTTCGGGAGGAGAGGCGGTGGACTTGCGGCCAAAGCTCTGCTTCCTCATGGTTTTGACGGTTTTCCTTGCGGCACTGGGTACCGATTTGGTCTCCGAAACGGTGTCCGCTAATCTTGCCGCGACATTCGACGTTGTTCCAAAGTCCGCGGTTCCCAACGAGACGGTAACCCTGCTAGGGACAGGGTTTACCCCTTCGACGACCGGCGGTGGGTCGGCAGCAGCCGGCGCGCATCAGGTCACTGGACTTGGCGGGAGCGTCATTATCATTGGCACAACTACCCTTGTATCCCCTAACGTAAGTTATCCCATTGATTTCGACGCTGACGGCAGTTGGACCGCTTCCATCACCATCCCCATAACTGCTGAGACAGTGGCCGGTGGTTCGATCTCCATCAGTGTCTTGGATGATCAAGGTTTCGGGCAGACGACTCAAATAACCATGAGGACTCCATTGATCACCTTGGACCCCGCATCCAGCAGAATCAAAACCGTCGTGACCGTCACCGGCCAAGACTTTCCCGCTGCAAATCCGCTTACCAAGGCCAACAGCCAGGTGCCGATATCATATGATGGCTTTCCTTTGACGGTGGTTTCAGCAAACTTGCTTGGCGGATTCATCGCGAATATAACGGTGCCCGAGACGGCTGATATCTCGTCCGACAACATAGTCAGGGCTCAGGTCTTGGGCTTCGACTGGGGAGGTGTCGCGATTCATTCGGTGCCTGGCCCAATCATCACTCTTTCGCCGGCCTCCGGCGTGCCCGGGACCGTAGTGACTGTCTCTGGCGAAGGCTTTCCGACCAACGTCCTGATTTCCAACGTTCGGGCGGGCAACATCAACGTGTCCAATTCGCTGTCGCCCTCCACCGACAATAACGGAAATTCGGTGTCCTATTTCGCTATGCCCGTTTTCGTCCCCGGAGTTCAGAGCGTTGCGGTCACAGCCGGTGGAATCACAGGTGTAATTGGTTTTACCGTGCTGGAGGGCGCGCCGGTAAGCCATTTGCTGCCGACTCCCAAACCGTCCACGTTGCCCGCAGATGCCCTGGCGTCGCTGATCCAAAGAGAGGATCTGATTCGCGTCTGGAACTTCGATAACAGCACCAAAAATTGGGAGTTTTTCGACCCCCGCCCAGCCTTCATCAACGCCAACACCATCAAGATCATGGTGCCTGGCCGCATCTATTGGTTGAGGATGAATAGGGTTCAAACAGCGACGCTCAACGGAAAAGCCGTTAAGCTTATCTCGGGTTGGAACCTGGTGCCTTGGTAAAACCAAGCGGAGACTGGCGCGCTCAAGCTTCTATAGGATAATATTTACGGAAGCTCGAACTTGTTACTCGAGCTTTTTAGTCAGCGCCGGAACAGGCGTGAGGTGTCCCTTACATGGAACTCAACATTAGGTTATTCGCCTTGTACCGGGAGCGCGCCGGCGGGGACACTGTTGTCGTGACTGTGCAGGACGGAGCGACTGTGGCCGACCTAACTGATGAGATCAGACGGCAGATTCCCAACCTGGCACCGCCCGAAGTGAAGATCGTAGTGGCCGTAAACACCGACTATGCGGGCTCGGATATAATCCTCCAGCCAGGCGACGATGTTTGCCTCATTCCGCCCGTCAGCGGGGGGTAACCGAACGCCTGGGGAGCTTACAAAATGATAGAGCTAACTGAAAAAACCCTCGACCCGGAGAAGATCACCGCAAAGGTGCGGCGTGACACTAACGGCGCGGTCGTGACCTTTCTGGGAACCACCAGGGACAATTTCAAGGGCAAGGCCGTGCTGACTCTGGAATACGAAGCCTTCGACGAGATGGCCGTTAAAAAACTGGGAGAGGTGCGTCAGGAATTGATGGCCGAATTTGGCCTGGAACAGATTGCCATCAGCCATCGCATCGGAACGGTGGGCATCGGAGAGATCAGTTTGGTGATTGCCGTTGGCTCGCCCCACCGCGAAGAGGCTTTCAACGCATGCCATGCAGCCGTTGACCGCATCAAAGAAGTGGTGCCCATCTGGAAGAAAGAGGTCTACCAAGACGGTTCTCGCTGGGTGGCCTGCGAAGACCACGAGTTTTCATCGGCGGACCAGTCGCCAGCTGGGAACCACACCCATTAGAAGGATCTGATTTCGCTCGTCGTGATACCCTTAATCCCGCTCATGGTTAGCTCGTCGAACCACGGGATCGGGGTAGTTGATTTCCACCAGATGCATTACTTGTGTGGCCCATCGACAGGCTCAGCGGGAGCGGTTTACCCTAGCGGATTTCTCCGACAGTAAGTCCTAGCGCGGCTCCAGCGCCGCCTCTGATCCCCAGTTTAAGTCCGCCGATTGATCTCGGGCCTGGCGCTTGTTCCAGTCTTTGGACAACACCGCGTTTGCTGCCTGCCGCAAAGTCCTCACTCCAATAGCCTTCATGCCCTGCGGCACCCTCAAACCTTCCAAGCACGACTCGGGCAACACACACGTCTTGAGCCCCAAACGTGCGGCCTCAGTGACTCTCCGCTGCGCCTGAGAAACTGACCTTATCTCTGCGCTCAGGCCAACCTCGCCAAAGGCGAACATCTCTGAGTCCAGCGGACAGTTGTACAGGCTGGACGCCATGGCCAGCACCAGCGCAAGGTCCGCTGCCGGCTCGTCGATCTTAAAACCTCCTGCCACATTTACGATGATGTCCTGGCCGGACAACTCCAGACCGGCGCGGCGGGAACCTACCGCAGCTAGCATCAGCAGGCGGTTGTAGTCCACCCCGTTGGCCACACGGCGAGGCGCTGGCAGTTGGGAGGGGGAAGTTAACGCCTGTACCTCCAACAGCAACGCCCGGCTGCCTTCCACCACCGGCGCTAGGGCCGCTCCGATGGAGCCCCCTGCCCGTTGGGAGAGCAATGCTTTCGAAGGGTCGGCCACATCGGCCAGGCCTTGTTCGGTCATCTCGAATATACCGACTTCGGTGGTCGCTCCGAATCGGTTCTTGCCGGCGCGCAGCACCCGGTAACCGCCATCTTCTTGGGATTCCAGGTACAGCACCACGTCCACCATGTGCTCCAACACCCTGGGCCCGGCCAATAAGCCGTCTTTGGTCATGTGGCCGGAGACGAACACCGGGATGCCGCTATCCTTGGCCCACCGGAGGAGCCGGAGCCCTGCCTCGCGCACCTGACCCACGCTGCCTGGCCCGGATGTCTCGTTGTCGCTGCATAATGTCTGGATGGAATCGACGATGGCCAGCGCAGGCCGCACCGAGTCGAGTCTCTCGATGACCGAGGCGAGGTCGGTCTCGGGCAGCATCAAGACACCCTCTCCGGAGAACCCCAGCCGGTCCGAGCGCAGCTTAATCTGCTGCGGCGACTCTTCCCCGCTGACGTACAGGACTTCTTGGTCTTTGGCAGCCACATATTGAGCCATCTGAAGAAGGAGGGTCGACTTGCCGACGCCGGGTTCGCCGGCCAGCAGGACCACCGAGCCGGGGACGACGCCGCCCCCCAACACCCTGTTCAATTCAGAGGAAGGCAGAGGGTCTCGAGGTTGGTCACCGGAGGAGATGGAGGATAGCTCGACTACGTCGGTTGCTTTTGTGGCGAGCCAGCCTGACCTGCCTGTGGTCGGCGAGGCCACGGCGGTTTCGACCAAGGGAGTCTGGGAGCCGCACCCTTGGGCGGGGCAGAAACCGCTCCACTTGGCGAATTCGTTGCCGCAGGACGAGCACATGAAAACCGATCGCCGCCGCTCTTTTACCTTAGCCACACCGCACCACCGCCTTGAAGACTACACTGGAAAGATTATGTAGGTAGAATCTCGCGGCAATTATAACAACAGAAGGCCCCACAATCGTGAGGCCTTCTGTCAGTAGTTCCGGGGTTTTGGCGCTTGTTTGCCGATGCTAGTCGCCAGTGTTGGCCGTCTCCGCCTCTGCTTCCGGCTTAGCCTTTGCTTTGGGTTTGGCCTTGGCTTTCTTGGAAGTGATCTTGATGGCGCCTTCGCCGTTCATGTCGATCATTGCCACGTCGCCGGCGACCAGCCGCCCGCTGAGCACCTCATCGGACAGGCTGTCTTCGATCTCGTCCTGGATTAGTCTCCGCAGCGGCCTGGCGCCCAGGACCGGGTCGAAACCTTTTTCCCCGAGGTATACCTTGGCTGCTTCGGTGATTTCCAACGAGATCTCTTTCTCGTCCAACTCGTTCCGGACCTGGTTCATCATCAGATCGACAATTTCCAGGATCTCGTCCCTGGTTAGCTGGTGAAACACCACCGTGGAATCGATTCGGTTCAGGAACTCAGGGCGGAAGAAGCGCTTCACTTCCTCCATCACCTTGTCCTTCATCCGTTCGTAGGCGCTGTCGTCGGTCTGAGCATCGGAGGTCTTAGCCGCGAAGCCGAGAGAGGTCTCTCGTTTAATCAGGTCCGAACCCAGGTTGCTGGTCATGATGATGATGGAGTTTCGGAAGTCCACCTTTCGGCCACGGGCGTCGGTCAGGTGGCCGGCGTCAAAAATCTGCAACAGGATGTTGAAGACCTCAGGATGGGCTTTTTCAATCTCATCAAGGAGCACGGCGCAGTAGTTCTTGCGGCGGACGCTCTCGGTCAACTGTCCGCCCTCGTCATAGCCGACGTACCCAGGAGGCGCACCGATCAAACGGGCGACAGTATGACGCTCTTGGAACTCAGACATGTCCAGGCGAATCATATTGTCTTCATCGCCGAACATGAATTCGGCCAGAGCCCGAACCAGTTCGGTCTTGCCCACACCGGTGGGGCCCAGGAACATGAACACGCCGATGGGACGGCGAGAGTCTTTGAGACCTGCCCGGGCGCGGCGCACCGACTTGGATACGCTGACGATGGCTTCATCTTGTCCGATGATTCGCTTGTGCAGATCACCTTCCATCTGTAGGAGACGCTCGGTCTCCTCTTCCGCCAGCCGCGTCACCGGGATGCCGGTCCACATGCTGACGACTTCAGCGATATCGTCTTCAGTGACAACCCGGCGCTCTTTGTTTTCTCCCTCTTGCCACTCTTTCTCCAGGGTGTCTAGGTCTTCGTTCTGGCGCAATTCCCTGTCCCGGAGATCCGCCGCCGCCTCGTATTGCTGGGAGGCGATGGCCTCGTCCTTCTCTTTGCGGACCTGCTCCAAGACTTGCATGGCGTCTTTCACCGACGCGGGGGTGACGCTGCCGCGCAGCCGTACCCGGGAGCCGGCTTCGTCGATGAGGTCGATGGCCTTGTCCGGCAGGAACCGGTCTGGGATGTAGCGCTGGGCCAGGAGAGCCGCGCTGCGAATGGCTTCGTCGGTGATATCTACCTTGTGGTGTTCTTCGTACTTGCTCCGGACGCCCATTAAGATAGCCACGGTGTCGTCATCGGAAGGCTCTTCAACCCGCACGGGCTGTAGGCGGCGCTCCAAGGCCGGGTCCCGCTCGACGTATTTGCGGTAGTCGTCGAGGGTGGTGGCGCCTATGCATTGAATCTCGCCACGGGCCAGTGAAGGCTTTAGGATGTTGGAAGCGTCGACCGCGCCTTCCGCTGCGCCGGCACCGACGATTGTATGAATCTCATCAATGAACAGGACGCAGTTGCCGGAGGCCTTGATCTCTTCAATGACCTTCTTCAACCGTTCTTCAAATTCGCCGCGGTACTTGGTCCCCGCGACCAGGGCGCCCATGTCCAGGGTGACTAGGCGCTTGCCCTGTAGAGTGTCGGGGACTTCCCCGCCGCTGATCAATTGGGCCAGAGCTTCGACGATGGCCGTCTTGCCAACGCCCGGCTCGCCAACTAGCACCGGATTGTTCTTGGTCCGGCGGCTTAGGATTTGGACCATCCGTTCGATTTCTTTCTCTCGGCCGATGACCGGGTCAAGTTTGTCGGCTTTCGCGGCGACAGTTAGGTCGATGCCCAACTGATCCAGGGTTGGAGTCTTGGAGGTGGACCGACTGCCTTGGCTGCCGGTGCCGGAGGTGTGGCTCAGGATGCGG
>Ga0209019_1001531_pt1 | contig 11513 bp, 9 predicted proteins | sample METZYME_3_300m_FD_187549 | JGI IMG/M metagenome (GOLD analysis project Ga0209019, IMG submission 187549) | Marine microbial communities from oxygen minimum zone in mesopelagic equatorial Pacific - METZYME_3_300m (SPAdes) (version 2) | ecosystem: Environmental > Aquatic > Marine > Oceanic | place... | reverse complement strand
CTCAGAGGCGAGCCGCTTCCAATTTATGGGGATGGTAAACAAGTTCGTGATTGGTTATTTGTTGAAGATCATTGCAAAGCAATCCTTCACGTTCTGGAAAAAGGGAAAGTGGGGCAGGTTTATAATATTGGAGGACATAATGAAAAAACTAATTTAGAGGTCGTCCAGATTCTTTGCAAAATTTTAGATGAATTGGTTCCGGATTCAAAATTTCGTCCTCATAAAAACCTTATCCAATATGTGACTGATCGACCAGGTCATGACCGACGTTATGCCATTGATGCGAGTAAAATTCAAAACCAACTGGGATGGAAACCTCAAGAATCATTTGAAAGCGGTCTTCGCAAAACCGTGCAATGGTATTTGGGCAATAAAGATTGGATAGACCGCGTCATGTCCGGAGCTTATAGAGGAGAACGGCTCGGTCTTGAAAAACCTTAAGGAATCTTCAAAATGATTAATAAAGGAATAATACTTGCGGGAGGCTCAGGAACCCGACTCTATCCTTTGACGCAGGTTGTTAGCAAGCAGTTGATGCCACTTTATGACAAGCCAATGATTTATTATCCATTGAGCACGCTTTTACTGGCTAATATACGCGATATTTTTATCATAACCACACCTAAGGACCTACCTCTGTTTCAAGAGTTACTCAAAGACGGTAGCCAGTGGGGCATTAATATTACTTATGGAATCCAGCCCAGCCCTGATGGATTGGCACAGGCGTTCCTCATTGGAAAAGATTTTATTGGTAATGAGGGTTGTAGCCTTATTCTTGGTGATAATGTTTTTTACGGAACCGGGTTTCCGGATTTATTGGAAACAGCTCAAAAACGTGTGCAGGGGGCAACCGTATTTGGATATTGGGTCAAGGATCCACAAAACTATGGTGTCGTAGATTTTGATGACCAGGGTAGAGTTGTCGGTGTCGAAGAAAAACCTGATAAACCTAAATCCCATTACGCCATAACCGGATTATATTTCTACGACAATCAGGTGGTTGATATTGCAGGCTCGATCGAACCCTCCGACAGAGGCGAATTAGAAATCACCGATGTGAATCGAGTTTACCTACAACAGTCTCAATTATCTGTCGAAAAAATTAGCCGAGGCTTTACATGGTTGGACACAGGGTCGCATGACTCTTTGCTTAATGCCTCCAACTTTATTGAAACCATACAAAAACGTCAGGGGCTCATGGTTTGCTGCCCCGAAGAGATCGCCTTCAGTAAAGGTTGGATTTTAGCGGAAGATGTTGCAAGGCTTGCTAAAAATTTGAAAAAAAATAATTACGGCCAATATTTGACGCGTTTGATATCCAATCTATAAACAGGAGTGCTGCCCACTCTGTTTAATATTGGTCTTTTAAAACTGCTCGCCTATGAAAATTCTTCTCACAGGAAAAACCGGACAAATTGGTGAGGAATTAAATAACATTGTTGGTGATTTAGGAAACCTTATTACTGTTGATAAGGAACAATTGGATCTTTCCAAACCTAACTCGATAGAACCAGTAATTTTAGACATTAAACCAGACATTATTATTAATCCTGCAGCCTATACAGCGGTTGATAAAGCTGAAGAAGAACCTGATCTGGCAATGACGGTAAATGCCATTGCCCCTGGTTTATTAGCAAAAGCAGCAAGAAAAGTTGGGGCAGGACTGATCCATTATTCCACGGACTATGTATTTGATGGTTGCTCTACGATTCCTTATAAAGAAGAAGACCCTCCCAATCCTTTGAATGTTTATGGCAAAACTAAACTTGCAGGAGAAAAAGCCCTGGCCGAAGCTGGAGCTCCATTCCTGATAATAAGAACCGGTTGGGTTTATAGTCTTCATGGTAAAAACTTTTTAAGAACTATAAAAAAACTGGCAGAAGAAAAGGACATAATTCAAGTTGTTGACGATCAAATTGGGGCCCCTACCTGGGCTCGTTCCGTTGCTCTGAAAACACATCAAATCCTCAAACAATGTTTAAACAAAAAATGGCTTGAAACAAAGGATTCCTCCTTATCCGGCATATTCCATTTGACTTGCCAGGGAAAAACCAGTTGGCACGGTTTTGCCAGAGAAGTTTTAAATATGTCCAACACCTCACAAAATATAAAATTGATCGCAATTCCTACATCCGATTATCCTACTCCTGCAGTGCGCCCTCCCAACTCCCTTTTAAATAACGAAAAGATTCAAAAAGTATTTGGCCTCGATATGCCACATTGGGAAGATGCATTGAAAAACTGTATGGACTCCAATTAGCCTAAATTATTATTCAATATGATAGAAAAATATTTCCTTGTTCTTAAATTAAAACCACTTTCCTTGCGCATTTTTTTATATTGTTCGCTATTTTGATTTAATATATAATTTTTATTAAGGCAGGAATTAAATCACTTTCCTAAAAAATACTCTCTAGCATTAAATTTACCCAACGTTTACAAAAAAAAGAGACAACACAAAAATTATGTACGGTCTTATTTTAGCGGGTGGGAGCGGCACCCGGTTTTGGCCTATTAGCCGCGAACAAAGTCCAAAGCAATTGCAACAGTTCTTTGGCGGCGGAACCATGATCCAAAACACGGTGCAACGCCTATTACCTCTTATCTCTATAGAAAATCTGTACGTAGGCACCCATCAACAACAAGCCCTTGAAACTCTTCGACAATTAGATTCTTTTGCCTTTTCGCCAAATCATCTTTTGGCCGAACCTTGTAATAAAAATACCGCCTTAGCAATCGGTTTGATGGCAAAGATAGTGGAGAAAAAAGATTCGAATGCAATTATGGCTATTTTTCCGGCAGACCACGTTGTCTCTAATGCAAAAAAGTTTAGCCAGACATTAAAAAAAGCAGAAGTTCTAGCACAGAAGGGTTTTCTAGTAACCTTGGGCATCCCTCCCACACGACCAGAAACAGGATTTGGTTATTTAAAACAAGGTTCGGAGTTGGAAGGTTCTGAAGATACTTATCGGGTAGACAGGTTTGAAGAAAAACCCAATCTCTCTAAGGCTAAAAAATATTTAGAACAAGGTACTTATTTTTGGAATTGCGGAATCTTTGTTTGGAAAGCCTCAGCCATTTTAGGAGAGTTACAACAGCATGCTCCAGATATTCATTCACAACTGGAAACGCTGATGAGTTGTTTACAAAGTTCATCAGGAAAACTGGACTACCTTGAACTGAATGAAAAAGGTTGCAAGCTTTTTTCTTCTCTCCCAAGTATTTCTATTGATTACGCAGTAATGGAAAATTCGTCTAATGTTGTCATGATTTCTTCAGACATTGGCTGGAACGATGTCGGCTCTTGGAGTGCTTTGGACGAAGTATGCGAAAAAGATTTTAAAGGGAATATTCTTACAGGAAATATTCTAGCGCAGGATTGCAGTAATTCCATAGTCCACGGACAAAATCGACTTATTGCCACACTAGGATTAAAAGACACGGTAGTGGTAGACACGCAAGACGCTCTTTTGGTCTGTTCCAAGGAACGGTCACAGGATGTGAAAAAATTGGTAGAATCACTTATTGAAAAAGGCTGCCCAGAAGGTAGGCTTCCTGCCACTGTAAAAAAACCGTGGGGATCCTACACAAATCTGGACTCTGGGCCTACTTATTTATTAAAACGAATTGAGGTGTTGCCTGGCGAGACACTCAGTCTGCAATCCCACAAATACCGTAGTGAACATTGGACTGTAGCTTCAGGCTCTGCAGAGGTTGAGTTAAAAGAAAAAATCTTTCATTTAAAAGCCAATGAATCCATCACTATTCCTTTAAATGCCAAACACCGACTTGGAAATCCGGGAACCGACTTGTTAATTATTTTTGAAATCCAATTTGGAAATGTTTTGGATGAAAAAGATATATTGCGCTACGATGATCGCTACGGCCGCTGCTGATCTTTTTGTCTGAAATCAATCAAGATGAGTTCCAATATTTCCAGGATTAGGAACCCAGTACTCGGATCAGCATAATTTTAGAGCCATCTTTTCTTTTGACCTCTTACTCGTCTGAGAGATAATAAAACCTATTTTTGGATGGAAATTGGCGTCCCCAGCGGGATTCGAACCCGCGTCGCCGGCGTGAAAGGCCGGTGTCCTGGGCCAGGCTAGACGATGGGGACGTCCAATTTATTGAGAAAAGAAAGTTAAGAAGTGAGCCGCGAAGGGATCGAACCTTCGACCACTTGATTAAAAGTCAAGTGCTCTACCAACTGAGCTAGCGGCCCCTTCTTAAAACGCAAAGGACGAAAACTATCAAACCTATAATAGCATGTCAACGCATTTATTTGCCTTGATTTTCAACTTAAGGACCAATAGTATCTAAGCTTACAATATTATTTCAAAAAACAAGAGAGCCTTTTGGAAAAATCAGAAAAAATTTGGATGGACGGGAAACTGGTTCCCTGGAACGAAGCCAACATTCATGTCCTAACTCATACTCTTCATTATGGCTTGGGAGTTTTTGAGGGAATTCGTTGCTACAACTGCAAGGAAAAGGGTCCTGCCATCTTCCGATTGCAGGAGCATGTCGACCGTCTATTCCAATCCGCGGTCATTCTTGGAATCGATGTCCCCTTTTCCAACAAAGAAATACATGACGCCATTATTCAGGTTGTTCTCGAAAACAAACTAGAGGAATGCTATATCCGCCCCATCGTTTACCTGGGAGACAATAAAATGGGACTTAACCCAAAAGACGTTGATGCCCATTGTGCAATTGCTGCGTGGCCATGGGGAACCTATTTGGGAGAAGATGGACTCAATAAAGGAATCCGTGTACGCGTTTCTTCCTTCACCCGGCATCACGTAAACATCACTATGACCAAAGCCAAGGCATGTGGTTACTATATAAATTCTATTTTAGCCAAGGTCGAGGCACATCGAGATGGCTACGATGAAGGAATATTACTTGATCCAAGTGGGTATGTTTCTGAAGGCTCTGGCGAAAATATATTTATTTATTCAAAGGGGAAATTGCATACCCCGGCCCTTTCCAGTTCCAACTTAGATGGAATCACACGTGACGCTGTCATCGAAATCTGCAAAGAACTCGACATAGGGGTAGAAGAGAGGAACATCACCCGCGACGAACTTTATATTGCAGAAGAAATTTTTCTCAGTGGAACCGCTGCAGAAATAACCCCTGTCCGCGAAGTCGATAGTCGAACTATCGGCAAGGGCGAGAAAGGTCCCATAACGGATAAAATCCAACAAACCTTTTTCAAAATAGTCCGCGGCAACAAATCAAAATTCAGCAAATGGCTCACCCCGGTTTAGAACAGGTTTTTCTAAAAAACAGAAGCCGTATAGCTTGTTATTCAAGTTTAAAATTCTTATTGGATAGCTGACTTTAAAAATTCCCGGAGAGTTTTATTTATGCCAATTTACGAATATGAATGTGAAAAATGTGGGGTCACCTTTGAGGCCATGCAGACCATATCGGAAAAACCCATGAAAACCTGCAACGGCCTTGGCTGCGATGAAAAAGATAATGGCAAAGTGCACCGAATCGTTTCTCAGTCAGGGTTCATCCTCAAAGGTTCGGGTTGGTATGCATCCGATTACCCATCAGAAGCGCGCAAAAAAGGTTGGGAACAAGAAAGTAATCAATCCAAAGATGCAGCTGATGGATCCCCTGCCCCGGCGGCGGACGCAAAAGCTCCAACAACAGAAAAAAAAGCAAAAGCCGAGCCTGCCACCACCGCCCCAATAAAAAAAACAACACCGAAAAATCCTTATTCAGGTGGAAAATTGAAAAAGGCCAAGGGCCCAAAATAATCTGGCCTTATGAAAGAACCTGACCACATTAGCCAGAATATTTTTTTCTCCCTCATAGATGGATTAATTTTAGTCTCGCCATCCCTTTCAGTTTTACATAGCAACTTGGCTATTGAAGATATGTTCCACAAATCCAGGGATGCCATTGCGAATCAACCTTTAGAAGAACTTTTCCCAAGCCAACCGCAAATCCTAGATAAGATCCAGAAGGTACTGACAACAGGGGCTTGTTACCATGATGTGGAAGCAAAAGGTAAACGAAAAACCGCTTCGGTTCAATTTCCTGTAAACCTAACTCTATCTCCTTATCTTGAATCAGACGATTCCATACAAGGCGTCATAATACTGGTAAAAAATATGAGCTTGATCCGCGAACTAGAGCAACAGCAACACCCCGCAGATCACCTAAATAACTTAGGTACTTTAGCAATGGGTCTGGCGCATGAAATTAGGAATCCATTAGGAGGCATCCGCGGCTCCGCACAATTACTACGGCATGACATCAAAAAAAAATCGCATCGCGAATACCTTGATGTGGTCATAAGTGAAGTTGATCGAATCGATCAATTGGTCAAACGCATGATGGATTTAGCAAGGCCCACCGACATTAAACTGAAAGAAACAAATATTCATAAAGTTCTTGAAGAAATTCTAATACTGGAAAAAGAAACCTTCCGCTTTAAAAATATCCGTTTTCAACAAACATATGATCCTAGTCTGCCACTCATTGATGCCGATGAAGACCAACTAAAGCAAGTTTTCCTAAATCTCATTAAAAACGCCATCGAGGCCTCCAGAAATGGCAGCATTCTACAAATTGTAACCCGCGTCAGTTCAAGCTTTGCAATAAAAACTCCCATAGCAAGTGTCCCACGGCAAAACATAGCCGTGGAAATCATCGACTCGGGAGAAGGTATGGACGAAGAAACCCAGAAAAAAATATTTACGCCCTTTCATACAACTAAAAGCAAGGGTATCGGGTTGGGTTTGGCTATTTCCCTAAAAGTTGTGGAAGACCACCATGGAAAGATGAAAATTACTTCTGAAAAAGGACTAGGGACTACCGTGCAAGTGTTTCTACCAATTCGCCAAAGGTGATATGATAGTCAAATGAATTCAAAGCAAAATAAAATTCTCATTGTCGATGACGAAAAAAATATTCTCTGGGTCTTGAAAAAAGGTCTAGAAAAAAATAATTACCTCGTAGACACTGCAACAAGTGGCGAAAAAGCCCTTGAACAACTCCAAAAAAACAAATACCTCATGATGTTTTCAGATATTTTCATGGAGGGCATTAGCGGTCTCGAATTAATGGAGCAATCCCAGAAAATTTGTCCTGAGCTTAAAATTGTGATCATGACCGCACAGGACTCAATGAACAACACCATAGAGGCAATGCGCTTGGGAGCCTACGACTATCTTACCAAACCCTTCGACTTCGATGATGTTTATAATCTGTTACAAAAAGCCGAAAGTGCGCAAACTTTTTCTCCACCCAAAGAGATAGAAGCTACGCAAAGCCTGTCCACAGCCACAGAAAACGAGGGAAATTCAATAATAGGAAAAAGCAAAGGCATGCAGGAAATTTTTAAGACAATCGGTAAATCAGCAGGCTCCGATTTATCCATCCTCATTACTGGTGAAAGCGGGACCGGCAAAGAAATGATCGCCAGCACCCTTCACCACTATTCAAAAAGAAAAGATAAATCCTTTATCTGTATCAACTGTGCGGCCATTTCAAGAGAACTTCTGGAATCCGAACTATTTGGGCACGAACGCGGTGCATTCACCGGTGCGGTTGAAACAAAAACAGGAAAATTTCAGCAAGCCGATGGCGGCACTTTGTTCCTGGATGAAATAGGGGATATGGAATTGCCATTACAAGCAAAGATACTGCGTGTTTTGCAAAATAATGAATACTATAGAGTGGGAGGAAAAGAGACTTTGCGGGCAAACGTGCGAGTTATCGCAGCGACAAATCAGAACCTCCTCGATATGATCCAACTGAAAAGTTTCCGGGAAGATTTATACCACCGCCTTAATGTTATTCATATCCATATACCGCCATTGAGGGAAAGACTCGAAGATGTCCTACTACTTGCAAACCATTTTATCAGCCGATACTCCAAATCATTGGCCCGAGGCAATGTATACCTTTCTCCAGATGTCGAACACATTCTAAGTGGCTACCACTGGCAAGGCAATATCCGGGAACTGGAAAATGTAATCAAACGCGCAGTTATGCTTTGCCTTTCTGGACCCATCCTGCCCGAACATCTTCCTTCGCATTTGCAGAAAGAAGGTAATTTTTCTAACCAATGGGATGACAGGCTGAACCAACTTATAAAAGATTTTCTGCAAAACAATAATATTGAAGAAAAGGGGTTATTGTATAACAAGCTTATACAAAAGGTAGAAAAACATCTTTTTGAAATCGTTCTCGGAACCTATTCCGGAAAACAAGTCTCTGCCGCCAAGGCTTTGGGCATCAATCGTAACACACTAAAAAGAAAAATAGATGCCATGAAAATCGAAATAAAAAAAGACCGCATTCAATAAGCCCTTGCAAACTCAACGCATCCTTTCTATTAAAAGCCCCCTTGGCCCTCCGGTTGAAATTCTGAAACATACTTTTTCCGCACAATCTAACAAACCCCGAGTCTCTTTTGTCGCAGGACTTCACGGCGATGAATTGGAAGGGCTCTATATTTGCCACAAATTACTTCGTTACCTGAAAGAGCTGGAAATCTCCAACCCCGAAGCCATTCAAGGGCAAATAAATATTTATCCGGCGGTGAACCCTCAGGCCCTCGAAAATGCAACTCGACTCTGGCCTTTCTTCTCTCTGGATGTCAACCGCACTTTCGGCTCCGGACAAATAGATTCTCTTGCTGTCGAAACATCACAAATCCTCTTACAAGATTTGAAGTCATCGTCAGAAATCGTTATTGACTTTCATTCCAGCAATCTTCAATTGATGGAACTTCCACAAATACGCATCATTAAAGATTTTGAAAAAAAACTTCTACCGCTGGCAAAAAAATGCAATGTGGACTTGATTTGGATTCACCCCAACGCAGAAATTTTCGCGTCAACTTTAGGGTTTAATCTGAACAGCGCTAAAATTCCCGCATTAGTTATAGAAACAGGAATTTGTCATCGCATCCACCCAAACGCAGGCGACCAAATATTTAATGGAATGCTTAATCTACTCCATGAAACAGGAACCCTCAACATCGAACTTGGTCCAGTTAAAGAACCTAAACTCGTTCAATCCGATCAGGTAAAAATGGTGCAAGCCTATCATTCTGGGCTATTCATAAAACAAGTAGAGGTGGGTAAATTCCTAGAAGAAGGGGAAAGGCTTGGGAAGCTAATTGACCCGATTGAAGGCAGCGTTCTTAAGGAAATAGTTTCTCCTTGTTCCGGTTTGTTGTTTACTCTTCGCGAACATCCTTTAGTGCATAAAGGTTCTCCACTGGCACGAATTGTCGAAATCTTGAGTAAAAAATGAAAGAAAAAATACTCACACTACCAACCCCTTATGGGGAAAATCTCGAACTTTATAAAAACGTTTGGGGGAAATCTGGTGAATCTTTATCTATAGTCAGTGGACTGCAAGGGGATCATTTAAATGGGCTATTTCTTAATTCACATCTCACGCAATTTTTAGATAGTATTATCGAAGGCCTGGATCCTCACTACACGCTAACCGGACAAGTACAAACTTTCCCGGTGGTCAATATCAACGCCGTGCAATCCGGAACACGTCTTTGGCCGTTAGATGGAATGGATATGGACCTCGCTTTTCCTGGTAACCCTCAAGGCGAAACTGCCGAAGCTATTGCTTCTATGATTTTGCAGCATACGAAAGATTCATTCTGGGGCCTTATTTTAACTTCCGCTCCACCACATTATGAAGATGCACCTCATATCCAAGTCTATAAGTCAGATAACAGTGTAAAAAAAATGTGCACCGATTTAAAAATAGAAACGGCACGCAGGAGAAAAAAATATTCCACCCAAAAGGTAAATCTATTTCATCACTGGCAAGAGCAAGAAATCTCTTCAGTAATGATTTCTGCTGGATCACCCAGAACCATCAACTTACAGCAATGCGAAAATCTGTTTCAAGGAATTCTAAATTTTATGAAGGCAGAAGGAATTCTCAAAGATCACCGTAATAAAAATTCCGAAAATAAAGGTAAAACCCGAATTTATCAACCCGACGAAGAAATATTGGTAAAAACTTCAACCGCAGGCATATTTCTTAAAGAAGTAAAAGTTGGAAGTTACTTAAAGCAAGGGCAAAAAATAGGCGAAGTCCGTGACATATATAGTGGTAAAAGGCTAGAAGAACTCATCTCCTCAGAAGACGGCTTGTTGATAACCCTCAGGCAATACCCCATCGTCTATGAGAAAGAACCGGTTGCCATAATTCTAACAGCAAAAAAATCATGGCGGGAATACTTTCCATGGAATCGCTAAAGGGTCATACCACGCCAGCATAGACCTCTGCTAGTCCAACCCTCAAAAAGTTGATGGGCTATATTGGATAAGATAAAATCAAAGACAAGAATTATTGTAAAATCATCTTTTCCTCATGAACACGGCCGCAACCATTAAAAACCAGATTACAGTTCAGAATGATTCCGGTTATCGTTATTCTATTGAACCCTTTTTATTAGCAGATTTTGCTAGGTTGCTCCCAGGGCAAGAAGTTCTCGACATTGGTACTGGTTGCGGCATCATCTCGCTACTAATGGTTTATCGTGAGCCAGAACTTAAAGTAACGGGAATAGAAATTCAAGATTCTGCTGCTGCAAACGCTGAGGAAAACGTTACTAAAAATCAAATGGAAATTAAAATTATCCGTGGCGATTTTCTCAATCTGAAACTAGCCCCAAAACAATTTGATTTGATCGTATCCAATCCCCCCTATCGCAAAGTTAATTCTGGCCACATAAACCCGGATGAAGGAAAAGCTCTCGCCAGACATGAGTTGAAACTAAGCTTATCTGCCATGCTCGACAAAACAAAACCTATCTTAAAAAGGGGTGGTCATATCACTCTGGCCTATCCACCCATCCGACTACAAGAAACTTTGCACGAGTTTGAAATGCGGGAACTCTTTCCCAGTCGGGTCCGTTTCATTCATGGAAATAAAAATTCAGCAGCCAAAATTTTTCTAGTGGAGGCCATCAAACAAAAGAAAAGCGATTTAATAGTCGATTCCCCTCTCTACGTTTATAATAAAGATGGAAGTTATTCTAAGGAAATGAAAGAGATTTATGATTCCTTTAATTGTATTGACAGGACCCACCACATCGGGGAAAAGTGAAACTGCCGTGGCATTGGCCCGCAAATTGAACACTGAAATTATCAGTGCCGATTCTATGCAGGTCTATAAATATTTTGACATTGGAACAGCCAAACCCTCAGCTAAAGTACGACAAACTATTCCACATCATTTGATTGATATCCTGGAACCTGATGAAGAGTTCAATGCTTTTGATTTTAAAATCCGGGCTCTAAAAATCATTAACGACTTGATGAGTCAAAATAAAATTCCCATCCTTGTTGGAGGGACTGCTCTCTATCTCAAAGTTTTAATACAAGACTACGACTGTGCAGTAGAAATATCAGAAGAGACTAGAAAAAAAATACGACAAGATATTCTCGAGCAAACGGTCCAAAAGGTCTACAAAAAATTACAAAGTATTGATCCTGTTAGTT
>Ga0209019_1001530_pt1 | contig 11519 bp, 10 predicted proteins | sample METZYME_3_300m_FD_187549 | JGI IMG/M metagenome (GOLD analysis project Ga0209019, IMG submission 187549) | Marine microbial communities from oxygen minimum zone in mesopelagic equatorial Pacific - METZYME_3_300m (SPAdes) (version 2) | ecosystem: Environmental > Aquatic > Marine > Oceanic... | reverse complement strand
CAATTTACCACCGGACATTTCGTTAACTCTTTTAACGTAGGCCTGAGCATTCTCTAGGAAAATTCCACCACCCCATGCAGCTTGTACTTTCAATGTTGTTGCAGCAGAAGCAATATTTGGCATTGCTAATGTTCCAACAGCAGCAGCGCCAGTCACGGCAGCAGCTTTAAAGAACTTACGTCTTGAAAGTTTCTCAACTTTCAAAGATTTTTTTTCTTTTGTCATTGTTTCCTCCTTATCATTAGTTGACTAACTGGTATTATTTAAGCACATATTGATTTGGGAGTCTTTAATTATAATAAATTTTGCAGTGTTTTGATCTAGATTAAAACCATATTAATTAAGGCTATGTTATTAGATGAGAAGCCATTGTGTATTTTTTGAGTTGAAAAAATTCTATTTGAAGTTGTATAATTCTGTTTGTTATTTAATTTTTTTATTTACTCTATTTTTACAATTTCCTGTTTTAAAAAATTCTTCAATATTATCTATTGCAAGATTTGCCATTGCAATTCTAGTTTCTTTAGTTGCGCTTCCTAAATGTGGTAAGATAAAAGCATCTTTCTGTTTAATATATCCAGGATGCAAATTCGGTTCTCCTTTATAAACATCTAAACCTACCGCATATATTTTTCTTCTGCTTAATGCATCTAATAAAGCATCGTCATCAATCATATCTCCTCTTGCGCTATTAATAATAACGGCTCCTTTTGGAAAATATTCTAGGGTTTCTTTGTTAATTATGTTTGTCGTTTCTTTTGTTGCGGGACAATTTATTGAAAGAACATCTGAAACAGAAAATAAACTTTTTATATTGTCATGATAAATTGCACCCTCTTCTAATTCAGAATCTAACTTGGATCTATTATGATAATGAATAATCATACCGAATGCTCGAGCAAGTTTTGCTACACCTTTTCCAATTCTTCCCATTCCTAAAATTCCAAGTTTTGCTCCGGTTAACTGTTTTCCAATTAAATAATCTACAGACCATTTCCAGTTACTTTCTCTTGCGTCCTGAATTCCTTCTGCGGCTCTTCTACAAGCTCCTAAAATTAACAGCATTGCAATTTCTGCTGTTGCATCGGTTAAAACGTCCGGAGTATTCGTAACTAAAATACCTTTTTTTGTTGCAGCCTCTAAATCAATGTTTCCATATCCAACTCCAAAATTTGAAATAATTTTGACAGTTTCTGAAAGTTTATTAATTGTTTCTTCATCTATTTTATCTATTATAAAACTTAATATTCCGTCACAACCTTGGCTTAACTCAATCAATTTTTGTTGAGAATAAGATTCATCATTAAGATTTAATTTTACATTCCACAATTTTGATACTCTATCTTCATTCAGTCTTATTAATCTTTTAGTAATTAGAACTTTTTTCATATTATTTATCAAATTCTATATAAAATTATTTCAAATGGTAGAGAAGAATGTAGTAATAGTTGACTGTGTAAAGTTCAGAAATAGATGTACAAAACAATCAATTTTACAAAGGCTTGAAAACCTTAGATGGCAACCAAGTAACTAGTTCTGGGAAGAGAAACACCAGAGCGAGCTATCAATTGTAATATAATAAAAGGTATCACTCCACGATAAATATGGATCAACGTTACTCCTGGAGGACAGTCCCCTCCTATTAAACTAGTTCATTTGGGCAGTGCTCAGCGTCGCTTAATTGCGTGATATTAGTCAAAGTGGTAAATGCTATCGCGCTTAACGCTTCTTCGGTTAGGAATGCCTGATGCGCAGTAAAAATAACATTGTGGCAAGCAGATAAGCGCCTAAAGACATCATCTTGAATGATTTCATTTGACTTATCCTCAAAAAATAACTCCATTTCATTTTCATACACATCAAGGCCGAGTGACCCCAATTGGCCAGTTTTCAGCGCTTCGATGGCATCTAGCGCATTCAACAATCCTCCACGGCTTGTGTTAATCACCATCACACCTGGCTTCATCCGGCTAAAACTCTCCTTATTCAGCAGGTGATGGTTTTCACTTGTCAGTGGGCAATGTAACGAAATTATATCACACGCCGCAAAGATTTTTTCAAGAGGTACATATTTAACCCCCAAGTCGAGTACTGCGTGATTTGGGTAGGGGTCATGTGCAAATACATGACATCCGAATCCAAGCAAAATCTTGATTGTCGCCAGCCCAATTTTTCCTGTTCCGATGATCCCGACGTTGCGATTCTGCATATTGAATCCCACAAGTCCCTTTAACGAAAAGTTAGCATCTCGGGTACGTTGATAAGCTTTGTGTACTTTTCTGTTTAATGTCAGCATCAGAGCGACTGTGTGTTCCGCGACTGACTCAGGTGAATAAGAAGGAACATTGACCACCTTCAGGTTCAATTTTTTTGCCACCTCCAGATCAACGTTGTTAAAACCGCTGCAACGCATGGCAATAACCTTGGTTCCATTTTCTGACAATTCAGTCAATACTTCTTCACAAAGTGAATCGTTTACAAACACACAGATAGCCTCGAAACCATGGGCTAAACGAGCGGTTCGCAAGCATAAACGGTAATCAAAATACTCGATCTGCAGCCCAAAGGTTTTATTAATGCGATCAAAATGGTTGATGTCGTACTGCTTAGCACTAAAAAATCCTACTTTCATCAAAGTTGCCTATGCGAAACTGACAGTGTCATTATACTTAGCGTGACAATATCCTTTTTTTTCAAGTGTGTGAAGGACTTTAAGATCTTAGCTCTTACTAAGTTTTGAAGTTTCGTAGATTTTGCTTTTCTACTTCTATTTTTCATTAATTATTTGCAACGCCAGAAGTAGAGACACAAGGTCTCGATCTTAACCAACACGGTGAGCAAGTAAGTTAAAAAATCACAAAAATTATTTTACAAAGGCTTGAAAACCTTAGATGGGAACCAGGTAACTAGTTCCGGAAAGATAAATATCAAAACCAGAGCAACTAGTTGCAGTATAATGAAAGGTATTACGCCACGATAAATGTCAATTAAACTCACACTAGGGGGGCAAACACCTTTAAGGTAAAATAGTGCAAAACCAACTGGAGGAGTCAGGAAGGAAGTTTGTAAGGTTACTGCGACCAGCATAGCAAACCATGTCAGTTTAGGATAATCGACAACACCAAAACCATTAATTTGCAAATCAAGGGTGGCGATTACCGGAGCCAACAATGGTAGTATGATTAAAGTAATTTCGATCCAGTCAAGAAAAAATCCAAGAAAGAAAACTACAACCAAAACAAAAATAATCAAACCAGTAGGACCCAATCCTAATCCTGTAAGAGCAGATTCGATTAATTGATCTCCGCCACATTCACGTAAAACCAAAGCGAATACAGTTGCGCCGACAAAGATCGCAAAAATATAGGCAGCAGTATTCATGGTGTTAGTCACCACGTCTTTTAAAACTTTCCAACTAAATTGTTTGAATAAAATAGCAATTACTGTAGCTCCTATGGCGCCGAAACCCGAAGCCTCTGTAACAGTTGCAATACCCATGAAGATTGATCCAAGAACAACCAATATCAAACCTGCAGGAGGTAGGATGTCATACAACGCTTCCAGAACATCTTTCAAATTTACTTCTCTGTGATCTGCGGCAAGCGGAGCTTTTTCTGGATTAATTTTACAGTAAACCAGGATGTATAGAATATAAAGAAAGCCAAGAATTAAACCTGGAAAAACAGCTCCCATAAATAAATCAAGTATGGGAATTGCTAATTGATCCCCCATAAGCACCAACATGATGGAAGGTGGAATAAGGATACCGAGACAACCTGATGCGGCTATAGTACCTAGTGCCAGCGGTTTATCGTAATTTTGTTTGAGCATAACTGGTAAAGACATCACGCCCAATAGCACAACCGAAGCACCAATTATGCCGGTTGAGGCAGCAAGAATAATTCCAATCAAAGCAACGGTAACCGCTAGGCCGCCTTTAACATTACCAAATAATCTTTGCATTGAGTGCATCATTCTTTTTGCAATTCCGGACTTATCTAACATTAACCCCATAAAAATAAACATTGGCAGTGCGATTAGCACCCAGTTATCCATAATGCCAAAGATACGACCGACCAAGAGCCCGAGAGTGTTGTAATCAAGCCCGGTCATTGTCCAATGCATGACGTTATCGGTAAACCAAGCGATGCCGCCAAAAGCAATGCCAACGCCAGCTAAAACCCATGCAACTGGAAAACCCGTGAAAAGTAGTGCAATGAAAGATATGAACATTGCGATAACAAGATAATTTTGTGCAACCATTAACGATTTCCTCTCTCTTTAAAATGTTTATGTTGTATCATTATCTGGCCTGTCCTTTGTATCGAAGTTTGCGTTTAGGAATGCATAATTGTGGACGCAACCAATCGCCTCCCCACCATTTCTCTGTGGGATCTTCAACAATTTTATATGGGTACAGTAATAGTACTGTCTCTTGTACCAACTTGGCCACTGAAGCAATCATTAGCAATAACATCGAAAGCGGAATTACTGATTTGACGATCCACCGATGAGGTAACCCCATTGAACTTTGGGAAGATTCATGGTGAGTAATAGCATATATTGTATAATCAAGACTAAAATCAAAAATAATTATAAGGAACGGTAACAAAAGCAGAAGAATACCAAGAATTTCAAATATGTGTTTAAGTCGTTCCGACATGTGCATACGGACAATATCAATTCGGATGTGAGTATCATTAGTGACTGCATACGCTAAACCAAACATGACTGGTACAGAGTAAAAGTGCCACTCTAATTCTTCCATCGGTACTAATGGCCACCACAGAAGAAGTTCGTTACGGTGAAAACCGTAGCGTAATGTAACCGTAAGCAAAATAAGTAAAATTAGCACCACGTTCAACCATGCGATGAACTCAACAATACGCTGAACAAAATTATTAAGGCGTGCAACAAACGGTATGTGTATTTCTTTATTAGTTAATCCAGCTTCTTCTCTATCGTAAGACACAAGAAATCACCCTCTGTAATTGTTTCATTTTAAGTATGCCACAAAACGAACCATTTGCAAGTAAACGGCTCACATTCATACAAAAAAAGAAAAGATACACACGAAAAAAAAGAAAAGATATGGCGGAGTTTATGTTCTCCGCCATATAATTAAAGTTAGTTAATCAACCTTATTTCTTTATACGTTTTGTTCCAGGACGTGGCAAATATGCCCATTCGTTCCAGATTGCATAGTTTGCACGAAATGCTTGAAGATCGTCCCAAACTACTTTGAAAGCAGGATCTTTTGCGATCATTTCTCCGACCACTATATCCCACTGTTTTTTAAACGTAGCTAGCATCTTAACAGACCAGTACTTGTTTACAGTGCCTGCTGCAGCATTTTCTTTCATCGTGTCAAACTGCATTGATTCACCCATTGCTAATGCGTCTGCCATAACAGCTCTGCAAGCTAGCTCAACGATTGTACGTTGTCCTGAACTCATCTTATTGTTCCAAGTATCCTTGTTAACGATTAAGTCAAACAAAGTAGCTGGTTGATGCCATCCAGGGAAATAGTTGTACTTCAGAATTTTATTTATACCCAATCTCTTATCGATCGCAGGCATAGAAAATTCTGTTGCATCAATTGCACCTTTTTGTAAGGCTGGTACGATTTCACCGCCAGGAAGTTGAGAAGTTGCTACTCCCAATTTTTCCATGACACGTGCACCAAGACCAAAGAACCGCATACGCAATCCTTTTAGATCGCTTGCTTTTTTGATCTCTTTTGAAAACCAACCAGAAGTTTCTGGCGCAATGATACCACATGGAATGGATTGAACGTTAAAACCGGCATCATCGTACGTTTTTTGCCATAGTTTTCTTCCATTACCATAGTAAACCCAAGCTAAGAACTCAGGCGCATCAGGACCAAAAGGAACTGCTGAAAAGATCGCTCCTTTGTCTCCCAATTTACCCATGTTGTAACCAGGTGTTGTATATCCAGCATTGACCTGTCCTTTAGAAACAGCTTCTAGCATTTCTTTAGGTGGAACCAATTTCTTTGGTTCGTAGGTCTTCATTGTAAGGTCTCCTCCTATAGCATTGATGTGCTTAGCAACCCATGCTGGAGATGTTCCCAGTGCTGGCAACGTAGTTGGAAACCAAACTGGTACCTTCAATAAAACTGGTTCAGCAAATGAAGCGTTTACCATTAGAACAAACGACACTAATGAAGCCGCTACTATGCTTAGTAGTTTTTTTATCATTTTTATTACTCCCTATATTTATTATTAATAATTAATAAAAAGTGGGAGCAGTTAAACATATTGTGCGCTAAGAGTCATATTGCACTGCGCAGTGCAAAGCTCCATTGCAAAATATGCAAGGCTCTAAATTGCGTTTTATTATTAGATAATTTTATACAATTTGATCTAGATCAATTAATATAATTTGATCGAATCAACCGTAGGTTAGATAATTACTTATGATGTAGGAAATTACGTTCAACACACATGGCAATGCCCATTCCGCCTCCGATACACAAGGTAGCTAGCCCTTTTTGAGCTTTTCGTTTTTGCATTTCATGTAGTAATGTTACCAATATTCTGGTTCCTGAAGCCCCTACTGGATGTCCTAGTGCGATTGCTCCGCCATTGACATTAACTTTATCAACGGTCCAGCCTATTTCTTTATTCACTGCAATAGCTTGTGCAGCAAACGCTTCGTTAGCTTCAATTAGATCTAATTCGTCTTCGCCCCATCCGGCTTTTTTTAGAGCGAGCTTAGATGCTGGAATAGGTCCTGTTCCCATAATTGAAGGATCCACTCCACATTGTGCCCAAGAAACAATTTTAGCTAATGGTTCGATATCTTTTTTATTAGCCATCTCGCCTGTCATTAAACATACTGCGGCAGCTCCATCATTAACTCCTGATGCATTTCCTGCAGTAACTGTTCCGTCTTTTTTAAAAGCGGGTCTTAATTTTGCTAATTTTTCAACTGTTGATTCTGCTTTCGGATATTCATCTTTACCAAATTCAATTTCTTCCCTTTTGACTTTTACTTTTACAGGAACAATTTCGTTTACAAACTTCTTTCCCTTGATTGCTTCAACAGCTTTTCTTTGGGAAGCGGCCGCAAAACTATCTTGTTCTTCTCTCCTAATTTGAAATTTCTCAGCAACATTTTCTGCCGTTATTCCCATATGATATTGATTATAAGCGTCCCACAATCCATCAATGATCATTGAATCTTTCATTTTGCCGTCACCCATTTTTATGCCCTTACGAATATTCATATAGTGAGGAGAATTACTCATACTTTCTTGACCACCAGCAATCATTACTTTGCCATCTCCAGCTTTTATAGAATTATAAGCCATAGCAATTGAAGCAATCCCTGAACCGCAAACTAAGTTTATTGTGGTATTAGTTGTTTCATTTGAAAGTCCGGCAAGAATAGATGCTTGTCTAGCTGGATTTTGTCCTGCTCCCGTAGTCAAAACTTGTCCCATATATACCATATCAATTTCTTCTTTTTTGAGTTCAGAATTTTCAATACATTTTTTTATTACAGCAGAACCAAGTTCTGGTCCCGTTTTTGAAGAAAGCGATCCATTGAATGAACCAATTGCAGTTCTAAAAGCACTTGTTATTACGATATCATCTTTTTCCATAAGATTTCTCCCCTGTTTTTATCTTTATTTTATTCCGCTGATTAATCTAATAACCTGAGTTGTTTTTTTAATAGCGTTGTACTGTTCATTGGACTTTAGATCAAAAGAGCTTTCTACGTTTGTCATTAATAGTAAAGCAATGATTATGTTCATATTATCCTTTATTGTAAGTATTGGCCGCCATTTATTGAGAATGTGGCACCAGTTATAAATGAAGCTTGATCACCAGCAAGATAGCTCACCAGCGAGGCTACTTCACGGGGTTCCCCTAATCGTCCTACAGGGATTTGAGAAACAATTCCTTTTAAAATCGCTGGATCTATTTTTTTAACCATTTCTGTTCCGATGTATCCTGGAGCAACTACATTTACAGTTATTCCCTTATTTGCATTTTCTAAAGCAATTGCTTTTGAAAATCCTATAACGCCTGCTTTTGCAGCACTATAGTTTGATTGTCCGATTTGACCCTTTAATCCATTTATTGAGCCAATAGAAATAATTCTTCCAAATTTTTTCAAACGCATCTTTTCAATTGTGCATCGTGTAACATTAAACATTGAATTCAAATTAGTATTGATTACTGCGGTCCATTCTTCTGGGGACATTTTTTGGAGAAATCGATCTTTGGTAATTCCGGCATTATTAACAAGAATATCAATATTAGAGCCGAGATCGTTCTCTATTGCTTCAATTATTTTTTTACAGCTTTCAAAATAAGCTGCATCGAATTTATAAGTCTTTATTCCAGTTCTTTTTGAAAATTCTTCAGCTCTTGCATCATTTCCAACGTAACTGCTTGCAACTGTGTAGCCATCTTCTTTCAATTTTATGGCAATGGCCTCCCCAATTCCTCTTGTTCCGCCTGTGACTAATGCAATTTTTGTCATTCTTATTTCCCAAAGTCAATTGACACGAATGGAGAAGAAAAAGCAAGCAAGAAATAATGTTTTAAAGGATTATAACCAAATTTTGTTTCTTTTGCTTGTTCAAGTTCAAGTTTTTTCATTCGCTCTAACTTAATATTTGCTTCTTTAATTAACATAGCTAACATAAGCACTTCAGCTTCTTCGTGAAAACCTTGTCGAGCTAAACTATCTGCTGCTCTGACACATCCCAGCTTTTCGAAAAAATTCCACACTTTTTTTATCATTTTTTTTATCATCATTTTTTTTATCATCATTTTTTTTATCATCATTATAATATTTTTCATCTATTCACTTAAGCTTAACAAGGCCAACTTTTATCATTTCTTCAAGGGGGAAAAGCTAAAATTTTATTGGCCTTGTTAATATTTTATCATTACTTCTTTAATGGCGCTGATGCTTTGTTGCTTGCATTAGCTGCAACATCTTGAAGTTCACTTAAACCTTCTAAAAATCTTGTGTTCAAGATTGCAAAAGTTTCATTAGCTGTTTTTTCGTAGATTTTTACCAAATCAGAAACATTTGCTTGTGCTGCTTCAATTGACTGTTTAGTAAGTGCAATTGATTTAGCTGCATTGTCCTGAGGTTTTCCGCTAGTAAGATCTGAACCAGCTTCTTTTGCACTTGCAATAGCAGAATTTAAAATTTCTACTTGCTTTTTAGCAAAAGTATTGAAGCCTTCATAGATTGCCTTTGAAGCACCTGCGTACGCTTCTAAGGTTTTCTTTGAACCAGCTGTTGCTTGTTCATTACTTCCAGCTGTTGGTAATTTAACAGCAGACAAAAACTTTTGATAATCGAAGAAATCAAAAGGGTTTGTGTAATCGTTAGTCATATATATCTCCTTATATTTATTATTATTGTTATACATATAGGCACGCTTATATTGCATTGCAATATAATAAGCAAGAAAAATATTGCGGTGCGACAATATAGACAAAATCATGCATTTTAAGTCAAAAAAACGTTGTTTTTCACACATAATTTGATGTTATTCAAAATAAGTAATTGGTGCGATACAGTATAATTTTATTGCATCTGCATCATAATTTGAATAATCTTGTATCCATGGAAATAAAAAAAATTAAGAAGGATAAATCTAAAGACAAGACCAAAGCTAAAGTGGACTCAACCGACTTTAAAGAATTAAATTTTAAAGGATTAAATGAAATTTTTGAGAATAATCTCAAACTGTATGATGGTTTTATAAAAAACAATGGTAGTTTTACAAAAAACCTAAAAGAAGATCAAAAGCCAGAAAAAAATTCTGTGAAGCAAGATTTCAACCCCCAAGATCTATATGGCTTGATTGCTCCAACCACGAATAGAATTCTTGAAAGTTTAAATAGTTTTTCTGCTAAAATTCATAAAGATCCTTCATTACATTTTGAAAATATGCATATTTGGCTAAACGATATTGTAAAACTAAATTATTATTTTTTATCAAAAGCTTCCAATCAAGAAGCAAATCCAATTATCGAACCAAATAAAGCAGATCAAAGATTTTCAAGCAAAGAGTGGAGTGAAAACTTGCTTTTTGATTTTGTAAAACAATTTTATTTAATTACAACCACATTACTTGAGAATCTTGTCGAAAAAGGAGAATTTGATGATCCGAGACAGAAAGCTTATTTTAAATTTTATATTAAACAAATAAGTATGGCCATGTCTCCATCCAACTTTGTGCTTACAAATCCAGATGTTTTAGCAAGAACAATTGCGGAAGGTGGTCAGAATCTTGTAAGGGGATACGAGAATTACAAAAAAGATCATGCGAAACATCCTTTTTTTATTTCACAAACAAAACTTGATGATTTTGAAGTTGGCAAGAACCTAGCAACAACAAAAGGGGAAGTAATCTATAAAAACGATATTTTTGAACTAATACATTACAATAGTGATACGGAAAAACAATTTGAAAACCCGTTATTAATAATTCCTCCGTTTATAAATAAATATTACATCATGGATTTAAACGAGAAAAAATCACTCGTTAAATTTTTAGTTGAAAATAAAATCAATACTTTTTTAATGTCGTGGAAAAATCCAGGCACTGATTCAGGGGATCATGAATTTATAAATTATATTGAAGATGGTGTTTTGGAAGCCCTCAAAGTAGCTTGCAAAAAATCTGGAGCTTCAAAAGTAAATGTAGCGTCCTATTGTATAGGAGGCACTCTTTTGGCAATGACTCTTGCGCACCTAAATAATATTAAGAAAAAAGAAACGTCTCTCTTTACTTCGTCTACACATTTAAAAAATGTTAAAATAAAAGATTATATTAAATCGGCAACTTTCTTTGCAAGCCTTGTTGATTTTAAAAATTTTGGAGATCTTCAAATGTTTATCTCGGAAGAACAAATTAGCACTATAGAGAAGGAAATGGAGAAAGTTGGATATTTTGATGGAAAAAATCTATCTGCTGTGTTTAATTTTCTGAGACCAGGGGATTTATATTGGAATTATGTTGTAAATAATTACATGTTAGGAGACGAACCGTCCGCTTACGATATGCTCTATTGGAATAGTGACCCAATAAACTTGCCAAAAAAAATATATAGCGATTATCTTAGATCAATCTGTCTTAATAATAATTTAGTAAAAAATAATTATGAATTAAAAGGAAAAAAAATTGATCTAAGTAAAATATCTACCCCGATGTTCCATGTCGCAGCAACTGCAGACCATATTTGCCCTTGGAAAGCTGTGTTTGAAGGACTTAAATCTTACAACAGTGACATTAAGTTCGTTCTAAGTAATTCTGGTCATGTCGCAGGCATTATGAGAGGCAAAAATACCAAACCTGGTAAATCATTTTTTTATTCAACAGATAAAGATGACGTAAAAACGACACCAGAAAAATGGTTAGAGTCTGCTGTAAAAAATGAAGGCTCTTGGTGGCCAACTTGGATTAAATGGCTGAGTAAACATTCTGGCGAATTAAAAGATGTAGAAAATCTTAATTT
>Ga0209019_1001528_pt1 | contig 11532 bp, 11 predicted proteins | sample METZYME_3_300m_FD_187549 | JGI IMG/M metagenome (GOLD analysis project Ga0209019, IMG submission 187549) | Marine microbial communities from oxygen minimum zone in mesopelagic equatorial Pacific - METZYME_3_300m (SPAdes) (version 2) | ecosystem: Environmental > Aquatic > Marine > Oceanic... | reverse complement strand
TCATTCCGGCGGAGGGAAAACGACGCGTCCTGCGACCCGCGAGACGGTCTCGCACTCCACCTTGAGCGACGTTGGAGTGCAGATGATGACATCCGGAAAAATAAAACTGCCATCAAGCGTCGATATCGTCGTCATCGGTGGAGGCATCATCGGCCTTTCGTTTGCTTATGAAGCTGCTACCGCTGGACGAAGCGTCTTGGTCGTTGAGCGTCACCTGTGCGGAAGTGGCGCCACCCCGGTGGCTGCTGGGATGCTTGCTCCGGTTTCTGAGGCCGAAGCAACACTGCCTGGAATGGTCGAGTTCGGTCTCGAAAGCTCTCGCCTTTACCCCGATTTCATTGCCCGCACCGAGGCCGACAGCGGCATGAAGTGCGGTTACCGGACCGAAGGCACGCTCTCAGTAGCCGCTGATCGTGACCAAATGGAACAGCTCGAGCATCGTGCCGCCACTCATGAGGAATTGGGGCTTAAGGCACAGCGACTCAGCGCCCGGGAGGTACAGCAACTTGAACCGGGATTGAGCGCGCGAATCGTCGGCGGATTGCGCACGGGAATCGACTGCCAAGTTGACCCCCGGGCGCTTAGTGCCGCACTCGTGGTTGCGGGGAGTGCACGCGGCGTGGTCTTTGCTAACGCTACCGAAGTCACCAGCGTGGAACTGGATCCAAACGGAGTTGTGTGCAGCGTCTCTTTGCGCAGCAACAAAGAATCTAAGGGAGCAGACTCACCACACAACAAGATTAATGTCCGCAATCTCGTGCTATGTGCTGGAGCTTGGACACATGAACTCATTCCGGAACTCAGTGGCCTGCCCCTCTACCCGGTCAAGGGACAAGTGATTCGCCTGCGGGGAGATGTCGCTATATCTCACGTCGTGACATCCCCCGATGCCTACCTGGTTCCGCGGGCTGGTGGCGAACTTGTCGTCGGTGCATCGATGGAAGAGCAGGGATTCGACGATCGTCCGACTGCGGGTGTGACAATGGACCTACTGGGACAAGCCTGGCGAGTCCTGCCATCAGTTTATGAACTCGAAATTGCAGAGATAAACGTCGGTTTCCGCCCAACTTTCCCTGACCACATGCCAGCAATTGGACCAATTGATCTCCCTGGAGCATTCGTGGCTACCGGTCACTATCGCAACGGCATCCTTTTGGCCCCAGCCACAGCAAAATACCTCCTCGAAATAATGGGTACGGGAGAGATACCCGAAGTCATCGCCAGATTTACTCCGCAGCGGTTCGCCGCCGAGCGCCCGGCAGTTGTAACAACGACCATGGAAATTTGATCATGATTAAGGTGATGGTCAACGGGGAACCGCGCCGCATTGCCTCGCCTAGCCGACTCGCCGACCTAGTCGCCATTGAGGCCGGTGAGGATAGCAAGGGTGTCGCCGTGGGTCTGAATCGTCGAGTCATTCCACGTCCAGAGTGGAGCCGGACAAGGGTCACCGAGGGCGATGAAGTCGAGATTATTGCCCCGTTTGCGGGGGGATAAGGATGAGCGATACCTGGACTATCGAGGGGCGCGAGTTTAGCTCCCGTCTGCTGCTCGGCACCGCGATGTACCCAAGCCGTGAAGTGATGCTCGATGCCCTCAAAGCCTCGGGAACACAGGTCGCTACTGTTGCCCTGCGCCGTGTTAAACCTGAAACTGACAAAAATGAGAACTTGTACAAAGTTCTACGCGACGCTGGCTACCTGATCTTGCCGAACACCGCTGGTTGTTTTACTGCAGAAGATGCGGTGCTGACAGCACAACTCGCCCGGGAAGCGTTGGAAACCAACTGGGTAAAACTGGAAGTGATTGCTGACCATGACACTCTGCTACCGGACACTGAGCAACTTCTAGTTGCCGCCGAGCGATTAACCAAGGACGGGTTTCAGGTTCTGCCATATACCAACGACGACCCGGTCGTTGCCCGTAAGCTCGAGCAGGTCGGCTGTCCAGCAGTTATGCCATTGGCGGCACCAATTGGGTCGGGGCTAGGCGTTCGCAACCCACACAACCTTGTCCTGATGAGAGACACCCTATCAGTGCCATTGATCGTCGATGCCGGTGTAGGCACCGCATCGGACGTCGCCATCGTTTTCGAACTCGGCTGTGACGCTGTCTTACTCAACTCTGCAATCGCCAAAGCCGGGGATCCTGTCCGTATGGCGCGCGCTATCCGGCACGCTGCTGTTGGGGGCCGTGAAGCCTTCCTGGCCAGGCGCATGCCACGCAGGCTCTATGCCGATGCTTCAAGCCCCACCGAAGGACTGCCGTGGCAATAGGTCGCCCTGTCCTCTACCTAATCGCGGATCGGACCTTTGCCGGTAGCGACCAAGGATGGCTACAAAACATCAAACGGATCGTCTCATCCATCGATACTTCTGCGAACCCTGAAACGACAATACTCTTCCAGTTACGTGCAAAAGATGTGGGCAAAGAAGAAAGAACAACCCTCGTTGGAAAGGGGCTTGAGGCTACCCGCCCGGCGGGAGTTCCCGTTCTGCTCAACGGCAGTGAGGAAGAAGCTAGAGCATTGGGCTTTGCCGGCGTTCACTGGCCGGAGGCGCTGATTCCGTTGGACTCGCAGCATAAGCAAACAATGTCGCTGAACGACAATTTTTTGCGTGTCGCTGCAGTCCACAGCGCTAACGCGACGAAAGAGGCAGAGGAAGCTGGAGCCGATGCTGTTGTCTTCGGCCCGGTGTTTCCGCCTGGATCAAAGCCGGGTCTTGGTGTCGGTCTCAACGCCCTCAAGAGACTCATCGACGACTGCAACATTCCCGTAATCGCCATCGGTGGCATCGATGTCGCCAACGTTCGCGAGTGTTTGGACGCTGGGGCAACAGGTGCTGCGTTTGTCAGCGCCGTATCTAACCCCACGATCGATACCAGTTCCAAGATCAAAGAACTGTGTGTGGCAATGCGATCGTGAGCACGACATTAAGATGAGCGGAGGCATTGTCTGAGTTTGTGATAACAGCTCTAGTGTGTTGTTTCGGTTAGCTGCTTCATGTTTGTGCCATCGATGTCCATAAGCATTAGGTGCTTGGAACCTGTACCTCCCGCCGGAACCCATGTGTATACGATTTTACTTCCATCTGGGGAAACCCGTGGATCGATCGATTCACCCATTTCTGTATGGGTTAGTCGTGCAACGTCGCTTCCATCCGCGTTCATCCTGTAAATTTCCGTCGTGCCCGCCCGCCAACTCATGAAAACGAGGTGGCCTTCAGGAGTCCAACTCGGCACCATACCGTTGTCCGGGTCAACGGTAAGGCGAGTGTAATCGCTACCATTGGTACGTACCGTATGCACGTCGCGCTCAACATGGAAGGCAAGGTAGTCACCATTACTAGACCACTGGGGAAACCAGTGCGTCCCTAACGAAGGCGCGGCAACATCGGTGAATTGATGTTGGTTGGATCCGTCTGAGTTCATCAACCAGATCTCGAAACGTCCCGACCGGTCCGACATCCAAGCAATCTGGCTACCATCAGGTGCCCACGACGCTGAAACATCCCGTGCCGAATTGTACGTCAACCGCCTTACATCGGAACCGTCCGCGTTCATGGTGTAGATCTCAAAGCTACCTTCATCACGATCCGAGTCGAAGCTGATCCGTTGCCCATCGGGCGAAAACGCCGGATAGCCATCGTCCCCAGGATGGTTGGTCAAGCGAGTTCTGTTTGCGCCGTCGACATCGATTAGATAAATCTCAGCGTTCCCATCGTGTTCGGAATAGAAAACAATTCTTGAACCGTCCGGAGACCAAGAGGGAGAACCGGCCCGGTCGGGACCTGGTGGTGTTTGCGGTGCCTGCGTTGTGCCGTCGCATCCTGGAGCCAGCAGCAACGCAACCAACAAAAAGGTGGCGCTCCAAGTGGACATCCTCTCCATGTCTGCGAGCTTTCTCAACATCGTCAGCCGTGACATCCGCCTGCGTTTTCAGGTCCGCTACGGATACATGTGCAGGTTCAAAACGCTATACCGCTTCATAATATTTCGCTGCATAGACGAGAAACACTCCGACGAAAATCGCGGCGAGCATTATCGATCGCACAGCCGTATCCGAAAGAGCTGCAAACCAAGAGATGAGTGCGTTGATCCGATCGATGCCCATGAACAAGCCGATAAACCCCGCAGCAAGCGTAATCACACCGAAGGTCCCAACTGCCGCCGGCCACTCACAAGCTCCGGAAGCAAACACAAAGAATGCCCCCGTCAGCAAACGTACACCTATCCCAGCATAGATAAACTTGGGCTCAAGCTCCGATAAAAACTCGCGGACGGCTCCTGGCTTGGCTGCTACCGCGATACTGGCCACGATGATGACAACACCAATTCCAGCAACAATGTTCTCTAGCATGTTTGGCTGAACCTCTTATCCAATATGCCGAACCCGACAGCACAACGGTGGAAGTGAATCATGAACCGCTCCTGTAACACACCTCGAATTGTTTACTTGTCCCTTTCCGCCAAGACGTCTCGCATTTGCTTGCTCCAATCAGCAAGCGAGACTTGTAGGTAGCGCGCTTCCTCTTCTGGGCCACGGCTGATGACATCCTCTGAGCCCGGTTCCACACAGACACAAACAAACGTAGGGCCTGGCTCCGAGAGGATTTGATCAAGCTGCCCCTCAAATTCATCGGCTCGATCAAAAGCGAATGTCCGTTTGAAACCGGCGCCCTTAGCTATCGTTACAAAATCAATGCTTCCAGCGCCAGGAATTGGTTGATTGCCCGTGATTTCATAGGTCTGATTCGCAACGACAAAGATGATTAAGTTGTCGACTCCTGCTTCGACAATCGTCACCAGCGTCCCGAGGCTCATCAGCATGCTTCCGTCGCCATTTAGGCACAAAACCTTACGTTCCGGGCACGCCAGGGCAATACCCAGGGCAAGGTCGGCCGCGTGCCCCATAGCGCTGTCGGCGGAGGCAAAATCGAGGTTGTGGTCAGAGTATCTGCTCCAGGGGCGAACTACGCTCATGGTCGTCACGACCACCTCTTCAGTACGCCGCCGTGCAAGAGGTGCCAAAAACTCCTCGTGGCTCAGCATGTCATCACTGAAGCGTGTACGGGAGCAATATTGCAACCGGGTGCCCCGCGAGACGCGCTTGTGCCCATGTGGCTGCAATCTGGCTAACATCAGCGTCAATGCGGCACGAAACGAAGGGGACATTCCAGGCACGCAGTGTCGGCTCCGTAAGTAGCGCAACGGAATCGATCTCGGCCCATTTCATCGTCTGTGCGACCTGACCAGCAGCACGATCGATGTTGATTTGGTGATCGCTGGAAACCATCTTCGCGTAACCCCGGACAGAGACGAGTAACAGCAGTGGAGCACCCATGCGAAATGCGGTGCCCCGCAGGCTGTCCCCACTCTCAAGCAAACCGGTATTCTGAATAACGACCACCGGCTCCTTCCCCCCGATCCACAGCCCTGTTGCAACAGCGAGTGCCTCACCCTCTCTGGTCACCGTGAGTAGCCGCACGTCCTCGTGCTCAGCAGCCAACGTAAAGATTTCCGCCGTTCCGTTGTCCGGAACCCCAACAATGTGAGTCATGCCATCCGCTAGGAGCGCATCGAACACTGCCTGGGCGGTCACGATGTCAGCCATAGTAGGCACGACGTCTCATTGGTTCATCCCAGCGCCCGCACATCGCTGTCTCGCTTCATGAACCGGTACGCTTATCAATCGCTGTGGATAGTCGTTCGAAATCGACACCAAGCCGCCGAGCAGTTCCCACCGCGAGCGACGTCGTGGCGACTCCCGAGTTGAATCGAAAGGTGGATGATTGCGTCTCGTCGATTTCCACCTGCAAAAATTCCAAATCGCCAATCGGTGGCTCATCCTCAAGGTTTTGGGCGATGTCGAGAAAATGCGTAGTGATAAAGGCGTGTGGGGAGAGCTTTCGTAAAAGGCGTAGAACCATAGAAATAATTTCCGCCGCTTCTGAAGGGTTTGTCCCAGAACATAACTCGTCAATCAGTATCATCGAGCCTGGCTCAACTCCTTGAAACAAGGTGCGAATGCGCAGTAACTCGGTGCCCAGACGCCCTTCTTGGAGATCGGCAGCATCCTGATGGACAAGCGAAGCGAACATGCTGTTCGACATCGGCAGTCGCGCCTCCGAAGCGGGCACATAGAGGCCTGACTGGCCGAGTAGCTGGGCGAGTCCAAGCGCCTGTAGCAATCTCGTCTTGCCACCCGAGTTCGGACCAGTAACAACTGTTACCGCTTCGTTGCTCTCCGGCATCACCGCGCACGGCACCGGCGGGCCTTGGGTCTGCAGCAGCAGTGGGTTGAACAAATCATGGAGGACGATCGACGTTCCCGGCTTGATGTCTGCGAGACAGGCCTCAAGGCCGGCTGACCGGGCGTCCGCAGCAAACGCTCGGGTCACCATATAGACCTCGAGGTGCCCCAGCACTTGGACAAGCGTGCTGAAAGCAGGAGCGATACGCCGGTAGACGTCAACAATTACTCGATTAACCAACTCGCGCTGGGTGAAAGTTGTTCCCTGCCAACGTAGCCGCACCATCTCCAGCCAACGCCGCCACGGCGCAAGATAGAAACGATTGCCTTCGTTTCCGGTAAAGTCCTCGATTTCCAGGTTGCGGATGCGACCGTCGGCACCAACGCGAATTCGGAGGTCAAGCCGACTGTAGTTGTCCTCGTAGTCGAGCAAAGAATCGAGCGTTTCATACTCGGGGGATGCCTGGATCTCAATACCCACCTCATGGAGAAGGCGCAGGCCAGACTGTGCCTCAATGAACTCGTTCACCATGTAGCCCACGACATTGTGAAACTGCCGCAAAGTGTCAAGGCGCAACAAGGTGGTGTCCAGCAGTGTTTGCGTGTGGGTGCTCTTAAGTTGATCTAAGAGCGATACCAGTTCCGTATATAGAGTCGTGACCCGGGCGAGAACAGATTCGTCGGCCTCTAGTTCGCGCAAAATAGCCTGGCGGAAGTGAATGGTCTCTATATCAACCGGTGGCTGCGACAAAACGCGAAGGACAAATGCCGTATGGATCGGGTAATCGCGACCGTCAATCTCCAGTTGCGAAAGATGCTGAAGAAAATCTTCAAGAAACAAATCTTTGGCAAAAAAATCTGGGTTCCAGGTCGGATGCGGCAATGGAATCCGCCCGAATTCTTCGTCGATTCCGCGGCTCTCGTTACTCCCGAGAAAGGCCATCTCCAAGAGTTCAAGTAGAAACTGGTCGTCCGCTGCGGCGTGAGGACGATGGTGGAGCAAATCGGGAAGAGGGATCATGGGGAAATTCTTCTAACAGCTAATCGTGTCGAGGACTCCACGGAAATGATGACTCACTCGAACCCTTCCGCTTCAAGATCAGCGGCGAAAGCACACATCAACTTCCAGGCGTGCTCGACGTGTTTGGCTTCGGTGTGGGTTTGGCCTATCGCCATACGAAGAACATAGCGACCGTTCAACATCGCGTGGGTTAGATATAGCTGGCCACTCGCGTTCAGCCGCTGGTGTAGTTGTTTGGTGAACTCATCACCCGCGCGGTGCCAAAAGCACACCAGGTTAAGAGGTGGCTCTACAGCAAGATCGAAGTCATCAGACATGTCGACCCAAGAGGCAAACTCTTGCGCCAGTGCGATATGTTGCCGGATGTGGAAACAAAGCCCTTCTGCTCCATAATGACGCAGAACAAACCATAGTTTCAGTGCCCGAAAGCGACGCCCTAGAGGTACCTGCCAATCGCGATAGTCGATAACGGAACCTGACTCAGTCGCCTCGTTGCGAAGATACTCGGGAAGGATCGTGAGTGCATTGATTAACGCAGCCCGATCGGCAACGTAAAAGCAGTCACAATCAAAATTCGTGAACATCCACTTGTGGGGGTTAAAACAGTAACTGTCAGCAAGTTCCAGGCCATCGTGGATGTGGCGGAACTCCGGACAAAGGGCCGCGGTGCCAGACATCGCAGCATCGACGTGTAACCAAACGTTTGCCTTGGTGCAAATACGGCCGATTTCGTGTAACGGATCGAGTCCATTGGACGCCGTTGTACCAACGGTGGCGCAGACAAATGCCGGTAAAAGCCCTGCCTCCCGATCATCCGTGATTCGCCGGGCCAAGTGCTCTGGGCGCATTGCAAAGCTGTCGTCGACATCGATCAAACGTAGGTTCTTTCGTCCAAGGCCAGCAATCTTGATCGCCTTCTCCACGGATAAATGTGCTTGGCTCGACGTGTACGCAACGATTCTTCCATCACAACCGTCATCGTTGGAGGCAAAGCCAGTAACTCGCTCTCGCGCCGCGATCAAGGCACATAAAGTCGCACTAGAAGCCGTGTCCTCGATGACACCGCCCCCGTCGCTGTCACTTCGAAATGCAGCCGGCAAGGCCAGTAGGTCGACAAGCCAGTCGAGTACGTGGGTCTCAAGTTCCGTAGCGGCAGGGCTTGTAGTCCACATCATCGCGTGGACTGAAAGGCCAGCGGAAAGAAGCTCGCCCAGAATCGATGGCCCTGAGTTATTGCTCGGGAAAAACCCATAAAAATTTGGAGACTGCCAATGGGTCAGACCAGGCATGATGATCTCTTCAAGGTCCCGTAAAACCTCGTCAAAACTCTCACCCTGCGCCGGCGCTTCAGCAGGCAGCGCGGCACGTATCTCACCGGGTTGCACCTTTGGAAATACTGGCAACGATGCTACGCGTTCTTGATAGTCGGCAATCCAATCAACAAGCTCACGTCCCCGCCGGCGGAACTCATCTGGCGTCATATGGTAACTAGTTTCTTCAGCCATCTATGTCCTCAGCAGTGCCGGTCAACGACTATCGCTAATCTCGTCGATCCAAACCCGCACGATCTCATGATGTGCGCGCCACGCTTCCCAAACGCAGACACCCCAGTTTCGTACGGCCTCGATGTAGTTCTCCAGGCCGTCGGCTGCCGCGGCGTCTAAGATTGTCATGCTGCCACGCATCTCGGGAGGCTGCAGCTCCGGAAGATTGTGGGCATGGTGAAGCCACATCTTCATCCCTGAGTAGATGTCGAGACTGCCTTTGTATTCGATGGCGCAGCAGAGTTCCAATAAATGCCGTGCGACATCTTTGGGCCAGTCACACTTCGTACGCGGATGTTGTAGCGCATAGGCATCAACAAAAGTGCGGCGAACAACCAGCCGCCGGGCATCTAGAGAACGCGCCATCATATCGAAACTCAGCGCATTGCAAGCCTCGACCCCACCATCCAGCACAGCACCGCATTCGTCGCAAGCCATCGACGAAGTCAGATCGGGCTCCAGGACAACCCCATGCCCCGACGGTAGTACAACCTGAATGCGCGACCATAAACATCTTCAACAGGGATGAAACCAAAGGCGCGACTGTCGCGACTATTGCCGCGATTGTCCCCCATAACCATCACGGCTCCTTCGGTAACGATCTTCGGTTTCATATCGGGTCCACCACCAGCTTCCAAATTAAGCAACGCTGTCCGCTCACCAAAAATTTCGTGATCCACTGACATGTCCCCTGGTAGCTTTTCCCCATTGATGAGCAATTTTCCGCCAACGACCTCAACTCGATCACCTTCCTCAGCAACAACTCGCTTGATGAGCCGTACATCACTTTCCGGCGAATCAAAGATCACAACCTCACCGCGCTCCGGCGATCTGCCCTCAAGGACCTCAATATTAGTGAACGGCAGTCGCAGCCCATAAACACGCTTGTCAACGAGTACTCGATCACCTACCAGCAACGAATACTCCATCGATTCACTAGGAATGTAATAGTGGTCTGCGATCACGGAACGAGCGGCAAGCGAAAAAACGATGACACTCACCAGAATGAGAAGCTCAGAAGCAACCTTACGGAGTTTCGAACTCATTAACGGTTCTCGAAATAGAGGAGGCCACCGCCAATTCCGCCGACAAAAAGATCGGCGTCACCGTCACCGTCAACATCAGTAAAAACTGGTGCCGAAAAAGGATGCACTGGTACATCAAACGTCTCATCAAGGACAAAACTAGCTTCGCGAACCGTACCGTTGTTCCGATACAACTTAAGGCCTTCAGCCTCGGAGCCAACAACTAAGTCCAAATCGCCGTCGGTGTCGATGTCTACCAATGTCGGCACACTGCGTCGACCGGCGTCGATGCCCCCGTATTTATCTTCAACTAGGATGAACTTCGGCCCATCGGTGCCACCATCGTTACGGTAGAAATTGATGTCACCGGAAGATTCGCCGATGAAGAGATCGAGATCCCCGTCGTCATCAATGTCACCAAGGGTCGGGGTCGCATTGCGACCTCGCGTCAGCTTAACGATTGCCGGATCAGCGATCGTCCAGTTTGGCTCTGTGACTTGCCCCTCGTTGATCACCAGCATCAACTCATCGCGCCAGGTACCCATCAGAATGTCGAGATCGCCGTCGCTGTCGAGATCGCCAAACGCCGGTGCAAAATGATAGTCGCCAGTGAACTCCGGCACGATGCCCCGCAGAATAAACTTTGGCTCGGTCGGTGTGCCGATGTTTTCGAAACGAAAGAGTTTCCCGGTCAGATTGTCGTCGGGCTGAATTTTGTTACCGACCAACATGTCTTGATCGCCATCACCATCAAGGTCTGCAAAGGAAGGGAAGGTCTCGCTACCAAGGTCAATGTTGTAAACATATCGACGAGTTTTAACTTCGAACGAATTGGGTGCCGTTTGCTCAAGGTGCAGAAAATTATCGATAGTTGTGCTATTGGCGTTGTATGCGCCGCCAAGGACTCCAACCAGTAAATCGTTGTCAACATCGCCATCGATATCGCCAAACGCGGGCGCATTGTAGCCACTTGTAGCAATCGGATCATTAAGCGGAAAAGGCTCGGGTTCCGAACGTAATGATGGTGTCGTACACGACCCGGTGTTCTCGATGTACAGCAAACCAGGCTCAAAGAAGTCGCCCCAGAACAGGTCAAGGTCACCGTCGCCGTCAATGTCTTCTAGTGCCATCGTGTTGGCACCGTGCAAACTTGGCAGGTTGTTACCGAGCACTTGACCAATAATTTCGATGTCTTGGAAATTATCTGTGATGTGGCGGAATTTCGGCGCACCGGTATCATCAACTCCATCAGCCTCGTATCGGGTAATCGTCCCCTCAAGGCGACCTAGCATTAGGTCGAGACGACCGTCGCAGTCGATGTCTCCTACCTTGGGGATATTCTGCCGATCGGAAAAAACCACTTCGCCCGCAGTATCCAGTAGTGTTTCGGTTACAAATTCGAACTCCGGTTTGTCGAAACCGCCATTGTTCCGCCAAAATCGGATCTGGCTAAAGCGTTGCTCGCTCAGGAGATCGAAATCAGCATCGGCGTCAACGTCCGCAAAGTGATACCACTCCCCAACTTCAAGGTCTTTGTAGCTATCGGTTCTCCATAAATACCGCGGCTCTGCGGCAGTTCCGACTTGCTCAAAGAACATGACCTGATTGGAATATTCCTGTACAAAGAGATCAAGGTCACCGTCACCATCAATATCAACAAGATGGGGTCGCGGGAGATTGAAACCACCG
>Ga0209019_1001514_pt1 | contig 11585 bp, 14 predicted proteins | sample METZYME_3_300m_FD_187549 | JGI IMG/M metagenome (GOLD analysis project Ga0209019, IMG submission 187549) | Marine microbial communities from oxygen minimum zone in mesopelagic equatorial Pacific - METZYME_3_300m (SPAdes) (version 2) | ecosystem: Environmental > Aquatic > Marine > Oceanic... | reverse complement strand
TGATCTTAAAAAAAAAATATTGATTAAAAATGATATTAATATTTTAATTAATGAATTTGATGATGAATCTCTTGATGTGATTAAGAAAATAGGATTTGAATTAAAAAATGAATTTAAAAATTTAATTTTTCTTGCGACAACTAAACATAATTCAAAACCTTCTATATTACTTTTAATATCTGAAGATTTAGTAAATAAATTTAATTTAGATTCCAGAGTAATTATAAATGATTTGTCAGTATATATTGAAGGAGGGGGAGGAGGTCAAAAATTCTTTTCAACGGCTGGTGGAAAAAATATTGATGGTCTTTCAAAAGTTATATCTATAGGGAAGAAAATGATTTTAGAAAAAGTATCTGTTTAAATAATTTTTTTAACAATATTTAATTTGGATACTTTATTAATAGTTTTTTTGGTGTATATATTTGCTCACTTATAAAATTGAATTTTAAATGATTAATTTATTATCTCGTAATATTTTGCACTTGATAGTTCTATTATTTATTCTGATATCTTGTCAAAATAAAAATGAAAAAATTAATGAAATTAAATTGACAGTTAATTATATTGGTGATATAGAGGGAGATGAGGTAAGGCTTCAAAAAGTTAGTTCAGATTATTCTATCGAATTGTATAAATCGGAAAGTTTTAATAATAATAAAATAGTTTTTGATATTTCAATACTTGAGTCTACATTATTTAGGTTGGATATTTTAGGTAAAGAAAGTATAGATTTAATCTTAAATAATACTGATGTTAACGTAAATATTGATAATTCTTCTTCAGAATTTAAGTATACAATAGAAGGTTCATATGATACTGATGTATTGAATAATGTTCGTAAAATTATATCTACTTATAAGTATGATATAAGACAAATCAATCAAAAATTCATAAAAGCTAGTCAAGAGAAAAATTCTAAACTTGTAAATGAACTTAGATATGATGCTAATATTTTAAAAATTGATTTTGAGAAATTTTTAAAAAATTATCTAAGAACTGTTGATAATTCTCTTGCGGTTATTATAACGTCGGATTATTTAGATATTGATAATAATATAAGTTTTTGGGATAGTACTTTAATAAAATATAGAGATAATTTTTCTTATAATTCTTATTTTAAATCTTTTGAAAAAAAGGTTAATAAAATTAAATCTGTTTCTATTGGTAGTGTTGCGCCAGAAATAATTTTAAGTGATACTACTGGTAAAGATGTTGCTCTATCTAGTTTAAGAGGAAAATATGTATTATTGGATTTTTGGGCTGGATGGTGTGGACCTTGTAGAATGGAAAATCCCAATATTTTAAAAAATTATGTAAAATATAAAAATAAAGGATTTGAGGTTTATCAGGTTTCACTTGATAGGTCAAGATCAGATTGGGTAAATGCAATAAAAAAAGATAATTTAATTTGGTATAATGTTTCAGATTTAAAATTTTTTCAATCTGAAGCAGCAAGTCTTTATAATATTGATAGAATCCCTAAAGGTTTTCTTCTTGATCCTAATGGTGTAATTATTGCTAAGGATACTGAACTTAGAGGCAACAGACTTGGAGAGAAATTAGATGAAATATTTAATTAAATATAGATTTTAGTTCACCTGCATCTTCAGGTTTCATTTTTCCGGCTAGAATTAATCTCAATTTCCTTCTTCTTAATGCACCATCAAATAGTTTTTTATCATTTTCGTTTTCAGGGTATATTTCATTTACTTTTACGGGTTTACCTTTTTGATTTAGAGCAACAAAAGTAAAAAAAGCAGTATTACTCTCAATTTTTTCTTTATTATTAGTGTTTTGAGCAGTTACTTCAATAAATACTTCCATGGAAGTATTAAACACTCTTGTTATAAATGCATTTAACGTAACAATATCTCCTTTATGTATAGGTGCTTTAAATGTTATATTATCTACAGATGCGGTAACTACAACACTATTTGTATGATTATGAGCACATATTGCTGCTGCCATATCCATCCAGTACATTAGTTTTCCTCCAAACAATGTATTTAAGTTATTTGTGTCATTAGGCATGACCATTTCACTCATTGAAATTTTTGTGCTTTGAGTTGTTATCATTTTTTCTTCCATGTTTTTCATTTTATCTAACAAATTTAACTTTTATGTTTGCATTGAAATATTATAATTAATTTATTTGATGTTTACTGGTATTATTGAAACTATAGGTATTGTTGACTCTATAATAAAAAGAGGTAATAATCTTGATATTACTATTATGAGTTCAATAAGTAAAGATTTACAACCTGATAAAAGCGTAAGTCATAATGGAGTTTGTCTTACAATAACAAAATCTAATAAAACAGCTCATTCAGCTACTCTTGTGAATGAAACTCTGAATAAGTCTAATTTTTTAACTATTAAGAAAGGTTCAATAATAAATTTGGAGAGAAGTTTATTAGTAACTGATAGGATGGATGGTCATTTTGTTCAGGGACATGTCGATGATGTAGCTAGATGTATTGAAATAATAGATAATAAAAAAAGTTGGAATTTTGTTTTTGAGATATCTCAATCTTTTTCAAATTTTATTGTTGAAAAAGGTAGTATATGTATTAATGGTATCAGTTTAACATGTTTTGGTGTGACTAATGATAGGTTTAGTGTTGCAATCATACCCCATACTTATAATAAAACTAATTTAAAATACATCAAAATAAATGATTTAGTTAATGTTGAGTTTGATGTTGTAGGAAAATATATTCATAAGATAATTAAAAATAATATTTGATTTTAATCTGAATTTTCATTAAGTAAAATATCTATATCTTTTAACAATTTATTTACTTCTAATTTGTTAGTTCCATCATAAACTCCTCTAATATTTTTATTATTATCTACTAACAAAAATGTACCACTATGTAAAAATCCTCCTGGTGAAAGAGAATCTTTTGCAGCTGTTACCATATAACTTTTAAATCCTATTTCATATATTTCATCAATATCTCCAGTAACAAAATGCCATTTGTTGGAATCTACATCGAATTTTTTTGCAAATTTTTTAAGTCTTTCAACAGTATCAAATTCTGGGTTAATAGTGTGAGATAATAATTTGATTTTTTTCTCATTTATATATTTCCTATATACTCTCATCATTTCACTTTTCATTAATGGACAAATTGCAGGACATGAAGTGAAAAAGAAATCTGCTATATATATACTATTGTTAAATGTAAGATTATTTACAGTTTTACCATCTTGATTAATAAAACTAAAGTTTGATATAGTATGATCAAGTGTATCTATTATTTTTTCACCATTTATTATTTTTTCTGATATTACTTTTCTTCCATAGATAGGTAGTTTATAACTATTTTCTTTAGTACAAGAAGAAATTATTAGTAATACAATTAAATATTTTTTCATTTTTTAAAAAGATAAAATATACTTATTGCAGTAATCATTCCTACAAAAAATCCGGCAAGAACATCTGTAAAAAAATGAACCCCAAGATAAATTCTACTATAACCAATAATTAGGCTCCATATAAATAAGTATTTAATTTTTTTCGAATTTATTAAATAGAAGCTTGTAGCAAGTGAAAATGTAGTAGAAGCATGGGATGAAGCAAATCCATATTTTCCACTACATGTGCTTACTATATTGATTATTGATTTTAAATCTTCATTAGAACAAGGTCTTAATCTTTCAAAGAAAGGTTTCATCAATGAACTAGTTATAAAGTCGGATATAATAACTGATAAAATACATATGCTTATATTTCGAATGAAATTTTTTGAGTCTAGTTTTTTTAACAGATAAATAAGTAATAAATAAAGTGGTATCCAAATATATTTATTACTTATTAATAGCATTAAAAAATCTAAAAACTCATTGTTATAACTGTTTAAAAAAATAGTTATCTCATTATCTAATATTTTAATGTATTCAAACAATATGACTAAATTTAGAGGAAAATAGAATTATGTTATCTAAATCTCAAATTAAACTTGTAAAATCTTTAAAACATAAAAAATATAGAAATAATTACAATTTATTTATAGTTGAGGGTTTAAAAGGAATATTAGAAGCAAAAAAATCAAATTTTATTATTGAAAAAATAATAATTACAGAAGAAGTATATGGTAAGTATAAAAATCAGTTATCTAAAACTAAGATTATTATAGCTTCTGAGAATCAAATAAATTCAATAAGTACTTTAAAAAATAATTTTACTGGTTTAGCTATATTAAAAATGAAAAGTTATTATTTAGATCATATTAATTTTAAGGATTTGATATTAGCAATAGATTCTATAAAAGATCCTGGAAATTTTGGAGCTATAATTAGAATTGCAGATTGGTATAATATAAAAAATATAGTATGCTCTAATGATACTGTGGATGTTTATAATCCAAAAGTTGTACAATCATCTATGGGATCATTTTTAAGGGTAAAAACAATTTATACAGATTTATCAAATTTTTTGAATAAATCAAATTATGATATAATTGGCACATCTGTAAATGGAGATAACATAAGAAATTTTTCAAGAATTGATAAAGGAATTATAGTTTTAGGTAATGAATCTAATGGTATTTCAAAAGAGGTATCTCAATATATTGATAAATGGATTTCAATAAAAAAATATGGAAATGCCGAGTCATTAAATGTAGCAATATCTTCTGCTATAATATTAGATAATATAAGAAATAGTTAATTTTTATTACTATTAAACCAAGGTATTTGATAAGCTAGTATATAAGAAATAATTAAAGAAATTATAATAGGAATATTACTTTTTGTAGTATATCCCAACTGTTTAATTCCAGATTCATCAATATATGAATTTTGATTTAAAGTAATGTCTTCAATATAAATTAAGAATGTTCCTATTAAAACAAATAATATTAAAAAGCTTATTAATTTGTAAACTATTCTTATTGCATTTATCATAAATCTAAAACAAATATAAAAAATATCTCTAGATATTAGAGGCCTTGTTTTTGCATTTTTTTGCTAGAGCTTCACCCATGTAATTATCTATAAGGTAATGGGCAAGATATATTAAAGGTGTAATAAGAATTGCAATAATAAATTTGAAGGTGTAATTGTCAAAGCCAACGGAGAAAACTTGAGATAAAGACCATACTTTATCGTTAGGTGCTAAAAGGTAAAAAGCAATAAATAATACTACAAAACTATCTATAAATTGAGAAATTAGAGTGGATCCTGTTGCTCTTAACCATATAAATTTTCCTTTTGTCATTCTCTTTAATTTATGAAATATTATAACATCAAGAATTTGGGCTATTAAAAATGCTATAATTGAACCTATTATAATTCCAGTACTTTGGAGAAAAATAATGTTGTAAGCATAATCTATATTAAAAGGATTTCCATGATTGTCAACACTATTAATATTTAGCCAATAATTATTAGGAGTCAATTTTGTTGACATATAGATAATTATAAAAACATAAATAATTAATAGAATTGTAAAATAACTTATTTTTTTTATTCCTTTTTTACCAAAATATTCATTTATAATATCAGTAGTAATAAATACAACTGGCCATATGATTACACCAACAGACATGTTAAAATTTAATATAAAATCAAATTCAAATATTTTAGTTCCTAATATTTCTGCTATTATGGCATTGGTTATAAATATGCCAGATAAAATAAAAAATATATTGTTGCGTTTATTTTGCTCGGTTGTAGAAAAAGTATTCATAAAACTACTTTTTTAGTTTTTCAGATCTGAATTTTATATTGCAAGTTTGATATTTGATTCTATTTCTTTTAAAATATTAGTTGTATTTCTTTTAATAAATTTTTCGCCTACTATATTTTCATACAATTCTATATATCTTTCAGAAGCAGATTTTACAATCTCATCACTCATTTCTGGAATTGTTTGACCATCTTTTCCTTGAAACCCATTTTCAATTAACCATTCTCTAACAAATTCTTTAGATAATTGTTTTTGATTTTTGTCACTATTTTGTAATTCTTCATATGTATTAGCATAAAAATATCTTGATGAATCAGGAGTATGGATTTCATCAATGAGAATAATTTCTCCATTAAACTTTCCAAACTCATATTTTGTATCTACCAATAATAAATTTTTTGATTTAGCATATTTACTTCCTCTTTCAAATATTTTATAAGTGTATTCTTCAAGTTTTTCATACTCAGATTTTGATACTAGACCACTATTAATTATTTCTTCTTTAGAAATATCTTCGTCGTGTCCAACTTGTGCTTTTGTAGTTGGGGTTATGATTGGAGTAGGAAATTTGTCATGTTCTTTCATTCCATCAGGCATATTTACTCCACATAATTTTCTTTTACCAGATTTGTATTCTCTCCAGGCATGTCCTGTTAAATAACCTCTAATAACCATTTCTACTGGAAAAGTTTCACAATTTTTTCCAATTGTTACATTAGGATCAGGTACAGATTCTATCCAATTAGGAACGATATCTTCAGTCATTTTTAAAAATTTTTTTGCAATTTGATTTAAAATTTGGCCTTTAAATGGTATTGCTCTTGGTAATACGTAATCAAATGCACTAATTCTATCAGTTACAACCATAACCAGTTTATTATCTAAATGATATACATCTCTAACCTTACCTTCATATTTTTCAGAAAGTTTAGGGAAATTGAAATTTGTTGTTTTAATAGCTTTTTCCATATTATTTAGTTTACCAATCAGGTTTGTTTTTATCTATTTTTTTTGATGCTTTTCTTTTTAGTTGTTGAATATACTGAAATTCAATATTATTTAGCGCATTAAGAATCATTTCTGCCTTTTTTTTAGACATATTAACTTCTTTTAATTTTTCTTCTATCGATTTTTCTTGTTCTTTATTGTTCTTTTTTTTATTTTCTTGTTCTTTATTGTTCTTTTCTTTATTTTCTTGTTCTTTATTGTTCTTTTCTTTATTGTTCTTTTCTTTATTGTTCTTTTCTTTATTTTGCTGATTTTTATTTTCTTGTTCTTTATTTTCTTCCTTCTTTTTTTCCTGTTCCTTGAGTTTTTTTGTTACTAGTTCATAATTATATTTTGAATCAAGGTTTGAATTATTAGAAAGAATTGATTTTTTATAAAATTCAGCCGCATTTTTTAATTTATTTTTGCTTTCATTAATATTTCCAAGTTGTTGATATGCTACGGATTTTATTTTATTATTATTAGTGATTGACGCCATGTTATAATTTTCAATCGCTTTTAAAGTGTCATTGCTAAGTAAATACGAATGAGCAAGATTTAAATGTATTTTTTCATTTGATATATTAAAAGAATCAATTAATGTATTGTAGTCATTGATAGCTACTTTATAATTTTTTTCTTTAAAAGCTTTTTCAGCATTTTTTGTTAGTTTATTTATTTTAGAAATATCATTTTCTAGTATATTGTTTGATAGAACTAGTAAGATTAGAATTAGCATTTTCATATTTTTATAATTTTAAAATTAAATAAGAAATCCATTGACATTAATATCAATGCCACAAATAAAAAATAAAAATATTTATTCTTAGTTACATCCATAAACTTTGAATCAATTAAATCTCCTTTTATTTCTTTGATTTCATAAATCATTCCATTTATTTGATTTATTTGATTTGATATTTCAAAATATTTCCCTTTTGTTTCATTTGCTATTTTTTTGAGTGATGTAGAATTTAGTTTTGTAATTACCTCTTTGCCATCTTTATCTTTTTTAAATAATCCATTTCTTAGTGTTATTCTAGTTCCCTGAGCTGTTCCAATTCCAACAGTAAATAGTTTAATTGAAGATTCTTTTATTTTATCTACTATTTCATATGTGTTTTCTCCAAAATCTTCACCATCAGAAATTAGTATTATTATTTTTGATTTATCATTTTTTTGAATTTTATCGGCCAAAAGTTTATCTAACGATAAATCTAAAGGAGGTCCAAAATCAGTTCCAGAGTTAGGTACAAGTCCTGTATTTAATGTCTCTATAAATAGATTTAATGCATTTTTATCATAGGTTAATGGACACTGTATATATGCTTCATTAGAAAACATTATAATTCCAATTCTGTCTGAGTTAAACTCATCTATAATTTTTTTTAGTTCAAATTTTATTTTTTCTAATCGTGATGGTTGAATATCATTTGCATTCATTGATTCTGATAAATCAATAGCTATCATTATATCTTTTCCAATGACTTTTATTTCTTTTTTGCTATTTCCAAAAGATGGTCCTAATAAAGCAATTATCATTAGAAAAAAGTATGTAGATCTAAAAATAATTTTAGTTATCACTCCTTTGAAGCTAACAGAAATACTAGAGTTGATTCTTAATAACCTAACTATATATATTAAATAAAATATAATAAATGTCAGTATTAATAATATTTCAATAAATCCAAATTCTTTTATGTATTCCATTATCTGCAAAAATATGTAATTGAATTTTTTTTATGAAAAATTAGTGTTTATTTAACTCTTTTTCACAAATAGAAATATCATTAAAAATTTACGATGTCTAAATGATGTAATTATATTTGTTTTCCAAATTATTGGAGAGGTGGGTGAGTGGCTTAAACCAGCAGTTTGCTAAACTGCCGTACGCAATAACGCGTACCGGGGGTTCGAATCCCCCTCTCTCCGCAAAATATATTCACACGTTCTGTATTGATTGATTTTTTTTTAAAGTAAGAGTTATAGCACAAATTATTAGAGTTATTATCTAAGCAATAAATAAGCTTTTTATGATTAATGCTAGAACTATGGAGATTATAGCGACTCCAACTGAATATCCTAATTTGTGATCTTCAGCTTCTACTATATCATATTTTAAAAAAAGATAGTTTACTACTATTATTGAGAAAAAAAGTATAATTTCTAATTCCATAGTTAAATATAATTAAGGATTATGATTTAATCTATTAAATATGGTTTTATGATTTATAATATCATTGAACTTTTGTGAGGTGTATCACAAATAGTTTTAAATTGAGATAGTTCTGCTAGAAATAATGAAAAGACTGGAGTGTATCCTGCTTTATTTAAAACTTTGAATGCTCCATTTGCTGTTCCTCCAGTAGCTAAAACATCATCAAAAATTAAAACTTTTCCAGTTCCTTCTTGAGCCTGCATTATAGCCTCTCCATATTCTAGTTTATGTTTTACTGTAAATATTTTACCAGGAAGTCTATCTTTTTTACTTCTAAGAAGTATTATGCCTTTTTCAAGTTTATCAGCAAGTATTGAACCAATTAAAAAACCTCTCGATTCAATAAGAGCTAAATAATCAAATTCAATATTTTTTATTAGTCTAATACAGTCTGCTACTAATATGTTTCTTGCTTTCGGATTTTTATAAATTGGATTTAAGTCAATATATTCTACACCTTTGATAGGAAAGTCTTGATAATATTTAATTTGTTGTTTTGTGTAATTAATATCCATTATTTGAACTTTAATTTAAAAAAAAAATTTTGCTAAGATAATTAATTAGATTTGTTTCTTAACAACATTACAAAAATTAATATGAAAAATTTACTATTAGTATTACTTATTTTTTATGGACTTTCATATAATTTATTTGCTCAGTCTGATGATAGATTAAAAGGTCTAGATAGTGAGCTAGAAAAAGTTTTAAAATCTTTAGATGAGACAGGATTTGCTGTTGCTATAGTTGAAAAGAATAAGGTTTTATACTCTAAGGGATTTGGATATAGAGATTATGAAAACAAAATCCCAGTAGATGCCAATACCCTGTTTGCTATTGGATCTTGCACCAAGGCGTTTACCTCTTCTATACTTGGTTTATTAAATAAAGAAGGAAAGCTTGATTTTGAAGATAGTCCAATTGATTATGTGAAAGAATTGAGGTTTTATAATGCTCAGATGAATGATATGATTACGATAAGGGATTTGATGAGTCATAGGACGGGAATTCCTAGACACGATTTTTCTTGGTATTTTTTTCCTACTTTTTCTAAGGATAGTTTGATTGCAAGAATACAGTACCATGAACCATTCACGAGTGTAAGGAATAAATATTATTACAACAATTTCATGTTTTTGCTGCAAGGGGTAATTGGAGAAAGAATTACAGGAAACCTGTGGGAGGATAACATAAGAAGCATGTTTTTTGAGCCATTGGAAATGATAAGATCTAATCTTTCTATAGCAGAAATGAATGAGGCGGAAAATGCTGCTATTGGTTATTTGGAAGAGCACAAAGAAACAGATTACTACAAGATTGCTGGAATGAGACCAGCGGGAAGCATAAATAGCAGTGTAAATGAGATGTCTAAATGGCTAATTACTTGGATTAATGGAGGAAAATATGGTGATAAAGAAATTTTACCTGCTTCATATGTTAGGGAAGCTATAAGTTCTCAAAATGTGATGGGTGCTAGGCTTCCAATGGATGATAGACCCGGATTGCATTTTGCAAACTATGGTTTTGGATGGTCACTTTCTTCATATAAAGGTCATTACAGAGTGGAGCATGGCGGTGCAATTGATGGTTTTCAGGCTAGCACTGTGTTTTTTCCATCGGACAGTGTAGGTATAGTTGTTTTGGCAAATCAAGGAGGATCTAGTATTCCTTCAATTGCAAGAAATATTATAGTAGACAGAATGCTTGAAGTAGAAAAGACAGACTGGCTTAAAATTGCATTGAAAGATATTAAAGAAGCCAAAAAAAATCAGAAAGAAGCTAAAACAAAGTTTAGTTCTAATAAGAAAGAAGGCACAAAACCTTCTCATTTTCTTGAGGAATATGTTGGAAGTTATTCAAATCTAGGCTATGGAAAATTGGAATTAGTTGTAGAAAACGATTCTTTATTTGCAATTTCTCCTTATTTAAAATTATGGCTTAATCATTATCATTATGATACGTTTCAACCTGTTGAAGTTGTTGATGGTAAGGTTGATATGGACATTTCTTATAATCAATTTTTAGTAACTTTTTCTGCAAATGGTCAGGGAGATATTGAATCTCTAAGTGCACATTTTGAGCCTGCTATCGAAAATCCAATTCTCTTTGATAGAAAGTTAAATAAAATTGATATTGATAAAGAAACATTGGAAAAATATGTCGGTAACTATGAACTTAGTGCTGATATAATTGTCAACACATATATAAAAGGTGATGTGCTTTATGTTTTTGTACCTGGTCAGCCAGAGTACGAATTATATCCTATTACTACTGATAAATTTGCGTTTAAAATTTTAGATGGTTATAAGTTGGAATTTAAAATTGATAATAAAGGAAAAGTTATTGAGATTTCATTTATTCAGCCAAATGGAATATTTAAAGCAAAAAAAATAAAATAAATATTTTAAGAATTATTTAGTTTATGAAAAAAAAATTCAATTATATTATTGTCATCCTTGTTATGGTGGTGTTTTTTATTATCTCTTTTATAACTAACATAATTGGCCCCGTTATTCCAGAGTTTATAAGACTATTTGATTTAAGTTTATTATTAGCCTCTTTTTTGCCATTATCCTTCTTTTTTGCTTATGGTGTTTTTTCAATACCTGCAGGTTTAAATATGGAAAAATATGGAGGAAAAAGAATGATTATTTTTGGATTTTTAGTATCGTTATTTGGAGCTCT
>Ga0209019_1001512_pt1 | contig 11594 bp, 11 predicted proteins | sample METZYME_3_300m_FD_187549 | JGI IMG/M metagenome (GOLD analysis project Ga0209019, IMG submission 187549) | Marine microbial communities from oxygen minimum zone in mesopelagic equatorial Pacific - METZYME_3_300m (SPAdes) (version 2) | ecosystem: Environmental > Aquatic > Marine > Oceanic... | reverse complement strand
TTCTCATATATTATTGTTCTTCCACTCATAACTAATTTTATTAATGAAAATTGCAATTAGTGCGGCAGAAACATCAGGCGATTTGATTGGCGCAGCACTAGTTAAATCATTGATTGAATTGAATCCCGATTGCCAAATAGAAGGATTGGCAGGTGAGATGATGAGTGATGCGGGTTGTTATAGATTATGGAATATGGATCAAGCTAACGTGATGGGCTTTAGTGAAGTAATAAAAAAGCTCCCTTCGCTATTAAAACTAAGAAGTTCAATTGTCACACACTATACCAAGTCAAGACCAGACGTTTTTATTGGCGTAGATTCACCAGATTTTAATTTTAAAATCGAACGAAAGCTTAAACAAAATGGCATAAAAACTGTTCACTTTATCAGTCCATCGGTATGGGCATGGCGTTCGAATCGTATTACTAAAATTAAAGCTTCAACAGATTTAATGCTGTGCCTTTTTCCATTTGAAATAGATTTTTATGAGAAACATGGTCAAAAGGCTCTATTTGTTGGCCACCCACTGGCCGAAATATTAAAACCAAGAAAACAACATATTCCTGGCAAGAAAGTTTTATTAATGCCTGGCTCACGAGAGGCAGAGATTAAGTCCTTAATGCCTGAAATATTAATTTCAGTGAAGTTGATGAGAGAGCAAGATCCAGAATTAATTTTTTGTATATCACTTGCAAATAATGATTTCAAGGACTGGGTCGAGAGTCAAATTGGAGAACAAAATATCGATCTTAGTATTGGCGATGCTCATATACGAATAGCAAACTCAGATCTAGTTATTGTTGCATCTGGGACCGCTGCACTTGAAGTAGCAATGATTGGAGTTCCTATGATTGTGATTTATAAGATTTCAGGACCAAGTTATCAAGTTGTTAAGCGACTCTTAAAGACTGACTATGTATCATTGCCAAACGTTATTTTGGGAAAAGAAATAGTACCCGAATTGATACAAGATGATGCAAACGGGAAAAATATTGCTGATACTGCTATGCAGTTAATTAGTTCCAATAATTCAGAGTTAACTGCTGAATTAGGCTTGATTCATAAGCAGCTTAATCAAGGAGCTAGCGAAAATTCTGCTAAAGCAATTTTGGAATTTATCAATGAGTAGCGCAATAAAAAAAATTGTTCATATGGCATTAGCAGAGGATATTGGAACTGGAGACTTGTCTTCTGATTTATTAAACAATGAAAGAATAAAGGCGTCAATAATTTGTCGTGAAAAAGCAGTCATTTGTGGTGTTGAATACTCTGATTATTGTTTTACAGAGTTAGATTCCAGTATTGAAATTGATTGGAAAATTAATGAAGGCGAAGAAGTTATGCCAGGCACATTAATTTGTCAATTCGTTGGTCTAGCACAGGCAATAATAAGCGCTGAAAGAACTGCGCTTAACTTTCTACAAACTCTAAGCGCAACAGCAACCCAAACCAGATTATTATTCAATTTAATCAAACACACAAAAACACAATTATTGGATACTAGGAAAACAATTCCCAACCTTAGATATGCTCAAAAGTATGCTGTTAAATGTGGTGGTGGAGTGAATCATAGGATGGGGCTTTATGATTGTATTATGCTTAAAGAGAATCATATTATGGCTATTGGCTCTATTGAAAAATCGATAGAATTAGCAAAAATAAAACATCCAGAGAAGCCTGTTATCGTAGAGGTAGAAACTCTTGAGGAGCTTCAAAGAACATTAAAAATTGATGGTATTAAGAGGATACTTTGTGATAATTTTTCTATAGCTGAACTGACAAAAGCTGTATCTAAAGCTAAAGGGGTTTGTCAACTTGAGGCTTCGGGTAATATAGATGAAAATAACATAGTTAGTTATGCAGAAACAGGCGTGGATTATATTTCAATAGGTGCAATTACTAAGCATATCAATGCAATTGATTTATCTCTACAATTCAACTAAGCGCTTGCGATAAATTTAGAACTTGTAGTATCTTCTTTTGTATTGTATTTTAGAGGTTGGCCTTGTAAATCTAAAATCTTGCCCCCTGCGCCTTCTAAAATACAAACACCAGCAGCTGTATCCCATTCTGAACATTTGCCAAATTTAGGGTAGTAGTGATAAATCCCTTCAGCAATAAAGCAAAATTTTAGAGCGCTTCCTAGGCGAAATGTTTCAAAATTAGTTTTTGATCTAAGGTGTTGTTGGAGCTGTTTGTTATTTTGTGAGTATTTGCCAAAGACAATTTTTTCCCAGCGTTTTGGCTTTTTTGTGCAAATTTTGTGAGCAACATTGTCAATAAGCTTGATAGATTCTTGCTGAGGTAGGCGGTAATAGTGAGCTTTCATGGAGGGTGAATAGATAAGTCCAAAAACAGGATAGTTATTTTCAATAAAAGCAATATTAATACAGAATTCTTTTGAGCCTTCTATAAAATTCCGAGTTCCATCCAAAGGGTCAATGAGCCAATATTTCTGCCATTTTTCTCGAACTGAAAAAGAAGTTTCTTTAGATTCCTCTGATAATATTGGAATATCCGGTGTTATTTTTTCTAAAGCATCTGTAATGAGATTATGCGAAGCATTATCAGCTTGTGTTAGAGGCGTACTGTCAGATTTAACAATAAAGTCCGAGCTCTTTTTTTGAAGTGACATGATTGTCTCACCAGTCACAGAAGTTAGAGATATAAGTTTTGGAAGTAACGCTGAAAACATGGAATTTATTTTTCTTCTAAGCTCTTAGTATTATATTGAAGAAAACAATTTTATAAGAATATTGACTTTGATTTTGATTGTCTATCAATAAAAAACCTAGCTTGTCACTAGGTTTTTGTTGAGTTTGGTGGGCCTACTTGGACTTGAACCAAGGACCAATCGATTATGAGTCGACTGCTCTAACCAACTGAGCTATAGGCCCATAGTAGGAATTATTCCAAAAAGCTTTGCAATTTATGAGCACGCGAGGGATGCCTTAATTTGCGTAAAGCCTTTGCTTCAATTTGACGAATCCTTTCACGAGTAACATCAAATTGACGACCAACCTCTTCTAGAGTATGGTCTGTACTCATATCGATTCCAAATCGCATTTTCAATACTTTTGCCTCTCTTGGAGAAAGATTAGCTAAAAGATCACTTGTAGTTTCCTTTAAACTCTCTCTAGTTGTGACTTCAACTGGTGAAGAAAGCTTTTCATCCTCGATAAAGTCACCAATTGTAGAATCTTCGTCATCACCAACAGGATTTTCCATGGATAATGGTTCTTTGGCAATTTTAAGAATTTTGTTTATCTTATATTCAGGCAATTCCATTTCAATTGCAAGCTCTTCTGGGGTAGCTTCCCTGCCAAATTTTTGCAAGAGCTGTCTGCGAACACGGTTAAGCTTATTGATTGTCTCAATCATATGGACAGGTATTCTAATTGTGCGTGCCTGATCGGCTATTGAACGTGTAATTGCCTGACGTATCCACCACGTTGCATAGGTCGAGAATTTGTAGCCACGACGGTACTCAAATTTATCAACTGCCTTCATTAGGCCTACATTCCCTTCTTGGATAAGATCTAGGAATTGCAAGCCACGGTTAGCGTATTTTTTTGCAATTGAGATGACAAGTCTTAGATTCGCTTCAATCATTTGACTTTTAGCTTTTTTGGCTTTGCGGTCACCTCTTCTATATTTTTTATTTATTTCTTTTAATTCAGCAATAGTTATTTGCATCTCTTCTTCATGCTCTAAGAGGCTCTTTTGAATATAGTAGATGTTTTCTTTTTGTTTCTTGAGTGATTCTATGACGGATTTATCAAGGTTAACTGATTTAAGCCAGTCAAAGTTGGTTTCATTGCCAGTAAATGAGCTATAAAAAACCTCTTTTGGCATACCAGAATCAAGGCAAAGGTCACGAACTGTTTTCTCTTTTACTTTAACTACATCAATACGATTACTTACAAGCTCCATCATTGAGCTCACTAATTTTGGCGCGAGTCTTACGTCCGAAATACAAGTCGAGAATTTTTGTCGAGCTTTGACAGTTTTTTCATCAAGATAGCCATTCTTTTTATTGGCTCTTGTATAACTGTCAAAAGCTTTTTGAATTTTATTAATACGCTCATATACCTTGCCTTCATCAGGTCCTGTATATTCTAGCTCGTCGAAGTCTTCCTCATCTTGATCTTCATTATCTTCTAGATTGGCTAACTTTTCTTCAATAAAAGCTTGCTTTTTCTCAAACTCTTCTGCATCACCCTGATAGCCGATAACGACATCAGTCATTTTACATTTACCTTCCTCAAGCCTAGAATAGGCTTTAAAGAAGTAGTCTGAGATTTCTGGATAAAGAGTAATGGCTTGCATAATATCAAATACACCAGCCTCAATTTCTTTAGCAATACGAATTTCATCTTGCTGTTCAAGTAGTTCTACAACACCCATTTCGCGCATATACATGCGAACAGGGTCTGTCGTTCTCCCAAACTCAGAATCTAGGGCGGCTAAAGCTGCAATTGCAACTTCCGCTGAGGTTGATTGAGCTTTACCACCTGTTTCCATAACCAACGTGTCTGCATCAGGAGCTTCGTCAGCAACAGTTATATCGAGCTCCTCCAGAATTGTAACAATTGGTTCTACCTGTTCAGATGTTAATAAATCTTGGGGTAGGATATCGTTAATTTCGGAGTAAGTTAGGTACCCCTGTTCTTTACCAATTAAGATCAAGTTTTGAAGGGCTTCTTTGTGGTCCTTTTTACTAGATTTCATAATTGAGGTTTTTTACAAAACAAAGAGAGAATTATACATAACTCGACTGGCTGTTTTTATTTTAAATCGGTATCTTAGTGATGTATTGAAGTTACTTTGGGTCTTTGAAAATTGAACTAATTGACTGTTCATCACTGATTCTTCTTATAACATCTGCAAGTGTTCGAGCAATTGATAATTGTCTAATTTTTGCACTTGCTTTTCCTTCATCACTCAAAGGTATTGTATTAGTGATGACAAGCTCATTCAGTGAAGAGTTAGCGATGTTTTCAACAGCCGCACCGGATAGAACAGCGTGTGTAGCGTATGCTACAACCTTTTTTGCACCTTTCTCCTTCAGTATATCTGCTGCCTGGCAAAGTGTTCCGGCAGTATCAACCATATCATCAATCAAGATACAGGTGCGCCCGGACACGTCACCGATTACATTCATCACTTTAACTAAATTAGGTTCTGGACGCCTTTTATCGATAATGGCAAGATCGGCATCATTAATTCTTTTTGCTGCAGCTCGTGCTCTGGCAACCCCGCCAACATCAGGTGAGACGACAACTATGTCTTTGTAGTTGGAATCTAAAATATCATGAACTAGAACAGGTTGCGCATAAATATTGTCGATAGGAATATTAAAAAATCCTTGTATCTGGTCGGCATGTAAATCCATCGTTAAAATGCGGTTAACGCCTGATGTCTCTATCATTTGAGCAACAAGCTTCGCTGTTATTGGAACTCGGGTTAGACGGGATCGTCTATCTTGTCTTGAGTAGCCTAGATAAGGGACTACTGCAGTAATTCGACCAGCTGATGAGCGTTTAAGTGCATCCACCATTACTAGAAGTTCCATAAGTGTCTCGGCTGGCGATGGTCTGCAGGTTGGTTGAATAACAAAGACGTCACAGCCACGAACGTTGTCCAAAATCTCAACTTGAGATTCACCATCACTAAACTTGCCTACAAAGGCTTTGCTTTGGCTAATTTTCAGATTATCAATAATCTCACTAGACAGATGTGGATTGGCGTTTCCGCTAAAAATCTTGATTTTATCTAATGACATTATGTTGAGTCTATGCTATTTTGTGCTAATTATACAAAGAAATCGGGACAACAAGAAGAATGTTTTGCCTTTGCAAGTTGAGAGTGTTTTAGTAAAAAATTGGTCGAAATTGGTTTTATTAAAGTTAATTTAATAATTTTCAGTGCTCGTCATTGTAGTATGTAATCCAATGGCCACTCAATTAATCATTTTTCTCTAAAAGCTCAACAATGTATGGCTCAATATCTTTTGGCTCTGTTACAGAACCAAATCTCTTGAATGGAGTGCCGTCTGGGCCAATAAGAAATTTAGTGAAGTTCCATTTAATATTGTTATTTAAAACGCCCTTTAATTTTTGCTTTAGGTATTTGTATAGAGGGTCTGAATCTGCTCCATTCACTTTAATTTTTTTTGACATTGGAAAAGTAATGCCATAATTGTCACTACAGAAAGAATGTATTTCTTCCGAATTACCAGGTTCTTGGTTACCGAACTGATCACAAGGAAAGCCGATTACTACTAGACCACTATCTTTGTAGTCCTTGTATAGCTTTTCTAATCCCTTGTATTGATGGGTGTAACCACACTTGCTTGCAGTATTGACTATTAAAATTGCTTTTCCTATAAAATCACTCATAGCAATTTCTTTGCCGTTAAGTTGATTGATCCTGAATTGATAAAATTCTTTATTCATTATTTTTTATATAGAGAAAGATGGCTGGGATGGCAGGATTTGAACCTGCGCATGACGGGATCAAAACCCGTTGCCTTACCGCTTGGCGACATCCCAATTGTGTGACGGTGATTTGTCGATCGCTTGTGCGACAAAACCAAACCACTGTGACGGCAATTCTTGTTTTGCTGTCACTGCATCTTTTTTTCTTTCAAAAGCAACAAAAACACAACACCCACTACCTGTCATTTTAGCTTTACCAAGATGGTATTTTGTCGAGTCCAGATAGTTTAAAGCCTCTTTTATATCATTCTCTAGATCGATTGCAGCATCTAAGCAGTCGTTGTGTAGATTTGAAAGTAATGAAAAATCAGATATTTTCCTTTGTACGGGCGACATTGTCAATGCTTTGTGAGAGAAAATTTCTTTCGTTGATATATGTTTATTTATTGAAACAACTAGGTAGAAGTGTCTTGGTAAATTTATTGGAGTTAGGATGTCTCCAGTTCCTTCAGCCCAAGCACTATATCCATTAACAAACACAGGGACATCTGCCCCTAGAGTTTGTCCAATTTTGAAGATTTCATTTTTAGGTAAATCAAGATTCCATATTTTGTTAAGTGCAATCAAAACGGTTGCAGCATTTGAGCTACCACCACCAAGGCCTCCGCCTACAGGTATTTTTTTATTGATACCTATATCGATTCCAGCTGCCGTTCCACTGTGTTTTTTTAAGATGTTTGCACTTTGTAGTAATAAGTCTTGTTCTGGAGAGATAGATTCGTTACCATAAAAACGATTAATTGCGCCATCACTTCTTAAACGAAAAGTAATTTCATCGTAATAATCTAAAAGTTGGAAAATAGTTTGTAAGTTATGGTAGCCATCAGGTCTTTTTGAAGTGATATGCAAAAAAAGATTAATTTTTGCAGGTGCAAGATAAGTAACTTCAGACATCAATAAAATGTTCTCGATAATGTTTTAGCTCATTTATTGAATCGTAAACATCGGACAAAGCCAAATGCTTAGTTTGTTTGTTTGAAGTTGAAATTAGTTTTGGCTTCCAGCGTATAGCCAGCTCTTTTAATGTTGATACATCAATATGTCGGTAATGGAAAAATTTTTCAAGATTTGGCATATAGTTGTACAGAAATCTTCTATCTTGACAGATTGAATTTCCACACATTGGCGAGACCCCTGGATTCACATATTCTTTTAAGAATTCTATAGTCTGTTTTTCAGCCTCTTTTGATGTAATTTTACTTTCTTTAACTTTCTTTACTAGGCCAGATTTAGAATGTTGATTAGTGTTCCACTCGTCCATATTGTTAAGATAATCGTCGCTCTGATGGATTGCTATAGAGGGCCCTTCTGCTAAAACATTCAAATCCGCATCTGTAACAACAGTGGCTATTTCAATGATGACATCTCTTTCAGGCACTAACCCAGTCATTTCAAGGTCAATCCAAATAAGGTTGGTTTTTTTATTCATGTATCACTCAGCTATTGCTAATCTTAATGTAATCATCAAGTTTTTGTTGTGCACTTCCATCTGAGAGTGCCAGTCTAGATCTTTCAATGCCCGATATAAGCGAGTCAGTTAGTCCGCAAACATATATTGCGGCACCTGCATTTAGAGAAATAATATCTCTTGCCGCCCCCTCTTTGCCGGAAAAAGCACCTTTGATTATATTAAGCGAGTCTTTAGCGTCACCTGCTTTGATGTCGTTTAAATCACCCAAGACGAACCCCAATTCTTCTGGATGTATTGTATAAGTTGTCACAACTCCTTCCTTTAATTCTGCTACATAGGTTTTGTCAGCGATTGATAATTCGTCTAGACCATCCGCAGAGTGGACAACCATTACGTGACGAGAGCCAAGGCCTTTAAGTACATTAGCGATAGGCTTAATTAGACTTTTATCGTAGACTCCCATTACCTGATTAGGAGCCTTTGCTGGATTTGTTAGGGGTCCCAAAACATTAAAAATAGTTCTAACTGCAAGCTCTTTTCTGGGGCCAATTGCATACTTCATTGCGCTATGATGGGCTGGGGCAAACATAAAACCGACACCAATTTCTTCAACGCATTGACCAATAATTCTAGGGCTTAAATCAAGGTTAACGCCAGCAGACTCTAAGACATCAGCGCTACCCGATTTTGAAGAGATTGAACGATTTCCATGTTTGGCAACCTTGCCACCTGCTGCAGCCACCACGAATGCCGAAGCTGTTGAAATATTAAACAGTCCTAGGCCATCGCCGCCCGTCCCGCAAGTATCAACTAAATAGTCAGAATTGCCTATTTCTACTGGGGTTGCAAGAGCTCGCATAACTTTAGCGCTAGCAGTAATTTCTTCTATAGTTTCGCCTTTCATTGAAAGTCCAATTAGAAAAGCGCCAATTTGTGCATCAGTTGTCTGACCTGTCATAATGCTGTTCATAACATCATGCATTTGATCTTCATTTAAATTTTGCTTGGCAATTACGGATTTTATGGCTTGTTGTATATTCATGGTTCCTATTAATTCATTAGGCTCTCTATATCTTTTATTTCTTTGACGACAGAGTGTGAAAGTATATCCCTGCCATTAGCATCAACTAGTATATCGTCTTCAATCCTTACACCAATTCCCCAGTACTTCGAGTCAATTTTATCATTCTTACGTATATAGATTCCTGGTTCAACTGTTGTTATCATACCTTCTTCAAAGTATCGATAGTCATCGCCAGTTTTGTGTGTTCCTACATCATGCACGTCCAGGCCTAGCCAGTGTCCTGTGTTATGCATATAAAATTCCTTTAATCCACTAGAGTCTTTTATGATTCCTAGTTTAGTGAGTCCTTTGGAGATGATGGCACAGGCAATTTCATGCGGTCTGTTAACCTTTTCGCCTGGTTTTATACAGTCGATGGCAGACTTTTGTGCATTCAAGACAATCTCGTATATTTCCCTTTGCGCATCATTGAAACTACCGTTTATCGGGAAAGTGCGTGAAACGTCTGAGGCATATCCTGAGACTTCACAGCCAGCGTCAATAAGAAGTAACTCACCAGCATTTAGTTTTTTGTTATTGTCAATATAGTGAAGAACACAGGCGTTTTCTCCTCCTGCTACGATAGGTGGGTAGGCATGCTTAGAGTTGTGCCTTGTAAATTCTGAATCAAAAATAGCTGCTACCTGATATTCATACATTCCAGGCTTTACTGTTTTCATCGCTTTCATATGTGCTTCTGCGCTGATTGTTGCGGAAAGCTTCATTTTGTTTATTTCATCCTGATCTTTTTTAAGTCGCATTTCAGACAAGTATGGATTCAGTGATTTGAAAGGCTGACCCAGTGTTGAAATGATCGATTTATTAATTAAGTTTGTGCTTGAGTCATCAAAATATACAGTCTTGTCTTTATTAATAAGTATTTTGATTTCTTTTAAAAGACTCCCAATAGGGTAGGCTTTATTGGCTAACAGCTCTTCAGGAGCCATTCCAACGCCAAGTCTTTTGCCGTCCCAAATTTCCTTTTTTTGATCCTTAGGCCTAAGGAAAACAGTGTAGTTATCTTTCGAAATAACTGCAACAGCATCGGGTTCAGTAAAACCTGTTAGATACCAAAAATTACTATCAGGACGAAATGGATAGTTGACATCCCCATTTCTTTTTTGTTCACTATTAGTGCTAACAATAATTACCGCGTTGCGTTCTAATTTGCTTAATAATTCTTGTCGTCTTTTTTGATGTATCATTTTTGTTGTAATATCTAAATTTGCTCAATACAGTGCCAAAACGATACCATGAAAAACATTCGACTATATCAAAATAAAGTATTCAAAGTAGGTGGCGAGGCTGTTTTAGACAAGGAAGCTCAGCATCACCTCTTAAAGGTGTTGCGTTTTCCAATTGGAAGTATGATTACATTGTTCAATGGTGATGGTTATGACTACGTAGCAAAAATTGTCAGCGTTAAAAGAGCTTGCAAAGTGGAAGTTAATACAAAGAAAGAAAATAATTCAGAGTCAAGCTTAGATTTAACACTTGCGCAAGGCATTGCAAAGGGTGAGAAAATGGATCTCCTAATTCAAAAAGCTGTTGAGCTTGGTGTAAACAGGATAATACCTCTTCAGACAGAGCGTTGTGTTGTTAGGCTTAAAGGAGAAAAAATTGCCAAAAGAATTGAACATTGGCAAAAGATAGCTCATCATGCTTGTGCGCAATCAGGTAGGGCGGTAATCGTTGAAGTTGATACTCAAAAAACACTAAGCGAACTATTAAGTGTTAAGGCTCCTAATGGCTTTGTGTTACATCATCAGGCGACAAATAAATTATCTGATATTAAGCCAACCTCTATAGCAACTATTTTAATTGGCCCTGAAGGGGGCTTAAGTGACCAGGAAATTGAGCTAGCTAATGGGGCAGGATTCCAATCGGTTTTATTGGGGAAGAGGGTTCTGAGAACTGAGACAGCCTCTCTTGTGGCGATTGCCAACATGCAACTTTTATGGGGGAGCTAACTCCCGAATATTCTTTCCGACTGGTGATTCATTCCTTCTCTCCAAGTTCTATGCTAATCTTACGCGCCCTATCATAGGCTGCTCTAGTAGCTGTTGCAATAATGCCTTCAAAGTTTTGATCCTGAAATGACTCTATAGCGGCCTGAGTTGTTCCGTTGGGTGAAGTTACGTTTTGTCTAAGCGTTTGAGGGTCCTCTCCACTTTCAACAGCCATCATGCTCGCTCCGTAACCTGTCTGGACAGATAAGGCGCTTGCTGTTTCCTTGTCAAGGCCTAACGCAATTGCAGCCTGAGTCATGGATTGCATTAGAAAGAAAAAATAGGCAGGGCCACTTCCAGAAATTGCTGTAATAGCGTCAATTAGCTCTTCTTCTTTAACCCAAAAACATTGACCAACAGTTGCAAGTATTGTTTCAACAATATTTTTCTGTTCATCGCTTACCAATTTATTTGCAAACATTCCAGTTATACCTTGTTGTATAAGGGCAGGTGTATTAGGCATTGATCTTACAAGTGCAAAATCGCCACCCAGCCATTTGTTAATGTCGTTCGCCCTAATTCCTGCAACGATAGAAATTACAAGGTGGTTTGGTGTTATTGAGTGTCTTAATCCCGTGCATACTTTAGTGAGTACCTGAGGTTTAACGGCA
>Ga0209019_1001511_pt1 | contig 11595 bp, 10 predicted proteins | sample METZYME_3_300m_FD_187549 | JGI IMG/M metagenome (GOLD analysis project Ga0209019, IMG submission 187549) | Marine microbial communities from oxygen minimum zone in mesopelagic equatorial Pacific - METZYME_3_300m (SPAdes) (version 2) | ecosystem: Environmental > Aquatic > Marine > Oceanic... | reverse complement strand
GAATACAGAGGCAAGGTATTTCTCGATCTCATTGATATCGCATCGTAGTCAGAAGGAGTGATACTGAGACGCGGATTTTACTATGTCTCGAGCGTGAGGACCTAACCCCAGAATCCTCAGTTGGTCCCATAGATCTGACGGACACGACCCGACGTTGCAAAGTAGGTCCACCATCCAACCCCGTGCAAGGTAGTGAGGCAAAAGCGAACCCACTCGTCGCTCGGCGCGAGATTGGATGGCATGAAGGGCAGACTAGCTCGGGCCATCGCGAACACAACTGATGCCACCAATGAAGCGCGAGCGAGCACAATTCCGATGCGATGCCGTCGAACAAGTGCCAAGGCGGCGGCGACGCCCAGCCCGCAGAAAAGAACCCGGACCGCGAGTACCGTTCCAGTGACTAGGTCACCATAAGCGAGGCCTCCGAGTAACCTGGAGGCTTCGAGCATGAGACCGATTGGTCCTGCGAAGCCGAGAAGCCCGCAAAGTAGCCAAAGCCAGCTGGTGAGTTTAACCGTTCTTGGGTCGCCAGGCATACGGCTCACAATAAGACAAAGTACCTGTTTCTCTGAAGTTTCGATTCCGGAATCAGAGGCAGGCGGCCGAATCCTGCAATAATATATCTATCGTGTCGGCGTCAGGCTGTCCAAAGGAGCGGCTAGGTCAGCCCCCATTTCTGAGGCGATCCTTTCACGGTGCCATTTGTTAACGGCATCTAGACCACAGGCCTAGGCTTGTATCGGTATTCGCGCCGGTCAGAGGGAAAGGTTGCCTGCGAAAATTCTGGTGCCGAACGACGAAAGAGCGAACGCAATGTCGGAAGAATCTCAATTGAATGGTGTTCTCCAGAGCAGTGGGGAAGTACGTTCGCAGCTCACCCAGGCACTCGCCGGGCGGATTCTGCTGATGGATGGTGCGATGGGCACGATGATCCAACGATGTGGGTTGTCGGAGGCTGATTTTCGTGGCAATCGCTTTCGTACACATGAGCGCGACCTAAAGGGGGACAACGACCTCCTAGTCCTCACACGACCGGACGTAATTGAGAACATACATCACGAGTATCTCGAAGCTGGTAGTGACATCATCGAGACCAACACGTTCAACGGGACCTCAGTTTCACAAGCAGACTATGGCCTTGAGGCGATCGTCTATGAGCTAAACGTGGAGGCAGCCCGACTTGCTAAGCGAGCCTCGACTGTCTGGACTGGCCGAACACCAGACCGTCCGAGATTTGTGGCGGGTGCCATTGGTCCGACTAATCGGACCCTGTCGATCTCTCCAGATGTGAACGATCCGGCGGCTCGAACAATCACATTTGATGCGCTCCGTGACGCCTATGCGGAACAGGCACGCGGACTACTTGATGGTGGAGTTGACCTCCTGCTCGTTGAGACGATCTTTGACACGCTCAACGCCAAGGCCGCGATTGTTGCGCTAAGTGAAGAGTTTGAGCAGCGCGGCTACGAAGTTCCGGTGATGTTGTCGGTAACGGTGACTGACCGCAGTGGTCGGACGTTGTCGGGACAGACCATCGATGCGTTCTATGTGTCTACTCGACATGCGCTTCCTTTTTCAGTCGGCATCAACTGCGCCCTTGGTGCCAGGGAAATACGCCCGTATCTGGCGGAGCTGTCGAATCAGGCTAGTACCTTCGTTAGTTGCTATCCAAACGCGGGCCTACCTAATGAATTTGGTGATTATGATGAACTCCCTGACGAAACAGGCCAACTGCTACGAGAGTTCGCCGAAAGTGGTTTGGTCAACATTGTCGGTGGCTGCTGCGGTACGACACCTGATCACATACGGGCAATAGCGCAGGCCGTTTCTGGGCTGCCCCCCCGCGCTGTGCCGACGCCAGAGCACAGGACTCAGTTTGCCGGTCTTGAGGTACTGACGATTGATACTGATAGTAATTTTCAAATGATCGGCGAAAGAACGAACGTGACCGGATCTGCGCGCTTTGCTCGACTTATCAAGAGCGAGGAATATTCAGAGGCCAGTTCGGTCGCTATGGAGCAAGTCCAGGGTGGCGCTAACCTTGTTGACGTCAATATGGATGAGGCAATGCTCGAGTCCGAGCAGACGATGGCGCGTTTTCTGAACTTCATTGCTACAGAGCCAGAGATCGCAAGAGTTCCGTTCATGATCGATAGTTCCAAGTGGTCAGTCATCGAAGCTGGGCTCAAGTGTGTCCAAGGCAAGCCGATCATTAATTCAATCAGCCTCAAGGAAGGCGAAGCCGATTTTCTTCGAAAGGCGACGTTGGCCCAGCGCTATGGGGCTGGTGTCGTTGTGATGGCGTTCGATGAGGTGGGCCAGGCTGACACGGTGGAACGTAAGGTCGAAATCTGCAAGCGTGCTTACCAGCTATTAACTAAAGAGCTTGACTTCGACCCGCACGACATCATTTTTGATCCGAATATTCTGGCAGTTGCAACTGGACTCGAGGAGCATAACAACTACGCGATTAATTTCATTGAAGCCATCAAGGTTATTAAGGACGCGTGTCCCGGTGTCAAGGTGAGTGGTGGTGTAAGCAATCTCTCGTTTTCCTTTCGGGGTAACAACGTTGTTCGCGAGGCCATCCACTCGGCCTTCCTTTATCACGCTATTCGGGTCGGGCTTGACATGGCGATCGTCAATGCGGGGCAGCTTGTTGTCTATGAGGACATACCTCAGGAGCTGTTGCAGCATGTTGAGGACATCATTTTCAATCGTCGGCCGGATGCCACTGAGCGGTTAGTGACGTTCGCGAAATCGGTGAAGGGCGAAGGCACGACCCGAGAGGCCGATCTGTCGTGGCGAGAGAACTCTGTTGAAGCCAGACTATCGCACGCGCTTGTGCACGGTATTGTGGATTTCATTGATGGTGACGTAGAAGAAGCGAGACAGAAATATTCGCGGCCTCTGAAGATCATAGAGGGTCCGCTCATGCAGGGCATGAAGGTTGTCGGAGACCTGTTCGGGGCAGGCAAGATGTTTTTGCCGCAGGTGGTGAAAAGTGCGCGGGCGATGAAGAAGGCCGTGGCCTATCTTGAACCATTCATGGAGGCTGAAAAACACGCGTCAGGCAGGGACAGGAAGCCGGTTAAGGTGGTGATGGCTACCGTCAAGGGTGACGTGCACGATATAGGGAAAAACATTGTTGGTGTTGTAATGAGTTGCAATAACTACGAGGTGGTCGACCTTGGAGTGATGGTGCCGTGCGACACGATTCTCCAGGAGGCGGTTGATAGGGGCGCCGATTTTATCGGTCTCAGTGGACTCATTACCCCGTCGCTCGATGAGATGGTCTATGTAGCCAAGGAGATGGAACGCCGAGACTTTTCGTTACCGCTGTTGATTGGTGGTGCCACGACAAGCCGGCAACACACGGCGGTTAAGATCGCGCCGGAGTACAGCCAGAGCACGGTCCATGTCCTGGACGCGTCTCGGGTGGTTGACGTTGTATCGAACCTGTTAAGTCCCACGGCCCGGGATGGGTTCGAAGCTGAGAACAGCCGTGCGCAGGCAGAGATTAGGGAGACCTATGCCACCCGAAGCACGAAGCCTCTATTAACCTTTAAAGAATGTCGAGCCAATCGTCTCCGGCTTGATTGGACAACCGCCGAATTACCAGTGCCGTCGTTTACTGGTACGCGAGTAATAGACGATGTGCCACTGGATGAACTCGTGCCCTACATCGACTGGACTTTTTTCTTCTCGGCGTGGGAACTCAAAGGGCGATTCCCTCAGATTCTTGACCATCCGAAGTATGGGGCAGCGGCTAGGGAACTATACGCCCACGCCCAGGCGCTCCTCGGCCGGATAGTAGATGAACGTCTCATTACGGCACGCGGGGTTTATGGATTCTGGCCGGCGGATGCCGATGAGGAGTCAATCGCCGTCTACACTGACACGGATCGAACACACGAGTTAGCTCGCTTTCCGATGCTTCGTCAGCAAGGGGTGATGGCTGACGGACGACCAAATCGATCTCTCGCTGACTATGTTGCGTCGCGTGATAGTAACCGCACCGACTATATCGGCGCCTTCGCTGTCACTAGTGGTTTGGGCGTGGAGGAGGTAGTGGCAGAATTTAAGCGCGACCACGATGACTACCACGCGATTATGGCGAAAGCCCTCGCTGACCGACTGGCCGAGGCCTTCGCGGAGTACCAACACGCACGTGTCAGGCGCGAATGGCAGTACGGTGCAGCGGAGGATCTGACCCACGAGGATCTGCTCGCTGAGCGTTTCCGTGGTATCCGCCCGGCGTTCGGTTATCCAGCGTGTCCTGATCACAGCGAGAAGGTCAGGTTGTTTCGGGTACTCGATGCTGGGCGAGTGAGTATCAGCCTGACTGAGTCGTGCGCAATGATGCCAGCTGCCAGTGTGAGTGGGCTCTACCTCGGTCACCCGGAAGCGCGATATTTCACTGTTGGTCGGATTGGTCGAGATCAAGTGGAAGCCTACGCCACCCGTAAACAGCAGCCGGTGGATGAAGTCGAACGCTGGTTGACCCCGAATCTTGAGTAGGACACCTGCTAGGTTTACCTAAGACTTGTGAGCGGTGATGGGACCGATGGAATACCACATCAGGCAGTATTCGCTTCAGCAGGGTGCTCTGGAGATTCAGTATATCGAGGAGTATTTCGGTGAATTTCCCAGGCGGAAGACAGCGACCGAAGTGATTCAGCGTCTAGATGGTCGCGATCATCAAATCCTAATGGCCGAAGCGCCACTACCTAATGATCCAGCGACTGTTGTCCCTGTCTCCTACAAGGTAGCGCATGAACTAAGGCTCGAAGAGTCTGAACCGAAGCTCATAGATCTCGTTGTGCGGTTGACCAGCTGTCTTGATTTTAGCGAGCGGAAAATATTGTATAGCTGGATCGGGGCAACCCGTCGGGACTGGCGAGGTCAAGGGCATTTCCGCGCGCTCAGTGAGGAGCAGGAGGTCTGGGCACTAGACAACGGATTTGATGAGATTGTCGTGAAAACGAAGAACCAGTTCTATTCCATGAGGAGTGTGCTCGACAGTCTTGAGTTCAACGTTATTAAGTACGAGATCAACAAGCAAAACAACTGTGAATCGAAAGTCTATTTAAGCAAGCGACTCGCTCGAGAGGTTCTCAAACGTCACCAGAGCAGACGATCCATTGTCCGGGCGTAGTCTCACTCCGCCAAGCTAGGTGGTAGATATGAGATGCCTAGATCTCGGTCGAACGATAACGGGTTGGCTTTACCAACGACCGCTCTATTGGTCCTTGGAAGCTGGCTGGTCGCCCTGCGCAAGCCGTGTTCGTGCCTTCTCAACATCTCGGTGAAAGACAAACAATGGATCGGCTGTATCTTGTTCGTCGGTGAAGTTGTAGTTTCGCCCGCCGCGGACTTTTAGCTGCAACCTGTGATCGAGGTAGTCGACTTCGAATAACTCAACTTGGTCGAGCGGCACCGAAAATGCATCATTATGGGCGGTCTGGTAGTGGAAGCCCTGAAGGTTTGCTACCAGTTGTCCTTGGCAAGAACCAAACCGATGCTTATGAATGACGTCTACCGTCTCGTCGAGTCGCACAATTTGAAACTCGATGTTTAATTCGACTGGCGTTTCAGAGATGTCGATGGTTCTGGTGATCCCCTCGTAGCCTTGTGCCGCAACGTTCAACTGGTGCTTCCCGGGTTCGAGGTTAGCCATGTCCAGCGGTGTATTGCCCAAAAATCTACGATTAAGGAAAACCTGTGCTCCGGTGACATCACTGGTCACTCGGAGGATATGGGTTGGTGGAGGCGGCTCAGGAGTTGGTTCTGGTTCGGCTGGCGGCGGTGTTGGGCGAACAGGCTCAGGTTCCGGCTCGGGTTCAGGAGTGGGTTCTGGCGTAGGTAATGGTGTTGGAACCGTTTCAACAACATCCGCCAGTGGCTCCTCCTCAGGTGGCGAAAAAAGGAAATAAGAACCGACGGCAACGGTCATGAGAAGTAGTAGGACGACGCGCCGTCCGCTAAGGCTAAATGACTTACCGCCTCGATCTTGGCTAGCAGATGAATTTTCATCAAGAAAAGCCATAGACTCATGCTAGCACGTGCGGGGTAAAGATTCGTGAGCGACCGAGGCAACCGGTTACCATATGGAGCCATCCGACTGTCTCAGAGGGGCAGCTAGAAACTGGGATACGATCGATGCCTATGACATTCTCTCGTCACGTGGAAAAACCCCGAGCGGTTATGGCAGCAGTGATTATGTGGTTGCTGTGTTTCAATCCATCTGCGATCGCCCAAGACGTGCCAGCCAAATTTGTAACACCTTTCAGCCTCGACGAGATGACTGCCAAACAGGCCATTATTGAAACCGATCGAGGCCAATTTATTGTCGATCTCTTACCCAAAGCTGCGCCGAACCACGTTGGGTATTTCATCAAATCAGCCAGAGAAGGGGTCTACGACGGTACGATTTTTCATCGAATGGTACGGCACGGGATTGTCCAAGGTGGAGACCCCTTAACAAAAAATATGGACAAGGCCGAGTCCTACGGCCAGGGTGGACTTGGTGTTCTCGCCCTTGAAATAAGTGATGAGAGGCACACGCGTGGTGCAGTGTCGGCTGCTCAGGTTCCGAGCGAACCTGACAGTGCAGGGTCCCAGTTCTTTATCAGTGTTGTAGACCAACCTGCACTTGACGGCAGTTACACGGTCTTCGGCCGAGTTTCAAGAGGGATGAATCTCGTTACTGAGATTTCAGAGGCTGATACCGACGAGGAGGGGAAGGCCATAGAACGGATTGCTATCCACACTGTTGCCATCCGCGACAAGCCATCGCCGCAGCCGATGCCGTTCTCGCAGGACAGTGTTGAGGAGCTTGCTGCTTACCGAGTGATCCTTGCGACTACCTCAGGGACAATCACGATCGAATTCATGCCCGAGATTGCACCCGAGCACGTCCGAAACTTTTTACGACTCGCTTCAGCTGGGGTGTTTGATGGGATGTCAATCCACCGGGTTGTTGAAGGAGCACTCATTCAGACTGGTTGGCTTGGTAGCCGAGATCGCCCCCTGGACGAGAACCAAGAGCGCCTCGTTACAAACCTTCAGCCAGAATTCTCAAACACTGCACACGTTCGCGGGATTGTTTCCATGGCCAGGGGGGACGACCCGGCTAGTGCGTCGACTTCTTTCTTTATCTGCACAGCCACGGTGAGTTCACTCGACGGGAACTATACCGTGTTTGGTCGAGTGGTCGACAGTATGGCGACCCTAGACTCCATTGAATCGCTGCCACTGAATGGCGAGACTCCCTTGGAACGAGTTGAAATTCTCGCTGTGCAGGTCGCACGCTAACTAGCAGGGACCGTTGTTCTGGATGAGACCCTGTGAGTAAACCAGATTTACGCTGATGAACCCAGTCATCCGCTAGAGGGCTGACCGTCATAGTGACTTGGCTTCAATAGTTCAAGCGAGGCACATTCAGCCACGTCTTCTGTCTTTAGAGCAGTTCACTCAGCTTCACCCCTCTTTCTGGAAACGGTGGCTGCAGTCTTCTAGCTGCGTCTATCGATGCGACGATCGCGCGTTCACAAACGTTACGGTGTTAACGACGAATCGTAGTTCATCATAAAGGTGAAAAATTTGGAGACCTCTACCATGTCATCACCAATGAATCGAATACGGTGCGAATCGACACGTTCAACTTCTGGTAAGTAGGCTAGAAGCTGCGACGGACGGTAGTTCTTAAACGTTACGTCGAACTCAATGGGTGTTGACGGGTTGTATGGTGAGAACTCCACGATACGGCTGACGGCTTTACGAGCCTTCTTCCGGATCAATGCCCGTCCGGCTGAAGGGTGGAGTGTGCGAGCCGAATGAAAACCGTAGGACCATTTCACGACAGCTCCCTCGATGTCACCGATTACAGATCGTACCTCCTCCACAGCCGCGTCATCGCCTGAGACCATAATGACCGGTACGCCGAAGTGACCAGCGATGCTCGCGTTGAAACTACCCTCGGTCATCTCGACGCCGTTGACGTGTACCGCTGCAAGTCTGGCACTCGAAGTAGTGTGGGCGCGGACACCGTTCGGGTTAGTTGTGCTCGAATGGTAGCCGATGAAGATGACGCCATCGAACGTCTCGTCAATTCCCTGCATCATGCCAAGGGGGCGAGGAAAAGACCGAACGATCTGGACATCTTCAGGAAGTTCGTCAATTAGCAGATTCTGTCCGTTACCATGGGAGTCACTTACCAAGATTTGGTCGGCGCCGGCTTCCCGAGCACCTTCGATGGCCGCGATGACTTCCTCAGTGAGGAATTTTCTAAAACGTTGGTATTCAAATCCGCTCGGTCCCAGCTGCTCACTGCTGACTGCTCCAGTGACACCCTCCATATCGGCGGAGATATAGATTTTTAGGCCTCCTTGTTGCCCGTGCACATGGCCTATGAGCATCAACCACAGAAAGGCCACTAGAGAAGCGTCTCGCATTCGTGTTCCTGCATTCATGTCGCACCCTCCTTCAGTCTTAGTCCGACGCAAAATACTCAGTTGCGATCCTGTTTCTTCTTAACTAGGTGATGAGAGTAACGGTTCCCATGGGGTGTTACCAGTGTCTAATGACCACCCACGGTCAGCCCACAACCGCCCCCGGTAGATTTATCCAGTGCCGGTGGATACCTGTGGTCACCACTCAGGTATAGTGGACTTCCTTCTATGCTGGCAATCGAGATATCCAGGCCGGGTGGACCGGAAGTTCTCACTGCAGTCGATCGGCCGAAACCAATACCAGGCCGCAGTGAAATCTTAATTGCCGTGACGGCGGCCGGTGTAAATCGGCCGGATATTATGCAGCGGCAGGGGAAGTACCCGCCACCGCCTGGAGCGTCAGACCTGCCGGGATTGGAAGTCGCAGGAACTGTAGCTGGGTGCGGACCCGATGTTAACAACTGGCACGTTGGTGACAAGGTATGCGCACTTGTTTCCGGGGGTGGTTATGCGGAGTACTGCGTCGCCGAGGCATCGGTCGCGCTGCCGATTCCCGCCGGTCTTGATTTCCTTTCCGCTGCTGCGTTGCCCGAGACCTACTTCACGGTCTGGACTAATGTCTTCGACCGCGGGCAGCTGAAACCTGGCGAGAGTGTCCTTGTGCACGGCGGGTCCAGTGGTATTGGGACGACTGCAATTCAGCTAGCGTCGGCGTTTGGCGCTCGGGTGTTTGCCACGGCTGGTACGGCCGACAAGTGCGCCGCCTGCAAGCGCCTGGGCGCTGAACAGGCTATCAACTATCGTGACGAGGATTTTGTCGAAGTAATTAACACGGTAACTAGTGGTAGCGGCGTCGATGTGGTACTGGATATGGTTGGTGGCGACTACACACCGCGCAACATTCGCGTGTTAGCCGCAAGTGGTCGTTTGGTGCAGATTGCAATTCTTGGCGGGCCAAAAACAACAATTAACTGGATTCCGATTATGCAGAAGCGACTAGTGCTGACAGGATCTACACTAAGGCCCCGTCCCACCGCTGAGAAAGCCGCGATTGCACAGGCTCTACATCAGGCTGTGTGGCCTCTTATCGAGCAGGGTCAGGCGCAGCCAGTTATTTATGCGACGTTTACTCTAAAAGAAGCCAGCGAGGCGCACCAACTGATGGAGACTAGTGCGCACATCGGCAAGATCATTCTAGCTTCCTAATCAGTAATCACCCACAAGCACTGTGTACCTGAAACAACGGTGTAGGGGCCTAGGGCTCACTAGTCGATGTCGCAAGACGTACGCGGCCAACACCGTTTTCAAACACAACCGTCGTTCCAAATGGTTTAGACAGTCTCGCGATGTCGCCTATGATTTTCTCGCCGAGTTTATCGTCGGCAAACATCGGACGACCCCTGACAGTCCGCGGTGTACCGAATCCTAACGTGATTGGGTGGAGACGGAGTTCCGCTAAACGTTTGCCGTCCCATTCAGCGACTGCGACGATCGATTCCCAGATTTCCTGCTGTGCAGGGAACCCTCGTGTGTCATTGTCATAGCGCCGATCGTTGAAATCAGCGATGTGTGCGTTACCGTCTAAATTGTATGGCTCATAGTTCTCGCTTGGCAGTCGCAGTAACGTTTCGTTTTGAAAGAGGAAGTTCGCGAGGCTGTAAATGATCGGCTTACCATTCCGGATTTCAATCCCACGCACAACGTGTGGACCATGTCCGATGAAAAGATCGGCGCCCGCGTCGATCATGGCGTGGGCAAAGGTGGTCAAAAACTGTGCTGGCACGAACCGGTCACCATCACCTTCGTGGGCATGGATGGTTAAGATCGTGTAATCGGCCTGCCGACTGGCGTTGGTCACGACAGCCGAAATTTCTTTCACGTCTTGGGGATCTGGTTCGGTCAACACGTCCGGAGCGTCTCCAACGATAAAACGGTTGCCACGGAATGTAAGCTCGCCATCTACGGCGGGTACGGTAAATCCCAGTTCCAGCATGGTGCCCCGGAGCGATTCGAATCGGTCACGTGTGACGACGTAGGTTGTTGAGAAGCGAAGAGGATTGAGGCCAGGTCTTGCTGGTACATCGCCACGTGTTCGCCCGGCCCGTGAATGATCAGGAAACGTTGATGCAACCGAGATCAGTGCCACACGAGCCTCAGCCGTTTCGAGGAATCGGGCCTCACGTGCCTCAGCCAGACTATGTCCGACACCAGCCTGCGTGAGTCCTGCGGCCTCAACATAGTGCGTGGTCAGATCCATGCCTAACGTGCCATAGTCTCCGGTATGGTTGTTCGCACGGGCAACCATGTCGAATCCCGCCCAGACCAGTTCATCTACTAGGGCCGGTGCAGCACGCATATAGGTTCCCCCGCTCTGGTGCATCGGGTAGGGTTCGTAGTCATGGAATAGCATCTCGAGGTTTGTAAATGCAATGTCGGCTCCTCGAAGAAGCTCTACCATGCCCAAGAATTCAGGTTCTTGATAAACCGAGAGACGCCGGGTGATGATGGAGTCTCCGGTAAGGGCCATTGTGAAGCGGTCTTCACTGGTGGGCTGAATCGAGTGTAAGTCTCTCCGGTCCTGCGCGGCTGCCAGCGTGGTTGTAGCTAGCGCTACGGCAATGAGCGTAAGCTTGCGGAGCGGCATTGGACGTCTCCTTGGTCGGCCTGAGTGTGTCGAAATGATCAGATCGGGATTGTAGCGCAGTTTTCAAGAATCGAAAGAGCACTGCGAGAAGGGAGGAAGACTAGTTATGAAACCGGTGATTTGGGAAGACATTTCAGTCGAGCGCATCTCCGACTCCGTTCAACGGCGCGTTTTGTGGGGAGATAAGGGCACCTTTGCCCAGTTGACCCTCGCCAGTAGTACCCACGTTGCGAAACATCGGCACTTGGCTGAGCAGTTCACGTGCATCATTAAGGGCGCGATACGCCTCAACGTTGACGGCCAAGAGGTGTTGCTTAAAGCGGGAGAAATGCTCGTGATACCCGCGAACGTCGAGCACGAGGCATGGGTGGTTGAGGACTGCGTCGTGTGGGACTTTTTCACCGAACGGCGCGACGATTGGCAAGAGGGTATCAACCAGTATCTGGACAGCGACTGACCAGGTGTTCAACTGTCTACCGGCCCTTAACAGTTCCAACG
>Ga0209019_1001505_pt1 | contig 11612 bp, 9 predicted proteins | sample METZYME_3_300m_FD_187549 | JGI IMG/M metagenome (GOLD analysis project Ga0209019, IMG submission 187549) | Marine microbial communities from oxygen minimum zone in mesopelagic equatorial Pacific - METZYME_3_300m (SPAdes) (version 2) | ecosystem: Environmental > Aquatic > Marine > Oceanic | place... | reverse complement strand
GAGTCTGCCAAAACTTCGATTTCAGGTTTTCGCTCGCCAAGCGTGACAGCGATGGATGTGCTCTCGCCCGTTAGGCCTATGGGTGATGCATCGGGGGTGATGCGGACAATATCAAGCACGATCGTTTCGTGCGGGGGAGTCATAGCGATTCGCTGCAGGAAGTCCTGATCGTCCTCAAGCGCAACGCCATCGGTGCCGACGACAATGTCATAGGCCGCAATGCCTGCGATATCGGCTGGTTCGTCTTCGTTAACCGCGGCGACATGCACGGCACCGCGTGTCTCCCGGCGGCTGAGTCCGTAGGCTTCTGCAAGATTCGGTTGTAGGGCGCTCATGCTGATGCCGAGCCAGCCACGGATTGTACGGCCATGATCGATGAGTTGGTCAACGACCTTGCTGGCCAGGTTAATCGGAATCGCGAAACCGACTCCGGAGAATTGACCTTGGGATGTGTTGGAAACAATCGCCGTGTTGATGCCAATGACTTCCCCTCGCAGATTTACTAGAGGGCCGCCCGAGTTGCCGGGATTGATGGCAGCGTCGGTTTGAATAAAGTCCTGGTAAGCCGAGCCGTTGAGCCCACCTATGCGAGCGCGACCTTTGGCCGAAACAATTCCGGCCGACACCGTGTTGGTTAGACCGAAGGGGGCGCCGAGTGCCATGACCCATTCACCGACTCGTGCAACATCCGAATTACCAAGCGGGATGTAAGGCAGGTCAGTGCTGACGTCGATCTTCAATACTGCCAGATCGGTACCGATATCGACTCCGACAATCTCGGCGGCATATTCGTCCTCGTTGCTCAACCGCACAGTAACTGAGTCTGCCAGGATAACCTCGACAGCATTAGTATCGGTTCGGGAGACTACGTGCCCGTTGGTTACGATGTAACCACTGGGGCTAATGAGAAATCCGGAGCCCTGCGCAGGTTGAACTTGATCAGGGATGTCCGGTGCGTCTTCGTTTTCATTGTCAGGAGAAAAGAATCGGCCGCCGAACATTTCTGCTGTGTCCACGGAATGTTCGGCCATGATATAGACGAGGGCTTGCTGGGTTTCTTCAGCGACGCGGACAAAAGCTCCCTGCGGGATTACCTCGTCGAGGTCCGGTGTACCCGAGTTGATTGCTGGCCGGGCTTGCTGGCCGGCAACGGGTATCGCCAAGATCAGCTGGATGATCATGACGCCAGCGATCAAACCTAGAGTCACAAGGCTTGCCGACTTGAAGAAGCTTTGCCCCTTCTTGCTCACGGTGTTTCCTCCTTCAATATAAATCGATTGCAATTCGGTCTGGCAGATTTAGGTCAATGCGAAGCGCCACTACGTTGGGAGTAGGACCTTCACTCAACAACCATTTTCCCCCATAAGCGACAAAAAAGCAGTTAATCATCGCTCACCAAGGGCACGGTAGGGTCTCTGGCCAGGACCCCTGTACTCCGAGCGTGGCCTGATCAGCTGGTTATCCGCGTACTGTTCCAGTATGTGTGCTGCCCAGCCTGCGATCCGGCTGATAGCAAATAGGTTCGGAAATAGGTCTGGGGGTAGCCTCAGATAGGTGTAAAGGCTGGCGGAATAGAAGTCGACGTTGATTGATAGACCCTTACGCTGGTGCATTACTTCGATCAGCCTTGCCGAGGTTTCCAACATCATGGGGTCACCCTCGTCCTGTAGCTTCTCAGCATGAGCTTTCAGATGCCTCCCACGAGGATCCTCGACACGATATACACGATGGCCAAATCCCATGATCCGCTTCTTTGCCGCTAAAGTTTTGTCGACGTAGTCGACGACATAATTTGGACTGCCAATCTCGTCCAACATTTCCTTCACCCGTTGGTTGGCACCACCGTGAAGCGGTCCCTTCAGTGTGCCGATCGCGGAGGTGATGGCGGAGTGCATGTCCGATAAAGTGGCTGCGGTGACACGGGAGGCGAACGTTGACGCGTTGAACCCGTGATCGGCGTGCATTACAAGTGCTACGTCAAACGCGCGCGAGGCGGCAGTGCTTGCTCGTTCACCGCGGACCATGTACAAAAAGTTAGCGGCATGATTCAGGGCCGGGTCAGGTGCGATGGGTTCCAGCCGATGTCGGCATCGCTCAATCGCTGCGGTTAGTGTGGCAATCTGTGCAGTTAGACGGGCGGCTTTGGCCCGATTTGCTTTCGACGACATGTCTTCACCGAGCGGATCGGCTGCTCCGAGCGCGGACACTGCTGTTCGCAGTGTCGCCATTGGTGGCGCATCGATTGGACTATTAACAATCAGGTCGAGCACCGATTCTGGGACATTGCGTTGCTCCGCCAACATAGTGGTGAAATCGGCGAGATCCGCCCGTGTCGGCAGATCACCTTCCCAGAGCAAGTACGTTGCTTCTTCGAAGGTTGAATGCTTTGCAAGGTCGTGAATGTCGTAGCCGCGATAAGCGAGTAAGCCTTGCTCGCCGTCGATGAGGCAGATACTTGAGCGGCCGGCGACGACACCCTTGAGACCGGCAGATGTAGCCGTGGATTCAGTCATCATGCGCCGTTCATTATTGAATCAGTGATCTAGCAATCCTAGCATCAAGCTCCGAGGCTAGTTTCGTCTGCTTAAGCATGCTTCGATTACACTAGCTATTTCTGTCGAGGGTTCCTTGGTCGGGTTAGCCGAGTTTGTTTAAACTCCGTTCCGAAGGAAGGAAGATCATGAACGACGAGGAATATCAGCGATCCGTCGAAGTGAAGCTGGGAAAGCTCAAGGCACACCTGGACAAGATAAAGAAATTGTACGTGGAGAAGAGTTAATTTTTTTAGGCGAGAGCCATGGACAAGAGGTGACCAATGTCTTTTGAGGAATTGGGTTGGCTAACAGCTTGTGTACTCCTTCTCGTGATCGGTGCGCGTGTGAAGGGGTAGTTCTATGTTTTTTGTGAATAGGCAATAGCTAAGATCCGACCCCTCACTCTAAGGTACGAGCGGGCCGTTCCGAATGAGGGGCGTGCGACCGTCGGACCGGGGCCGACTTTTCGCTGCTAGTGCCTAGTTTAATAGGTCCCGGGAGGGACCGAGAGTGAATACTCTCAAATAAAACGTTGGGAAGTTCTCAGGTACGTCAATAATGTTAAGTACCTAATTTTGAGGGATTTATCGATCTGGATCCCTTTTCATAGTTAGCATGTTCACGTTATGACCTATGACATCTTCGTTGTTCTCGTGCTGCTCGTGGTCGCGATGGTCGCGTTTTTTCTCGAACGTATATCGATCGATGTCATCACGCTGTCGTTGCTGGCTGCATTAGTCTTGCTCGGTATCCTTACACCGGCACAAGCATTCTCAGGGTTTGCGAACGAGGTCATCATCGTTCTTTGCTGCGTTTTCGTTCTGTCGAGCGCCTTGGTCAGAAGCGGCATCATGGAGTCGGTTGGCAAGGTGATTCACAATCTAGCTGGCCGTGGCGAGGGCAGGGCGGTAACCGCGATCATGGCAGTGTCAGCTGGCATGTCGGCGTTCATTAGCAATACCAACTCTACCGCCATCCTGATGCCCGCGGTGATGGAGTTTTCACGCCGCGCCAAGTTCAGCACAAGCCGTTTTCTCATCCCGCTTGCCTATGCCTCGATGCTTGGCGGTGCCTGCACGCTGATCGGGACGTCGACGAACTTGGCGTCAAGTGGCCTGATGCGCACCTTCGACCTTGAGCCAATCTCGATGTTTGAGCTCGCCCCTGTGGGCTTGGCAATGGTGGTTGCCGGCACCACATGGATGGCGCTCGTTGGCTACCGGACATTGCCGAAACATGATGAAGCAACGCTGCTAGAGGAATTTGCCATCGACAACTATCTGTCACAGATCAAAGTTGGTGAAAGCTCCGATCTAGTTGGTGTGGCACTGACGGATTCGTGGCTTGGCGACGCGGGCGTTACCGTCTTGGCGATTCTCCGGGAGGGCAAGAAGATCTTCCCGAGGGCTGAAGAGGTGATGTTGGCGGGTGACATCTTGGCGGTCCAGGCATCGCGCACGGAGCTTCTTGATCTTGACGAGCACCCTGACCTAAGCTTCGGCCCGCTTGACTCGCCCGCAGACGAGGATTTCACGGCTGCTGACGTCAAACTTGCTGAAGCAGTGGTCATGCCGCGCTCGCAGGTTCAGGGCAAAACATTGCGTAAGCTGAATCTCCGACGGCGCTACGGGGTCACCGTGTTCGCTGCTTACCGCCACGGAACACCTTACCCGACCGACGTTGCTAGCTTACGGCTGCGAGAAGGGGACGTATTACTGCTGCAAGGTACCCCTGAAAGCCTGGCGCTGTTGCAGTCGAACGAATCGATTTGGGTATTGGGTCAGCTCAAGCGGCAGCGTTTCCGGCGACGCCGCGGCAGTATCGCACTGGTGGCGTTGCTGGGCGCTGTGGCGTCGGCGGCTGTGAATTGGGTTCCGGTGTCCATAGCGTTACTAGTGGCTTCGCTGATTGTCGTTCTGACCCGTGGAGTGGCTTCTAACGACGTCTATGGATCCATCGAATGGCGGATCATCGTCCTTATTGGAGGCATGACCTCGTTCGGCGTTGCTATGCAGACCTCGGGAGCTGCTGACTACCTTGCGGGCCTGATTACCCGGCTCGCCTTGCCTCTTGGGTTGTACGCTTTGATGTCGGCGTTCATTTTGTTGACAATGGTGCTAACCCAGCCACTATCGAATGCTGCGGCAGCATTAGTTGTTCTCCCGGTGGCAATATCGACTGCATCACAAATCGGTGTCGACCCGCGCTCGCTTGCCATTCTTGTGACGCTCTCTGCGTCACTGTCGTTTATCGCGCCGCTTGAGCCCGCTTGCCTCTTGGTTTACTCACCCGGACGTTACAGGTTTAGCGATTACATGAAGGCCGGGATCCCAATGACCATCATCGCGTTTTTAGTGTTGTTAATACTCGTGCCATTGATATGGCCCCTGAATCCCTAGTCGAGGGTCTGAATACGGGATCGCCCTCCGTGCCTGGTTGCCGCCATCTAACCTGGCCTCGAGCATTAACCCCTCTACGGTAGTGGCCCTGGGATGGTGAGAACAACATTTACAGATCTTCACAAACCTTCACCTCCAGAGCCTTCAGCTGTACCTGCCTATCATGTATAAATCTCGTTAATATAAGTCTCTTAAAGGGGGTGTGATGAGGCAAGCCAACGACGCTGGGACGATCGCTCATGTTCTCAACCGCATTGCGTTTGGCCCTCGACGAAGCGACTGGGAGCTGGCGGATGAGCTCGGTGCTGAAGGTTACGTCCGCTGGCAACTCGAGCCGGAAAGCATCACGGACAGATCGGTCAATACCAAGCTCGACAGGCTTCCGACCCTTAAGATGGACATTGGCGAGCTGTACCGTGGTTACCCCCCGGCCCAAGCCGCTGAGCGCCTCATGCGGGAGGATGAGGAACTCGACGAAGAAGCTCGCCGTCGTCTTGAGCGGCAGTCGCGTATTCCGCTTCAGGAGCTTGCTGCTGCTCGTATGGTTCGTGCCGTTGAGAGCGAGAAGCAGCTCAACGAAGTGCTGGTTGACTTCTGGTTTAATCATTTCAACGTTTTCTACCGCAACCGCATCCGCAGCCTGATCTCCACATATGAGCGTGAGGCGATCCGGCCGCACGTACTGGGGAGCTTCCGGCATATGCTAGGGGCGGTGGCCCACAGCCCCGCGATGCTTGTCTACCTTGACAACTGGCAAAGCGCAGCGGAAGAAGACCGCAAAGTCTTCGGTCCCTCACCTCGAGCCCGCAACGATGCGGTTGAGGACGCCATCCGCGCAATGCCGCGTGCCGGAGGGATGCCCAATCCGCGTCAAATGCAGCAGATGCAACGGCAACGCCGGCAGCAGCGGCGCAACCGACCTCCGGGGCTGAACGAAAACTATGCCCGTGAGCTGATGGAACTCCATACGCTTGGTGTGGATGGCGGATACACACAGAATGACGTGCGTGAGGTGGCCCGGGCGCTCACCGGCTGGACGTTGACACTTGGGGCGCGCAATTTCGATAACACGGGTTTTGTTTTCCGTCCGGATTGGCACGATGCCGAGGAGAAGACAATTCTTGGAAAGATGTTGCCGGCTGGCCGTGGTCTCGAGGATGGCGAGGATGTACTCGACATGTTAGCTGCGCATCCGGAGACGGCGACTTTCATTGCCACTAAACTGTGCCGCAAGTTTATTGCCGACCGTCCTCCAGGCGACCTGGTAGACACAGTCGCTGGGGTGTTCTTGCGTACCCGAGGCAATCTGCGGGCGACGACCGCGGCCGTGTTGCTCTCCGACGAGTTTCTTGGTACCGAGTACCACGGTTCTAAGGTCAAGAGCCCGATGGAATTTCTCACCAGTGCGGCACGGTCGCTTGACTTGCCCATCAACACAAACGGCCAACTCGGTCGTAACCTACGCCAGCTTGGGGCACCTTTGTACGGTGCAGCTTCGGCGGCTGGGTACCCAGACATTGCAGCGGAATGGACTAGCGCCAACGCCATCTTGGCACGCATGGATGTTGGGGCCCTTCTGGCAGCGGAGGCGTTTCCTGATGGCTCCGTGCTCAGTGGTACCGGTAGAGGAACCGGCAGCCGAGGGCGCACTGGTGGGCAGCAGCGCCCGCGCCGTCGTCGACCTAGAACTGGCGGCGGTCCGGTTGGAACGCTGGAAGTGCGTATCGATGCTCTGCTGGCTCAAATTCTACCCGGAGGTGTTGGAGGCGAAACGCGCGAGAAAATTATTGACTGGGGCGATAGCCAGGACAGCGCACCCAGCAATGCAGAGATCGCGACTTTGATTTTGGGGTCCCCGGAATTTCAACGCAGGTAAGAGGAGCGAGCCTCATGGCGAAGAAATATTGTTGCGACGAATACACTAGATTGACGGGTGTTTCCCGCCGGGTGTTTGTCCGCACAGGCGGCTTGGCGATGGTTTCCTTCGGCCTGGCTCCTTGTTTTATGGGCCGAGCACTTGGTGCCACGGCGTCGTTGCAAGGCAGGGGAAAGATATTGGTGTGCGTGTTTCAGAGAGGTGCCGTCGATGGCTTGAGCATGGTTGTTCCTCACGGCGATAGGGAGTATTACAAGGCCCGCCAGAACATCGCGATTGAGGCACCTGGCCGAGGTGACAACCGCGCCATCGATCTGGACGGATTTTTTGGCCTGCACCCGTCGCTCGCGCCGTTGCAACCGTGGTACGAGGAGGGGCACTTGGCAATCGTTCATGCCGTTGGCTCGCCAGACGCGACACGCTCACACTTCGACGCCCAAGACTACATGGAAACTGGTACACCTGGTGTCAAAAGTACCCCAGATGGCTGGTTGAACCGGTTGCTTGCGGAAACAGCCGAAGCTGAGCTTGGCGGTTCGCAGGCTTTGATACGTGCTCTCGCGGTTACCCAGCAAGAGCCCCTGGCTCTTAGTGGACCGCAGGCATCGCTAGCGGTCGGTGACTTGCAACAATTCCTTGGTGGTGAAGGGGCACCGAGTCAGCGTGCTCGAGGTACTGATCGACAGATGAATGCTGCAACCGATATGGCCGGGAGCGATATGGCCAACGAGCGTCAAGTCGAACAAGCGAGACGACGAACTAGCGGCAACCAGCGCCAGCGCGAGATGCTTGCTAGTGGTTTCGAAGCCCTCTATGGGGCTGACGAAAGGGACATTGTTTTGTCCACGGGGGCTGAAGCACTGGACGCGGTTGCGTTTCTCAAAACGGCAGACCCGTTGCGCTACCAGGTGGCGAACGGTGCAGAGTATCCCAACGTCGGGCTTGGCCGGCAGTTGCGCCATGTGGCGCAACTTATCAAGGCTGATATCGGTTTGGAGATCGCCTTCGCCGATATTGAGGGCTGGGATACTCATCGTCAGCAGGGGAGCACTCAGGGACCCCTTGCCAACCGGTTAACGGAATTTGGCCAGGCTCTAGCTGCCTTCGCTCGTGATCTTGGCGAACGTATGGAGGACGTAGTTGTGTTGACGATGTCTGAGTTCGGCCGCACCGTGGAGGAGAACGGAAGCCGGGGTACCGACCACGGTCATGCTAACGCTTGCATGGTACTTGGTGGGCAGGTGAACGGGGGAACGGTGTATGGCGACTGGCCGGGGCTATCCCGCGAGCAACGCTACCAGGGTCGTGACCTAGCGATCACGACTGATTTTAGGGATGTCTTCGGCGAGGTGGCCGACACACACCTTTCGCCGGCCAACCGGGACACTTTGTTCCCGGGGCACGTGTTGGAGCCAAGCAACTACAAAGGGTTGATCAAGACGTAGCCGCCTCTGGGAGTTGGTTCTATGGGTCGTTGGCGTCGCTCTTAAATAAGTACCCGACGCCATGCACTGTGTGAAAGTATCGAGAGGTGCTGGCAGTTTGTTCGAAACGCCTGCGTAGCCGTAGAATAAAGTTGTCTATCGTTCGCGACGATGGAAACGCTTCGCAGCCCCACACGACGTCGAGGATTTCGTCGCGCGAAACGACTTGTCCCTCCTTTTCAGCAAGAAGCCGAAATATAAGTGCCTCCTTGTGGGTTAGTTCGTGCTCAATACCATCGGCGCTGCGTCCGCGATAGGTTCGAAAATCCATCTCGTTTTCGCCGAAGCGGATCACTGGTCGGTCAAGGGTTGAGCGTCTATACCAACGATTACGTCGCAAGATGGCGGCGACCCGCAGGAGCAATTCCGCGAGGTGAAAAGGCTTCGACATGTAATCGTCGGCGCCGTCTTCCAAGCCTCGGATCCGGTCCTCTGGATCGCTCTTAGCAGTGAGGAACAAGACGGGTACTTCATTACCTTCTTCCCGAAGTTCCCGACAAACAGCAAAGCCGTCCTTGTACGGCAGCATAACGTCCAGGATCAGCAATTCGTGGTTGCCGCTTCGCGCAGCGTTGAGCCCCGTCTGTCCGTCAGTTGCGACCTCGGCCAGGTAGCCTTCTGCGGTAAGGTTCTCGACGATGCCGGCAGCAAGCTCCGGTTCATCTTCGATTACAAGGATTTTCGCCCCGTTGCTCAAGTCTTTACCCCAGGCGGACGTCCATCCTGTTGTATCCGGGGCCATGTGGCGCGAAATAGGGCCCCGCGACCTGGTCCATCGCTGTGAGCACTCAACCCTCCGCCACTTTCAGCAACTAGAGAGCGGGCAATATACAGTCCCAGTCCCGTACCCCGCCCCTCACGTCGTATCTCGTTTCCGAGCCGGTAGAACTTCTCGAAAAGCTTCTCCCCCTCGGTCGAGTGAAAGCCACGGCCGTTGTCGCTCACCTCGACGACGGTTTTTGAATCTGCTTTGTTCGCTTTAATAGTGACCGTGGCGTTTTCTACTCCTGCCGCCGCATCGATACCGTTAGCGATCAGGTTGCGCAGCACGACAGTCAAGGCCAGATGGTCAGCGTACACAGTGAGTCCGTTGTCTGCGGCAATCTCCATCTTGACTCCGGCGTTCTCTGCCACAGTCTCAAGTGAATTAACGATTTCATAGATGCAAGGTGACAACATCACTGTCTGGGGCTCCAGGGCGAGTTTGCCTTCGTCGATTTGCGTCGTATCCAATATGTTCGAAACAGTTGCATCCATACGATCGAGGCTGTTGAGAAGACGCTCGATGAGACGCTCACGTGTTTCCGGATCGTTCTCCCGGTATTGCAGTGTCTCGGCAGACAGGCGCACACTTGCCAATGGGCTCTTCAGCTCATGGGTTACCGCTGTGACGAAGTTACGTTGGCGCTGACGCAACCGCACCTCTGTTCGAACGGTACGCCAGAGGACACCTATAGCCGCACAAAGCACAATTAGAAAGAAGCCACCTTCCCAGGCGTATCGGTTCCGTCGGCTATCCCGCTCTGCAGTCAACGTTTCGATGATGGTGGGTTTGACGCGTATGGTGTTTCCATCTTCGCTTACTGAGAGGGCTGGGAATATTTTGGCAACATCGTTAGTGGCAACACCTTGCTCAAGCATTACTTTGGCTACGTCGAGACTGCGCCGATGAGTTTCTTGGAGCATTCCTTGAACTTCACCACTGAACAGCCACTGATCGATCATCCACCAGCCTACCTGGGCCAGGCAGACAGTAAGAAGGATCACGAAAATTATCTGATGGCGTCGAGCACTGGCTAATGAACTTTGCATGTCTGAGAGGTTTGTTTGCAGCGGTAGCCTGGGAAACTCCTACGAACTTAACAGAGTTAGTAGTCCTGAACATCTGGCTAATTAGGGGTCGGGAAACAGAGAGGCAGCGTTGTCGTGAAGGATGAGCTTGCAGGCCTTTTCTGAAAGATCCAACTTGAGAAACTCCATGACGTTATGGTCCATGGTCGGCGCCCCCGGGCCGGGCCAATCAGTGCCCCATAGGCACTTGTTGGCGAGCTTCTCCAGCATCGGAATGTAGTGCAGCAGGCGTTTCGGCGGAATGCTTGATAGGTCTATGTATGCATCCGGGAATCGCCGGATTATGAAGATGGCACTCTGGGCCCACATTGGCCGGCCACAATGGGCCAAAATGATCTTAAGATCTGGGAAATCGATGCCTATGTCGTCGCAGTCCATGGGATCGCCATAGCGAGAACGCGCTCCAGGAAAGACGGAGGTTCCAGTGTGGATCATGAGCGGCATCTTCACCTCTTGGAGGCGACCGTAGATGCCTTCAAGTGCCGGGAGGTGCTCCTCTGCAGCGCCTTTACGATAGGCGTTGGCCCTTAGCTCCTGGTGTGGCGGGTGGATCTTCAGGGCACGGATACCGAGGCCGACGAGACGATCGACAGCAGCAGCAGGGTTGCTGATGACTGCCGGATCACGTGGGTCGAGGCCACCAAAGGCCAGTAAGCGACGTGGGTCGGACTTCGAAATATGAGCGCACCAAGTGTTCACATCGTCCGTGAATCCCATCAACCGCGGTGCAACGTAGTTGATCATGCCGATCCGGTCGATACCGTCTTCGTCCATGCGCGCTAGAACTGCTGCCGGGTCGTTCATCATGGCTGACAGGCTTTCGTAGTCTGGTCGGCCAAATGACATAACGGCCTGGGCGCTAGGATGGAGCTGTTGCCACGGTTGGATGTGAACGTGAATGTCAGTGACTGGATAGGGAAGGTTGTGCACGGTTTCTCCTCGGGTTGAGGGAGCAGGATACCTCGTCTAGAAGTATGGGTTGATCTGGTTTGTACCCCGGTACAGCGGCGTGTTTTAGTCAGCTGATGGAGCGGTTTCGTGATCGCAGACAAGCTGGTACCCGAGTCGCCATGGAACTTGCCGACAAGGTTGATATCGGGCCTTCGCCGGTTGTCCTTGGAATCCCACGAGGTGGGGTTGTTGTTGCTGACATTGTCGCCCGCGAGTTTGATGCCGAGCTGGACGTAATAGCTGTTGAGAAGTTGGGGTCACCGTGGAATCCAGAACTTGCCGTGGGCGCTGTAGGAGAGGGAGAGGCGATGTGGATTGACGCCAAGCTTGCTAAGCGAGTTGGAGTTTCAAAGCTGGCCTGCACAATCGAAGCGGAGCGTGCTGAATTGGTTAAGAAGCTTGCCGATATTCGTCGCATCCAGCCGCGCATCGATCTCGAAGGGCGTACAACGATTATTGTCGACGATGGTGTTGCTACTGGCTCGACTGTAAGGGCCGCGCTGTTAGCTTTAGAGCG